>Ga0207151_1021_pt1 | contig 43630 bp, 37 predicted proteins | sample Alteio_BWMinHeat_29_FD_153523 | JGI IMG/M metagenome (GOLD analysis project Ga0207151, IMG submission 153523) | Enriched cells from forest soil in Barre Woods Harvard Forest LTER site, Petersham, Massachusetts, United States -... | ecosystem: Environmental > Terrestrial > Soil > Temperate forest >... | reverse complement strand
GCTTCCATAAACATGAATATCAGTATATGCGTAGTTCAACAGCCCTTTTATTAGCAGATCCTAAAAACATAGCAATAGAATCAAAGATTTTTGTTGATCCTTTAAAATTGACTTTAAAAAAACTTGAAAGCGATTATAAAGAATTAGAAAAAAAAAGTGATGATAAAAAGTATTGGGATGCCTTATCCGAAAGTCAAAAGATTGAAAATGAAAAAGCAAAATTAGCCATTGTTCTTGAAATCAATAAAAGTATTGAAAACCAATATGGAAAGATTGCTGAGAAAAAAGAAAAACCGGCAGAAAAAAAAGCGGCTTTCTGGCGTAAAGCATTATTTGGATTCTTAATCATAATTGATATTACGTTTATGTGTATTGGCGGATTTCTTGGCGCTACTTCACTATTACAAATGATTCCTGGAATTACATCAGTGACAACAGCGTTAGTGGCTGGCCTGACTACCGCCATTGAAAGTTTGATGATGTATTCGATTTTTAAACCCATGTTGCAACAAGGTTTGGGAATTCCGGTTAATCCACCTAAAGAAACTCTTTCAAATTATTATGGTCAACGGTTAGAGTTAACTGAAAAAGTAAATTCAAAAATGGTAAATAATGGGCATTATACTTTTGAAAAGAGCCCCGAACTTTATCAATCCTATGCAGGGATATTAAAAACCATTAATAAGGACATGAAAAAAACAACATTAACTTCATTTAATGAGCCCAGTTATAAAAAAGTAGGAAGATATTGTTTATCGGGTTTAAATTTAATATTAAGTATGGCGGGAACTTATTTTGGTACGGTGATGTTATTAACCGCAATCAGTCCTCTATTATTGGGTACACCTGTTGGTTGGGCTATTATTGGAACTTTTATATTAGCTCACTTAATATCTAAATTAGTGATTCGACAAAATTCTATTTTTAATTTATTAAATCCTTCAGCACACCGTCATGAAGAGATACGCAATAAACTTTTGCAATTTGAAGATAAAAGTTCAGGCATCGATTATGATTTACATCATATGAAAAAAGTAGATAAAGCAGAAAAAACTCAAAGGATTAAAGTTGAAGAAAATCTATTAAAGCCCAATTCACAAGTTAAAAAAATACAAGAATGTCCTGTTTTTTTTAAACCGTGTGAACCCCTTTCCTACACAACCGATGTGAATTCAGATCATTTAAAACGGAGAAAAAGTTTTTAGGCAATAAATTCTTTGACTACTTTAGCAAATTGATCTGGATATTCTAAATAGGGTAAATGACCACAATTTTTAAAACAATAATAATTTGCATTAGGAATTTTTTCCGCTAATGATTTTACCAAGGGTTCCCGAAATATTAAATCTTGATCCCCACTGATTATCAATGTAGGCACTTTGATTTGATTAACCCAATCACTAGAATTAAACTTGTCTAATGCAGCATATTGTCCTTCATATCCTGTTAATGTAAATGGATAAGGATTATTTAAAGTGAGTTGAATTAATCGTTCTAACATTCCAGGTTGAGACAAAAATTGAAATGAAAAAGCCCAACAACAGGATGCTTTAATTAATGCAGATAATGGCGCATTGGCTTTGAGTAATTCAAATTGCGCAGAAACATAATAATGAAAACAACTATTAATAGTATAAGTTGAATTGCTAATAATAGCTGTTTTAACGAGATTTGGGTGCTTATATGCTAATGTTTGTAAAATAAAACCACCCATTGAATTTCCGATAAAATGAGATTGTTTTATATTTAATTTTTTGCAAAGTGACACGACATCTTCAGCCATTTGTTCTATGGTGTACGCATTTTTCGGTGCACTTGTCTGTCCTGCACCACGATTATCAAATAAAACAACTTGATAAGAATCTTTAAATCTTTCAATAACATCTAACCAAGCTGTGTGATCAACACTAAAACCACCAATAAAAATAATAGGTTCGCCCGTACCGTGGATTTCATAATACATCTCGATATCTTTAATCGTTATTTTTGGCATGAAACAGTTATCCTTAAGCAAAGAAAGAGCCGCGAGCGTAAGCGAGCGGTAGCATGATAGTTTTTTATAAGTGCATGATTGTTCATGATAATACTATTTTCTCATAAAAGGATATAATTAATAATATACCATGTAAGAGGAGGGTATCTTATGATAGACAGAGATAGGGCAAAGATTGATCCTTCCAGTGTTTTTAAAAGGCCTAGTGATATTTTAAAGGCTTCTACACTAAGCAAAGAAGAGAAAATTGATTTCCTACAACGTTGGGCTTACGACGAAAGAGAAATGTCGGTGGCAGAGGAAGAAAATATGTTAGCCACAACTCCTTCTACTAAGCACAATATCTTGGATGAAATTATGAAATGCTTAATCACATTAGGTGTTAGAAGCAGTAGGGATGGACATCCTCCTACAAAACAAGGCTAATGTCCTGCCTGCGGTCATGCCAGCCTTCACTGGCATGACACATAAAGCCTTTAAATTGAGTATAGCGTTCAAAAAAACCTGGTTTTAAAGAGTTCGTGTAATTTTTTTGAATTTGCAAAGCAAATTTTCCTAATTCAAGCGCGTCTTTTTCTGAAAAAATACCCTTTGCGTCCAAATTGGTAGCTTTGCATTTTTCGATAAACGGCTTCCACATTAATTCATCTGATGAATACTTAACAGAAATAGGCAATGCCTTACAAATAAGTAATAATTCTTTTAATTTGCCAATAAAAGCATCCCTGGGAGTTTTAACTTGACCTCCATCCAAACTGATAGGAAGCATAGTCATAATGATATTGGGTATCACTTCATTAAAGAATGAATAATGATCTTCTTCTTTTATATTTGTTTCTTGTTTATGGTCTACAATCTTAATAGAAGGTTTTTCCTTACTCTTAGGCACATTTTTATTATCTGCAACTGTACATGCAGTATAATTTTTATTATAGGGAATCTTCTTCATTGATTTAGCTTCTTCTTTTAATTTTGTTTGAACATCAAATCGCTTTAATTGATCAAATAATTTATCTAATTTTTCTTTAATAGAAATAAGCCATCGGTGGGAAGATGATATTTTCTCTAGAAACTTATCATCAGAAATAGCTAACTGAGTACATTCATTTAAAGACTTTAAATCATTTTTTAATTTTTCAAACGAACCTACCTTGGCTAAAAAGGTTTTAGTATGATCCGCATGAACAAATGAAGACCTGGATTCTATCACCGTTATTACATCTAAAATTTTATCATAATGATTTTGATAAGATAATTGTAGTTGGTTTTTAGCTAATTTAATTTGCTCGTTTAGCTTTTCTTGTTCTTCTTTTTTGATTTCAGCAACTAAAAGAGAATTCTCAAATCGCTTTGATAATACAGGATCTCTTTTTATTTGGCCCTTCAAATCTAATAAAAATTTAACGCCCATTTTTCTACTTAAAGATAAGAATACTTTGCCTTGATTTTTAGTCGCATGTAATAAGCCATTAATATCCGATTTATATTCTGAATGAAGTTCAATTAATTGAAATAAGGCGATGGTTTCTTCTATACTTAATTGATCGTACGCCATAGAGAAGCTTTGTTTTTTTAATTTACTTAATAAGTAGTTGGCAGCAACTAATTCTTCAGGATGTTTTAAATCATTCAAGCATTGTTCTAATGGGGACTTAACATCTTTAGTGGAAACAGCGCTTGATGTTGAAGTGTTCGATAATGCCAGTTTTTTATTATCTTCACTATCTAACGCTTTTTTTAATAATTCAATATTAAATAGATTTTCATAATGTGGTGTATCTGATTTTTTATCAAGATATTTTGGATCTTGTAATGGCTTATTATTTGCCGGCATCGGTTCTCTCATTTTTTTATATTCAGATAATTCCCGTGCGTATTGTCCTAATTTTCCATCAGCCGCTTTTGTCCCCAATGCGCTTGCTTGCAGCCAATATTCTAATGCCAAATTCAAATTTTTTGCCGTCGCCATACCTTGTTCATAACAATTTCCCAACGCATAGAGTGCGGAACCTTCTTTTAAAGAACTTGCTATTTTTAACAGTTCAAATAATTCTTTTTCATTTTTAATTCTTTTTTTGATGCTCGTTGTTTTGTTATTAATTGATTTAAAAAGTTCTAAAATAAAGAAAAAAGCAAATTGACTTTTTGCTTCAAGAGCTTGTTTAAAATAGCCTTTTGCATCTTCATATTTTCCTCCTACGTGACTATCTAATCCAAGACACAATAGGGCAGGAGTGTATTTATATTTTTTAGCTGTATGCCATACCATGTCTATTCCAGCATAGACTGCACTTTGTATTTTTTTATTATGATGTGTTCGCGAAAGAAGATAGCCGCACATAAATATGGAAGGAACATGATCCTTGCGAACCCCTCGATAAAAACAAAGTAATGCCTTTTCTAAACTTTGTTCTACTCCATCACCAAATAAATAATATAATCCAAGATTATAATTTGCATTTAAATCATTTTTCTTTGCTTTCTTTTTACAATCCTCAAAGTTTTTATGTTCACCAATGTAATCAACGCCAATTCTATTTAAAGTGTCCTTAATAGGAAAACTAAAAAAATTTTCTTGATTTATTTGTATCTTGGCCCTTAACATATGAATGTCCTATTTTAAGTTAAAGTTAAATGACTGTCTTATTGAATCTGAATATTCATTCTGAATTTGTAAAGCAAAATTAGCCAATTCCAATGTTAGTTCGTTCGTTAGTTGACGTTGTTCAGCTACAATATATTGATCACATTTTTCTAAAAAAGGTTTCCACATTAAATCTTCTTCACGATATTTTGCTCCGGGTGACAATAAAGTGCAGACGACTAATAAATTTTTCAATTTTTCAATAAATGCTAACCTTGGCGTTTGAACTATTCCACTATCCAAACTAACGGGAAGTATAGTCATAATAATTTCGGACATCACTTCATTAAATAATAAACTATCATAATCAGTCGTGGTTTGTTCTGATTTGGTATCATTTGGTTTCGTGAATAATCCCGGTTTAATGACATTTGTTTTCATTGTTTTCTCCTCTTTTCTTTACCAGACATCTATCATGTGGGGGATTATACAACAAATATCTAGAAATAATCGAATTGGGTAATAATTGCCCAACGGGGTCAGATCCCTCTCCTGAGAGATTCAACGCTATCTGATTGCATTAATTTCAGTTCATTTGAATTGCGTGTGCAACAACAAAAATGATCACGAAACCAACTTCTTTCTGTTCTAATTGTTTGAGTGATTGAATTTAATAAATCATCGGTAGTCTTATAATCTTGCGCAGCGGTTTCCATCAATGCTGCAATAGACTTGGGTATGATATGTGATCCTTTTTGGGCGCTATTGGTAAAAAATAATATTGGAGATCGAGAACAAGATGATAATTTGGAATGTATATAACCTATTGAGGGTTGATGCCAAAAATCGAGATTTTCTGTTGAATCCTTATCGAGCTTTAAACGATTTTTTACAATTTTGATTTTATGAGGACGACAAAGTATTTCTAATGCATTTTGAAAATGAGGCAGTTGATCTCGAAGACTTTGTGAAAATCGTGCTATATGTTCTGAACATTTTTCTTCGCTAGCCTGGTCAGCGTTATCAATTAATTGCGATAATTCTGTATATTTTTTATGTGCCGTTTTGAGGGAGTTTTTAACGAATTGGATATGTTCATTTTTTTCATCCGCTAATTCGGAACTCAAATCCAGAGGAAGCCTGGACAATGGATCGGATAATGGCGTGTGGACAGCACTTTGAAATTTCCAATGTTCAATCAAAGTTGTTCTATCATAAAAACTACCATAAATCGTGATAAAAACATCATAAGGTATGACTAATGTAATAGGATCTTGAAATTCCATTGGAATTGCATCTTCTAATGTTTTACGTAATAAACTTTGATTTGCTGGTACGACCTTAACTTCTTGTAATTCAATTTGAGCAGGGGAAGCCGCAATCGAAACGGGGGCTGTCGAAGGTTGATTTGCAGCAACAGGTTGATTGTCTTCTGTATTACTGGTTCCAAATAAATTATGTGCAGTCCAAAACTGACTTGAAAAAGGATTCCAGGAATCCATTGTTGCAATTTGCGTTAGCATATAGGATCTCTTCAAGCTCTAAGCTTTAATGATTTTAAATAGCTGCTATCAAAAATCCAACTACTTTATTTAATTTGAAAAAACAAACCCATTGCTTTGGAGTGAACTGATCTGTTTTAAAACATGATCGATAATTTGCTGACGTAAAGGCTCATTGTCCTTATAAATATCATTAATTCCTTTATTTTGTACTATTTCGAGTTGAGTGAACAACAGTTTCTTTTTTTCATCAACACTCTTTGCATCCGAAGACGAAGTAAACAACCTGCAAGGCGCTAATGTACCAACTATTGTTGCTGCTGTGCTAGCAGTATTTTGTTCATTGACATCGCATGGGGAACCTTCAATTTGTGCAACCGGTGCTGAAGGAAGAATGCCATTCACTACCGGGGCTGCTACTGGTCGACTGCCTTCAAACAGTCTTAATCGTATCGATTCTCTTGCATCTTTTGATTTTGCAATTTTTTCATCACTCATTTGCTTAATTCGATTTTTTTCATTTTGAATCGCTTGACATAAGATAATAAAATCATCGTAATTAAGATCTTTTGTGACGGCCTCCCTTTTTTCACCAATCAAATCATCTTTTTCATCAAAAAAATAAGCTTGTATTGCCGTCAGATAATTTAAATTGACCTTTTTATCTTTGTTAGAATTTAAAGATCCAATGAGGCAAGAAATTAAATCGGGTATACTCACAATATATTTTACACCAGCTAATAATACCATTTTTAAAACATCGATACTTCCATATTCCGCTGCGGTATAAAAACAATCTGGCAATTTTCTATTAGGTTTATTCGGCAAATTCCATTCTTTATCTATAATATTTTTGTCTAACAAATATTTAATACTACTTTTTTTACCCTGTTTAATGGCGTAAGATAATATTCCTTCAGTGATATAATGAAACGCCTCGGATTTTATACTGATGCAGTTTTTATTATCTAATAGTTTATAGTCTTCCAGAAATTTAAGCAGAATAAGATTTTCATCTTCGTGTAAAATAGCATATTTTAAATCTGCGTCGCTCCATTGCGCTCCTGCTGCTAATAAAGTCTGAATGATGTTTTGAGCTTCTTTTAAATTGAGACCTGCTAAATAGAACTCTAAAACACAAGTCAGTGCAGTTAATCCAGTGGTTGATACCTCGTTTAAATTTACTCTCGCCTTATCTTTGCTATTTCTTTTATAGGTTAAAAGAATATCCATTAATTCTTTATCGCCGTTCATCGCAGCATGATGTATCGGCAAGAATATTTTAAAAATTTCATCGTTGATATTTTCATCATTTTGAACAATAGATAATATGAATTTTAAGGTTAAATAACGTTTATTGACTTTTGGGTGAAACACAATTGATTTATCATGTTTAAATAATTCTTTTAGTTTTATTAATTTGTCTTTTTGATGTAATTCATTAAAATACCAATCTAAATAATAAATACACTCAAATTCAGCTGCTTTTAGCGCGGCATTGTCATAATCTTTTTGTGCTTCAGGCGTTAATTCTTTTTTTAATAATGGATATCGTTGTTTAGGTTCATATTGTAAAATTGCATTTAAGCAATCTCTACGGGATTGAACATTATCTGTTTTTTTCTGATCCATGGTATTTTTAGCATCTGGCTTTTTATCTTTGTAAAGTTCGGGATCTCGATATTGAACGGCCGTCATTAATGGGGTATCTAAATCTTTGTTCCGCAAATAGATGGATGGCTTATAAAGTTTTAAGCTGGCAGCAAGCTCAGCAAGATTACCTTTTTGAATTGCATTATGCAGGAATTCTGGATAATCATTCACATTTGGAAAAGCAGACTTAGAACTCGCCATTGAATACCTCGTGTTATTTTATTTATACACAATTAGATTAGTGGAAGGTACTTTAAACAAAAAAGGTGAGGGGGTCAAATCTCCATAACACATAACACCTTTCGTTTGCTTATGTGTTATGGAGATTTGACCCCAGGCTGTTCTACAAATTCGGTTTTTCGGGTTCAATTTGATCATCGTTTGAATTTGATTTTCTATCTTCTTTTCTTTCAATTATGGCATTTTCAATATCAAAACGATTATTTAATAAAGATTCCCTGAGATTTGCTTGTTCTATGGCTCTATTTTCAACTCTGCGAGTCCAGCAATAGATAAGCATACAAATGGCTGATACACCAAATTCAGCGGCCGCAGCTGGTCCTGCGTTTACTATTGGGCTAACTAAGATAGATCCAGCTATCGCAGATAGGAGTGCAAAACATAATAGTATAATTTTCTTGGTAGTCGCACGATCATTAGGATTGTCTTGTGCGAGTCTGGCACATGACACTATTATTAAACCCCATATGGAGAAGGCAATTCCTACAAATGCCACAACTCTATCATTACAAGTTCGACGACGTTCATTAGCTTTCATATCATTTTCATTTCTTGCAAATAATGTACTGGTATTATGTAATCTTACTAATTCTTTAGGATTTACAATTGATAAATTCAAATCTTTTTTTGAATCTGATTGTTGCGAATTATTTTGATGTAAACGATTTAAATTATTTAGAACAAATTCTTTAATTTGTTTTTCATCAATTAATTTTTTCCTAAGAACAAAATCATTCTTAGAAAATAAGGTATATTGTGGAGGAGCACACAACAAATCACGTAAATATTTATTTGTACGAATTAATTCATTAATTTCTTTAAAATTTAACAATGGAATAATATGATTAAGCCACACAGGATAAGGGACTGAGTTAATTTCCGGTAAAATATTAATAATGTGATTTCTGCGCATAATAACCTCTAAATGATATTAGAGTGCATATTACGCAATAAACGTTAAATTAACCTTAAGTTAATCAAGTCAATTTAAAAACCCTATTATTCATATAATTAGGGGTAGGGTTGACTCAAATGGTTTCCAACTTATAAACAAAGATGGCCAAAAAGGTTGCTATTCCCGAAAAGTCTTGACTTTTCGGGAATACGCGCCATTATAGTAGTTATGAAAAGACTCATTGAACCTTATATCCGCAAGGACTTGGCATCAAAAATTATTTTAATATCGGGTCCACGCCAATGCGGAAAAACTACACTCAGTAAACAGCTTGTTGCTGACTTTGACTATTTTAATTTTGATGTTGCTCCTGATCGTGTAGCATTGAAAAAAATGGAATGGGATAGAAATAAACAACTTATCATTTTTGATGAACTTCATAAAATGAAGAATTGGAAAAAATGGCTAAAAGGTGTTTATGATAAAGAAGGAATTCCACCTTCATTGTTGGTAACAGGAAGTTCTAAACTTGATACTTATCGTAAAGTAGGTGATTCTCTTGCGGGTCGTTATTTTCAATTTCGTTTACATCCATTTGATTTAAATGAAGTAATGAGTTTTTCAGATAAGTCTAGTAATGAAATTTTTGATACTTTATTTACTATTGGTGGCTTTCCAGAGCCGTTTCTCCAAGCTGATTTATCTTATTACAAACGTTGGCAGAAAACACATGTTGATATTATTCTTCGCCAAGATCTGATTGATGAATATGCGGTAAGAGACATTAAGGCAATTGAAACTTTAATTTATTTGCTGCAAGAAAGAGTAGGAAGCTCAGTATCCTATGCACAATTAGGAAGAGATCTAGAAAGAGATCCTAAAACTATAAAAAGATGGTTAACCATGTTAGAAAATTTATATATTATTTTTAAGGTGACACCGTATCATAAAAATATTGCTCGTTCTTTATTAAAAGAACCAAAATATTATTTTTATGATAATGGACGTGTTATTGGAGATAATGGAGCAAAACTCGAAAATTTAGTTGCATGTGCGCTTATTAAACGATTGAATTTCATTACAGATACACAAGGAACTGAAACAAAATTACAATATTTGAGAACAAAGGACGGAAAAGAACTGGACTTTTTAATTATATCAGATCGTAAACCAGTAAAAGCAATTGAAGTAAAATATTCTGATGAAAATCTTTCATCTTCATTTAAATACTTTTGTGATTATTTCCCTGACTGTCAAGGTATACAATTAGTTAAAGAATTATCACGAGAAAAAACCTATCCCAATGGTTTTGTTATCCGTGATGTTGTGAAATGGTTAAGCGAGATTCAAAAGCATATTTTTTAGCTTTTGAGTAGATTAAAATAATGGGATCTCCTTCAAATGAAAACAAGAATTCATGCTTTAACAGAACTCAGCAAAATCGCTTTAATGAGCAAAAAACATGTTAAAAAAGTAGCTGAAGTAGTAAATAATTTTAATAAGGATTTAGAAACAATAGAAAAAGTACCGGCCAAAAAAACAAAGAAGTGAATATGGGTACACAGTGATTCAATCTAAATGTTTCAGAGACTTGATCTTCTTTATTCCAATAATTTAACATGCGGGATTTTTGTTAAATCATGTTGGGCTCAAAGTGCCGCGGCAGTTGCTGCTGGACTTCTTCGGATCTCTACATTATCAGATTACCGGTTCGATGAATGAGTTTGTGGCCGCTGAATAATAAATTTTGGATGCTGATGTAATAGCTCGTAATAAGTTTTGAAATGATGCCGCGCAGGGCGCCCGGCGCCACGCTCGGTCCGTCCGCCGGCTCGCGTAGCCGCCAATGTCATAATAATAAGAGTTAACACCAAATAAATAATCAGTACCTGCCCCCGAAAAGAGAGCGCCAGAAACATCAAGAACCCGTGCAGCTTTTTTGTTGTTATTAAATAAATAATGAACCCCGCTGCTTAATATTTGTTTTTGCCGGTGAGGCAAGTCACTTTGTATCGCTGCAGCAACTATCGCAAAGCACCATCGATCCGCAAGTTTTCCAAACCACTGTCCGTATGATTCTCCTTCTATCCTTGGTAACTCTCCACCTCTTATCCTTAATACTTCAAAAGCTACAAAAACAAGATGCATTAGGTTTAAATAGTATCGTCTATCAGTTATTACTTTCGGCTTAGTTCTTCTTACAAACTCATTAAATATTCGTATTGCTGCTGGAAGAATTGTTTGGTCGTTTTGAACGTATGCATCAAAAAGTTGATTCATTGCCGCAAAATTAGCGTCTTCTCTTGCTTTTTTATCTTTTTCATCTTCAAGTGGTGCTGCGTGTCTTGGACTAGCGGGCACGCTCGTGAGAAAATCTACGGTTATGAAACTTAAATATCAATCCCTTTGCTTCATCTCCTAAGTCTTTTCAATCCAAATGCATTAATATATTTCAATAGGTCACTAAATAGGCAACTATTGTGCATTGTGATTAACAAATAAATAAAAAGCGTTTTTTTCCAGTAAACACTGACGTATCACTGAAAAAATTAGTACAATAACTATTTAATATTGAAATGGAATTAGCCTCAAGGAGAAGGATTCTATATGGATACAACATCCTTATGGGAAGCTATTAGTACTCGACTTTCTGCTTATCAAGAACTTTCCAAAAACATTGAGGTGGATGTTGCTATCATTGGTGGAGGAATCACCGGAATCACTGCGGCTTCACACTTGATTAAAGCTGGGAAAACTGTAGCCATAATAGAAGCAGATAAAATCGGTGGAGTTACCACTGGCTATTCTACGGGAAATCTCTATATTGCTGTTCAACCATTTTATCAAAATATTGTTTCAAAATTTGATTTTGAAACAGCAAAATCTATAGCTCACTCACGTAAATTTGCGATCGATTATATCGAAAAAAATATTCAAGAAAATAATATACAGTGTAATTTTTCTCGCAGACCTTGGTATGGGTACACTGCGGATCATGAACGAATATCACTTGATAAAGAAGTCGAATTAATTAAAAAAATGGAATTACCTATCGAGTATGTTAAGGAATTACCATTAGCATTTAAATTTAAAAAAGCAGTCTTAATGCCTAACCAAGCGAGATTCAATCCTTTGCAATATGTAATTTCTATGGCGGATGATCTTGTCAAACAAAGATGTTTAATATTTGAAAACACAAGAGTAACCAATATAGACGAAAAAGATGTTTGTGTATTAGAGACTGCAAACGCAAAAGTGACCGCAAAAAAAGTTTTAATGGCAACTCACACACCAGTCGGAATCAATTTAACACAAATGTTTACAGCGCCATATCGAAGTTATGTTGTGTCAGTCCGGTTAAAAGATAATAAGTATCCTGAAGGACATTTTTGGGATTTAGATCGTCCTCCTCATGCCACTTGCACACATGCGGCGTCAAGTAATAATCCAGAGTTACTAATGGTTGCAGGCAGTCATCATAAAGTTGGCCAAGGTAAAGATACCATTACACATTATCAAGAGCTTGAAAAATTTTTACGAGATCATTTTCCGGTTTCTGAAGTAGCGTATCAATGGTCTGCTCAACACTATCAATCAGCTGATAATGTTCCTTATATTGGTTTAGCAAGTCGTTCTGCCAAACACACTTATATTGCCACCGGGTTTTTTGCTGATGGATTGATATACGGGACATTAGCAGGGATTATTTTGGCTGATTTAATTCTAGAAAATAAAAATCCTTTAATTGATACCTATCAATCTAATCGATTTGATCCGATTGCATCATTAGCCTTTATATCTAGAGAAAATTCAAATGTTTTTATTCAATATCTGAAAGATTATCCTTTGTTTTCTTCAAAAAATTATGACGATATCAAACCAGGCGAAGGAAAAGTATTAGAAATTAATCGAGAAAAGTGTGGGGTTTCTCGTGATAAAAATAATCAATTACATATTGTATCTGCAGTCTGTACACACATGAAATGCATCGTCAATTGGAATAACGCAGAAAAAACTTGGGATTGTCCATGCCATGGAAGCCGTTTCGCGCAGGATGGAACAGTAATTGAAGGTCCTACAAAAAGTAATCTTGAAAATAAACAGGCAAAGTAGATTAGGAGTTCTGGAAATGTTGATTTCAGCAATATTATTTTTTGCATTAGCAGCATTGTTGGGTTTGTATTTATTATCTTTTGTGCTTCAGAATAAGAACACACCTAAAGGAGTTGCATTTACACATGGACCACTAGCTGCAACAGGTTTAATAATCTTAATCATTTATGCTTTTTTTCATAATCCTTCACCCATTGTTAGCATCATTCTTTTTGTCTTAGCAGCTTTTGGAGGAGTAATGCTGATATTTCGTGATCTTACCGGTAAGTCAGTTCCAAAGTGGATGGCAGTTGGCCATGGTCTTACAGCAATTGTTGGTTTTGTATTTTTAATTATTTTTACTTTTTTTAGATAAATATTTAACACTTGAAAAGGAGATTTAAATGAAAAGGATTTATATATTTTTAGTCATGTTGTCGTTAGGGTTAATAAGTAATTTCGGATATGCTCAAACAACAGATGATACTAACTCTCCATCTCAACCAGCTACAACTATGCAAACAGATACTACCACTAAGAGTTCAATCGTTGATACAAAAATGACAATGAGAAAGTTGTGGGAAGATCATATTGTTTGGACAAGAAATTTTATTATTAGTGCGATAGCTGGATTACAGGATCTTGATGCGGTTACGAATAGATTGCTAAAAAATCAAGATGATATTGGAAGTGCGATTAAACCATACTATGGCGAGGACGCTGGAAATAAACTTACTAAGTTATTGCGAGAACATATTTTACTTGCTGCTAAAGTAGTAAAAGCTGCAAAAGCAAATAATAAAACTGCATTAGATAAAGCTCAAAAAGAATGGAGCCAAAATGCGGATGAAATAGCAACTTTCTTAAGTAATGCAAATCCGAACTGGAATAAAAAAGACCTTTTAGATGCGTTACAAATGCATTTAGATTTAACAACGCAAGAAGCTTCAGCTCGTCTTCATAAAAACTGGCAAGATGACATTAAAGCTTATGATACCAATCATGATCATATGTTAATGTTCTCTGATGCATTAGTTGATGGAATGACTAAACAGTTCCCAGATAAGTTTAGCAGTTAAACTTTTTTAAAACTATTATTCGTCAGATAAGAAAAAAAGCGTTTGTAACATCCGAATTTAGTAAACGCTTTATTTTCTAAAGATAAACCATAAAAGGAATTTTTATGTTAATTACAGCAGCAATCATTATATTTATTATTGCAGCACTTTTCGGTTTAGTTATTCTCACTGCGGTTTTAAGAGATAGACCAACACCAAAACCATTCGTTATTATTCACGGACCATTAGCAGCTACCGCCATAGTGCTTCTTATAATAGATGTCGTCAAAGGCCATACCGAAGCTTTGCTTATCGCTAGTTTAATAATCTTTATCATCGCTGCTTTAGGGGGATTTGTTTTATATACTTTAGATACTTTAAAAAAACGTATTCCGAAACCGTTAGCTATATTGCATCCACTGATAGCTGTTGCAGGGTTAATTGTTTTAATTGTTTATGCATTTCAATAGCAATTATTAAAAAACATTGTTAGAGAGTGCAAAAAATTAAAATAATACATTGAGTGCATTAGGCATTAAACATAACAAATATTACTAAATATTATAAGGAATGATATGGATATCATAAAATCAAGATATATACGTACGATATTGCATTTTAGTATTTTTTTCTTTGCAGTATTCTTACATATCAATATTTGTCTTGCATCAAAAGTAACGAAAACTGCACTTGTTTATATGTATGATAAATATTTTGAACCCTCAACTATCACAATTACTGCCGGACAAAAAGTAACTTGGATAAATAAAGGTGAATTAGATCACACTGTAACTAGCAATAATGGTTATTTTGATTCTGGTCATATTCGACCAGGACTAAGTGTGAGTTATACCTTTACCAAACCCGGCACATATTCTTATAAGTGCACTCTTCATTCATTTATGTCCTTTGGAATGAAAGGAAAGGTGATTGTTAAATGAAAAATGATATAAATTCAATTACAGAAACAGGCATTACTGACCAACCAGCATCTGCAAGCAATAACGCTATAGTTGCTCCAGCGGGGCCACCACCTATAATGAGTGCATCAAAAGCCTGCATTTAGTGTCCTTAAAATCATTTAGTTTTTCTTACTATTATTAATACTAGTTGGATTATAATCGTGACAGCTTAACTAAATACTAAATATAGATACAACAAATACAAAGCCCCATTTACCATCAATGCTTTAATACGCAAACCAGTACTCGAAGCATTGATTCTAAGCCAAGTGGCCGCAACAAAAGTGATAAACATACCTGTCTGTACTATTCTGCTCGGCTGCCATGGTGTTAATAAAATACCTAATGCCGGTAATAAGGTTCCCTGAAACACCATCGCTCCAGTGATATTTCCAAATCCTAGCGTATCTTTATTTTTTCGTAGCCATAAAATACTATTCACTTTCTCAGGTAATTCTGTTGCGAGTGGAATTATCAGTAATGATAATAGTAACGCTGAAACATGTAGAGCTTTTGATATATTTTCAACCCCATTAATAAAGCCTTTAGCACCAAACAGGAGTAATAATGTTGCAAGTATAAGCTGAATAAAAAGAGTAACACCGTTATTTTTTAAACCAATTTTAGTTAATATCATTGGTTCCTCAGGTCTCACTCCATGACCTTTTACCACAAGCACCTTTGATGCCATACATGTAAGCACGAGATAACTGATATAAATTCCGATTAACATCAAACTTATCCCAGTTCTTAAATAAATAGGATCGAGTGGCACATACATCGCAATTGCTGCTAGAAAAAAAGCGATCAGAAAAAAATTTAAATCACGTACAAAGCCTGTTTTTTCTGGCGAGACTTTACCATTAATCCCTCGTCGTTTAATCACAGAAAGAGCCATGATAAAAGTTGATAAAGTAGATAGCATTAAAGGTGCGCCTAAAATCGCACCAACGCTAATTTCTTGATTGACTAATCTATCTGGTGTGCCCGCTACCAGTGCAATAATGGGTACAGAAGTCTCTGGTAATGCGGTAACAATTGCTGCAAATACCGATCCGGTAACACCTGCAGAAATACTAATTTTTTGACTGAAATGTTCTAAAGCATTCGTAAACAATTGAGATGAGACAAGAATGATGATAAGCATTAAAACTAAAAATATCCATAGACTAATCATGATATTTTTTTCCTTTAGGAGTATTGTGACTATGTCTATGATGAATATCAGGATAATGCGGATGCGTATGACGTATGGGGTCATGTTTATGCATATGCGTATGGGGCTCACCTTTAGGATCAGTAGACAAATGATCATGTTTATGGTGTTCATCGTGTATATGCCGATGGTTATGTTCTAATTCTTCATGTTGATGCTCATGAGAATGATGCTCTGTCAGATGCAGCCATATACCTATCCCCATAAAAATAGATGCCAATACAAGTTGTAAAGAAATCGTTTCTCCTAAAAAAGCAATTGCAATACCGGCACCGACAAACGGTGCTAGTGAAAAATAGGCTCCTGTTCTTGCTGCACCAATGTGACGTAGTCCCAAAATAAATAACATTAAGCTTAACCCATAACCTATTAGTCCCACGGTACTTGCAGCAAACAGAATTAAATAATGAGGAAGTAACGCTCCCCAAATAATTGCGAGGATGGTATTTGTTAATCCGGAGATTAAGCTTTTTATCATTGCAATATGCAAGGGATTAGCAGCAGATATTTTTCTCGTAAGATTGTTATCCATTGCCCAACAGAAACATGCTCCAGTAATTAAAAGTGGTCCTGATAAATTTTGACTGCTTAAATTTCCTTTCCATGACAATATAAAACCACCTATTACAATGGATAACATTCCTAATGCAATTTTGCGATCAACGTGTTCTTTAAAAGTAAACCAAGCAATTAAAGCCGTAAATACAGATTCAAGATTTAGAAATAATGATGCTGAGGATGCAGAAATTTTCGCCAGTCCAACCATCAGCAAAATTGGACCAAATATTCCCCCAAGAAGAGTTGCACCACCAAGCCATTTCCAATCAGCATATCCGAGTGAAGCTTCCTTTAGCGCTATTTTTTTCGAGAGAACTTGTATGGAAAATATGAAGAACAAACCTATAGCAGAGCCAAGATAGAGCAACCCTGCTAAAAGCCACGGATCAATTTTTCCAAGTAATAATTTTGCTGCGGGTGTGCTTGCACCAAAAAGTACTGCTGCCAACATCGCATATAAATAACCTAAATTTCTTTTTTCCATTGGCCTCCACACATTTTCATTTTCTAAGTAATAGTTTTAATGAAAAAACCAACAACACCAGCCGCAATAATTAGCAATGGTTCCGGAATTTTTTTAACCGTTAATACAAGAATAAAACATAGTATAAATATACAAATAGTTTTAATATCAATAATTGCTTGTTTACCTAATACAAAAGCAGCTCCAGCAATAGCGCCTGCTGCCGCTGCCGTTACTCCACTAACAAATGCTTTAATAGAAAGATTTGCAACTAAACGGCGGTAATAAGGCGCTAGAATCACAACAAAGAGGTAACAAGGAATAAAAACACCGATAGCAGCTAATGTAGCACCAACAAAACCGCCTATAAGATAACCTATAAACGCTACGGTAATGACCACAGGACCAGGTGTAATCATTGCAACGGCTACCGCATCAATAAATTGCCGTTCTGTTAGCCAATGGTATTGATCGACAATACCGCCATGTAAAAAAGGAACAATAGCGAGACCACTACCAAATACAAATGTACCCGCCCATGCAAAATATAATAGTATTTTGAATAACGTCCCTGTTGATGCAGCTCCATGAATACCTGAAATCAAAACATTAGGTGCTGAAAAAATTATTGGAAAAGAGGATTTCGCCCTGATTTTTGGTGGTGCTTTGATAAACATCATTGCAATACCACTTAATACAAATACCCATAAAATTTCAGATGCCGTCCATGCCGTCACTAACGCATTAATAGCAAAAACAATCCACAATAAGATATCTTTGTCATTTGTCATCTTTGCTAACTTCACTGCGCTACGAATAATAAGAGCGATAACAGCAGCACCAATTCCATAAAACGCTCCTGTCATCCAGGGGAGACTGCCAAAGTGAACATAAAGTGCAGAAATGATTAACACCATGATAAAAGAAGGAAGTATAAAAGCAGCAGCCACCAAGCTTGCGCCTAAAACACCTTGTCGCACCCATCCAAGATACATAGCCAATTGAGCAGCAAGAGGGCCAGGACATAACTGTGCAAGCGCTAGGCCATGAATATAATCTTCTTTGGAGACCCAATGATTTTTATCAACCAAATCGCGTTGCATATATCCTGCAAGAGCAATAGGGCCACCAAAACCAAAAGTTCCTAACCAAAGAAAATAGCTAAGGAACTTCCACATACTCACATTTCCATGACTATGCGTAACATTTTTTTTTGTTAAATCATGTTGGGCCACTGTTAAAACTTTTTAGAAATGTCACATTTCTTAACTCAGTAGAAATGTCACCCTCTTAGTATAGTCTTTAAAAATCAAATGGGTATTGCCAGAAAGGTTTTACCCACTGGCAAATCTCCGGCTAGTTTTTAAAGAATTTGATACAAATGCCTGTTTCGGTGTTCCAAATATTTCTTTATTTGAATTGTTCCAAGGTGATGTTTGTTTGCTTAATCTTCCTGCCTCACTGAAACTCATCACATTTTCTTTTTTGTACCGTATTTTTGGTCGTTCTGGTATTTCTGTTACGATTAGTTGCTCAGCTCTATACCATACACTTGTAGAATTATCTAAATGTACTCGTATACATATTTCTTCTTTAGGTTTCACAGTACAGCCATAAGGTTTTTTTATTTGATAACATTTATTTTTAAAAGAAAATGTCCAATCATGTTGTACTTTTCTTTTATATTCCCAACAAAATATTTGATTTAGATCAATTTCATTTAGGGGGCGATGAGCAGATTCCGGATTGCGAGGTATTTTTTCAAATTTTAAATTTAATTTATCAATAAAACCACCATCTAATACTTGATTTGCATTCTCTACTGTTTTTACTTGTTTTAAGCGTAATTCCTTCACAAATCGATCTTGATAAATAGCATGATTACGTTCAACCCGTCCCTTTGCTTGCGGTGAATGCGCTTTAATAATTCTGATTCCAAGTTTCTCGCAAGCACGTTGGAAATGACTTATATTTTTAGGTGATATATAAACATTTTTAAAATCAACATATAACGCTAGCGGAATACCATAACATTCAATCCATTTCCACAAAGTGATAAATACACAACGAGTTGTTTCTCCTGATTCAAGATGTGATAATGTTTTGCTAGTTGCATCATCCACCATATTCAATAAACAGCGATGACAACCATCTTCTAACCAATCATGAATGGAGCCATCCATTTGAACTAGTTCACCAAATTGCGCGCGGCATTCGCGGCGTTGTCGGTAGGGCAATCTCTTTCGTTGACGATGCCATAAATTTTCTTCTAATAACCAACGTCTCAATGTATCGTGATCAACAATAAGATTATCATCTTCTACTAATTTCTCCGATGCTAATGTGGGACCAAATCCTTCATATTTTTCTTTATAAAGAGTCACAGCTCTTTCTCGATCTGGATGACGATAATTGGATATCTGTCCACGGGCTTTATGTACTAGACCATCATCCCCTTGGTCGATATAGCGCTGATATAATCGTATAGCCTGACGATAGCTTAGGTCGCACTGAATGGCTGCCATAATCAGCGTTATTTTTCCTTGTTTTACCATCTCCAAATTTGCTTTGCGTAACCTTTCTTTATCGCTCATAAGTAGAAGTCCCATCCTAGAAGCCTCCCTTAAGCCCTTGATTAAACTTAAAGGATACCTCTTTCTCAATGTGACATTTCTACTAAGTTTTTAATGTGACATTTCTACTAAGTTTCGACAAATCATGTTGGGCCACCATTAAACCTCCTTATATTTGCTATAATGATATAATGATGGGATATTTTTCAATTGGAAGGAAAAAAACAATTTATTGATTTTCAAAGAGAATTTATGTCAACCGACCGGAAAGTTGATGATGTGAAACAACTCCTTCCGAACGCCTCACTAAAGGATTATGTAGAGCGTTACCTTTCAATCGCTGAAATAAACCCTAATCCAGAGTCAGCAAAACGCCAAAAGGCCTTTCGAGAAATGGCACTTCGTTTTGGCCATGAACAGAAAACAGATAAAGAAGAAGCTATTCACTTAATAGAAACATTTAAAAAACCTCTCACACTATTTCACCATGCGGTTCTTGGAATGCTTCATTCCAAGATCATAAAAAATCCTCAACAAACTTTTCAGCATTTTCAACAAGCGGAAGAAATTCCTGAAGGAGCTAGTAATCTTGGGGCAATGTACGGACTTGGTATGGGTGTTGCAAAAGATGAAAAGAAAGCAGCAGAGCTTTATCAAAGAGCAAGTGAAAAAGGTTATCCCATTGCATCAGATAATCTTGGAGCTATGTATCATTATGGGCAGGGCGTTACAAAAGATCTGAAAAAAGCAGCTGAATATTATCAAAAAGGAAGTGAGCAAGGATCAGCTCACGCGTCATATTATCTCGGGGTTATGTATCATTATGGGCAGGGCGTTACAAAAGATCTGAAAAAAGCAGCTGAATATTATCAAAAAGGAAGTGAGCAAGGATCAACTCACGCAGCTAGGATATTGTTAGAGCTTGCGGTTAAGTATCAACATGGGCAAGGCGTTACAAAAGATCTAAAAAAAGCAATCGAGTATTATCAAAAAGCACAAGCGCCTTTTATACAAAACTCTCTCACTGCTCAGATGGATTTATTTTTAAATCACTTAAGTGAGAAGGAGGCTCTACCTAAAACAGCTCAGGGCGGCTTTTGCGCTGGATTCATGTTTAGTTTATTTCGTGCCAGCGCGATGGGTGAGTCAAAAAAACATCTAGATAGATTAGATAAGTTAGCAAAATCAAGTCCAGAACAAATAATTCAAACCGCTACCATTTTCAATGAATATAACGCTCTTTTTAAAAAGTTATCTGAAAACCAGAAAAAAGAATTAGAAAAGCAGTTGGTTAAACATAAAGGTGATCAAAAGAAAATTGCAGCCATCAGAGAAAGTCATTATGGTGATATTAAAAAGCAAGCTGAAAAAATACTAGAGGAAGAGAAAAAAATAGATTTGCCTTCGTTGAATTTTGCACGAGAACTTTATCAGTTTATTCATCTGTTGATAGCGACTCAGGATCCTGAGTCTTTAAAGTTGTATGTTGAGGAAAAAGATTCTAAAGGAGCAATGGTAAAGCGACCTATTAAGCAATCTGATCAACTTGATTTACTAAAATGGCTGTCGTCAGATGAAAAAATTCCAGCTTTAACAACACAAGGGTTTTATACTTGTTTGTTTAAAGAAAATGATAAAGAGCAGCTGATTAAGGCTATAGATACTTGTATTTTCAAGGACGATATTGGCTGGATCTCACTTCCAGAACATGTAGTATTTTTCAGTAAACATGGGAATTCATACCAATTATACGATTCTAACAATAAAGAAAAATTAATTGTTGAATGTAATACATCTAAAGAATTTGCAGAAGAATTAATAAAGAGCTATTTTCTTGTTGCTCCGAAAGGGGATAAAGAATTTATAGAGGAATTAATAACGCGTATCGTCCCTCTTCCTATTCTTGCTCCGAATTATATGCGGATAGATATTTCTCCTTATTTTCGTGATCCCGATCCACATAAAGCTGTCAGGCCAACTGTAGGTGCATTCTTATATAAACTTATCGAAATTGAAAAAAGTATAAAAAATATATCTAATATAAAAATCGCCCTGCTCAATAGTCATCGCCAGGAATTAGTTGACGCTATCAAAGACAAAACAACTAACCTTCCATACCCAGAGAAAATAATGTTGTTAGACGATGTGATCAATAAAAAAAATGCATTAGGGCAAATTCTTGCAACGCCTAGGGATAAATTTTCCTTTTTGTTTTCTAAGAAGCGTGTAACTAACAGTATATTTCAATTAATGGAATTCAAAAAATCAATAGAACAACATAATAAGACAGAAGAAAAAAAGGAAAAAACTAAAAACAGAAAAACCTTATGAAAGAGCAGGGTTTCCGTAACCCACAAACTTCAACTGATGCAACTACCTGAAATATAATAATAAGTGGGTAATAAGTTGCGTATTATTCCTATATTGAATATAATATGCGCACAACATTATTATTGAGGCGCTGAAACAGGACTATATTTAATGAGTACATCAAGAGAAATCATACGAAAAGAATCTAAAATAACCTTAGAAGAGGTCAAGCCATATAATACATTATTTATTGGCCCCATGCCTTGTGAAAAAGAATCTGCTGCAATAAGAAATAAGGCTGTAGCTAGTATGCGACAAAGAGATATTGGCGATGTTGCTTACAGATACCTTCAAAGCAGAAGAGGACAAAATCAAACTTTAAATGAAGCAATTTTTTGGGGAAGTTTTTCTACCATAATGTTTGGTCTTACTCGAGGCCACAGCGGCCCTAGACCACTACGTTTAATACCAGCACTACCATCCGCATTACATGTACCACCTAATATAGGTAATACAATAAGATACCGTGAAACTAAAGAGTATTGTGAAGAATGGTTATCTTCACAATTAGACCAAAAAAAGATTACCGAAATTAAAGCAATGAAACATGGATAGTTAATTTGCGAAAAACTGTCGGATTAAATTCAGATAATTTAAAATTGACATTTTAGATCCACAATTTTGTGGGTTAAATTCAGAATATTGGAGTGGTTATGTTTATTTATACTTTCAAATCAAAAGGCAATTACCTTGTTAACCATGTTGTTATAACAGGCAAACATTTAACACTTTATACGACGCAAAATAGTTGTGGCGCCATACAGCCTTTGATTAATAAATTGAAACTTAGTGATAATACAATGTCAGGAGATCACCCTGCGCATAGTTTTTTACATAATCCATTTGTATCTTTCTCCAAAAAAGGGGATTCGGTTCCGCATAAACATTTAAAATTTAAAGATACCAATAATCTGGAAAATTTAAAAAGTATTTTTATTTTTTTGTTGGCGCGTCAAAATTCCAACGAATTAAGAAAAAAAGATTATGATGATTTTCTGGCAGCGATTAATCAAGAAAGAAAAGATAGAGGCGATAAAGAATTTCCGAGTTATGTTAAAAAAGCATTAAATGAATACGATCTTACAACGCCCTTTTTCCCAGCAGATGAACTAGAAACTTTGTTATTTGAATATAAGAAACACCTTGGCTCAAATAGCTTTATTCGCTATGCCGAACAAATAGCAGAATATGCTGAAGAAATTCTAGATAAAAACTGGGAAACAATTTACAGCAAACAGATTTTTTGCGCAAAAGATAAATTAAGTGATGAAGAAAAACAACTAATTAACTTCTATAACTGCCTTACTGAATTGCGTATTGCGCTGTTAGGTATTCATTATGAAAACAGTGTAAACTGGTATGAGTTGGCAATTAATACTATCAACCATATTAACAACAATTCTTATTTTAAAAAAATAAAGTCCATACAGGATATGTTAAATATATTTAGCAAAAAAATTCCAGAAATAAGCGCTGCAATAGATTTAAATATTCAAAAAACTAAACAAAAATACTTATTAATTCTTGTGGTCGGGCTATCAATTTTGGATTACTTTAGAGTGGATTCTAATAAGAAATATTTAATCGATGTGACAAGTATAGGTTTAAGTTGCATAATTGCTAATTATGCATATAAACCTATTATGAAAGCATCGCAATATGTATATCAATTTTTCAAACAAGGGAGTGTTCCTGCTGAAGAAAAAAGCTCTTCAAGTTCATCGGGGGTCGTCAAGTCTCCGAAACACATAAGCTACAACTAAATGTGTTACGGAGATTTGCTCTTGTATATTATTAATTAAATCAATGGCTTATCATTTTTTATGGAATCTGGCATTGGTTTTGCCATATTTCCATGTAATATGGGAAAGATCATTCCAAATTGCATAAATGCATCCACTAACTTGTTATGAATTAGGGACAGATTTTTCTCTTGAAATGGCGTTGAAATTCGGATTATTACCCACTATTTATCATGTTTCAGATCCTACGCATTATCTTGAAACATATATCACTTCTTATTTAAGAGAAGAAATTTTACAAGAAGGGCTTAATAGGTGCTGCTGTTTTTTTACAATTTAAATTTTTTTCTGTTGAATCAAGAAGGATTTGATAAGACATTAAAGTATTATTTTTTCTAAGAGAATTTAAAAATGTTTCTCTTGAAGAAATGAGGGCAACTTTGTTCTGATGATTCAGAGAATTAAAGAAACGATCTCTACAAGAAGTTAAAGTCAATTTATTTGCTAATTCAAGTGAATCTTTTAGATTATTTGGTGATAAATATGTAGATATTATTAAAAACATTATTGCAGATAATTTTCCATTTTTTATAAGCTGCGGACCTTGTAAAAACCAAATATGTAACTCGGGTACAGTCCAACCAATGGCTTGATAAAAACTAAGATTTTTAGTAGATATAATAGTGGTCAGTTTAGATGCTTTTGGAACTAATCGTTCGAGATTAATAGTAACTTGTTTATCCTTTTTAATCTCAGCTGCAATATCTTTTTGAAACACTGGATTAAATGATGAAAGCATGTGTAATGCGGAATTTTCCGTTAAAACATACGTTAATTTTAAATATTCAGAAAAATTATTTAACAATTTTGACTTGTGTTCTGCATTTGCCTCTAGTGCTAGAACTTTATTTGCTCCATTAAAATTCCCTAAGTAAGAAAAGAAGGTTATCATTCCAAGTGATAATGCATTTGTATTTACAGATGCTTTTTTGTTTATTTGTGAATACGCTTTAATTGCTTCAGCTGTATGTCCACTTTCAGAATATCTGACTGCTAGCGATTCAAAATAATAATCCCTCTCTATTTCGGATTTTCCGATCAAAAATTTGTTGGCTTCTATAGAATGACCACCCTGACCAAAACCTCTTAATAAATCAAATGAAGATTTTTCATCTGGATTGTTATTTTTTGAATTCTCCAACAAAAAAGGTTTATTTGCTTCTAAATTACCACTTCGCGCATATCCTTCTATCATCATACTCAAGAAAAAATCTTTTATATCGTTAGGCGCAGTTGCAAAGGCGTTTTTAGCAGCGTTTACATTTCCACTTTCAGCATATCCTAAAATAACTTGCCCGGATAAACACCGGCGTTGTACTTCACCAGTTTCTAACGTTATAATTTGTTCTGCTTCTTCACTATGGTTGCCTAAAGCATAACCTTTAGCTACTTCAAGCAATGCCCTGTAGAAACCCATAGAATCATGTTTGACTAAATCCAGCATTTTATTTACTTCAACTACATTTCCCTTTCGTGCAAAACCTCTTGCTATATGTTTTAATAAAGGATATCGGTCTCTTTCTGCAACTAAATGAAGCACTGCTTTTGCTGTTACTACATCCCCTCCAATTGCATATCCTTCCGCCATCCAGAATAAAGATGCATTGAATTCTCTTCTTAAAAAATTAACTGCATCAGCATTTCCTTCAGCTGCTAATTTACTAATTGCTGTATCAGACATTTTACTATGCTCAACATCAATGCTGACGGATAAAAGTAATTTCTTAATAATAGTTCTTGCTGCACTTTTATCAGGATTTTTTGCAGCTTGATAAATTTGCTCACAAGGACACATTTTGATATCAGTAGGTTGTGTATTGCTTTTTGAATCAAGGGTAGAATCTAATTTCAATGTATTGCTGAGCATAAAAAATCTCTTTATTTAAGTTCCGGTTTTCTAAAACTTCAACTAAATGTTTTTCGAAGATTTGACGCTAAGGTTTTTCGAGAAATCTTTGCTAATAAAGAATAGAATTTCTTTTTCCAAATCTTTTAATAAATTCAAAAAACGATTTTTTTGGTAACGACTAAAACACTTAAAATGATATTTAGTTTCATATCTTGGAATGTTTTCCTGGACTATTTTCAAGATAGAGTTTAAATAAACATGATGCTCATCTGCATTATCGTACATGATTCGTGTATTTAATAAATCAAAAATCATTTTTAAGCATTTCCCTTTAGGAGTAGCGTCGAAGTTTTTATTTTCAATTAATTTAATTTTACGGTAAGCTTCAAATTCAAATTTATGAGAGTCAGTTTTGGAACTCGGAACAACAGTTGATGCCTTAGCAATTGAGTTAAATGCGATATAAGTATTCAAATAACTGCTAAGATAATCAAATATGATAGAAACCAAAGGATTTGGAATGTTTGTATTTTCAGAAAATAAAATAAATAATAAATTTTTTGGATTTATTGGATAATTACCATCGATTTTCTTTAAATTCCTTAAATCTTTATCTTCCGTTGTAATAATTAATCGAAAGCTTGGCATTTCAAAATCTTCAATAAATTCCAAATTCTTTGAAGAGGTAATGACTGCATCAGAATGATAGGTGGCGTTTTTTGTATCAATAGGAATATTCTTATTCGTAAAAAACTTGGAATGAACGATTTTATCAAGGCCATAATAATAAATATTTAAGGGTGGCTGCACCAATGGCTGAATGTTTACTTCGTCCAACTCTGCAATTATCATTTGATCACTCTTTCCTGCTACATCACAGGCTTTGAGATCGGAATAAAAAATATCAGCTATAATATCCTTGATACGTTCTCTATCATTTTCATTATGGGTGATAAGACTAATGAAAATCTCTAAATAACTATCTCTGCTAAAATAGATTTTATTGTCATGGGTGTAATCAAATAATTGTGAAAGATCATAATTCCTGCTACGTAAATAAAAAGCATTACCTCTACAATAATCAATGTCCAAGTCCACTTGAAAAATATGACTTAAGCGCAATCTAATAATAGAAAAAACAATTTCTGTATTTAAATGTCGAGTAATATCCCTGACACTTGAATACATTGGAAATTTGAGTAGCCGAGCAGGGATTAGATCATTCTCTAGTTTTACAACCAGCTCATTACCATGAAGCATTGCTTCGACGATATTAAATTTATAATGTTGTAAATGTCTATGTAGATAAATGCAAATAGCAGTTGCAGAATAATTATCAGTAATTAAATTATCTGTTTTAATATAATCTAAAGCATTCAAGTTTAATTTTAATTTTGAAATACTCTTTTTATTTTCATCTTTCTCATCTTCTTTAATATCAGAATGAATAGCTGTAATATTGATTTTAACGGGGTCAAAAATATCAATATTCATGGATTTTTTAATGGGAGTCGTATCAAAATCTTCTAATGGAATTTTTTCACCATTCTCGGTTTCAAAATAAGATGGGCCCTTTATATTAGGATGCTTGTGAAATGGTTTAGGATTCACCCAATATAGTGTTTTATATCCTGATTTTTCGTCCAGTGTGAAATCATACTGATCACCACACATTGCTCCCGACCAGTTTGTCACAGGAATCATTTTTTCTTTTAAATCATTGCTTATGATATGTAAACGATAAACACTATTTATGCTATTTATATAAATATATTCATTCGTCTTTTTATTTTTTAATGCTGCAAAAAAGTCTAATTTCTCTATCTCAGGAATGATTTGAAAATAATGTTTGCTGAAGAATAATTCTTCTCCTGATTTTAGATCATATGCAGCTGGTTTTCTAAAATCGAGTGTGGCAAGACTTTTATTAAAATCAGCTTTGATTTTCTCTGCATTTTCCCTATGCTTTTTAGAATGGAAATATTCTCTCATATAAGGAAGCTTGCTAATGATGTCAATCGCTAAAGGAGTTTTTAGATAATTAACAAAAGGCTTAAAAATATAAACCTTATTTGAAAAAATAATCAAAGAATCTGAACCTACTTCAAAATTGTCACGTCCAAATATTTGTCTTGCATTAAAATAATCTAACCTTCTTTTCTTCAAAGGAATGTTAATATCCCCTTTTTTATGCTCACTTACTGCTTGGACTAGATTATGACTAAATTGAAGAATAAGGATATTCTCTTCTTGATCAAGATCCTCCAGGCGTAAATTTTCCTGATCGATTTCTTCAATAGTAGGTTTTTCTTCTCTTGATTGCATGTTCTTTCCTATAAAGGGGGCAACTATTGACTGATAATGGCTGAAAAGGATAAATCATATACCATGAATTGACAATCTGTTTGTAACTGCTTGTATTTATTAAGGTTAATACAATTGTGGCTATTTTATTTTTTCAATCCATAACCCGTTTTAAAAATCCAGCCGATAATAACTAAGCATGCGACAGTAAATGTTAAAATCATCGTGACACTGGTCATGAGACTTACATCACTATGCTCATAGAAACTCCAGCGAAATCCACTCACCAAATAAACCACTGGATTCGCCAATGAAACCTGGTACCAAAAATGTGGCAACATATTGATGGAATAAAAGCTGCCACCAAGAAAGGTCAGCGGTGTAATGATAAGCAGTGGAATGAGTTGCAACTTCTCAAATCCATCGGCCCAAATTCCAATAATGAAACCCAACAGACTAAACGTCACGCTAGTCATTATCAGAAAAAACGCCATCCACAATGGATGTGCGATCTGTAACGGTACGAAAAACCAGGCGGTGATAAGTACAATTACACCAACCATCACCGACTTGGTTGCCGCCGCTCCCACATACCCTAGTACAATTTCGACAAACGAAAGTGGTGCTGACAGAATTTCATAAATTGTGCCAGTGAAGCGCGGGAAATAAATACCAAATGATGCATTAGACACACTCTGTCCGAGAATGGTCAGCATGATAAGACCAGGAACGATAAATGCACCATACGGGATACCGTTAATTGCTTGTATGCGCGAGCCAATAGCAGAACCAAACACGATAAAATAGAGCACCGTCGACAACACGGGAGACGCAATGCTTTGGCCTAGTGTGCGTAGCGTGCGCCCCATTTCAAACGTATAAATTGCACCAATGCCACGAATATTCATTTTACCTCCACCAATTCAATGAAAATTTCTTCCAGGCTACTTTGATGGCTATAAATATCTTTCGGCCGTATGCCATTCGATTTCAGATGGTCTAGTAGCTCTGAAATATCGTTCTCAGTTTCAGGATCGTAAGTCAGAATCAGTTTTACGCCATTGTCATCTTTTTCCAGTGTCAGTGGATAAGATCGTAATCCAACAGGTATTGCTGCCAACTGCTCGCGCAATACGAAAATCATCTGTCGTTTACCCATTTTATGCATTAAGGTTTTTTTGTCTTCCGTCAGAATCAGATCGCCTTTGTTAATGATACCAACGCGGTCAGCCATTTCTTGCGCTTCTTCGATATAGTGCGTCGTGAGAATAATCGTGATACCTGTTTCACGTAGGCTGCGTACTTGTGCCCACATGGATTTGCGCAGTTCCACATCCACACCTGCCGTAGGTTCATCGAGAAATAGAATTTCTGGTTCGTGAGACAATGCTTTAGCCATCATGACTCGCCGTTTCATCCCTCCCGATAAATATCGAATCTGCTCATCTTTTTTATCCCAAAGTGACAGTCGTTTCAGTACGTCCTTAATGTGCCGAGGATTGTGCGCTTTACCAAATAATCCTCTACTGAATGTTACCGTATTCCATACTGTTTCAAACGCATCCGTGGTTAATTCTTGTGGCACCAAACCAACGAGAGAGCGTGCTTGGCGATATTGTAGGATGTTATCGTAGTCCGCTATGACAACCGTGCCACTACTGGGTCGCACAATGCCACATACGGCATTGATTAGTGTCGTTTTGCCTGCGCCATTGGGCCCGAGCAAAGCAAAAATCTCACCACGGCTAATCTCTAGGTCGATGCCATTCAATGCTTTAAAACCATTGTCATAATTTTTTTTAAGGGCCGTGATTTTAATAGCCGTACCGTTTTGCATGAGGGGTTTTGCTCCTTGTAACGAGTTTTAATCTAGTCTAGGTGTTTGATAACCTCCTATTATACCTTGTTTTGAGAATACAAATTGCCAAAGCTGCGTGCGACGTGCACGAAACATACCTGCACAGGAAAGTAAATAATAACGCCACATACGATAAAAACGTTCGTCATATTGGTTTTTTAATTTATCCCAATGCTTTTCAAAATTGGAATACCATGACATCAATGTTTTATCATAGTCAGCACCAAAATTATGTAAATCTTCCAAAACAAATAAACCTTCATATGCTTTTCCTATTTGTGCGATCGATGGGAGCATACCATTAGGAAAAATATATTTATTAATCCATTCATCACCTGAAATATCACTTATATTATTGCCAATTGTATGCAGTAAAAATAAACCATCATTACTTAAGCATTGATGAACTTTTTTCATATATACGTGATAATTTTTATAACCGACATGCTCAAACATACCAAGAGAAACAACTCGATCAAACGTTTCATTGACATCTCTATAATCTTGAAAGCGAATCTCAATGGGCAAATTCTTGCAATTCTTCTGTGCATATTGGTATTGTTCTTTTGATATGGTTATTCCAACTACATTTACACCATAATTTTCTGCAGCATATTTTGCTAATGCGCCAAAACCACAACCAATATCTAATATTCGCATACCTGGTTTTAACATCAATTTTTGACAACTTAATTCAAGCTTATCGCGTTGAGCATCATCTAAATTATTGGCATTTTTCCAATAACCACAAGTATAATTCATACGAGTATCAAGCATACATTCAAACAGATCATTGCCAAGATCGTAATGTTTTTTACCTACCTCAAGCGAACGGTTTTTAGTTTGCAAATTAATGATTTTTAATAATGCTAATTTGAATAGCATCCATGTATTGGATTTGATTTTACTTTCAAGGTCTGCTCTAACTACCTTTTCAAAAAATTGATCGAGATGCTTACATTCCCACCATCGATTCATGTAGGCTTGACCAAGTCCTAATGAACCATATTTTAAAATATAGCCATAAAAATCTTGATTAAATATTTGAATATCCCAGGGATCATTACCATTCAAACGAACACCTGAAATTTTCAAAAGTTCGGAAACATAATTCATCAAGTTCTTTTTTGCCATGCGTTTATCTTCCTATATGAAATGCCAATTTTCTTTTGCCGCGCAATTAATCCGTTTTTAGATTTATTTTCTTATCGGGATAGAGATCTTCTAACGAAACAGAAACGCCATGCTCAGAGACAATACGAGCATGACAACGTTTTAATTTTCTAGGTGATTCTACTCCGCAAGAATGACAAATAACGCCAACTTCTTTTTCTAAATTATTTACATAATGAAAAACGCGAGCTGCTTTGTTTTGAGGATCTAAGCCTCTTTCTAACCACCAATTGTGTGTCGCAATCCCCGTTGGACAAGTATTTTTATGACATTGCAGCGCTTGTATACACCCTAATGCAAACATAAATCCACGAGCTGAAGTAACAAAATCAGCTCCCACACAAAGTGCCCATGCAACCCCGCCAGGCGTAATGAGTTTTCCGGATGCGATGACTTTAATTCGTTTTCTTAAACCATATTCAACTAATTTATCAATCAATACGGGAAGACTTTCAGCTATCGATAAACCCATGTAATCCGCCAATGCCATAGGCGCAGCGCCCGTTCCTCCTTCCGCACCGTCCAAACTAATAAAATCAGGTGCGTATTCCACGCCGCGTTTAATAATTTCATTAAACAAATCATCTAACCATTTATAATCGCCCAAAACTATTTTAAATCCTGTAGGTTTACCTGTTATTTCACGAATATGCTGAATGTAATTGAGCAATTCATTCGAATTAGAAATTTCTGGAAATCGATTAGGACTCACTGCATCTTCATTGATAGGGATTTTCCTGATTGTAGCAATTTCTTTTGTGACTTTTATTGCTGGTAATATTCCGCCAGTACCCGGCTTAGCGCCTTGGCTTAATTTAATTTCAAACATTTTAACTTGCCCGTAGGCAGCTGCATTTTTTAATTCATCATCAGATAAGTTACCTTCGTTATCACAATATCCAAATTTAGCAGTACCAATTTGTGCTACAAGATCACATCCACTTTCTAAATGATAAGATGTCAATCCTCCTTCGCCTGTGTTTAACCAGCAGCCAGCCATTTTTGCTCCGTTACTTAAAGCTAATATGGCATTTTTTGAAATGGAGCCATAACTCATTCCTGAAATATTAATGATGGAACGAGTGGTATAAGGATGTCGACAATTCTCACCAATAGTAACAGGCTGAGGTTCTACTTTTTTTCGTCCTAATACAGGAAAAGGGGCATCGACAAAATAAACTGTACCAATAATTTTACGATTCCGTGTTGAACCAAAACCAATTGTTGTATCGACATTTTTTGCCGCTTCATAAACCCAAGTTCTTTGTGCTCGATTGAATGGTAACTCTTCACGATCACGCGCATAAAAAAATCGTCTTAGGTAAACACCTAGATTTTCAGCAAAATAACGAAGATAACCAACGATAGGAAAAGTTCTTAAAATGGTATGTTTTCTTTGACTGATATCCCAAACAAATATAATGAATAATATCAGAATTAAAATTCCAACAAGATAAAGTCCATGAACGCTATGAAAGGTTTCATACATGTGCTTGATTCCCACAAAATAAATTAATCAAACCGCATGAAATTGATTGGTAATACTCTATTATAATAATTAATTAACAGAATTTGTAACATTTTTGTGAATCGAAAATATTATAATGATTGCATTGGATTAATATGTGACCATTTATTAATTCAATGTTTTTATTAGGAACAAACTAGAGCTATCAATCAAAAACTTTCGCTATAACAACGTTTTCCAAGCTTACGCGCTAAATCGACTACTGTTTTGCTGACTTCTGGATTCCCGCATATATTCACTGTTTTTACTCCCTTGATGATATTTTCTAAATCTGGACGAGAGAAATGAACATTTACATTCACTGATTTTGAAAACATTCCCGTTTTATTAAGCCCAATATTCATTTTACTGAAATCAAAATGTAAATTGCTTTTACTTTCCAGGTTTCTAAATTTTTGTTCGATATCGTCTTTGTTAATATGCTTTGATGTTATATAAAAGTTAACTGATTTGAGTGAATAACTATTTTCTGGCGGAATTTTACTTAAAACATTTATACATGGAATAAATTCAGCTAATGATTTTTGTGAAATGTGAAATTCTAATTGAGCTTTAACATTTCGTTTAGTCATTTCATTTAATGCCGCAAGAGCAGGGGTCATCCCAATTCCAGTACCTATAAAAGCAATTGGATTCTTATAAGAATAATCACACAAAATATTTTTACCAAGAGGTCCAGTCATGGTTACTGAGTATGAAGAATGATTTTGTTCATCAAGAGAGCCAATCCAATGATAAAGTTTTTGTGTCCATGGACCTATTTGTTTTATTAAAAATTCAATTTCATTAGCATTAACATTTACAATAGTAAAGGGATGTGGTTTTTCTAATACATTATCAATTTCAGAAAAAGACAATAACGCAAATTGTCCTGGGTGATATTCTCTAAAATGCTTGGGCTTATTAATATGTAGTGATATAAAATCAGTATTAGGGATGATGACTGCTTTCTTAATAAAGCTTGGATGTCTATAAAAAAGTTTTTCTATGATGCGATCGATGACAAGCGGCGACCAGCTGATCGCTGCATATTTTAATAATCGTAAATCAGCAGTATGAAATAAATAAGCTAATAAAAAACAAGCAGCGCCGCTTTGATGAGTACGCATGATAGTGCTGCCGTAACTTTTGACTGTGCATGGTTTAGCATATTTCTTCAAAAGAAATATCCCACTGATAGGTAAAGCAAAAGAACTCAGCATAATGATGCCTGTTATCCCGGGTTGTTTACCAAAATTTGCAGGGTTATAAAAATAGTGAGCTATCGTATGTGTTGATGCAAATAACAGAATTCCTGTAGCAAAAATTTTGTGATCCACAATTCTTTGATCTAAACCAAAATAGCTTCCAACCCGACTATTTTGTATGCGAGTATAAAGCACGCGAGACAAAGGAAAAAAAGTTGATAGGGTTAATAACTTTAATGAAGCACCGCAGCTTCTCGCTATGGCATACTGAAAATCCGAGCCTTGCTCCACTAAATTTTCATAAGTGTTGTATGCTTCATATGCAACGACAGCCACGCAAGCGGTAGCCTGAAGTACCCAAGGTTTATTCGTTTTGATAAAACCAAATGCACTATAGATACTTTCCGAAATTTGAGTGAGTTTGTTTTTAAAAATTGTAGCCAGTTGAACACAAGGATTTTTTCTTAACATAGGATTTCTCTTATAATATATAGCCCTAGCCGCTGGTCAGCTGTATGGGTTGGTACTGTAGCAGTTTTTTCCTCACCAGGTGATAGATTGTTATTCACGAATCTTGCTGTTACCGTTATAGGAAAATATTGATTCAAATAACGCCGAAAGTTGAATGATTAATGCTCACCTTGATGTCAAAACCGTTTTACATTTCTCTCTGCCATCCAGGTTATCGCTTTTCTAAATTTTTAGTATAAACTAAGCCAGAAATAAGGGGTCAAATCTCCGTAACACATAAGCTTTAATCACTGTGTTACGGTGAGTTGATTTTCTTTATTTAATTAACAAAACCAATTTGAAATGCCGCTTTTTTCATACCATTTGAATATGATATACCTATCATCCCGTTTCTATCAATTGCAAAACTAGAATATGTCCCAATGCTGTTGCCATCTGCTATGGTCATCCCTGGATTATCCACGTTTGCATTTTGTGTGATATTAGATAGGTTTAATTTCACCGTCTGATCCTTATTGTTTAAGTGAACGGTAATATTATCCAAGCCAATAATCTGGGAAATGCTGCCATCGGGATAAAATATTGCTTTACCTGTTGCAACAACAGTTCCTTGTATCCATACATAGATTTCCCATGTGTTAATTGCGGCTGTCTTAACATAATAGAACTGGCAAGGATAAATATCACCATTCGAATCATAAATTGTACCTGTACTGCTTAAATTATATGAACATGGATCGGTTGGATTAAATAAGGAATCAGATGGAACAGCATCAATTGAAGATAAATTTGTATTCGTCATGAACATAGTTGTTGTTGCGCTAGGTGGCATAACATCCTCAACTGGAATTTTAATATCGACATAATCTGTTAATTCTTTTGAATTTGATAACGCATAGCCTGCTAAATTATAGTTTCCACGATATATTAAACCCGATGCCTTATCAAATTTAAAATTGGCCTTACGAGTATAACGTATGTATCCATTTCTTTGGTTTTTTGTTACTAAATATAAATGATCTGCTAACAAAACCTTGAGGGATTCTTTCAAAGGATCGCCATCACTTTTCGTGTTTGCCAATATAACTAATTCGAAAACATGATCAGTAGATGAGGAAAGCTTAATTTTAGCTTCTTGATTAGGTTCAACGACAATTTGGGGGTTTGTGTGCATTTTCATGCTCTCGTCTTGATAATCAATATCATACTTTATGCCAATCCTATTATTCTTTGATATTGTAATTTGATTTTCCGCAATCAATCTCATTTTAATTTCTTGTGCCTCTTTATTGTTGGAGAGATTAATTATTGCTTCTTCATTTGGATAAGTAACAATTCGAGGACTTGAGATAAGTTTGCCGTCTTTAAATATTTTCGTAGTAATATCAAATGCAATTCTCTTTTCAAGAGTATCACTCGCTATGGCAGTGGTTGTTCCGCTTACCAATATGAAAAGCATGCTGAAAATTGCCATTAATGCAAAAAGTATTTTTCCTTTTAATTTCATCGATAAATCTCCTTTTATAGTGGAATATTACTGAATCAATTCGCCAGATATTCTTGCGCATTTCGGTTTGAACTATAATTCGTTGTTGCCTCAAATAAAAACCTTACTTTAGCACCTAAATTTACCTGATAAAAAAGGTATTTAGGGTGGTTAATCACTGTGTGCAATATTAAATCATATATGTTATAATCGCACCCTATAAAATCATTCAGATACGGGGATAACTATGATCGGTAAAAGAGTAATACCAATGCCAACAAAAACAAAATTGGATGCAAAGTCACAACCAAAAAAAGAGAAAGATAATCAAAATGATAATTGGATGCTTCTGATATATTTTCCTCGAGAAATTATTACAATTATTTTGATTTATGACATGTATGAATTTATTTCTAATGCTTCAGTATCTACTGCTGTATCAACATCATTGTCTGCATCTCTATCTACATCCACGCAAATAAAAAATCATATTGCATTATTGTCTAATAGTACCTCGTCAGTATTTTTCTTTGATCACGGCGATCTTCTAATAGCTAGTCGCAAAGCGGGTGGTGCTGGCACTTGTTTAGCATGGGGTCAGCCCGATGATGCTGAAGAAATCTTAGAAACCCGCACACAAGCGCTATTATCTACTGTGATTGTAAAAGCGCCGAATGGTGACCTCATTAAAGGTACTCCCTATCAAATCGTTTTATATATTAACGATAATTTTATTAAAAATAAAAAAGATGAAACAGCGGTTGAAATGGTAAAAAGACTTTTAATCGCGAATCATGGAATCGATGAAGAAATCAAACAATATGCATTACAATTTCCCAAAAATGAAAAGCAAGATTGGGAAGATGAGGAAAAGAAAAAAAAGGCAGCGCTGTTTGCTGCATTTGATAAAGTCACCAATGCATTTGATGAGTCAAAGGCAGTAACAGAAGAAGCACTTGCGAATGATGCTAAACTTCAAGAAGCGATAACAAACTTCAAAACAGAAATAGCACCCAAAGGAATAATAACATCCGGAAGATGTTGTATGTCTGACTTATGGGATTATGCTCAAAAGTATTATACTGATGCAAAATTTACTGCTTATGGAGGTTATGGTCCTAAAAATTATTTATTTCACGATAAAGTATTGGGTTCGATAGACCCACGACTACAGAGTTGGGGTGCACAAGTATTAAAACGGGGAATCTATTACGTTATGAAAGATGGGGTTGATGTTCCTAGGGTAGATGTTTCTTCTTACTATGATGTTTCGCCCTGTAGTAATTTGCAGCTTGATGATAATTGTTGGCTGGACGATCGGCTGCTTGACCTTGGGCCCGAGCCGCAGCAGCGAGTGCGCGCTCTCCATCGAATCGGTCGCGGCGGAAGCTTCGCGTTAATTTTTCAAACTTATCAGCAAGCAAACATCAACTCACGGCGCGCAGTTCACAATCAATCTAAACAGAGCAAATGTTTAGTAATGTAGTACTTCGAATTACATACAGGCCTATTGGTTGCTCTCATTAAATCTTGGGTAAGATTTAATTTGAGTCAATTCAGTATGTTTAACCAACATATTCCGCTAACTGATTTTCAATTTGTGAATGATATTCAACTAATGCTTCCTTGATACATTCTGCGAAAGCTAACGCAGCTTCGTTTGGCGGTGTACTTTTACCAAATAAAACTTCTAAAAAAAATCGTCGTGATTGAGATTTATCTAAGGGTAGTGCTTTTAAGTTTTTTTCATTGATCAAGTAGTGCAGTGGCATCCAAGCAAATCCTATTTTATTTTTTAATAAATCAATAGCAAGTTTACTACTGGCTACAGTCCAGCGATGCGGCGCTTCCAACCAGCCTTTATCGACAGAAAGTAATTTTGCTGAATCGCGTACAACAAGTTGTAAATATCCTTTTAAATCTTCACTTGTTGGTTTGAAAGGTAAATGATGCAGGGGATGTTCTGGATGCGCCACCGCAACTTGAATAATTTGCGTCTGACAAAATGATACTTTGCCTTTAGGTAAAGTAAATGCAACAACAATATCTGCGAAATTTTGTTCTATCGCTTCCAGTGCACCGGAAAGACTTACTTCATGTAATTGTACACGTGTTTGTGAGCATTGCATGAATTTTGATAATGCGTGAGCTAATACATCACGAGGGAAGGGATCATCAACTACAATTGTGATTTCTGCTGGCCAGCCACGATCGGTGTCACGTGCAATCTTTTCTATCATATTCGCGTTATCTAAAAGTACTTGTGCGCGGTGATATAAAATTTTTCCTATAGGCGTCAGTACAGCTTTTCTACCTTCGGTTTGCAATATTTTTACGCCTAGCTGAGATTGCAATTGCGAAATGGCGTAACTCACAGTGGATTGGCTGCGATGAAGAAATTCTGCGGCTTGAGCAAACCCACCATGATCCAGTACAGCCTTTAATACAACCCATTGATCTATAGTCGTTTTGAGCTTCATATATCTAATAATTCGATAAATTAAAGCGAAATATTAGTATTTTTTATCTAAATATTCAATGTTAAAGTTTTTTTAGGGTCTGCTAACAATTCGCTAGGCTGAGCTAGAAAGCAACGATCTTCGAGCATCGCAGCGCAGTTTACGTTGGTGGTAAATGAGCAGCGAAGCGCAGAAGATCGTTGGTTTATAGCCAGAATAGTAGAATTGTCAACAAGACCCTATTCATTAACAAGGGAATTAATCTATATGTCGAGTTCAACGAGTGTTTTAACACCCTCTACCAAATTATCTTTATTTACCCCAGCTGATGCAAAGGCTTCACTGGATCAATATTTACTAACTCATCCAGACAAATTTATTCAACAATTAGTGAAGCAACACGAATGGTTTTCGCTAGAGACAGCTAAAATATTAGATGCAATGGATCCACTGAGTGACACAGCAAAATTATTTAATATGGGTGAATTGATTCCCTTTGCAGGACATTCTCTAGGTCCTGTTTTTCAACCTGTATTAGATAAAATCCAGGAAACGACAAAGTTACAAATCAACTTGCATGAAGGTCATTTTCCAAATTCTCATCCAGAAGGAAAAGAAAGTGGTCATTGGTTTGATTGTGACAGACATAAACCAAGCTTAGAAGCAGCAAAAAAAATATTAGGATTTGCAGATGAACGCGAATTTATTTTTACTGCAAGTGGGTTATCCGACAACCTAGCCATGTTAATGGAAAATTTTTATCGTCCAGGAAAAAAGGACTGGGATAAGGGTAAAACACGGATTGTCATGTTGGATACTGAATTTTTTTCAGACCAAGCGGTGGCCGTCTCAGTTTTGACACGCGCGATTGAAAATGCAAATGCTTTTGGATGTTTTGATGATCATAAAAAACCGGATCCTGAAAGCCAAATTATAAAAATTAAACCTGATGATAAAGGATTATTTAATACAGAAACAATTATCAAATTAATTAAAGATAATGCTAAAAAAATCCAAATGGTTTGTTTATCTGATACTGTATTTAGCACTGGTCAAAGACTAGAGTTAAATAAAATATTTTCTGCGTTGAAAGATGTTATTAACGAAAATCATATCATTGTTGGGCTTGATTTAGCGCATACTGTTGGCAACAGGATGATTGATCTTAAGTCTCTTCCAGTGACATTTGCTGTTGGATGCGGATATAAGTATTTAAGCGGATTTGCGGGCAGTGGTTTTGGTATTTATGTAAATAAAAATGCTGATTTAAAAAAATATCCGCCTCTACAAGGATGGAAAGCTGCGGATTCAAATCAAGTTTTTCCTACTCTCAATCGTTATAAAGATAGCATTATGGAAAAAACAGGTGCCGTTGCATTTAGAAAAAGTAATCCAGCGCCAGTGGCATTAATTCCTGCTCAAGTATTTTTGACTTATTTTAATAAAATTGGTTTTAATAAATGTTTCAATAAATCAGAATGTCTTACCAGGTATTTAATAGCGCAATTAAAACATCACTTGAAAGAAAAAATAGAAATTATTACACCAGAAGATCCATTGCAGCGGGGTGCGATGATTGTATTTCAGGTGAAAGGATTGAATGATGTCAAAGGTATAGAAGATTTTTTAAAATTAGGGCAACCAAATTTAGGAAAATATGAAATAGACGTTAGACCACCCAATAACATTCGATTAACTCCTCATTATGCATATTCTAAATTCGAACAAATTAATCGAATAGTTTCAAAACTAACGATTGCTATAAACAACGCATTACAAAATAAAGCGAAAACTCATCTTGCAAAATAAGTTTGGAGCCCCTAGCACTTGTCTTATGCAATCAAATACTTAGCATAATATTGACCAAAAAAACAATATATTTCATGCTATACTATGATTATAAATAGAGGAGTGTACAAAATGCCAGGCAATAAATTTTTAGATGATCAAGCACAAGCTGAAAAAAATTTGGAAGCTTTTTTAAAGAAGAAAGAAATAGAAGCTTCCAGAGTAACAAGCTTCGGACCCCCTTCGCTTAGTCCGGCAGGATCTGTTCTTTCTCGGTTAACTAATATATATCAATCTGATACCCCAAATGATCCCGCTCAAGAAGAAACGAGTGCAATGGAAAAGGATATTAAAACAAATGCTGTTTCTACACCTCAAAAAGAATATATGTGGAAAAGAAAAGAAATCGATAGAGCGCGCTCTACACTTTTTCCTTTGATTGAATGTGATGTACTTCGTAGTTTTTCTCCACCGAATGTTAAAAATCTTAATAAATTAAAACTTCATTCTAATCAAGCGTATGTTCGAACTAATAAGGGACTTTATTATGTCAACAAATCCAAAAATGAATGTGTTGAAATTAAATTATCAGCTGAAAAATTAAAAGCATTCGATCGTAATACTAATCCTTCTATACACCCTGCCATCGTTTCAGAAGATCAATTAGAACAAATTGTAAAAATAACTGGGATGATACCTCCTTTTAACGAGGAAAATAATTCTTCAAGAAAAAAAATCATTTTGGAATTAAAAAATGAAATTAAGGCTTACGATGAAAAAAATGAAATTGATCCTCAAAGATTGAACAATATTATTCGACTTTGTGATGAATATATTGCAACCATTTCTCCACGATATCGAAAAGATATTTTTAGTGATGCAAAAGAAAAATATTTTAAAGATAATTTTGATAAAGCTTTCCCAAATGTTCACCTTATTTTTCATCTGCAAAGACAAGCGGTGATGAATTTGTATATGCCAGAAGTATCTGAAAAAAATGGACCCCAATTTGCAAAATCTAGATGGAAAATGGTCTCAGATCTTGTTGATGCAAATCCCAAACCAGTCAATGAAAAAAAAGTTGCTACTAAACCTGCCAATAGGAAAATTTTAGGTCCTCAATATTGGAAAGAATTTCGATTTAAAGGCAACATGCATATTCATGAATGGATAAAAATGACAGGGGAATTAAATGATCTTGTATGTTTTTCGGAAATGAAAAATGAAGCGTCTTATATGAGAGGTACTATTTTTTATCAAGACCAAAGTAAAATTAAGAATATTGCCCTTCATTATTCCAAGGAAGGTTTAAAAGATAGTAAAGGTCAATTAATATCTTCAAGTGGTAATTATGTTTTCAACTCAAAGGGAGAATTGTTTTATATACCTATATTAGGATATGGTCTCATAATTCAAAATGAACAAGGGGAAGCTGTGGTTTTACACCATTCAAGCTTAGTTGCAGGAAAACCCGTTTCTTGTGCTGGAACAATTTCTATTTCAAATGGGAAAATTGAGGAAATTACAAATACTAGTGGACATTATAAACCTTCAGAAAAAGATTTTTCCAAAATGTTAAGAAAGTTAGTTAAAACAGGTGTAGATTTATCTGAAACAATGATTGTAGTTTGTACTGGTCGTGACGCTGATAAAGCTTATAAAGGCTATAGTAATTTTGTAGCTGGTAAAACTATCGGTTTTCATGAATTCACTAGAAAAGCTAATATATAGGATCTCTGTAACATATAAGCATCAACGAAACGAGTTAGGAAGATTGTAACTTGACATATTTCCTGATTGATTCTTTGCGCTTTGTGTCATTACAACTGCATTAGGTTTTTTAAAAATAGATAACGTTGAAAAAGGTTGATCAAAGATTTTTTTTGATTCACTTTCAATTTGTTCGACTAATAATGCCATGCGGTTTGCATTGTAAAATTTTTTAATTTCACTCAGAGCATCCAGGCTATTGTTTTGAATAGCTGCGGCAAATTTTTCTAATTCCGGATTGATAGAAAGTGTTTCATTAAACAATTTTTTCCATAGATCAGAAAATCGTTTTATGATCTCTTTTGATATTAGTTTCCAATCTCCATGGTAATGTCGATTGTAAGTAAAAAACCTGTTTATATGGTAAAGCACTGCTTTAATACTAGCGACTGGATAAGTTTTTAAGTACTGCTTAAAGCTTACTGAGCTTCCATAAGAACTTACGCCTCCCTCTGATGCTAACAAAATCATCTCAAGTTTTTTATCAAATCGTTCTAAAATTTTTTCTTTAAATTTATTGTTATCTTTTTCATCTTTTATGTGTATATCTACTAAATCTAATAAAAATGGAATGCTCAGTTTTGTAATGAGAGCAGCAAAATGTTTTTCATTAACTATGCTAAGAAAGCAATGTAACATTTGAAATACATCTTTAAATGGATTGTACTCATCTGTTTTTTGCATTTCAGTAAAAATATTCATGAAATGCCAGGTGGTTGCAACCTGATCCCTTAAAAAAGGAAGATTGTCATAATCTCTGACTGTCATTTCACCCATAAAACATTCATCTACATTTTCTACGCAATACAAATCATCATCAATCTTTTTTTTGATATGATCACCAATATCATAAGTTAACCATTTTACAGGATCGACAAAAATATATTGAAACATGACACTAGGTAGACATCTATCATAATCAATTGCCACAAAATATTTTTTTCGAGAATTCACTAAACAATTTCCAGCATTTAAATCATTATTCTCAAGTAAATAATGAATAAAAGTATCAGTGCCAATTCGCTGCACCGTCTCAAAATCACCCTTTACTTGATCATATCTTTTTACAAAAGGAATGCCTTTGGAAAAAAGAATTTTACTTTTTGGATCATAACGATATTTTGGCTGAAGATCCCCACCAATGAATCTTGCAATTGCGCTGCAAGCCATAATAATAGGATAAACATGATCATGGCTAATGTAAGATGTATTAGTTATTCCATACCATTTATTCTTATCCCTTTTTTGAGATTGAAATAAATTTTTTGAAATCGTTTCTTTCGGTTTTTTTGAATAAAGCTTGGCAGAATGATGTGAAATTTCCTCTTTACTTATTTTAATTTCTTTTAGTTCCAAGAATGATTGAACAGGTTTTATGAAATCATCAGCATTGGCTTTGATAAATGCTGCTTTTGAATCCTGTAGATGAGTGGGTTTGAGCATAATAGTCACCTTTGATAATCATATTTTCCGCTGTCCTAGGTTTATAACATAAGATATTGAAATTTTCAAAACGGAGAGTTATAATCTTGATCAATTTAATTTTATGAGAGCAATTTATGCCCGTATTTTATTTATCTGAACTAGGTAATTCATTTAATGTCAGAGTATTTGATCAAAATGTTAACGAAAATGATGAAAAAAACATTGAGCGTAATCATCCTATCCTAAAGAAATATCAAGGCTGTAATACACATGGCATTATGCTTGTTCTGTTAAAAGAAATTAAAATCAAACCTGATGATGTGAAAGATTTTCAGTTTTATCATGCCAGATGTTCAAAAGTGGAGGGACAT
>Ga0207151_1019_pt1 | contig 44905 bp, 41 predicted proteins | sample Alteio_BWMinHeat_29_FD_153523 | JGI IMG/M metagenome (GOLD analysis project Ga0207151, IMG submission 153523) | Enriched cells from forest soil in Barre Woods Harvard Forest LTER site, Petersham, Massachusetts, United States -... | ecosystem: Environmental > Terrestrial > Soil > Temperate forest >... | reverse complement strand
AAAGACGAAATTAAAGATGAGGCTTTACAAGCAGAGGGTAGAGCAAGAAATTCAAGCTCATTTAGGGATTTTTTTTCGGCATCTTGTTTTGCCTTTCGGCTTTTCTGGATTTTGATATGTTCATGATCTTGAAAAAGCCGCTGCCTAATACTTAGCGCATTTGCAAGATTACGAAATTTTTTACTGACTAGCATCATAGCGCAAGCTAATGATTTTATATCTAATTGGCTATAAATCATAAGCCAAATAGGATCGAGAATGGGGCGGCCGTCGTTCTTATTATCGTTTGGATAAACAGAGGCTTCTTTTGCGAAAAGTTCAAATCTAACATTTGGAACTCTTATCAATGCCAATCGGGTAGCTAAGTTAACTCTCATTTTAACCATTTCTTTTTCGACAGCAGTTGTTAAGATTTGTCTGGAATCGGCCACGGGATAACCTCGAATTTGTAAGCATAATGGTCAATATTTTACCATGTTGGTCATAAAAGTCAAATAAAAGTAACAAAAAAAGCTATTTAGGGACTAATCAATACCATTTACTATTATACCTGGCCGGTTTAAGCAAATAAGGAAATTACAAATGCTCAGAATTCTGTTTTTAGTCATCATTATTTTGTCCTTTGCATCATGCGAAAGAATCGCATTGATATTGACTCCCGCAAAAAAATTAAAAGCATCAAATACTGAATTAGCAAAAACAGCAGAAAATCAGTTTTGGACAACATTACACAGTGGAAATTATTCAAAGATTGAGGAGATAGAAAAGTTACTAATGGCTGCTTATTTAGAAAATCCAAACGATGCGCTATTAGCTGCGCATCTTGGATTTTTGCATATTTGGAAAATAACAGAACGACAACGTTTAAAAAATATTCCAGCTGAAATAGTCAATGAAACCATTTTAGCAAAAAAATATTTTTCGGATGCGGTGGAATTAACGCCAAAGGATGCAAGATATTTAGGCTTCTTAGGTGATAGCCAATTATTCGAAGGAAATATATTTGAAGATAAACGAGAACAAGTGATAGCATACTTCACGCTGAAAAAGGCCATTCATGAGTGGCCAGAATTTAATTACTTTACGGCTGGATTTGCTATGAGTAATTTATCTGCGGCTGATAAATCTTTTCAAGAGGGATTAGAATGGCAATGGAAAACATTGGATTTATGCGCAGGAGAAAAAATAAGTCGTGATAATCCTGATTACAGTAAATATATGAGATTAGAAATAAAAACAGGTCCAAAACGTGTATGTTGGAATTCATGGATAGCTCCCTATAATTTTGAAGGATTTTTTATGAATATGGGAGATATGTTAGTTAAATCAGGAAATCCTGCAGTCGCTATTAAAATTTATCAAAATGCAAAATTAGATAAAAATTATGCTTACTGGCCCTATAAAAAAATATTAGAAAGTAAAATCACAAATGCAAAAGAAAATGTAAAAAATTTTCAAGAAAAATATTTAGGACCAGAAAAAACAATTATGCTTAATTCTGGTTATGGTTGTATGGCTTGTCATGAAAACAAAGGAACAAGATTGTGATCACAGCTAGAATTAGCACGACTGAAACGCTAGATGTCATGCCAGCGTTGTTATTTCCGCTCCCTGACGGTCGCGGGTTCTGAACGGTCGCGGTTCTTATGCTTCAACACCCAATGCATCTGCTTTTTGAAATGCCCTTGGTAATTTATTACCGCGTCTGCCGCGTTCACCTAAATAATGTTTCCAATCAGATGGCTTAAGTTTTAATTGTTTCTTGCCCATATAAACAATGAGGTTTTGTCCTGGTTGTAAGATGACAAGATCACTTAAAAATTCTTCACGTGTATTCACGCGCGCACCAGGAATATTTAAAATTTTATTTCCTTTGCCTTTCGCAAGTTCAGGTAACTCTTTTAATGGTGTAACTAATAAATGCCCAGTGTTAGTGACTGTTGCAATCAAGTCAGTGTCAGGATCATTAACCAGTCTTGGGATTAATGGTCTTGAACCTTTTGGTAAACTAATTGCTGCTTTCCCGGCGCGATTTTTTCCAAATAATTCTTCCAGTTTAACAATAAAACCATAACCTGCATCCGATGCTAATAAATATTTAACATCCGCTTCTCCCATTAAGACAGAAATAAACTGTGCATTAGCAGGAGGATTTAATTTACCGGTTAATGGTTCTCCTTGCCCTCGTGCAGAGGGTAAAGTATGCGCGGGCAAAGAATACACTCTGCCAGTTGAATCTAAAAAAGTAGCTGCTTGATTACTGCGACCTCGTGCACAGGATAAGAAACCATCACCCGCTTTATAGTTTAAAGTGCTTGGATCTAATTCATGGCCTTTTGCCGCACGTACCCAACCCATTGTGGATAGAACAACGGTAACAGGTTCGGTAGGTAAAATTTCCGTTTCACGCATAGCTTGTGCTTCTTTACGAGCAACGATAGGTGAGCGGCGTTTATCGCCATGTTTTTCCGCATCTGCTTTTATTTCATTGCGAATAAGTTTTTTTAATTTTGCATGCGATCCAAGAATTTGTTCGATCTCATCTTTTTCTTTCGCTAAATCACTTTGTTCCGCTTTAATATGCATTTCTTCTAAACGTGCTAAGTGACGTAATTTAGTTTCCAGAATCGCTTCGACTTGTTCTTCGCTTAATTTGAATTTTTTCATCAAGACGCGTTTGGGTTCATCTTCATGACGAATAATTCGTATGACTTCATCTAAATTCAAATAGGTAATTAATAAACCCGCTAAAATATGCAAGCGTTTATCAACTTTTTCTAAGCGATGCTGTAGGCGGCGTTTAACTGTTTCAGTACGATAATCTAACCATTCCGTTAAAATATTTAGTAAACTTTTAACGTGAGGCCTGCCGTTTAAGCCAATGACATTTAAATTAATACGATAACTTCTTTCTAAATCAGTTGTTGCAAATAAGTGATTCATTAATCCTTCAATATCGACACGATTAGATCGAGGTATTATCACTAATCGAGTGGGATTTTCATGATCTGATTCATCGCGTAAGTCAGAAACAAGCGGTAATTTTTTATTTTGCATTTGCTCTGCGATTTGTTCCAATACTTTGGCACCAGAGACTTGATGTGGAAGTGCAGTAATAATGATTTCATCGTTTTCAACAGCGTAAACTGCGCGCATGCGCAAAGAGCCATTGCCAGTGCGATACATTTCTAAAAGTTCATTACGTGGTGTAATAATCTCAGCTTCTGTTGGATAGTCTGGAGCAGGTAAATGATCTTTTACAATTTCTTCTAGTGATGTTTTGGGATGATCTAATAATTGAATTAATGCATTCGACACTTCACGCAAATTATGCGGTGGAATATCTGTTGCCATACCAACAGCAATACCGGTTGTGCCATTTAATAAAATATTGGGTAAACGTGCAGGAAGTAATCCGGGTTCTTCCAACGTTCCGTCAAAGTTGGGGACCCAATCAACGGTGCCATCGCCTAATTCAGATAATAATACTTCAGCATAAGCAGATAATCGTGATTCCGTATAACGCATCGCAGCAAATGATTTTGGATCATCAGGTGAGCCCCAGTTGCCTTGTCCCTCTACCAGTGGATAACGATAAGAAAAGGGTTGAGCCATTAAAACCATGGCTTCGTAACATGCCATATCACCGTGTGGATGAAATTTACCGAGTACATCGCCCACTGTTCGCGCGGATTTTTTAAATTTAGCTGTTGCTTTTAATCCTAATTCAGACATCGCATAAATAATTCGGCGTTGCACTGGTTTTAAGCCATCACCGATATGCGGTAGAGCGCGATCTAAAATGACATACATGGAATAATCAAGATACGCTTTTTCAGTAAACTCTTTAAGAGGCATACTCTCTACTGTTATATCACTCATATTTTCACCTCCGCCAAGTTACCTTTTTTCTCTAACCAATTTTTTCTATCAGGAACACGTTTTTTTGCTAACAGCATATCTAACATGTCATTTGTATTATCATTTGGTTTAACGGTTAATTTAACTAATCTTCTCGTGTCTGGATCCATTGTTGTTTCACGTAGTTGCAAAGGATTCATTTCACCTAATCCTTTAAAACGAATGACATTAATTTTTCCTGATTTTTTTTCAGCTGTTAAACGGTCTAATATGCCTTGTTTCTCAGCTTCATCTAGCGCATAAAAAATATCTTTACCATGATCAATCCGAAATAAAGGCGGCATTGCTAAATAAACATGCCCCGCTTCAACTAACACAGGAAAATGTTTAACGAATAAAGCACATAACAAAGTGGCTATATGTGAGCCGTCTGAATCAGCGTCTGCGAGTATACATATTTTTCCATAGCGTAAATTTGCCAAATCTTTTGCGGCAGGCTCAACACCGATAGCAATAGATATATCATGAATGGCTTCTGATGCTAAAACTTGAGTTGAGTCAACTTCCCATGTATTAAGAATTTTTCCGCGTAAAGGCATGATTGCTTGAAATTCACGATTACGTGCTTGTTTTGCGGAGCCGCCTGCAGAATCTCCTTCTACTAAAAATAATTCTGAGCGACGTAAATCTTGCATAGTGCAATCAACTAACTTACCAGGTAACGCAGGGCCGCTGGTTATTTTTTTACGGACAACAGTTTGTGCTGCTTTCAAACGTTTTTGTGCATTGCTAATTGCTAATTGCGCTAAAGCTTCACCTAAGTTTACATGCTGGTTTAACCACAAACTAAATGCATCTTTTACAACACCCGACACAAAACTTGCGCATTCACGCGAGGATAATCTTTCTTTTGTTTGTCCTGCAAATTGCGGATCTTGTATTTTGACCGAAATGATATGCGCACATCTGTCCCAAATATCTTCTGGCGCTAATTTAATTCCCCTGGGTAACAAATTTCTAAATTCACAAAATTCACGTAATGCATCCAATAATCCTAAACGAAAACCATTAACATGTGTGCCGCCTTGTGTTGTAGGAATTAAGTTTACATAACTTTCATTAGTCACTTCACCATCTTCTGGCAACCATAGCGCTGCCCAATCAACTGCTTCTGTATTGCCTGTGAAGCTTCCGATAAAAGGTTCATCTGGAATATGCTCGGCATCACCTATGGTTTCCATTAAATAATGACTTAATCCTGCTTCATAATGCCATTCTTCAGTTTCACCATTATGTTCATCATGAAAAGAAACATGTAATCCAGCACATAAAACCGCTTTTGCGCGTAATGTATGCTTTAATTTATTAACATTGAATTTTGCAGTATCAAAATATTTTGCATTAGGCCAAAAACGAATGCTGGTTCCTGTTTCACGTTTGTTGGCAGTTGTTCCAATGGTTTTTAATTTTGAAGTTTTTTCACCATCGGCAAATTTCATATTATAAATAGTCCCATCTCGTTTAATGGTGACTTCTAATGCTTTAGATAATGCATTCACTACAGAAATTCCTACACCATGTAAACCGCCAGAATATTTATATTGTTTATTCGAAAATTTTGCACCGCTATGTAAGCGTGTCAAAATTAATTCCACACCTGATAGTTTTTCTTCTGGGTGAATATCAACAGGCATACCGCGACCATTATCAGTGACTTCAAGTGAGCCATCTTTAAAGAGTGTGACTTGTAACGATGTGGCATGTCCTGCTATGGCTTCATCTACACTGTTATCAATGGCTTCATGCGCAAGGTGATTAGGGTTAGTGGTATCTGTGTACATACCAGGACGTCTACGAACGGGCTCTAAACCGCTTAAGACTTCAATAGATTCTGCTGTATAAGATTTGTTAGTCATAATACCTTGATAAGAAAAATTCAGATGGTTGAAGAAAAATATAGATTTGTTATTGAATTGTAAAGAAAAACAGAATCATTTCCAAGCTGTTCTAAGCTTGTCCCGATTCAACTGTAACCATAATAGAGCAATAATCGCAGGGGTTGTTTTTATTTCACCATTGTTTAATTTTAAAATTGCCTGATCATACGTCACATTATGAACTAAAATATTTTCATGCTCGTGATCTAAACCATGTACACCATGTATGTTACTCGAATCAACTCTGCCGCAATATAAATTTAAATATTCATTTGATCCGCCAGGACTGACATAAAATTCGTAAATAGGAATTAATTCTTGAAGTATACAACCTGCTTCTTCTTGTGCTTCATGATGAGCAACTTGTTCTGGTGTTTCTTTTCCTGTTATCACTCCCGCTGGAATTTCTAATAACCAAGGGCCCACAGGATTTGAAATAGCGCCTGGTCTAAATTGTTCAATTAAAATAACACGATCTGTTTTTGGATCATAAGGTAAAACGGCTGAGGCGGAATATCGTTCCATCAATTCGCGTGAAAACAATTCACTCCAACCGCCATCAAACAATCTGTGTTTGATGAGATATCGCGCCATGCGAAACACGCCTTGATAAAGTAATTCGCGGTCTACAACTTCGTAATCGTTTTGATTAAAATGCAAAAAAATTCTCCGTTATTTTTTATCTTTTAATGATTTTTCTAAATGTTTAATTTCAGCTTCTAATGTTTCAATTTTTTTTCTAGTTCTAGCCAAAACTTTTGTTTGGGCATCAAATTCTTCGCGGGTAACCAAATCTAATTTATTAAAAGTGTTGTTTAATATAGAACGAAAATTTTTTTCCATATCTTTTTTTAAAGCTAATAAACTAGAAGGTAATGCATCACAGAGTTTTTGAGACAAATCATTTAAAAAATCAGGTGTTTTCATGAAATCTCCTTATGTGGCTTCAAGTTCTTTTCGCATAAATTCAGGTAGCACCAAAGAAGCTTTATGAACATCTAAATTATAATATCGTGTACTAAAGTTTTTATTAAAAATATCTTTTTCACGCACACGTCTAAAGTTTCCTGATTTTTTTGCCATGATCGCACAACGTAAGCCGGAAGGAAAATTAGGTTGTGGAAAAATAATGAAATGCAAATCTGAAAAGTGCGCCTTAGCAATGGTTTCTTGTAATTTTTTTAAGGTGTGTAAATGATAAGGAGAATCACTTTGCTGAATGAAAATGCCATCAGCATGTAAAATTTTAAAAAAATCCTTGAATAACTCAAGATTTGCATCCCCAGCATTGATTAAAATATCAAAAGTATCTTCCGGGATTTGATTTAACCAGGCTGCGGTTTTTCCATTGTAAATACTAATTCGGTTATCTTGGGGTAACGCAGAGGGTGTTGTCTCACTTAAAAAATGAACTTCTTTAACTTGTTCATGATGTAACGCTTCTTTTGTCATGCCTGCTTCATTATCCCCTATAATGACTATTTTTTTAGGGTGGGGATGGGCATATAAAGCGGGGTGGGTCATCATTTCTTGATAGATAACATTGTCTTGTACTGGAAATGGGTCAGACATAAGATGTATCCTTCACAATTAAGGCGCCACTCCTGCAAAAGCAGGAATTTTTGGATCAGATCCCCCGCTTATCGGGGGGCGATGTTTATTGTGACGCAATTTACAAGCGATCACAAATTTATTTAGAAGAGCTCTATTATGCCTAAGAAAAACATTACTCTTGCTACCCGGGAAAGTCCGCTTGCTTTATGGCAAGCCAATTGGGTTAGGACTGAATTACAGAAGTTTTATCCCGATCTCAAAGTGACGCTATTAGGGCTGACCACCGAGGGTGATAAATCCTTAGACGTTAGCTTAAACAAAATCGGAGGAAAAGGCCTTTTTGTTAAAGAACTTGAAGAAGCAATATTGAATGGAAAGGCAGATATTGCGGTTCATTCTATGAAAGATGTTCCTATGACATTGCCTAAGGGATTAATTATTTCAGCGATGTGTGAGCGCTTTGATCCTAGAGATGTTTTTGTATCCAATGATTTTGAAACGATAAAAGAATTGCCGCCCTATGCTGTATTGGGTACTTCAAGCTTGCGCAGGCAAAGCCAGCTTTTGTCATTATATCCCCATCTTAAAATTGAGAATATTCGGGGAAATGTAAATACAAGAGTTTCACGATTAGATAAAAATGAGTTTGCAGGGCTCATTTTGGCTGCAGCAGGTTTAAAAAGATTAGGAATGGAAGATAGAATCAGTTCCTATTTATCTCTAGAAGAATCATTGCCTGCAGCTGGTCAAGGTGTGTTAGGTGTAGAATGCCGAGAAAATGATTTTGAAATCCAGGAATTAATCTCGGTTTTAAATCATAATGAAACCGAGCGTAGTGTTAAGGCAGAACGTGCAATGTGCCTTAAATTAGGTGGAGGATGTCAAGTTCCGATTGCTGCGTATGCAAAAATGCAGAAGGATGCTTTAGAACTGATAGGTTTAGTGGGTTCATTAGATGGCAGGACCCTACTCAAAGTCAGTAAAACAGGGAATAATCCAGAGGAATTAGGATTAAATGTAGCGCAGGATTTATTGGCGGAAGGTGCAGGGGATATTTTAAATGCCTTATGATTTAAAAGGGCTTAAAGTGTTAGTGACCCGTCCTGGACCGCAAGGAGAACTTCTTTGCAATAGAATTGATGAAGTAAAGGGGAGTTCTGTTTATTTTCCAGCGATAGAAATTTTTCCACCTGACAAACTAGATCTTTTGCATCAACAAATTAAAACTCTGAATCAATATGATTGGATTATTTTTGTAAGTCCGCAAGCAGTTTTACAAACAGCAAAGGTTATACATGACAATTGGCCGGTTTTACCCGAGATTAAAATTGCGGCTATCGGAGCAGGAACAGCTGATACCTTAAAAAACTTTAAGTTTCCTGTTGCTGTGTATCCTAAAAAGGAATGGAATAGTGAAGGATTATTAGAATTAACAGAATTCAAAGAAGTAAAGGGTAAAAAAATAGCCATTATCAGTGGTGAAGGCGGACGTGAGTTCTTGGAAAATACGTTAATCAAAAGAGGGGCGGCGGTTACTAAAATGGTAGCTTATAAGCGCTGTCCGCCTAAAGACCCTGCCGTTTTTTTACAGCTATTAAAATCGCATTCAATCGATATAATAGTTTTAACTTCGAATCAGGGATTAGAGAATTTAGAAAAATGTGTTATCCCGGACAAGCAGGAAGAGCTGCTACATTCTATTCGTATTCTTGTTGTCAGCGAACGTATTGCTAAATATGCAGAAGAGTTAGGTTTCAAAAAAATTATTTTGGCAAAGAATGCAAGTAATGAATCAATATTAGATGCCTTAAACCATCAATAAAGGAAAGTTTATGGAAATGAAAGTAGAAGAAGAAAATAAAAAATCGTGTCCTGCAAAAAAGTGGGGAATTTTGTTTTTTGTATTATTGTTAATTTTTGTCAGTGCATTGGCTTTTGTAGGTTATGGTTTTTATTATACCTATAAACAATCAGAGCAAACTATTGCGAGTTTGCAGAATCTAAGCAATGAAAACAAAGCACAATTAAGCGAATTAAAACAGAATGTCACTGATCTTTCTTCACAATTAAACGAGAAAGTAAAATCGCAAAACGAATTAATTTCAACATTGCAGCAAACGGTAAATGGCGGTAAAGAAAGCTGGCGTCTTGTTCAAGCAAGTTACCTTGTTAAATTGGCGAATGATAATTTGCAATTTGAACAAGACGTAGATGCTGCTTCGCGATTATTACAAGCAGTCGATAATGATTTAATCAACATTGAGGATGCGAATTTATTAACGATTAGAAGAGCGGTTGCTTCGGATCTAGAGAGTTTACGAGCTGTTCCAAAGGTTGATGTTAATGGAATTTTTACTAAGTTAGCGGCGGTAAATAATCAATTAGATGCTTTGCCATTTTTCTCTAAACAAGCTGAAAATACGCAGGCTAAACCTAATAGTGAGCCAGAAGTTTCATGGTGGAAAAAACAATTATTAAATACTTGGAAAGATTTACGTGAAATTGTTGTGATACGCTATAATAAATCGGGTAATCCTCCTCTTATTGCGCCAGAGCAACGAGAATTTCTATTACAAAATCTTCATGCGAAATTAGATAATGCTTCTTGGGCGCTATTGCATAAAAACTCGCAGATTTATCATGCAAGCCTGGAACAAGAGACAGATTGGATAAAACGTAACTTTGTGCAGGATGCAGAAGTAACTAAAGCGGTCCTGACTTCTTTAGAAGAATTAAAAAAAGAAAATATACAGCCTAATTTGCCAAATATAAATGCTTCAATACAAGCATTTCATGACTATTTTAATAATAGTGCAAATGTAAGGAATGCATCATGATTCGTTTTTTATTTATTGTTTTAGTTCTCATAGCATCTGTTTTTTTAGGATTAAAGATTGCGCAAGATCCAGGATATGTCATCTTTGCCTATCAAAACTGGACTGTCGAAATGCCATTATGGTTTATGGTTATTGCGACTATTGTGACATTATTAATTTTATATTTTATTTTGCGTTTTTTTGATGGAATTGAAACGACGTGGTTCAATTTTAAAAATTGGCTGCGTATGCGTAAAAAGTATAAATCTTATAGCAAGACCAATCGTGGTTTAATTGCGCTGATCGAAGCACAATGGAAACTTGCAGAAAATAATGCAATGAGTGGAGTCGATCAATCGGATGCGCCTCTCATTAATTTTTTAGTCGCAGCGAAAGCTGCCAATGAACAAGGAGCTTATGAGCGTCGTGATACTTATTTGCGTAGAGCTTATGATGTGGCGCCTCAATCAAGTACTGCTATCGGATTGGTTCAAGCCCAATTCCAAATAAATCAAAATAAATATGAACAAGCTTTAGCAACGTTAAATCATTTAAATGCGGAAGCGCCAAAACAACCGTTAGTATTGCAATTATTAGAAAAAGTCTATTTGCACTTAGGCGAGTGGAAAAATTTATTGAATATACTGCCCTCTTTAAAAAAAGCAAAATTAATCACAGCAGAACAGTATGTCAAGTTAGAAAACACTGCGTATCAAGAGCTAATAAAGTTGGCAAACAAGTCTAATAATCTGGCCGCTCTTAGACAATATTGGGATTTAATTCCGGGTAGCGTGAAAAAATCGCCTGATGTCGTTTATGCTTATGCAGTCCAATTATTACAACATGCAGGAACATCAAGTGAAGTTGAAGATTTGATTTGTAAAAGCATGAAGCGTGGTTCTCATGACGGATTGATTTTGCTTTATGGAAAGCTTCAAACTGAGAATGCATTAAAACAATTGAAAATTGCGGAAAGTTGGGAAAAGAATTATCCCAATAATCCTTACTTATTGCTTACTTTGGGAAGATTAAGCGTTAACTGTCAAATCTGGGGTAAGGCGCGACAACATTTCGAAGACAGTTTAAAAATAAAGCCAATGTCAGAAACTTATTTAGAATTAGGAAATTTGTTATATCAATTAAAAGAAGTTGATGCAGCAGTACGAGTATACAAAGCGGGATTGAAATGAAATCACTAAAAATAATTTTTGCTGGAACGCCAGAATTTTCCGCTGAGATATTAAAGTCATTGCTGCAAACTAGTCATGAGATAATCGCTGTTTACACTCAACCTGACAGACCAGCAGGTCGAGGAAGAAAATTAACTCCATGTGCTGTCAAGCAAGTGGCGCTAGAAAATAACATACCCGTTCTTCAACCTCAAACATTAAAAAATGAGAGCGAACAAAATAAATTGTTTCACTTGAAAGCTGATTTAATGATTGTTGTAGCCTATGGCTTGATTTTGCCTAAGCCTGTTTTAGAAGCGCCGAAATACGGTTGTATGAATATTCATGCTTCTTTGTTACCTCGTTGGCGGGGGGCTGCACCTATTCAGCGATCCATATTAACAGGAGATACTTATACTGGTATCACTATTATGCAAATGAATGAAGGTTTAGATACTGGCGATATGCTTTATAAGTCAGAGTGTCGTATAGAACCCAATGACACTAGCAAAAGTTTACATGACAAGTTAGCGCAGCTAGGTGCACAGGCAATACAAACTACAATAGATAAACTCATAACAAATACGTTAACTCGAGAAAAACAAGATGAACATCAAGCAACGTATGCTCATAAAATTTCAAAAGAAGAAGCAATGATTGATTGGCATACTTACGCAATCGATATTGATAGAAAAATTCGCGCTTTTAATCCCTGGCCAGTTGTACAAACGATGTTTGACAATCAAGTTGTTAGAATTTGGCAAGCGCAATCTTTAGAAAATGAAATAAAATCAGGAGCTGGATCTATTATTGATGTTTCTCGTGAGGGCATTGACGTTGCAACAGGAAGAGGTGTTTTGCGAATTCAAAAAATGCAATTACCAGGCGGACGCGTTTTAGATGTTTCAGAAGTTTTGAATGCACGAGGCAAAGATTTTGTGAAAAATAAAATGTTTGGATAAGAAATAATGAATGCACGTGCGAGCGCAGCGCAAGTTATTTTAGAAGTGGTGGATAATGGACGTTCATTATCGGAAGTTCTTCCATCTGTTTTCAAAAGAATAGATCATTCTCGCGATCAAAGTCTTGTTCAAGCTTTAAGTTATGGTGTTTGCCGATGGTTTTTTTCACTCAAAAGCGTTGCAGATAAATTGTTGGATAAGCCTTTAAAAGCGAAAGATCATGATATTTATTATTTAATTTTAATCGGGCTTTATCAGTTGAAAGAAATGCGCATTCCTGATTACGCTGCGGTGGGAGAAACTGTTGCTGCGGCTTCGGTATTAAAAAAAGCTTGGGCAAAAAATTTAGTGAATGGCGTGCTGCGTGAATATCAACGTCGTTCAGAAGAGTTACATGAACAATTAATCAAAGATTATCAAGCATTTTATTCACATCCTAATTGGATAATTGATAAATTAAAACATTCTGGTATTAAAGATTGGCGTTCTATTTTGGATGCAAATAATCAACATCCTCCTTTTTCATTGCGCGTTAATCAAAAAATGATTTCACGCGAAGAATATTTAAAAAATTTTACGCAGGATCCAGAATCTGTAAAAATTATTCCTGAAACCCCTGCTGGAATCGTACTCAATAAAGCAATAGATGTATGTGAACTTCCTTTTTTCAAAGAAGGTTTTGTTTCTGTTCAAGACGGCGCCGCACAATTAGCGGCGACACTGATGAAATTAACCCCTGCTTTGCGAGTGTTAGATGCATGTGCAGCCCCTGGAGGCAAAACCGCACATATGTTGGAATTGCAGCCAGAATTAAGTGAAATGATTGCGATAGATAAAAATGAAGAGCGCTTGAAGTCTATCAATGAAAACTTAAAACGCTTAAAGCTTACTACACAATGTATAGCTGCAGATGCTAGTAACTTAAATTTATGGTGGGATAATAAATTATTTGATCGAATTTTATTAGATGCACCTTGTTCCGCTAGTGGAGTGATTCGCAGACATCCTGATATTAAATTATTAAGACGGGAAAGTGATATTCCTAAACTTGTCGCAGAACAAAAACATTTGTTAAACATGCTCTGGAAAACCTTACAACCTGGTGGTATTTTGCTATATTCAACGTGTTCGATTTTTCCAGAAGAAAATGTTTTACTATTAGAAGAATTTCTTAATACTCATTCAGATGCAGCAGAGGATAAAATTGAAGCGAATTGGGGCATTGAGTGTAAAGTTGGAAGACAAATTTATCCTGGGATGCATGGAATGGATGGTTTTTATTACGGAAGGGTGAGAAAAATAAGCCCGTAAAGGACAATTATGCGTATAGAATATGATATCAAGTATGATTTTAAAGATGTTTTAATCCGACCAAAACGTAGCGTTTTAAAATCACGTTCAGAAGTTTCTTTAGAAAGAGAATTTCGCTGTATTAATTCAGGTGCTAAGTGGAAAGGTGTTCCTATTATTGCGGCTAATATGGATCATACTGGTACATTTGCTATGGCAAAAGCATTGGGTGAACATGGGCTTTTAACTGCTATTGATAAATTTGTAACACTAAAAGAATGGGAAGCATTTGCTAAAACGAATGAAGAAATGATCTCCTATTGTTTTGTTACCATTGGCATTACAGACAATGATTTTGAAAAATTAAAAGAAATTCTTTCCAAAGTTCCTATTAATATGATTTGTTTAGATGTAGCAAATGGTTATACAGAACGATTTGTGGAATGTCTTAAACGGGTGAGAGATGCCTATCCCAATAAAATTTTAATGGGTGGAAACGTTGTAACAGGAGAAATGGTAGAAGAATTAATTTTATCCGGTGTCGATATAGTCAAAATTGGTATTGGTCCCGGATCTGTTTGTACTACGCGTGAAAAAACCGGAGTGGGTTATCCGCAACTCTCTGCCATTATAGAATGTGCTGATGCAGCGCATGGATTAAAAGGCTTAGTCTGTGCTGATGGAGGTTGTACATCACCTGGAGATGTTGCAAAAGCTTTTGCTGCGGGTGCTGATTTTATTATGTTGGGTGGAATGTTATCCGGACATGATGAATGCTTAGGCGAAGTCATCGAAGAAAAAGGAAAACAATATAAGCGTTTTTACGGAATGAGTTCAGCTGAAGCCATGGAAAAATATCATGGTACTGTTGCAGAATACAGAGCAAGCGAAGGGCGTTCAGTGAATGTTCCTTATCGTGGTGCTGTAAAAAATACGGTGCTCGATATTTTAGGCGGTATACGTTCTACTTGTACTTATGTAGGAGCTAACCGATTAAAAGAATTGTCTAAGAGAACTACTTTTATTCGTGTGACGCAACAGCTTAATGAAGTGTTTAGAACTTTTGATACGAGATTTGATAAATAGGATGGGGTCGCGTCTCTGCATCATGCATAACCCTCATGCATGATGCAGAGACGCGACCCCATCGACATCTACGTGGGTGGGTATGTGAGCAGCGTAACGCAGATGCAACGAAGAATAATGGCAAAAGACGAAGGTTTGGTTAAACAAAGTTGTAAGCTAGGCCTAACAACACCTGATCCGACCTAGGTCTAATTCTATTCCCAAGTGATGCAAAGGAACGGTAATTAATATGGATATATTCAAGTCGGGCACTCACTTTTTTATTTATTGAGGCTTGCAGACCCAATCCTAATCTATTACTAAATACAGTGCTGGTATCAGAACCTTGCGCGGGCGGAGTGGCGGGGCTTTGGGTAAGATTAAAGCGGGTTTTGATAATGCCGAATTTAAAAAATAATGTCATAAAAGAATTTAAGTTCAAGCCTGGATTAATATCTAAACCATAACTATAGCGAGAACTTATGGTATTAAATGTGCCAAATCCTGTTTGCTTGGTGGAAGTAATAAGTGTTCCAGTTGTAATAAAAGTCTCTATTCCTAAATATACCCATTGTCCTATCGAACCACCATAGCCTAAAAAGGCCCCGCCAATTGCACCATTTGCGTTAAAAAAGGTTGATACACTAAAAGGATTTGTGAGGGCATAGGTTGTATTACTGTACCCCGCTTTAAGGCCCACGTAAGGTGCTGCAGCATTGGCAATTGTCGAAGTTGCTAAGAATATGACGGAAGGAATTAAGATCTTTTTTAACATCGGCGCTCCATGCTTAAAATGTTATACCCGCGCATTCGCGCGGGTACTTAGGATCTAACTGTTTCTAAGTTTAATCAATTTTATACACTAAACCCATTGTAAATGCATCAGATCGAGGTGAGGAATTTTGAAAACTACGATAAGTCGTATAATCATATTCTCCACGTAATTCCCAATTTTGCATCACAGTTGTTTGCATACCTAAACCGAATTGGCCGCCTAAGACAGTTTTATTAGCGTTGTTAAAACGAGTTCCCACCAGTCCTGCACGTGCATAGGCTACAGTACGATCATTTAACATAAATCCAGGGATAAAGCTTACGCCATAACCATAACTAGAACGCAAACCACTTGATCCAAGAACGGTATTATTGTTGTTAAAACCAAATGTTCCAAGTGTTCCAGTCAATTCACCTGCCAAATAAATGGTTTGATTTAACACTGCACCATAACCAGCGAAGATATTCACAGGCATGCCGCGAAAAATATTTCCATTAGATGCGGAGTTATTGACGATACCTGTGCTGATACCAACATAGGGAGCTGAAGTGCCGCTTGCGAATGCGAGAGTAGAAGATGTTGCTATTAATGTTGCTAGTAATTTTTTTATCATGTTTTTCTCCAATTATTTTTTTGACTTTCCAGGAAGATTACCGACGAGTATCGAATTTTTTCCTTGAAATTAAAATCATCCGAATAAGGCTAAGAGATACTTGGTAAAAAAACTTTTATCTGCGCATCCGTGAATACAATGAGTCGTATCAGATACAAAGGAATTTTGGATAATAAAGCATTTTAATTCTGCATACAATCCTTATACTTCAAATGCCAAACCCAATACTGGGCCAAAAATGTGCATATTCCATTCGTACAAGCTAGCGCCGCTGCCTGTTTGATAATGTTGATACAATAAGCGATATCCCAGATATGTTGTTGTATTTCTGAATAAACTATTTGCATTTGGTTTGTAGCCAAAAAATCCCATTATATTGTAACTTGCTTGTGTACTGGCGTTAGTTCCCCCAATATCGCCTGCTAAAATAGCTGACCAACTGGCTTTATTTTCCTATACAGATTTAACATACTTTTCTGCTACACTTTAAGAAAACATTCTAGGGGTTTCCATGCCTACCAAAGCGCCGATGACAGTATTAGAAGTAATTTCAGCATTTAATAACCCACTTGCAAAGGAAGCGTTGGATATAACGAATGATGAATTTTTTTTGGCAAGTATTAAAAAAGAATTCAGTGAAAGACAAGAGCTTAGAATGGTTCTTGAATTTTTGTCAGAAAAACGTGAACAGCAAAATAAATTCAGGAAAGAAAGGCTTGATCAAGCGTATAAAGAAAATTTAGAAAATATACGGGAACAAGAAGAGAAAAAGCAAGCGTCAGAAACAAAAGCTATTTCGGAAAATCAAACGCAGGCAGCCAAGGAAGTTATTGCCTCGTTTGAAAAGGCTTGGTCTAGCTATCAAGAAACTGCAACGAAAGAAACTAAAGATTTCTTACAAAATGCGTTTAATAAAGGCGAAATACTCAATGATCAAGGAGAAAGAATCAGCCTTGCTACATTAAATAAATTAATGGCAAATGCCGCACCTGCTAATCCAGTAGAAGCTTTCCAACGATATGCGATTTCTGCAGCTAAAGCCGGTCAAGCTGTAACAACACCTAATGCAACTTCAGCAATTACTCAAACATATCTTTTAAAAACGTTAAAAGATATTGGTATTGCCGGTGCTGATAAAAATCCAAATTTTAATTTGGCATCAATACTTAAAAAAGCGGATGCCAGTTTCTCTACGGCCAGGGAAAAGATACGCCGTGAACTTGCAAAACTCGATGTTCTTAAAGAAAAAGATAAACCAAATGAAAGTAAGTACGAAGCTAAAATAACGTCATTACTTGCTGAATTAGAGGAATTACAAAAGAAAGTGAGTTCTTATGCATCAGAATCTACTTCAAAAATGTTAACGACAGTTAAAAGGTTTGATAATCATGCCAAAGAAACAGCAAAAAAGACCGTTATCTATTTAGGGGAAAAAATGACTGATGCTTTTGAAGCCGTTAAGTCACTGCTTCCTCAACAAGTCCATTTAGCGTCAAAGGACTCTTCTTTCAGGTTTAAAAATGAATAAAATGAGAACATTATATTCAGTTCTATTTAAGCTTATTAATTAATTTATTGGTTGTAATTGTTGCCAAACTTTCCATGACAAAAGATTTAACGTTGGTAATAAGCGCAGATGTGTTTTGAGAAAGATCTTTGCAAGTGGAAACAATTGTTTCATATTTTTGTTTGCATGTTTTTTCTATGTTTTTTATCAAATGACTATTTTCAATTTCTTTTTCAAATAAGTCATGTAATTTATCAGCTTGATCAACAATAAAGGTTTTACATTGAGACGCGATTGCTTTGACAAAACCAGGTGTAAAATCTTGATGTTCTTCTGGCAATTGTTTATTTATCGCATTTCGGATGGCCATAATTAAATTATATTCTTGAGCATGTGTTAGTTTATTAACAACATTTTTATGAACCATTTTTTCTGCTTCTAATTCATTATAAGCAAGGCCCTTGCTTTCCATTTCATGCTTTATATCTTGCATATGACTTTGTGTTTGAACATCAAACTGAGTTTTCTTTATAAAATCATAAGGTGATAAGGTAACAGATAATATTCTTCTAATTTCCTTGGTATCAGTTAATTTAATTTCACGACCAGAAGGTAGTGTGATGCCATGATTACTTAAATGATTAATAATATTGTCTGCTGTCGTGTGTTGTGTTTCTTTCCATTGTTCATTTAATTTATCTCGCTCTGTCATCGCACTTTGTAATTCAGCTTCACTTTCTCGTAGATCCAGGATGTTATTAAATAAATTCTCTATAAATGTTTTGTCTTCTGAAGATCCTTTTACTGGGCTTGTTTTTGATTGTTCAATATCATCAAAAATCTGTTTCCATTCTTGTTCTTCTTTGAGCTGATCTTTTAAGCTTTGGGCCATTCTTTCTTGTTTTTCTATCATCCATTCATGGTTATAAAAAGCGATTTCAAGCCTTTTAATTAATTCTTTGTCTTCCATGGTTTGTAAACATAAAGCAAACAATTTCTTATATTCGGGATGATTGGGATCTTTCATGAAATCTATCATGGACTGGGCAGAACCTGAATGTTCATAAGTAGAATCAATAGGTTGATGTAAAAATGCCATAAATCGTCTCATTCATTTCATTAGGAGTAATATGATAATTTTAGACCAAAAACATTAAAATAGTATTATAGACTATGGTTTTTCTGAATCATCCGGGCGTTCGTACACAGCGAGTTTATATAAAGGGTAAGACTCGATAGTTGTTAAGTAATGATAGTCTTGCCAATTATGTTTGAAATTTGCATTTTGTGATAAATAATTTAAATATTCGAATTGCAATTCTTCCATATAGGGTTTTGTTTTTTGCACATCAACAAAAATTAAATTTGGTTTATTATTTTTTATTTCTGAAGCTACCGTATTAATAAAATAATCGCGATCCTTTAATATTTGTTTGTCATTATTATTTTTTTGTGACTGCTTTAATATTCCAGGAAGCATTGAAAAGACAGGAAATTGAGAAGAAGGAATCGCGTTTGCATAGTCAACAGCAGGAAATTCAAGGCTCAATTGAGTTGAAAAAAAATATACTCGCTTGTCTTTTGCGTACTTGTTCATAAAATAAATTAAAGGCGCTATTTTATTTTCATATGATAAAGCGCTCCAATAAAGTGTAGTTAAAAGATATATTGGATAAATAAAAATAATCGAACCCAAAAAAGCGGAAGTAAGGTAACGAATTTTTTTATTTGTAGGAGATAATAAAAATAAAGCTGAGCCAATAAAAAAACAAGTGACCGAAAATTGATATTCATAACAATCGTCTCTGACTATCATTTGAGATGCTAAGAAACTGATTGCAATGATAATGGCGGTTGGGAAAAGACTTGATTTAAATAAATACTTTTTTTCGGAATAATAAAATAATATCAAAAAAATAACTGCCAAGGCTGCGAAGAAAATTATCGGTGAAAATAGTAATAGGGTTTTATAATTAATGATGTTTATTTTGTTATAAAAAACAAAAAATGTAACGGGGATAAGAAAAGAAACATAATCTCTTTTTGTGAATGTTGGTTTGCTTATCAAAGAAATGAAGCTTATTACCCACAATAAGATGCTGATGGAAAACACAGGAATAAAATGGTAATACCAAAAAGTTCGCTGTAAGGTATAAGAAGGGATAAATCCGATTAAGGATAGTATTAATACGATTTGCAGTTCTTTAAAAGGTTGTCTAAATTGAAAAACGCAAAATAATACGCTCGCATAGCAAAAAATTATTTCACGCGATAAAAAAATGGTTTTCCACGGAAGAGCAAATCCTTGATAATAGTTTCTTAGTGTAATGGGGAGAATAATATTAAAGTAATTTTGATAGAATATCAGGGTGGTTATTGCATACAAAAACAATATGAAAGATATTATTAATGTTTCAGTTCTAAAAAAAAATAGTAAAACGCTGTTTGAATGAAATCAACAAGAGTTCAATGAAGAAAAAGGGGATAAGAAAAAATGGCTTGATAGCAAATCCAAGACCGCTTAAGCAGCCTATTACTATTAAAAATCTTAAATTTAATGATTCATTTTTTAATCGTAAAACGACAGTTAATAAATAAGGCATCACAAGAACTAGCATAATATGCTCTCGCTGCCCAAAATCAAAACCAAAAGGAATGAATAAGAAAACAGTAGTCAAGGCTAATAAAAATAAAAAGCGAATGGGGTTGTCTTGTTGGGGAAAGATTTTTTTATTTATGGTGTCACAAAGTAAAAGTGAAATACCGCAAAGTAAGTAGATATAAATTTTAAACAATATTGCTAGATTTAACTTAAAAAAACTAGAAATTAATATACTAGGAGAGTATAGGTATAAAAACATAGGAGGGCTTTGCTCAAAAAAATCTTTTCCATAAGTACCCCCTGTTAGTAATTTTTTAGATTCATGCAAACCCCAGCTGATATCCCAACCCATATAAAATTGTAATTGAAGAAACCAGCTTAAGATAAATAATAAGCATAGGTTGAAATGAATCTTTTGAATTTTTATGGGAATCATAAAATGTAAAGAATTCCTTGAGGTTAATGAATGATTTTCATATCATTCATCATTGTAATCACAAGGAGGAAGAAAAGTGAAAGGTATTAGAATATTGATAGCAAGTTTATTAGGCGTTACATCCGTTGCAATGTCCACTTCTTCTTTAGCTGCATTAGCTCTTCCTTCCGGATGGTTTATTGGTGCAGATGTGGGTGCAAGTCGTTCAAACAGTGCCAATTATGGCGCTTCGATGTCTTCATCCGGTAGCGGCTTTGGATTTGATGTATTAGGCGGCTATAAATTTTTACCCTATCTCGCAGCAGAAGTGGGTTTTAACAATTACGCTAAAACATCTATCTCATCAGGCGGTACTCGAGTTGGGCAAGATACACATTACTCTTATTATTTCGCTGCAAGAGGCATTATGCCAATTGCAGATTCGGGATTTGATTTATTTGCTAAACTGGGTTTAGCAAGATTACATTCAAAGGTATCGGCTACAAACCAGCCTTTTCTTGCCGCTAATGGTTTGAGTTTAAGAACAGGTTCTAAAAGTGTTACAGGGGCTTATTTGGGTGCGGGCGTTGATTATAATTTCTCGATGAACCTTAGCATGGAATTGCAATGGACAAGAGCAAAAGGAAATAGCAGCCTAGGTAATTATGATCTGTACTCTGTGGGTGTTGCTTATTTGTTTGAGTAAGAAACTAACCACGCCCTAATATCTCGAATTTCTTCCATGCTCACTGTGTGGGGGATAGGATAGCTGTGAAAAGAAACATTATATTGATGTTTTCTTAACGTCTCAGCGCTTAGTGTACCTAAAAAGAAAGGGACTACATTGTCTTCCGTTCCGTGACCAATAAAAATGGGAATATTTTTATTTTCAGGGTTGGCGTTGGCTATTACATCTTCTGCATAAGGTAAATATCCAGATAGGGCTAAAATACCGCCTAACTTTTTGGGATAACGTAATCCCGTTGTTAATGCAATGACAGCACCTTGTGAAAAGCCTGCTAAAATAATTTTTTCTGAAGGAATTCCCCGTTTTTCTTCTTGTTCAATTAATTGTTGTAATTGTTGTTCAGATTTTTTTATCCCAGCTTCATCTGCATGTTCATCGATATGAAAAGAAACAATATCGTACCAAGCGCGCATAACATAGCCATTATTAATCGTAACGGGCTGCATAGGCGCGTGCGGAAAAATAAAACGGACAGGAAGAGTGTCAGGAAGTTTTAATTCAGGGACGATGGTTTCAAAATCTCTTCCATCTGCTCCTAATCCATGTAATAGAATCACCGTTAAAATGGGTTCTTTAGCTGGATTAATTTCCAAAGTTTCAAGCAGAGTCGCTTCTTTCATTATGATTTATCCTTGCGTACGAAAACAAGAAATAGTACTCTTTAATTAGGCTGTTCGCAGTAAAAACCGTAAACGATAAGGAAGATCCCTACCATGTTAAGAACCTCAAAAGCTACGCAAGGCGTAACCTTGTTAGAAATTATGTTGGTATTAGCAATTGCCGCTATGGTTGTTGTTATGTCTATCCGTTATTACGGACAAGCAACAAACTCACAAAATGCAAATATTATCTTGGATGAAATTACAAATGTCACTCAATCGGCAGAAAATTTATCGCAAGGACCAGGAACTTATTCAGGCGTTACGACTGCTACTATTACCACGGTTGCTGGCTCTAAAAATATGGTGACACCTTATGCTGGCGCGATAACAATCACATCCTCTGCTGCAACAAATTATGTTGTGAGTGTATCGGCTCTTCCGGCAGCAGTTTGTGCCTCCATCGCTGCTAAATTAAAAGCGAACAGTAAAATGGCTTCGACGGTAGCATGCACTGGGGCAGGCAACGCTTCCATCTTAGGCTATACATATGATGCTACCAAGTAATGACCATCGTTATTTTATAAAACAAAAAGCCAGAACTTAATTCTGGCTTTTTTACATCAATTAGGGATGACTGATGAAAAACAGAAAACTATTTGTAGGCGTCACTCTGTTAGAAATGATGTTGGTTATGGCAATTGCGGCCATTATAGTAGTATTGGCTGTTCGTTATTATCAAAATGCTTCTGATGGACAAAAAGCAAATCAAATACAAGATGAAATTTTAAATATTATTTCTGCTGCAGATAATATAGCGCAAGGTCCGGGAACGTATTCTGGCATCACCACGACTGCAGTCACTACTGTTGCAGGTTCAAGCAATATGATCACACCTTACGGCACGGCTATCACAATCACTTCGCAATCTCAAACCAGTTATTCTGTTCAAATTCCGGCGATTCCTGCAGGTGTTTGTGCTTCTCTTGCTTCTAAATTACAAGCTAATCCCAGACTAGCAGCATCTGTTGCATGCAGCGGAACCAGCGGTAGTGTCAATTTGGCTTATACCTATGATTCGACGAAATAATGTGTTCAATACTAAAGATAGCTATGGGTTGATTAGCCGCATTTTCCATTGGTTAATTGCGGTGTTGGTTCTTTTTATGATTTTCTTAGGTTATTTTATGGGAGATGTTGCGCAGGCTATGCGCGCAAATGTAGTCAATATACATAAAGTAACAGGATTGACTATTTTATGTTTGATGGTATGTAGAGCAATATGGGCATTAATCAATCCCAAACCAGATCTTCCAGCGGGTTCTGCTGTTTGGGAATATTACTTAAGTCGTTTAGTTCATTTTCTCTTATATTTATTTTTAATTATAATGCCTATTACTGGTTGGATAATGGCATCAGCAGCTGGAAAACCACCGCATATTTTTGGCTTTTTAATCGCACTTCCTGTTAATAAAAGTAAGTCACTTGCTGATTTATTCGTTTCGATTCACAACACTTTAGCTATTATTATCATCTTCTTTATTTCCTTACATGTTTTAGCTGCTTTGTATCACTACTATGTTAAAAAAGATAATGTGTTGCAGAGAATGTTATACTGAGCCGCGAGTGAACTGAGCCGCGAGTGAACTGAGCCGCGAGTGTTAACGAGCGGTTACACTCCCTTACGGTCGTGGCTCTGTTATTATTACCGCTCGGTTACCCCCCTTACGGTCGTGGCTCTGTTATTACTGTATTTCTTTTCCATAAAATTGATTAAATTGATTCAATAATTCTTTCATTGGAGCTGTTTTTGTCAAAGAAGAAGTAAGACCAATACCCCATTTACCCGTTTTTAAATTGAGTAATACGTAATAAGGTTCAGTAATAAATGGTTTAAAATGTCCAACTTTAGAATGAGGAGGAAACTCCAGTTTTAAACGTGTCGTGCTAGGATAATAGGCTAGCATCCAATCATCTAAAATTACTGCTCGTTGTTTGCTTTGATTTATAGACTTTTGAGCGAGTGGATTCATATAAACTAATCCATTATGGGGATTAATAATATAAGCGCCAATAGCATGCTTTAAAACTTTTTCGATAAAAATATCGTTTTTTTCAATTTCAGCAATGCTGTAACCTGACTCAAGAAATAAAGGGCGATGAGAATTTTTATCAGAATAAGACTGAAAAATAGGTGAAGCTAAAGAAATTCCATCAATATTATTTAAAGAAGGAAGTTTTAAATAGTCCAGAATGGTTGGAGCAATATCAATTAACGAAGTACGTGAGTTAATGTTACGAATCTTGGTTTGCAGGCCAAAACCTTTAAATGCCAATAAAACATGGTATTGTTTTAAACTCAAAACATCAGTTCCTTGCCCATAGGAAGTATTCATGACTAATTTATTAGTATTGAGTTCATGCGGGGTGTTGGTATCGTATCGAGATCGTGAAACTTTGGTCATAAGTTTTTTATCACCGACAAAATTTTCTTCCGCAATGTTTCTATCGCCTGGTAAACCAAGAGTTGTTCCATGATCTGATAAAAGAACAACTAAAGTATTTTCTAATAATCCTTCTTTTTTTAAAAAAGAAAGTAAAGTACCGAGTTGTTTATCTAAAGCTTCAATGCTTAAGCTATATCGTTGCTTCAAATTAAAATTGTAGCCTTGACCATCATGTGCCCAAGTGTAAGGCCAATGCGAAATACAAAAATGAATACTGAGAAAAACGGGTTTATTATGGTTACCAGATAGATTTGATTTTACCAAATCTAAAAACTTATCAGGTTGATAAGTGATGGCAGCTGCGCGATTAGCATAATTATAAGGAAACAATAATTTCCCTATGGATGTATTGATTAAGAGATTCGTTAAGGGAAAATCATTTAAACTACCCAATAGAAAATCATTAATTCCCATTTTTGGGCCTATGATTTTATCAAAACCATAATCTTCAGTAATATTGCTAAATCGCTTTTCATCACTTGCATATATAGTTTCGTATCCCGCTTTTCTTAAATGTTTTGCTAAATTATCATTGGCAAAAACAATATCAGGCTGTGTTAAATTATTTCTTGCTAAACTATGTTTAGGGTATTTTCCGGTTAATATACTTATCCATGAAGGAAATGTGCGTGCTAATGGGGTATAACTTTCCGTAAAAATAGTTGAAGAAGTTAAAATAGAATCTATATTTGGTGTTTTTAGATTTTTATTTCCAAAATAACCAACAAAATCGGAACGCAATGAATCTAAGCCAATAAAAATAATATTGGGCTGTAAATTTTTATTTTGTTTGAAAGCAGTGTCAGCTAAAAAATGGGAATGAAATGCAGAAAGTAAAAATAGGGTTCCCAATCCTAATAATGTTCCCCCACTAATCAAATGACGTCTATGAAGAAATAAATTAAGAAATGCAATGACCAATGCAAAAAAAATAAAAGTACAGGTAACAATGACTAAAAAAGTATTTACAGTGTCATTATACCAGCCATGTTCTAATAAAATTTGAGGAAAGAATGAGTCATAAAAGAAATAATTGTTGACAGTAAGCAATGCACAACAACAAGCTAACCAAAAGAATAATCCAAAAAAATAAGTTTTGTCTACGGAAAATTTAAAAAACTCTCCAAAAGAAACAGAAACAAACCATATGGCAGTTATAAATAAAATATAACTAGCAATTTGAATTAAGATGAAAGAAATAATAGGTATTAAAATAACGGAATGAAAAATATCAGTTGTTATTGAACCTTGGACTAAGGTATCTATTATTTCAGAAACTTTTCCATGGATAGCATAAAAACTTAATTGAGCGCTTATGGCCAAAAGAGATAGCCAAATAAGCATAGTTGAAAGACTGCTTCGTTTATGAGAAATAATCATAAGTGATCAGTTAACTCATGACATTCGCAGAAACAAATTCACAACGCAAAATATTCCCTGTATCGTTTAATAATAAATATAATCTTTTAGGCCTGTTTTTTAGATCAATGTGTGTCAGAACCTCGTGTGCAATGCAAGTATACACATGCTGTTCCAGGATTTTTTCCACCAGGTTTGCATTTTCATTTTGTTTTGATAATTCATAACCCAAAAAATTAATCACTTCAGGGGCGTTATTTAATTCAATTCCAAAGTTAGTAGATAGGGCAGATGCTAGCGAATTTAAGCGGGATTTTATTATTTTTTCTAAAGCGGGCTGTTCAAGCGGTATGAACGGCACAATTAAAAAGTTTTGAAGTAAATCCAGTGGAATGCTTGTTTTTAAGATGGGTATGATATTTTCTTTAATATCTTTTTCTGAAAGTGAATGTCGAGAAGCTGGGTTGGGATTTTCGTTTAGTACTAATTGCATCAGGTCCATCATTTGATTAGCTTGTTGCGAGCTTTGTTTTTGTGTAATAGCTTTAATTTGATCAGCAGCAAGATCTGTAGTAACCACAAAAATGGCATGTCTGAAATCATATTGATTACCTGCATTATCAAAAGCATAACCGTGATGAAGAACTTCTTTGAATAGCTCTAATAAGGATAAAGAATCCATATTGAGATCTTGTAAGTAAATAATAGCATAGGGTTTTTCTTGAATAGCTTCAAATAAAGTAATGCGCTTCTTTTTGGTATGTTTTATAACAAAAACGTCAGATAAAGAAGAAGGAGGGTGGTTTTTTTTAAAGTCAATTTGTAGTAATGCGTCAGTATGACCAAATAGATATTCAGAGATCATTCGCACACAAGTATTTTTACCTGTACCCTTGTCACCTACTAATAATAAATTCGCAATAGAAACATCTTTTTCGTTTTGTTTAATACAGGTTGACTGAAAAAAAGATCCAATTGCTTGAAGTGCGTAATCTTGCCCATGAATTTTTTGTTGCAAAGCTTGAATAAATTTCCCAGTTTTAAATTTATTATGATGCAAATGTGAAGCTGGAATGTGGGTCCAGCTGGATACTACATTGGTTAACATGTTTGTAGTTAAAATAGGTCTATGATTAGTATGATCGCCGTGTTCTAGAGAGCTTGCGCGAGCGGCGCTGCTATCAATTAATTTAAACGCATTATCTAAATGCGATCCTCCTCCTAAATAGTGCTTAGAAAGGGAATAGGCATAAGAAAAAATTTCATCTGGAATAATTATATTGTGATAATTTTCAATTTCATTTTGATGCTTTCTTAAAATAGCGATGGCTTCTTCTTCACTATATTTGTGTAGGTTCACTTTAGAGAAATATTTTTTTAATCCTTGGGGGGTGTCTTGTTCTTTGGTGGCTAAAACAATTAATCGCCAATGCTCGTGAGTTAAAACGGATTTAATAAATTTTCCTAATAAAAAAAGCGGTGTCTTGATCTCGATGTTCTGTAACGGTGCTGTATCATCAATGGCAAAAACAATATAATTTTCCGAGTGAGTAATTTCTTCATATAATGCAATGAAGTCTTTTTCTATTTGTTCTAATGATTCAGTGCTATATGAAAATAATTTTACGTCGAAATAAATAAATTCTGCGTCCCGGATTTTTTTAGGAGCAAACGAATTAACATGGAGAGCGATACTTTCTAAAAGTGCCAAATTCATTTTTTCAGAAGTGGTACCTTGAACCCAAAGATGATGATGCTCCTTCCGACTTAATATATCGATGATAAAAGGAATCTGTGAAAAATCTTTTAAAGGATGGTGATTAATGCCTTCTTTTAAATTCAGTGAATACCGGGAAAAGATAGACGAATGTTGTGAAGTTTGCATGTGTTCACTCCTAAAGATTGGGGGAATCTCGCATAAAAGGCCTAATCCATTGACCGGTGTCCTTCCCGCAATCAATTATTGTATCCACAATTACTTATGAATGAAACGGCAATCCATGATTCCATGAAAACATTGTAAAGTTTCGCCCCCTTTATCTTGCCAGTAAGTGCTTTTTTCAGCGATTAAATCATGCTTGGCAAGATAAGCAAATACCAGGCTGCTATCATGAGAATGTTTATCTAAATAATAACAATGGCTTTCTCCTTCGGGTGCTTCTGGCATCCATTCCGCCAAAGCAAATTGTAAGACTCTGCTTTTAAATTTTTGCAACTCATCTGAAGAAAGCGGTGTGCCATTGTCAATTGTGTAAGCATTCCAACCATTAAAGTTATTGCTACGTATTTCATGTACAGTTGGACATGTTTCAGCATAAGCAAAAGAGGATAAGATAGCAGCCAAGAATAGGGTTTTTTTTAACATGACGTTAATACCGATAATGATCTGGTTTATAAGGCCCATCGATAGAAATATTAAGGTATTCCGCTTGAGCAGGGGTTAAGCGAGTTAAATTAACACCTAGTTTTTTCAAATGTAAGCGAGCAACCATTTCATCTAAACGTTTTGGTAAAACATAAACACCCAAAGGATATTTATCATTATGCTGCCATAGTTCTAATTGAGCTAAAACTTGATTAGTAAATGAAATCGACATCACAAAACTAGAATGCCCTGTTGCGCAACCTAAATTGACTAAACGACCTTCTGCCAAGACTATTATTCTGTTACCACTAGGGAAGATGACATGATCGACTTGAGGCTTGATATTTTCCCATTTGTATTGTCTTAATGAAGCGATATCAATTTCTGAATCAAAATGGCCAATGTTACAAACAATGGCTTGGTTTTTCATTTTGATTAAATGATCATGGGTAATAACATTGGCATTGCCTGTGCAAGTCACAAAAATGTCAGCTTTAGCGGCAGCATCATCCATGGTGACTACGCGATAACCTTCCATTGCCGCTTGCAATGCACAAATAGGATCAATTTCAGTCATCCAGACGGTCGCTCCGAATGCACGTAAAGATTGCGCGGAACCTTTGCCAACGTCACCATAGCCACAAACCACGGCAATTTTACCTGCCAGCATGACATCGGTTGCTCGTTTAATGCCATCAATCAACGATTCTCGGCATCCATATAAATTATCAAATTTTGATTTGGTGACTGAATCATTTACATTGATTGCTGTTGTTTTTAATTCACCTTTTTTCAGCATTTCATAAAGACGATGTACGCCCGTAGTTGTTTCTTCGGAAACACCCTTCACGTTTTTTAACAAATCAGGATATTTATCATGCATAACGATAGTCAGGTCACCACCATCGTCCAATAATAAATTAGGCACCCAGCCATCGGGCCCGTGAATGGTTTTTTCTACACACCACCAGTATTCTTCCTCTGTTTCCCCTTTCCAGGCAAAAACAGGTATGCCCTTTGCAGCAATAGCTGCAGCCGCATGATCTTGAGTGGAAAAAATATTACAGGAAGACCAGCGTACTTCTGCCCCTAATGCAATCAGCGTTTCGATTAACACGGCTGTTTGAATGGTCATATGTAAGCAGCCAGCAATGCGTGCGCCTTTTAAAGGTTTTTTATCAGCATACATTTCACGTAAAGCCATTAATCCAGGCATTTCAGTTTCAGCGATCTGAATTTCTTTACGTCCCCAAGCAGCCAAAGACATATCTGCAACTTTAGAGTCATTCATTTTTACGGCAACCTCAGTCATAGTTATACTCCTACAAAAGTTTTAGCAGCTTTAGCTAAGGCTTCTGCTTTATCTGTTTTTTCCCATGGTAAGTTTAAATCTTCGCGACCAAAATGCCCGTATGAAGCAGTTGGGCGATAAATAGGATGCAAAAGATCTAACATTTTAATAATGCCATAAGGGCGTAAATCAAAGTGTTCACGAATTAACTTAGTAATTTCATGATCTGGAATTTTACCTGTTCCAAATGTTTCAACATAAATAGAAGTAGGTTCAGCAACGCCAATCGCATAAGAAACTTGAATTTCACAGCGTTGTGCAATTCCTGCTGCCACAATATTTTTTGCAACATAGCGGCAGGCATAAGCCCCGGAGCGGTCAACTTTAGATGGATCTTTTCCAGAAAAACAACCACCACCGTGTCTTGCCATACCACCATAAGTGTCAACAATAATTTTTCGGCCTGTTAATCCGCAGTCACCTAACGGACCTCCAATCACAAAACGGCCAGTAGGGTTAACATAGAATTTTGTTTTTTGGTTAATCCATTCCTCAGGTAATACCGGTTTGATAATTTCTTCTATTACTGCTTCTACTAAATCGCTGTAACTCACATCGGGATGGTGTTGTGTAGAAAGAACGACATTACTAATGCTAACGGGTTTTCCATTTAAGTAGTGGAATGTAATTTGGCTTTTTGCATCCGGGCGCAGCCAAGGTAAAACATCTTCTTTACGTAATTGAGCCTGGCGCCTGACTAACAGATGTGAATAATAAATAGGTGCTGGCATTAAAACACTGGTTTCATTGGTAGCATAACCAAACATTAACCCTTGATCACCTGCCCCTTGTTGTTCGGCATTTTCCCTATCGACTCCTTGAGCTATATCAGGAGACTGCTTGCCAATCGCTGACATCACCGCGCATGATTCCCAATCAAAGCCCATCTCTGAACTGTCATAACCAATTTCACGCACTACATTGCGTGTCACTTGCTCGACATCAACCCAGGCGGAAGTTGTTATTTCTCCGCCAACTAATACCATCCCTGTTTTTACATAAGTTTCACAGGCTACGCGCGCATAACGATCTTGTTCTAAAACAGCGTCTAAAACAGCATCGGATATTTGGTCTGCGATTTTATCAGGATGCCCTTCAGAAACAGATTCAGAAGTGAAAGAAAATTCTCTATCCATATATAATGTCCTACACATTTATCAAAGGTGGAAATGATACTCATTTTTTTGCCACTATTCATCCTATATTTTTCTGAAAGGAAAGGATGCCTAGGCTGTCAATTTGTTGTAATATGCGTCCATTTCTACCTTAAAAAGTGTGAGGTGTTATGTCGAAGAGGCGCGAGCTTGCGAATGTAATTAGAGTGTTGAGTATGGATGCAGTACAGAAGGCTCACTCTGGGCATCCAGGCATGCCGATGGGAATGGCAGATATTGCAGAAGTGTTATGGAATGATTTTTTGCGCCATAACCCTAATAATCCACATTGGATTAATCGAGATCGGTTTTTGCTTTCCAATGGTCACGGTTCTATGCTGCAATATGCTTTGCTTTATTTGACAGGTTATGACCTTTCTTTAGAAGAACTTAAAAATTTCAGACAGCTGCATTCTAAAACACCAGGCCACCCTGAATTTGGTGAAACGCCGGGTATAGAGACAACCACTGGACCTTTAGGGCAAGGGCTTGCGAATGCGGTGGGCATGGCTGTCGTTGAAAAACATTTGGCAAAAATATTTAACCGTGATGGATTTCCCATTATTGATAATTTCACCTATGTGTTTGTAGGTGATGGTTGTTTGATGGAAGGCATTTCACATGAGGTGTGTTCGCTTGCTGGCACATTGGGTTTAGGAAAACTAATTGTTTTCTATGATGACAATGGTATTTCCATTGATGGTGAAGTCAGCGGCTGGTTTACTGATAATACGCCGCAACGATTTCAATCTTATGGTTGGCATGTAATAGCAGATATCGACGGTCACGATAGTGATGCAATTTATCAAGCAATTTTAGAAGCGCAAGCCAATACCGATAAACCAAGTATCTTATGTTGCAAAACAATTATTGGTTGGGGTGCGCCTACTAAAGCAGGCACCGCTAAAACACATGGCGAAGCATTAGGAGAAGAAGAGGTTGCAGGTGTAAGAAAAAAATTAAACTACCCATACCCTCCGTTTGAAATCCCAAAAGAAAAAAAAGATGCATGGGATGCGCGCAAGAAAGGTAAAGACTGGGAAGATAAGTGGAATCAATTGTTTTCAGCCTACGCAAAACAATTTCCGGAATTAGCAAATGAATTATTGCGCCGCATGGAAAACCGGTTACCTGAGGATTGGAAAAAAATAACGTCAGAAATGATTTTAGAAACGATTGAAAAGAAAGAAACAATCGCAAGTCGAAAAGCATCTCATGGCTGCATTCAAAAATTATCGCCTTATTTACCTGAATTTTTAGGAGGGTCCGCAGATTTAACAGGATCTAATCTGACAGATTGGAAAAACATGAAAGTGTTTTCAAAAAATTGTCCTGAAGGTCAATATATCCATTATGGTGTTCGCGAGTTTGGAATGTCAGCGATGATGAATGGCATGGCGCTGTATGGTGGTGTGTTACCATTTGGCGGTACTTTTTTAACGTTTTCAGATTATGCGAGAAATGCAGTGAGATTGTCTGCATTAATGAAACAGCGTGTTATTTTTGTTTACACACATGATTCTATAGGGTTAGGAGAAGATGGGCCAACTCATCAACCGGTTGAACATGCACCTAGTTTACGTTTAATTCCTCAATTATCGCTTTGGCGTCCGTGCGATACGGTTGAAACGGCAGTTGCATGGAAAAAAGCAATTGAGCATCAAGGTCCAACTTGTTTATTGCTTTCAAGACAAAATCTTGCTTTTCAGCATCATGAATTAAACACCTTGGAAAATATAGAAAGAGGCGGATATATCTTACAGGATTGTAACGGAAACGCTGATTTCATTATGATTGCCACCGGTTCTGAAGTGGCGCTTGCTGTTGATGCAGCAAAACAATTAACAATAGAGGGGCATAAAGTACGGGTGGTATCTATGCCATCTACTGATGTTTTCTTATCGCAAGATTCCAATTATCAAGAAAGTGTTTTACCGCGTGATGTTACAAATCGGTTAGTGATTGAAGCCGCATCCAGCGCTTATTGGTTTCAATTTGCAGGCTGTCATGGAAAAGTGTTGGGTCTTGATAAGTTCGGTGCGTCTGCACCCGCAAAAGATGTATTTAAAGAATTTGGTTTTACCGTTGCGCATGTTATTTCTGTTGCTAAAGAGATGCTTGCGAAAGAAAAAATAAAACAGGAGAAAATGATTCATGACTATTCGAGTTGCGATTAATGGCTACGGAAGAATTGGGCGTAATATTTTACGTGCTCATTATGAAAGTAAAAAACATCCGGAAATTCAAATTGTAGCAATTAATGATTTAGGTGATGTAAAAACAAATGCTCATTTAACTCGTTATGATACTACACATGGTAAATTTCCAGGTGAGGTGAGTGTTGAAGACAATAGTTTAGTGATTAATGGTGATAAAATTCGTGTTGTCGCTGAGCGTGATCCAAAAAAATTACCTTGGAAAGAATTAAATGTTGATGTTGTTTTTGAGTGTACCGGTTTTTTTACAAGTAAAGAAAAAGCCTCAGCGCATTTAGAAGCAGGAGCCAAAAAAGTAATTATTTCTGCTCCTGGTACAGGTGTTGATGCCACTGTCGTGTATGGTGTGAATCAACAAACATTAAAAGCATCTGATACCATCATTTCTAATGCATCATGCACAACCAATTGCTTGGCACCGCTTGCAAAAACCCTGCATGAAGGCATAGGAATTATTAGCGGTTTAATGAATACGGTACATTCCTATACAAACGATCAAGTGCTGATTGATGTATATCACTCTGATTTAAGACGTGCGCGTTCTGCCACTCATTCTATGATTCCAACAAAAACAGGCGCTGCTGCAGCGGTAGGATTAGTGCTGCCTGAATTAAATGGAAAGTTGGATGGTTTTTCGATTCGTGTTCCAACGATTAATGTTTCTGTTGTGGATTTTACATTTATTGCCAAGCGGGATACGTCCGTTGAAGAAGTGAATCAAACTTTACAAAAAGCAGCCGCTGGTTCATTAAAAGGAATTTTATTAACAAATTCTGAGCCACTGGTTTCAGTTGATTTTAATCATAATCCTGCTTCTTCTATTGTTGATCTATCTGAAACTAAAGTAATAGGTAATTTAGTAAAAGTACTTTCATGGTATGACAATGAATGGGGTTTTTCAAACCGCATGTTGGATGTAACTGTCGCATTTATGAAAGCAAAATAAAAAGGATCCCATTTCTATGCCAACGACACCGTTCTTAAACATGTTTGGACGTTCACCAATACGCCCGTTAGAAGAGCATATGGCTAAGGTTCATACTTGTGTTAAAGAGCTAGGTCCTTTCTTCGAAGCTGCATTAGCTGAAAATTGGGAAGAAGTGGAAAGAATCCAAAAAAACATTGTTCATTTAGAAAATCAAGCTGATAACATGAAAAGAGACCTGAGGTCCCACCTGCCTAGCAGCTTGTTTACCTCTGTTTCTCGTAGTGATCTTTTAGAGCTACTGAATGTACAAGATGAATTAGCAAATAAAGCAAAAGATATTGCCGGTATTGTTTTAGGCCGGCAAATGACTTTACCGGAATCTTTAAGAAAACCCTTTATTGAGTTTCTGAATCGTTGTATTGATGCATCCAAACAAGCTAATATAGCTATCCATGAGTTAGATGAACTTTTGGAAACAGGTTTTAGCGGAAATGAAGTGAAACATGTCGATAATATGATTGCTAAATTATCCCGCATAGAACATGACACAGATGAATTGAAAATTCATCTCAACCGTATTTTATTTAATTTGGAAAATCAACTCCCACCAGTGAAGGTTATATTTCTCTATAAAATAATTGGTTGGACAGGCGAGCTTGCCGATGATGCTCGTGCCATCGGCGATAATTTACAAATTTTAGTTGCTAGATGAGATAAAATATTTGATGGAATACGGTTTAATTTTTATTGTCCTTGCTTGCGCAGTAGGCTTATGGATGACTTGGGGTATTGGTGCTAATGATCTTGCCAATATCATGAGTACAGCTATGGCTTCAAAATCGATTACTGTGAAACAAGCATTAATCATTGCTATCGTTTTTGAAATCGCCGGCGCTTTTTTAGGTGGGGCTGGTGTGACAGAAACAATACGCAGTGGAATTATCGATATTGAGTTATTGAAAGATAGCCCGCAATTATTGGTATATGGCATGCTTTCAGTTTTATTTGCGGGAGCTGTTTGGATAACTCTGGCAAGTTATCTTGGAATGCCTGTTTCTATTACTAATGCCATTATTGGTGCATTAGTCGGTGTTGGCGCTATTATGTTAGGGTTCAATGCGATTCACTGGCGTACTGTTGGGTATATTGCAATTAGTTGGGTTTCTTCTCCCACTATTGCATGTGTAACTGCTTTTCTTCTTTTTATTTCAATCAAGCGTTCTATTTTAGGAACGGATAATCCATTTCGCGCAGCAAAAAAATATGTTCCTATCTATTTATTGCTAGTAGGGATAGTTCTTTCTTTTATGACGACGATCAAAGCAATGGATCATTTTCATATTCATAGGGATTGGTTGATTAATATCATTGCGGTGATAGGAACCTCCATCATCGTTGTCTTATTGGGTTTATATTCCATGAAACGCGTACGTTTAAAAATAAAATTAACACGACACTCTCAATTTCTTCATATAGAAAATATGTTTAGTGTTCTAATGGCTTTTACAGGGTGTGCAATGGTTTTTGCCCATGGCTCTAACGATGTTGCGATCGCTGTGGGTCCTGTATCGGGAGTTGTGAGTTTGGTGAGTGAAGCCGGTGGTCCTATGCAGGATGGTGCTATCTTAAATAGCATGTTAATACTAGGATGTTTCGGCGTTATTTTAGGCTTATTTATGTATGGTCGAAAAGTGATTGCTACAGTAGGTACAGCGATTACTACTTTAACACCTAGCAGGGCTTTTGCTGCGACACTTGCAGCAGCGAGTACTGTGGTTGTTTCTACCAGTACGGGAATTCCTGTTTCTGCCACTCAAACATTAGTCGGTGCTGTTTTTGGAGTGGGCTTGGCGCGAGGGATCGATGCTTTAAATTTAAATGTGATTCGTAATATCTTTATGTCTTGGATTATTACTATTCCAGCCGCGGCACTTTTTGCTACTTTATTTTTTATTGTCTTGCGTCAAATTTATGGTTAGAGGAAATATATAATGACTTCCATTCTAGATACTATTAGCGCAATTCGAAAACATGCGCCAACGTTTGCCCCTAAAATGGGTATAATTTTAGGTTCTGGACTTGGAGGCATTGCTGATCAACTTGTTAATTCTGTTACTATCCCATATCAAGCAATTCCAGGTTTACAAACAGGTGGAGTAAGTGGGCATGCCTCTTTATTAGTCATGGGTTTGTTAAATGGTGTACCGGTTGTCTGTTTAAAAGGCCGTTTGCATTTATATGAAGGCGCTTCTTATGAATCAATCAGAACGCTAATAAGAATTGTGAAATTATTAGGTGCGAGTAGTATTTTAATTACAGGTGCAGCAGGATCACTCAGACCAGAGGTCGGTGCCGGCGAAATTATGGTGATAAATGATCACATCAATCTTCAACCCGGAAATCCATTAGCTGGCCCAAATGATGAATCCATTGGCCCACGGTTTGTCAGTTTAGAAGGTGCTTATGACGAAGGATTACGAGAACATTTATTTACGGTTTCAAAGCGTTTAAATATTCCAATGCACGAAGGAGTCTATATTTCTTTGTTGGGCCCCTCATTTGAAACACCGGCTGAAATTCGGGCTTATCGTACCTTGGGCGCAGATGCTGTAGGAATGTCAGTTGTGCCTGAAGTGATTATTGCAAGACATTGTGGTTTACGTGTCGCAGGACTTGCTGCTATTACTAATTTAGCGGTAGGGTTGAGTAAGGAAAAAGTGACACATGAAGTGACATTACAATTTGCAGAAATAGCTGCACGCAAATTAACAAAAATTATTCCAGAATATGTTAAGGAAACACTGAGTGATTTTTGATCTTGAAAAAATTTTTTCATTAATTGATTTAACCAGTCTTAATGAAGATGACACGACAGAAACCATCGCTGCAATATGTGAAAAAGCAATTTATAAAAATCAACATGTGGCAGCCATTTGTGTCTACCCCCAATTTGTAAAACAAGTCGCAGCTTTTTGTGCGGGGACTCCCATTAAGGTGGTTACAGTCGCTAATTTTCCTTTTGCCAAAGAAAAATTAGAGGATGTTAAATTTTCAATAGCTGAATCGATAGCGAATGGTGCGCAAGAAATTGATGTAGTGTTTCCTTATCATGATTATTTAGAAGGTAAAAAATTTAAAACACATGAATTTATATGTGATTGCAAAGAAGTATGCGGAAAAAATATAACGCTAAAAGTTATTTTAGAAACAGGCATGCTAAAAGATTTACAAATGGTGACAGAAATAAGTCGTAGTGTTTTATTAGCGGGTGCCGATTTTTTGAAAACATCAACTGGCAAAATAAAACAAGGTACAACGTTGCAAGCAGCAAGCGCACTTTTATTTGTGATAAAAGAACTATCTCCCGTTTTAAAACGTTCAATTGGATTGAAAGTTTCTGGGGGTGTTAGAACCATTGAACAAGCAGCAGAATATATAGAATTAGCCAATCAAATAATGGGTAAAAACTGGGTGAATCCTGATCATTTTAGAATCGGTGCGAGTCAACTAGCGGATGTTGTGATAGAAAAAATGTAGGGTCTGTTTACAATTCTACTATTCTGGCTATAAACCAACGATCTACTGCGCTTCGCTGCTCATTTACCACCCACGTAAACTGCGCTGCGATGCTCGAATATCGTTGGTTTCTAGCTCAGCCTAGCGAATTGTAAACAGACCCTAATTTTTTATTTTTTAAAATCCTTTCCATGTTATTTGTTACGCTTTTGCCTCTCACGCTCCAAATACCAAACAATGCAGCAAGTCCAGCTGTCAATACAGTAGCAACTGTCTTTAAGAATTTTACAGTTCCTGTGTCTCTGCTTTTTTCTAAATGCTGTTTGGTTGCTTTAAAAAGGAATTTAAAATCATCTAATCTTTCAACTATCATTAATTGTCTGACCACTCTAAGTTTTGTAGTGATTTCTTCTGAAGACAAATTGTTTTCTTCAATGTTAACTAGATAATTTTCATATTCACAAACGGCTATTTTTAGCAAAGTTAATGTTTGTTGTTCGTTGGAATCGAGTTTTACTGTCGGGATGGGTGGCGAAAGGTTGGCAACTTTCGGTTCTTTTATTTCTTCGATAACAATAACAGGTTCTTCTCGTTTTTCGATTTTTGGTAATTCTGGTTTTCTATCGATTCTTAATTTAACAGGTTTATCTTCAATTATTTTGATGTCTAATGTTTTTAAAACAGGTAAGGCATTAAGATAGCTATTTGTTATATTTCTGATGTTGTAAGTTTCTCTAAATTCTTCAGCTTTTTTTCTTGCGGCAGGATTCAGTTCAATATAGTGATCAATAAATTTTTTTGTTGCTGTTAACCGGGTTGCTATGGCTGACTTTGTGCCGCCGATTAGAGGTATGCGCATATCCGGAAGAATATTGTTGTTTACACAACTTAATAATTTAGATAAGGTCCATTCCATCCACAACATTTTTTTATATAGTCTTTCATCGTTAATAAATGTAGGCATGGTTGATTCACCCAAATAACGGCCTACACTGAAAAAACCAGCTTTATTAAATGCCCCAACCATTTCAGTGATCAATGATAAACGATTTGATTGATTTGTAACAAGAAGATCAAATAATGTATCGAGTGTATTGAAAACATAAAAATCTAAAATTTTGCTGCTGAATTTTAAATATTCTTGAGTATTATTAGCTGAAAATTTTCTTTTTTTAGGAGAAAAACGTATTAAAGGATATTCTTTTTTAAACCGCGCTATTTCTTCTGAAGTTAAAGCGATCTCGTCTTTCAACTGCATTTCATTGAAAGCGGACTGAAGAAATGAAATGAGTTGTAAGACTTCGATTGGGATCATGCTTTTACCTTTAAGGGAGATTCTGTTTCCTTTAGAATATTCTCCATCTTATTCGTTGCTTTTTTGCCTCTCACGCTCCAAATTCCAAATAATACAGCTAATCCTGCTGTAAAAATAGTGGCAACAGCTTTTAAAAATGTTGTCGTGCCGGTGTCCCTGCTTTTTGTAAGATGACTTTTGGAAGCATTAAATAAATTTTTAAAATCATTAACCGTTTTTGATTCCATAAGCTCGCAAGTTAACTTAAGCTTAAATTTGGCATCTTCTTCAGAAGAGTAAGTAAAATTCTTTTTGCGAATTATTTTTTTTAAATATTGTTGATACTTATACGTTTCTTCTTTTAATAAAATTAAGGTTTCTGGAACTTGTTCTAAATAATCGCTCCTCATTTTTTCATAATCTTTTGATATCCAATTATGGGATCTCAATATATGCAAACCCCTTTCGAAAGGAAAACAAGAATCACATACCGCTCTAAATTCATAACTAATTTCAGCTTGACTGGGTTGGGTTGTTTTGACATCTTGTTTTGTCACATCTTCAATAGTGACAGTTGTTTTCTTGGCGGCTGGTTGAGAAGGTTCAGTTTTTGGAATATGTTTGGTATCGATAGAGCCTAATGAACTTGGCGTTGAAGATACAGTGCGTAAAGGGGGAAGTGTTGGTTGCGTTTGTTTTACTGGAGTTTCATTTTTTTCTTTCTCTTCTGTAACTTTTAAATAATCCGGTTTTAAAACAAGTAAAGCTCTCATGTATTGGTTTTCTATGGCTTCTTCTTGGTTATCTATTTTGATTTTTTGATACGTTATTCGAAAATTATCTAATTCATTTTTTGATTTTGGATTTTCTTTAACGTAGGTATTTAAAAAATTTCTTGTTCCTTCAAGTCGGGTATTAAGTTGTGATGATATTAGCATTTTGATGGCTCTACCGTCGATCTCCTTAGCCATTCCTACTAATTGAGTTAAAATCCATTCCAGCCATAGCATTTTTTTATAAAGTTTTTCATCATTAATAAATTTAGGTACAAAATGATTTCCTAAATAACGTGCAACACTATTGGCGCCGTGACCTTCTAAAAAATCGCGTATTTCCTGACCTGTTGAAAAATTTATTTCTGTACGATCAGCAAATTTTTCTAATAAAAGATCGGGAACTTCAAAGGTAAAAAAATCTAAAATCTTGTCCGCAAGAATTTTATATTGAGCACTATTTTTGGGATCAAATTGTTTTCCTGACCACCACCATGGAGTGAATTCTTTTTTAAAAACATCTAAATCTTCTTTTTTCAACTTTTCAGAGTTTCTTAAACCCAAAACTTGGACAGCATGCTGGATATGCCCAATCATTTTTTGAATTTTAATAATTGCTTCAGTTGCCATGGATAAACCTTTGATCAAATTGAATAAAAAGACATTTTACATGTACAATATTAAGGTAATATTAGACCAACAAAATAATATTTGTCAATAAAATCAACGAATAATAGTCAGGTAAGGGTCTCAACGAGACGGTTTTTTCTCTAAAATCGCTTCTATTTGATTCGTAGCCTTCTTACCCTTGACATCCCATATGCCAAACAATGCAGCCAATCCCATAGTAAATACAGTGACAATGCCTTTGATAAATTTCATGGTCCCAGTATCCCGGCTTTTTTCTAGATGCTTTTTTGTAAAGTTAAACAGTGTCTTAAATTCTTTGACATTATCTATCTCTAGTAAATGATTACAAGCCCGAAGTTTATAAATAACTTCTTCTTTTGAAGTATATTTGAAATCATCTTGGTTTATTAATTTTTCCAGGTAGCTTTGATACTCAAGGGTAATATTTTTTAATAAGGTTAAGGTATCAAGCGTTTTTTGAGGAGGGGAATAGACGGGATCTACCGTGTTTAAATCCATTCCTGCGCGTAATTGACATAATTGTTGGTTTATTTCATCTCTAGATAAATTTCTTTCTGGGTAAGGAACTAAGGGTAATTCACTATCACTATCGCTTATTTTTAAATATTTAAACATTTTTTGCCATCCTTGGTTATAAGTACAGTATTATCCATCAAGTATATGAGTAAAAAAAATTTTTTCTAGCCTTTCATCGCGAGCTATGGTAGAAAGTTGTCCAACATAAATGCATAAACTTGGAGTAAAAAATGTCCAGCTACTTAGCAGCTAACAAGAACGATCATCCTAAATTAGGATGGCTGGTGACCCTCACCGCATCGCTTTTTTTCTTTTATGAATTCATACAATTAAACTTGTTCAATGCGATTGATGTGCAATTAATGCAGGCTTTTCATTTGGATGCGCCAGCGTTAGGTCATTTATCTTCAATGTATTTTTTTGGGAATGTACTTTTTTTATTTCCGGCCGGGATGTTGTTGGATAGATTTTCAACAAAAAAATTACTTTTATTCGCAGTGATATTATGTACGGTGGGAACGTTTGTTTTTGCCTTGGCGCAAAATTATTTTCTCGCGGCTACAGGTCGATTCTTTGTTGGTATGGGTGCTTCATTTTGTTTTTTAAGTTGTATACGTTTAGCTTCTCGCTGGTTTCCTCCTTCCAAGATGGCATTAGTGACAGGTGTTGTTGTGACGATGGCGATGTTAGGCGGATTAGTCGCTCAAACACCTCTGGCTATTTTAAGTAATTTAATTGGATGGCGTCATGCAGTGTTAATTGATGCAGCAATAGGTATTTTGGTAGGTTTTGCTATTTTATTCATTGTGCAAGATAGACCATCGAATTCTCATGAAGAAGCGCATGCTGAAAAAGCTAAATTAAAAAGTTTAGGTTTTTGGCGAAGTTTATATTTGGCGCTTTCAAATAAAAATAATTGGTTAGGTGGTATTTACACTTCGTTAATGAATTTGCCGGTATTTTTATTAGGTGCCTTGTTTGGTATTCATTATTTAGTGCAAGTACATGGTATAACACACATACAGGCTTCTTATGCTACTACATTGTTTTTTGTGGGCGTCATTTTTGGTGCGCCTGCATTTGGTTGGTTTTCAGATCATATTGGACGCCGTGTTTTACCTATGATTTTAGGTGCCATCATTTCTCTTATTGTCATGTTGATGTTGATGTTTATTCCTAACTTGTCGCTAATGAGCTTAATTATTTTATTTTTCTTAATAGGATTTGTAACCAGTTCACAAGTTTTAACCTATCCAGCAATTGCAGAACTTAATCCAATTGAATTAACAAGCACTGCCATCAGTGTCGATTCGATTTGCATTATGTTGAGTGGTATTATCTTCCAACCTTTTTTTGGCTGGGTGATGCAATTACATTGGGATGGAAAAATGACTGATGGTGCACCCGTTTATACCGCACATGATTTTTTAACTGGTATGATGATTATGCCTATTGCATTTGTGATTAGTATTTTCGTCGCGTGGATGATCACTGAAACATTCTGTAAATCACAAGCATAAGGAAAAATAAAAAATATGCCGCGTGCATTTATTATTTTGCTTGATTCATTTGGATTGGGTGCAAGCGAAGATGCAAAAAAATACGGTGATTTAGGCGCAGATACATTGCGTCATATTGCGCAGTATTGCACACAAGGTAAAGCAGATAAAGAAGGAGTGCGCAAGGGCCCTCTTCATTTGCCGAATCTCTCTCGATTAGGTTTGAATGCTGCTGCAGAAATAAGTTCAGGCAGTCCTGTGCCAGGACTTGCAACTGATATTCCAATTGAAGGTTTATATGGTTGCGCACAAGAATTAAGCTTAGGAAAAGATACACCCAGCGGGCATTGGGAAATTGCAGGTGTTCCTGTTTATTTTGATTGGGGTTATTTTCCTCCCGAATATCCAAGCTTTCCTGACGATTTAATTGAAGATTTTGTAACACGCGCAAATATCCCTGGCATATTAGGCAATCGTCATGCTTCCGGCACAGAAATCATTGCTGAACTAGGTGAAGAGCATGAGCGTACCGGAAAACCGATTGTTTACACATCAGGTGATAGTGTTTTTCAAATCGCAGCACATGAAAAAAGTTTTGGTTTAGAAAAATTATATGAATTATGTTCCATAGCGCGTGAATTGGTGAATGAGTTTAACGTTGGCCGTGTTATCGCGCGCCCTTTTATTGGCACACCTGGAAAATACGTGCGTACTGGAAATCGACGTGACTATTCAGTGTTACCACCTGAGCCAACTTTATTAGATAAAATTGTTGAGAAAGGCAATCAAGTTATCTCTATTGGAAAAGTTTCTGATATTTATGCGCATCAAGGTATTTCAAAATCAGTCAAAGCAGATGGAAATATGGCGTTATTCGATGCTTTTTTAAAAGAAGCATCAACTGCACCTGATAACAGTTTGGTATTTGTCAATCTTGTGGATTTTGACATGTTATATGGCCATAGACGTGATGTGATTGGATATGCAAAAGCATTAGAAGATTTTGATAAACGGTTACCTGAATTTGAAAAGATAATGAAGCCAGGTGATTTTGCAGTGATTACTGCTGATCATGGTTGTGATCCAACGTTTCCTGGATCAGATCATACTCGTGAACATATACCTGTTATCGCATTTGGCCCTGGTATCAAACCCGGCCCTGTCGGTGTGCGCAAAACATTTTCTGACATTGGCCAATCTATTGCAAAACACCTTGGTTTGGCGCCATTAAAAAATGGAAAATCTTTTTTGTAGAGTGGGCAAAGGCTGTTCTTTAGCCGTGCCCACCTATCGTGCCCACCTATCCGTGCTCACCTAAATTAATTTACCTTCACTCCCACTTCATGTGGAATGCCGTCCGGATTATCAGCAAGATAAGACACTAATTGCCAGTTAACTAATACAATATCCTGACTTGGGATTTGTGCTTGAATGGCTTTCACCACACCATCCAGGGTTGCATGTTCTTCATGCTTCTTTTCTTCTAAAGGAGGGTGAGCTTCAAGATAAAGATGGTTTCCATTCCATGCGACCTTATAAGGCATATCAATGATGCTAACTTGAGTGCCAGGTTCAACAAGAGGGAAGAATTGTTTGATGTCATCTTCATTCATTCGTATGCAGCCAAAGCTTGCTCGTCTTCCGATACTTTCAGGAAAGATAGTGCTGTGAATCAAATAAGTTGGAATAGTTAAGTAAATCGCGTAAGGGCCTAAAGGATTATCTGGGCCTGGTCCCATTTTTTTAGGTAATTTAATTCCTTGATTACGATTAAATTCTCGGATGTCGTCAGGCGGAGTCCATGTGGGATTCACAACTTTGCGAGTGATTTTTGCATTTGCTAAGGGAATTGTTTTTCCGATTCTGCCTATTCCGATAGGAAATGTCATAACGGTATTGGTACCCGGTGGATAATAATACATGCGCATTTCAGGAAGATTAATAACAATGCCTTTGCGTGGTAACGGCGGCAGCATGTATACCGTTGGAATAGTTAAAGTTGCTTTAGGAAGAGAAACATTCTCTACAATGTCGGGATTTGCAACCAATAAAGCATTTTGACCTACATTGTAATGATGAGAAACATTAGGTGTAAAATCGCCCGGTGCTTCAGTATATTTTATATTACCAATAATGGAATTACCCGATGCGGGTAATGTAAAAGTAGAAGCAAAAATTAAATTTGAAAATAGAGCACAAGAAAAAGCAATCCCTGCTAACCGAGTTAGACGATTTATTTTTTTCATGCAATTTCCTTTAACCAATTAAGTAGGGAGATCTATTCATCCATTTTTTATCAGGATAATATGCAAACACTAATGTGTTGTCCTTAATCGTATTAATCAGAGGTTTTGCTAAACGCTCGCTTACAGCAGGGCAACCCCAACTTCTACCCACTTGACCATATCGTCTAGCGACATTGCTTTCAACATACCATGCACCGTGAATAACGATATCCCGGTTATAAGCATTGTCATTAATTCCTGGTTCTAAACCAATTAATCGTAAGGAATAACCATTGCCGCCCATATACGGTGCTTCTGTGACAAATACACCAAGGCTTGATTTTAAACTGCCAGGTTTATTTGAAAAAGAAGTAGCATTAAGTGACCCGCTATTTTTACCATGAGATACCCAGGTGTTGTAAAGCACAGATTGTCTTTTTAAATCAATTACCCACATGCGTCGTTCGCTAGAGGGTTTTTTATAATCGATGACGGTTAATAATTCTTTATGTATGCGGCCTTTATTGCGTGCATTAACATATGCCTTTAGAGCTAATTGGAGAACGGCAGGATCGATATTACTGGCTTGAGAAATGATAATTCTAGTCTCTTTTTCTATCCAAGCCCGAGTCCCAAAA
>Ga0207151_1001_pt1 | contig 44956 bp, 43 predicted proteins | sample Alteio_BWMinHeat_29_FD_153523 | JGI IMG/M metagenome (GOLD analysis project Ga0207151, IMG submission 153523) | Enriched cells from forest soil in Barre Woods Harvard Forest LTER site, Petersham, Massachusetts, United States -... | ecosystem: Environmental > Terrestrial > Soil > Temperate forest >... | reverse complement strand
AAAGTAGTTTGGTTGTTCTTTTTCCAAATCTCCTCAGTGAAAAATCAAAAACCGTCTCATCCTCTTTGGTGCCTTTGGGAACAAACATCTCGCGAACTAAAGAAGGAAAAACGTGCCAAGTTAATGACGAAAAAAGCAGCCTCAAAAAGCTTGTGGGTACAGGTCGCAATTTTCCTTGATGCCATAGATAACGTTTTTTGGAAGAATCAACAGGCTCTATGACCTCATCTCGCAAACCTAATTCCTCGATCAAATGAATTAAGGCTGAATCATTTCCCGTCGAACGCCATGAGTGAGGCCCAAGTTCAAATAAGAATCCACTTTTATTGATGGTTCTGATTAGGCCCCCCGCGCGGTCGCTTTTTTCCACAATGCGAACACGCACGCGATTTCCACAATACTTCTTCAGATACCATCCGCAAGCTAGGCCGCTAATTCCTGCTCCTAGAATGATGACGCGTTTTGGTGAGGCCATAATTTCACATGTTCTATTAATTCATGCACTGCCTTGACAGGTGTGTCTGGATGGATTCCATGCCCCAGGTTGAAGATAAATCCTGGGTCGCCTTTCATTCCTACCAAAATTCGATGTACTTCCCTTTTAATTGTTTGTGAAGAGGCGTATAGGATATCGGGATCTAAGTTTCCCTGTAGTGCTATGTCACTGGGGATCTGGGAACGCATTGTTGTGATGTCTGCCTGCCAATCTAGGCTGATGCCTTGCGGTTTTGCTGATGCCAAATGCGAGGCGAAAGCAGAAGAACCACGACAAAAAATAAGGGTAGGAGTAGGCCTCAAGGCACTTATGATCTTCTTCATGTAAGCTAAGGAAAATTCTTCAAATTGCACAGATCCAAGAACTTGAGCCCATGAATCAAAAATCTGCAGGGCTTGTGCACCGGCCTCTACCTGCATTTTCAAATATTCAATGCTGTACTCTGCAATTTTATCTAACAATCGATGAAAGGAGATCGGGTCATTTAATAGCCATCGCTTGGTCTCCTTTAGATCCCGCGAAGATTTGCCTTCAATAAGATAACTTGCAACGGTGAAGGGTGCTCCGCAAAACCCTATTAAAGGAACGCTAAGTTGTTTTCGAAGAATCTGAATGCCTTCTGCCACAAATGACAAGGCTTCTCGAACATTTAGATCGGGTAGGTGACCGATATCTTCTGCACTCCTTAGGGGCTTGTCAATAATAGGGCCAGCGCCTTCATCAAAGTGCAACCCCACTCCCAAAGCTTCAGGAATTAACAAAATATCAGAGAACAGGATGGCGGCGTCAAAACCAAACTTGTTAATGGGCATCTGGGTCACTTCTGCGATAAGCTCAGGTTGATGACACATCTCCAAGAAGCTGTAACGCTGTCTCAGAGCGCGGTATTCAGGAATATATCTGCCTGCTTGACGCATCAGCCAGATGGGTGGTCGCGAACGATTTTTACAAGCTAATGCATCAAGAAGGAGTATTGACATCCTCTACAAGATCCTCTCAAGGATAGATTCGACAGTAAAGCCGAATTCTATAGCTAAAACTTTGTAAGGAGCGGATGCGCCAAAGGTCTCTATGCTGATTGCTATGCCATCGATTCCAATGTACTTGTGCCATCCCATCGAGATCCCTGCTTCGATGCTCACACGTTTTCCTATGTTGCGTCCAAGCACTCTTTCCTTATATTCTGGACCTTGTTCTTCGTAGATTTCCCAGCAAGGCATCGAGACCACTCTGACATTTTTTCCTAACTTTTCTAGTTCTTTAGCAACATCCAAAGCTAAAGAGACTTCTGAACCTGTAGCCATTAAGGTGTAGTCAGGAGGCCCTTTTTCCTTTTTCAGAATATAGGCGCCTCGTCCAACGCCTTCTGTAAAAGGTATGTCGGTTTCGGTTAGAATGGGTAAATTTTGTCTCGATAAAGACCAGGCTGTAGGCCCTTTATAGCGCAAGGCAGCAATCCATCCCATCTTGACTTCATTGGCATCTGCCGGGCGCATAACGCGCAGATTTGGAATGGCGCGCAAGGCAGCCAAATGCTCTACTGGCTGGTGTGTGGGGCCATCTTCGCCAAGAAAAATTGAATCATGAGTGAATTGATAAACGACATGCTCTTTCATCAGTGAACAGAGTCGGATGGCATTTCGCATATAGTCCGAAAATGTCAAGAATGTGCCGATATAGGGTAGAATCATCCTGGTCTGTACAAGCCCTGTAGCCATTGTAGCCATGGCAAATTCGCGAATGCCAAACTTGATATTCCTTCCTACAAAAACTCCTGGAGTCACTATGGGGTATTTCTTAACCATCGTCAGATCGGAGCCAGAAAGATCAGCAGAGCCGCCATACAAATAGGGAAGGAGATCCATAAGTACATTCAAAACATCTTGTGAGGCTTTTCTTCCAGCTACCGGACCAGCAATTGGAATGGCTCGAATTTTTGACTCCAAATCTTCCGGAAGAGTGTAATGGGTCATGAATTCAAACTCTTTGAAAAGAGAGGGGTTTTCTTTAGCCCATTCCGCAAAAGTGCTTTTCCATTTTTTCTCCAACTCCAGGTCATTAACGATTTTCTTTTGAAAGAAATCCGTGACTTGTTGAGGAATATAAAAGGCTTCTTCAGGCCATCCAAGAGCCTGTTTTGCAGCTTTTACTTCATCGACGCCTAAGGGTGCGCCATGCACCTTATGCGTTCCGGCTTTTGTAGGGGCTCCTTTTCCAATCAGGGTATGCGCAATGATCAGGCAGGGTTTCTCTTGACGTTTTCTAAGGTTGGATATGATGGTGTGAAGTGTATCCAGATCATAGCCATCGATTTCGTGCACATCCCACCCATAAGCCATGTAACGCATTTTCGTGTTTTCTGAGCCGGATTCGCTCAGTGGTCCATCCAGAGTCACTTGATTAGCATCATAGATAAGAACAACATTGTTGATTTTAAGATGCCCCGCAAACGAAGAAGCCTCTGCCGATATGCCCTCCATCATGCATCCATCGCCTGCAAGAATAAACACTTTGCTGTCTATTAAGGTGTGCTTGTCTGTATTAAATTTCGTAGCCAATAACTTCAGACCCAATGCTGTCCCAATGCCATTGCCCACACCTTGTCCCAAGGGGCCTGTTGTGGTTTCTACTCCAACGGTTTCAATGGACTCAGGATGGCCTGGAGTTTCCGAATGCCATTGTCGGAAATTTTTAATTTCCTCTAGAGAAAGACCGAACCCCGCTAGATGGAGACAAGAATATAGAAGCATCGAACCATGGCCTGCAGACAAAATAAATCGATCTCGGTTCAACCAATGGGGATCTTTTGGATTATGTTTTAAAGCATATCCATATAGATAGGCGCCAATCTCAGCACATCCCATAGGCAAACCTGGATGGCCTGAATCCGCTTTTTGTACTGCTTCCATTGATAAAACACGAATGGTATTCGCAATTTTACTTAAAATCTGCTTGAAGTCGGGATCTAATGTTTTTCTTTCCACGTTATTGGTCCTCGAATGTGTATAGGTATTGAATCTATCTGGTGGATAGTTTAACCTAGAGACGGCAGTTGAGTCGAGCCAAAAAGTGCAAGGTTTTGAGTCAGAATCACTTGAAATGGGGCCGAACATTCCCAAAAGGTGAAGGCGGCCCCATTTCAAGTGATTCTGACTCAAAAGATTGTGCTTTTTTGGCCGACGCAAACTGTCGTTTCTAGGTTGATATTCAAGGAAATACCTCTAGCCAAAAAACATCATTGCTCATTACCTTAGAGTTAGGGGTATGATCATCTTCTATTTCGGGCACGGGCACGCACACGGGCACGGGCACGGTATATTACGGGCAGGGTATATTAAAGGAATAATATATGTTTGATAAATTTACTAATCGCGCCAAGCAAGTCATAAAATTGGCAAAAAGAGAAGCTCAACGTCTTAACCACAATTACCTAGGAACTGAACACCTTCTCCTAGGGCTTCTTAAACTGGGGCAAGGCGTTGCCGTTAATGTCTTGAGAAATCTCAATATCGATTTCGATACGGTTAGAAATGAAGTCGAAAAATTGGTCGGCTATGGCCCTGAAATCCAGGTGTACGGCGACCCGGCCCTAACTGGAAAAGTTAAAAAGGTATTCGAATACGCCAATGAAGAAGCCGCTAACCTCAATCACAACTATGTAGGGACTGAACACCTGCTTCTTGGACTTCTCAGGCAAACCGATGGCGTAGCTGCTCAAGTCCTTGAAAATCTTAATGTTAATCTTAAAGAGGTGCGCAAAGAGGTACTTAAAGAACTTGAAACGTTTAATTTGCAACTTCCACCTATCGGCGGTCCAACCCCTTCCGCTCAAGGCGGTGCAACTCCCGCTTCCCCCTCCTCACAGTCAAAAGGTTTTGAAAAAGGAGCCTCAACTAACTCTGATAAAATGCCAGCTCTTAAAGCTTATGGTCATGACCTCACTGAAATGTGCCGTGAAGGCAAAATGGACCCTGTTATCGGACGTAAGGATGAGGTCGAGAGATTAATTTTAATTCTTTGCCGCCGGCGTAAAAACAACCCTGTACTTGTAGGAGAGGCCGGTGTCGGTAAAACTGCCATTGTTGAAGGCCTTGCACAAGCTATTGTAAAAGGGGATGTACCCGATAATCTTCGGAAAAAGAAATTGATTTCACTCGATCTGCCCCTGATGATTGCCGGCACAAAGTACCGTGGACAGTTTGAAGAGCGCATTAAAGCCGTTATGGATGAGATCAAAAAGAATGGGAACATCTTACTCTTTATCGATGAACTTCACACGATTGTGGGAGCCGGTGCTGCCGAAGGCGCCATTGACGCTTCAAATATTTTGAAGCCTGCCCTATCGCGAGGGGAAATTCAATGTATCGGCGCCACCACTAGCGATGAATACCGAAAACACATCGAAAAAGATGCTGCTTTGGAAAGACGTTTTCAGAAAATTTTGGTTCTTCCTCCGACAATTGAAGATACCATCGAAATCTTAAAAGGCCTCAAAACTAAATATGAAGAGCATCACAAATGCATCTACGAAGATGAATCTCTTGAGGCAGCTGCAGTCTTATCTGATAGATATGTGCATGGACGCTTCTTGCCTGACAAAGCGATCGACCTAATGGACGTAGCGGGTGCTAAAACTCGTATTGCCATGATGCATCAGCCTGTCGACATTAGCTCACATGAAACAGAAATCGAAAATATTCGACTTGCCAAAGAAGAAGCCATCAGCAAGCAAGAGTATGAAAAGGCCGCCAAGCTGCGTGACAAAGAGAAAACCCTTAGAGACAAACTGCAACAGATGCGTGCCGAATGGGAAACAAATAAAGAGGAATATGAAGTAATTGTTTCTTCAGAGGATGTTGCAGGTGTGGTTTCCAGTGAAACAGGCATTCCTGTCACACGCCTGACAGAAGGAGAAACTCAAAAAGTTCTCAAAATGGAAGAAACTCTTCGTGAAAGCATTATAGGCCAAGATGATGCTGTCAAAACCGTATGCAAGGCTATTCGCAGAAGTCGTGCAGGTATTAAAGACCCCAATCGTCCCATCGGTGCATTCATGTTCCTGGGCCCTACAGGCGTTGGTAAGACCTTGTTGGCTAGAGTTTTGGCAACACATCTTTTTGGTGGAGAAGATGCTCTAATACAGGTTGACATGTCTGAGTATATGGAAAAGTTCGCTGTCAGCCGCATGACAGGTTCACCTCCAGGATATGTAGGGCATGAAGAAGGCGGGCAATTGACTGAGCAAGTGCGTCAAAGGCCCTATTCTGTTGTTTTATTTGATGAGGTTGAAAAAGCGCATCCGGATGTGATGGACATCCTACTTCAAATCCTTGAGGAAGGAAGGCTCACAGATGCGTTTGGACGAAAAGTAGATTTTCGCAATACCGTAATTATAATGACTTCCAACGTAGGGGCTGATCTCATTAGAAAAGGCACCGAGGTTGGTTTTGGAGCTCCTGAAGAGGGGTCATTGGATTACGAGAACATCAAGAGGACTGTGATTGCGTCGGTTAAGAAACACTTCAAGCCTGAATTTTTAAATCGTTTAAATGACATCATTGTTTTCCATCCTCTATCACGCGAAGATCTCTTGCATGTGATCGAGCTTGAAGTTAAAAAGGTGCAAACTCGTCTTAAGGGGAGAGAAATTTACCTCTCACTAGACGATGCAGCGAAAAGTTTTTTGGTCGAAAAAGGTTTCCAACCGGAAATGGGAGCCCGTCCATTGCGGCGCACCATTGAGCAAGAACTTGAAGATCCGCTCGCAGAAAAAGTACTTCTTAGTCCACATGAAGGACGTCGTTGTTTGGTGACAGTGGAAGGGGATAAGTTAGTTTTAATTGATCAGGAAGTATTTCCTCTCAAACATGAGACCATTCAGCGTGCAAAAATAAGTACCTGAGAAAAGGATGAAGGCGGAGAGAAAAGGATGAAGGCGGAGAGAAAAGGATGAAGGCGGAGAGAAAAGGATGAAGGCGGAGAGAAAAGGATGAAGGCGGAGAGAAAAGGATGAAGGCGGAGAGAAAAGGATGAAGGCGGAGAGAAAAGGATGAAGGCGGAGAGAAAAGGATGAAGGCTAAAGGATGAAGGATGAAGGAAAGTGTCCTGCTAAGTACGTGAACTGTTTCTTCAGCCTTGTCTTGTGAACTAGATAACGATGATACGCATACGCTGAAGGTTTTTTTTCATCCTTCATCCTTTAGCCTTCATCCTTTTCTCTCCGCCTTCATCCTTTCCCTCATCCCTCATCCTTTCCTTATGCCACTTTTGCTTCCCAATCCTTAATGAAGGCTAGCAACGCTTCTTTATTGGGATGAGTGCGTAAAAATGCTAAAGCATAGGGTTGCGTTGCTAGATGCGCAATTTTTGCCAAAAGATGGAGGTGGCGCTTATCATCGCAAGCAAATAAGAAAATCATGATGTCGACAAGCTGTCCGTCTAATGCCTGATAGTCGATAGGCGTTTCAGGATATACCACAGCCACAACGTCGTGATGAGAGTCTAGTAAAAAATCTCGGGTATGAGGTAGGGCGATTCCATTTCCTAATGCTGTTGGCTGCAGTTTTTCACGATCTAACAAGAGCTCAGTCACAACATCTGCATCGAGTTCCATATTCACAGCCATCTTTTTCATGGCAGTGCAGATCACTTCCTCTTTGGTCTTTCCAGGTATATGTGTGAGCACGTTGCCCTTGTGCAGAGCACGGTATAAGCTAAACTGTTTGTTGCCCAACGAAAAAGTGTTTGTGTCGTGACGTTCCTCTGCAGCTGCAGCAAGGCCGTCGCGATCGCGAATCATCCAATCTTCAATTTCGGTACGGCTAAATAAATGCTGTTGATTGATGCGATAGGCAGGTATCCGCCCATCTGTTAACCAGCGACGAATCGTATTTTCTGATACGTTCAGGAGTTCGGCAACATCCTTAATTTTTAAGTCCATAGACCTCTCCTTTTTGCTAGGTATCGAATAACGCAATAATATCAGTTGGTGGATTTCGAGTTAATAATTTCTTGCGTCTTTCTTCATCTTTTAATGCTGTTGTCAAAGCGGATAGTATTTGAAGATATTCGGTTTGCTTGTCACTCGGACCACCAATCATGAAGACTATTCTGACAGGCGTCTGATCCAAAGCTTGCCAGTCCACACCTCTTTGTAGAACTGCTATCGCTATGAAAAAATCCTTATACTCAGAAATCTTAGCATGGGGAATAGCAACGCCCATACCAATGCCAGTAGACACCAGTTTTTCGCGGTTTACAATGGCATCATAAAATTTCTGCTTATTCTTTAATTTGCCACGTTTTTCCAAGAGATCTACCATTGCCTGCAAAACCTCTTCACGCGTTTGTGTATCCAAAAAGAGGACAAGCTGCGGGTCTAGATATTTTAAAATCTTCACGTTGCTTCCTTTTTTAATGGGTTCCTGTATGCCCAAATCCGCCTGCTCCACGCACTGTCTCTGCAAGGGTTTGCACTTCCTGAAACTGCGCTCGGACGACAGGTGCTAAAATAATTTGGGCAATTCTCATTCCAGGCTTAATGACAAAGGGTTCTTTTCCATGATTGATTAGAATAATCCCCACACTGCCACGATAGTCAGCATCGATAGTGCCAGGCGTGTTCAGGACGGTGACTTGATTTTTCAACGCTAGACCGCTGCGTGGCCGCACTTGAATTTCATATCCGATTGGAATGGCCATCTTAATGCCTGTCGGAACAAGGGTGCTCTGTCCTGGTGCAAGGATGATCTCTTCTTTTATGAAAGCGCGCACATCTGCCCCTGCAGCATGCTCTGAGGCATATTCGGGCATGTAAGCGCCTTCCTCTAAGGTTAAATCAAGATCTAATGCTAAGGAAATCCCATTTTGATTTTTATTCATTGTTAACTCTATATGAGGGTTCTGGAAGGGGTTTGAGAGCCCATTTGGATGGGTCTACATATTTTTCAGTAAGTTCAGAGCGGTTCAAGTAGCTTAACAACTCGCCTAGTTTGTCGCGCAAGTCACGCCGGTTCACGATACAATCGATCATGCCATGCTTCAACAGAAACTCCGATTGCTGTGCCCCCGGGGGCAGCTGCTGACCAATCGTCTGCTCAATTACTCTTGGACCAGCAAAACAGATCAAAGCATTGGGTTCGGCGATAATGATGTCGCCTAAAGAAGCAAAAGAAGCGGTCACTCCACCGGTTGTGGGATTGGTCAAAATAGAAATGTAGGGAATGCCTGCCTCATGTAGCCGTGCAAGGGCAGCTGAAGTCTTTGCCATCTGCATCAATGAAAGAATCGACTCCTGCATGCGCGCTCCGCCAGATGTTGAAACAATAATTAATGGTTTGGAGTGGTGCAGGGCATGCTCAATAAGCCTTGTGAGCTTTTCGCCAACAACAGAACCCATCGATCCGCCCATAAAGTTGAAATCCAATACTCCTACTGCGCAAGGATGCTTGTGAATGAGACATGTGCCGACAATCACCGCTTCGCCGCGACCAGATTTCTCTTGGGCTTGCACAATTCTTTTGGAATAACTTTCAGTGTCTACAAACTGCAGAGAATCAATAGGTTTAAGATCGCTGTGCAATTCCTGAAAGGAGCCTTCATCGCATAAGCTTTTGATGCGCTCATCAACGGATAAGCGATAATGGTAATCGCATTTGGGACAGCAGTTGCTGTTTTGCTGCAATTCATTGACGTGAATCAACTCATTGCAATGTGTGCATTTAAGCCAACCGCTATAGCCGTCTTTCTTAGTAGTTTGGATTTTTATCTTGGGTTTGTCTCTAGAAAATAGAGCCATCTAAATCCTCACTTTTATAATATAAATAGCATTATAAAAAACCTAAAGATTTATTCCTAGTTATTAAAGCGATTTCGATAGCCCTCTCTCGAATTGCTCTACTTCTTTGAGGCAACGTCAAAGCGCTCTTGCACGTTTTTCCAGTTAACAATGCTCCAAATCGCTTTTACATAGTCTGCACGCACATTCTTATACTGCAAATAGTAGGCGTGCTCCCATACGTCTATCCCCAAAAGAGGGACTAAGCCTTTAATGACAAGCGGATCCTGATTCTCACAGGTAGCGATTTCCAACCGCCCATTAGAGCTGTTATACCCTAACCACCCCCACCCGGAACCTTGAATGGCGATCGATTTTGCACTTAATTGCTCTGTCATCTTATCTAAAGATCCAAAATCTTTATTGATGGCCGCTTCTAACGATCCTTGAGGCTTGCCGCCACCACCGTTTTTTTGGGGTGCTAGATTTGTCCAAAAAATGGAGTGATTTAAATGGCCTCCTCCATTGAACTTGATCGCAGACAGCAACGATTCCTGTGTCGCTAAATCATTATTCTTCTGAGCCTCTTCATACTGCTGTAAGGCCTTATTCAGGTTGGTAACATATCCGGCATGGTGCTTATTGTAATGCAAAGACATGATCTCAGCATTAATCACAGGTTCCAATGCATTTAATTCATAAGGCAATTGAGGGAGTTGATATTGTTGTGCCATGGCATTTCTCCTTGTTAAAAAAAGTTATTTACCTATGGTACAGGAATTTCTAATTTAGTCTAGAAAAAATTGTGTTTGATGTCACACTACCAGTCAAATTTCTGTGTTTGTAATTTGTGCTCAGGAATACTTCTGAGCACCTATTTTTGATAGCTGCAAAAAAAATAAAAAATTTGATGAACAAAATTGTTCTTCGTGCTAGCGTGCGCAAATGTAAACACTTAACAAAGGAAATCTCCTTATGGCATATTCTACGAACAAGATGTGGGCTATCTTGACCACCTCTTTAACCATTGTGACAGGTCTGGTTAGCGCTGAGACCTACAATAATGCACCTAAAATTGATCTAGACAACAACAACTGTTGTTACGACTTAACTTGCTGCCCAGAAAGCTGTAATCCATGTCGGAATTTAGCTTTCAGCATCGAAGGTCTAGCATGGAGAGCGTGTGAAGATGGGCTCGCTTATGGCACCCAAACTTTCACTTCTACTTCATGTACAAATTGCACACCAACAACAACAACTCATGATGTTAGATCAAGACTCAAAGAACCACATTTCAAATGGGATTGGGGATATCGCCTAGGTTTAGGCTACGTCCTTCCATGCGATTGCTGGGGTCTTCAGTTGTATTGGACACACTTCAATACACATACTAGTTCTACTCATGAGGACTCTTTTATTGCTCCAACTACAGGTGTTGTTGGTCAATTTTTTACACCAGCTTGGGGTCGTGTTGATTTTAATAGCTCATCTGATGCGGCAATTGATAGTGCATCCGCACACTGGAAGTTACAACTGGAACTCCTCGATATAGAACTGGGCCGTCCTTTCTGCATTAGCAATTGCTTAACTTTGCGTCCACATATTGGTGTACGTGCTGTATGGATCAATCAAAGATATAACATAGACTGCTTCAATACGGACACAAGTGGTGTCACTCGCACCCTTCAAGAGGTTCGTATGAAGTCTGATTTCACAGCTGGCGGTCTGCGTGCCGGTCTAGATACTCAATGGGATATTGGATGCGGCATCAGCCTTTATGGCAATGCAGCAGCTTCTATAGTGTATGGAAATTACGATGTAAGATCTGACACTGATTATCAATTTGCTGCAACAGCCACTGACTTCTATGATGTTAGACAGAAAGATCAATTCTGTGCATGCCGAGGAATCACAGATGCAGCCATCGGTCTTCGTTGGAGAACATGCTTTTGCAATGATACTCTTGCGATGACATGGAATGTAGGTTGGGAACACCACCTGTTCTTCAATCAGAACGAATTCGAAGACTTTGTGATATTGGAGGATAGTACAGATTTCGATCCATCCGAAGGTGGTATTAAAAACCCACAATTCCATAAAGGCGACCTTTGCTTCCATGGCGTTGTGTTTGGTATGAAACTAGAATACTAATTTAATTGATTCTAGAAATAGCTGTTAAACCTAGAAACGGCAATTCAAGGTGATAAAGTGATGCAAGATTTTGAGTCAGGATCATTTGCAATGGGGGTCGACCATTCCCAAAAGGTGAAGGCGACCCCCATTGCAAATGATTATGGCTCAAAAGATTGCGTCAATTTATCGCCTTCAATTGCCGTTTCTAGGTTAAAAGTCAAAAAGTGATCCAGGATTTTAAGTCTGGATCACTTTTTTGCTAATCCTATTTCATCCTTTCCTTGACCCCCATTCAGAAATTAGTGTGAATGGTAATGGGCCTCTCAAAACTATGTATGAGAGTGGTTAAGTAAAACATTCACTTCTTACATCAAGCCGCAAACTTTTTCGTAAGTTTTTGTAAATCAACAATTCACTCCAGAAAATTTTCGCAAGTAACTCATTTTTAGAAAGATGTGCTCAAGAGTGCTTCTCAGCACGATCAGTGATTTTATTTTGTTTACAGGGAGAAAGTAAAAAAGTTGCTGAAGAAAATGGCTTCATCCTGGTAACTTGTCGAACGTTAACCCATAACAAAGGAAATTTCCTTATGGCGTATTCTCTGAAAAAGGTGTGGGCTGTTATGGCAGTCTCTTTAGCTGCTGCGACAAGTCTCGTTAGCGCTGACACCTACAACAATGGACCCTTTGTTGGTCCAATGAATAACAACTGCTGCTACGACGTTTGCCCAGCAAGCTGCAACCCATGTGGGGATTTAGCTTTCAGCATCGAAGGTCTAGTATGGAGAGCATGTGAAGATGGGCTTGCTTTTGGCACGCAAACTACCACTGCTCAGGAATGCTTAAATTGCACACCATCCAAAATAACTCATGAAGTAAATTCAAGACTCAAAGAACCACATTTCAAATGGGATTGGGGATTCCGCCTAGGTTTAGGCTACGCCCTTCCATGCGATTGCTGGGGTCTACAGTTGTATTGGACACATTACAATACACATACTAGTTCTACCCATGATGAGTCTTTTATTACGCCTTCAGCCACAGTTGTTGGTCAATTTTTCACACCTGCTTGGGGCCAAGTTGAATTTAACGGCAGCTCAGCAGCAGCAATTGATAGCACAACAGCACATTGGAAGTTAAAACTGGACCTCCTTGATGTAGAATTGGGCCGTCCTTTCTGCATTAGCCAGTGCTTAACTTTGCGTCCACATATTGGTGTACGTGCTGTATGGATCAATCAAAGATATAACATTGACAACTTCAATACAGATACAAGTTCAGTCACTCGCACCTTACAAGAGGTTCGTTTGAAGTCAGATTTCACAGCTGCCGGTCTGCGTGCTGGTCTAGATACACAATGGGACTTGGGATGCGGCATCAGCCTTTACGGCAATGCAGCAGCTTCTATAGTGTATGGAAATTACGATGTAAAATCTGAAGATGATTATCTGTTTGTTATAAATGACAATGACTTCTATGAGATTAGACAGAAAGATCAATTCTGTGCATGCCGCGGAGTCACTGATGCATCCATCGGTTTTCGTTGGAGAACATGTTTCTGCAATGATACTATTGCTATGACATGGAATATTGGTTGGGAACACCATCTGTTCTTCAATCAGAACGAATTCGAAGACTTTGTGTTTTTGGAGGATCTTGTAGGTTTCGATCCAGCCGAAGGCGGTGTTAAAAACCCACAATTCCATAAAGGCGATCTTTGCTTCCATGGCGTTGTATTTGGTTTGAAACTAGACTACTAATCTGATTAGAAGTCACTAGTTATTCGTTAGTGAATCTCTGTGATGGGACCTCAATCGAGGTCCCATTTTTGTTTTTTAGATAAATTATGAAAAATATCTCATCCCCCGCGCCCATGCTACTACCCATCAAATGATGAAACGCAAAGGCGTAGAGGCGCAAAGATCAATAAGTGCGCGGGACGCGCGCTGCTCAATTGTTTTAGTTTTCAATCTTAATCCTAGCCCGACATTGTATAACTAACCATATATAATTCTCGGGAAACGCATCTTTTTTGTACATGTTCAGGGGGGCTGAAGAAATAAAACATTGGAAATGAATGACTTAAAAATCCTCTGTGATCTCTGTGGGCTCTGTGGTTTTTAACTTTAATTAGGGATATGCACGAGGGGTAAACCACAGGGCCCACAGAGATCACAGAGGGTAAGATGTGTGTCACATTGTTGTAATTATATCTCCTCCCCGTGAACATGTACTCTTTTTTGCCTCTTAAGAGGTGTCATGAAAACTAAAAGTAGCATTTGATAAGTATTTTAAAGGAAGAAGTGCGGTTACCAAGACTTGAACTTGGGACCTCGACATTATCAGTGTCGCGCTCTAACCAACTGAGCTATAACCGCAGAAAAGATGGAGGCTAGGAGACTCGAACTCCTGACCCTCTGAATGCAAATCAGATGCTCTACCAACTGAGCTAAACCCCCAGAAAGCGTATAGTATAATCGCTTTTTCTTTATTCTGCAATGTCGAGAAAAAAGAACTTTTTGGTAGGATCCACACATGTCTACCCCACATGCCACTCCAAGGGCAATTCGCCTCATTTTGGAACAATTTAATAGACAACTAGAGGAAGGAGAGTTCTTTTTTCATCTAGCTCATTTAGAAGTACTTAGAAAAAAAATCACCGGATAACCCTACGTCTATACCCTTACTACTCCTTTATTTCAGCTGAAACCTATTCTCTGCTTATTTTTTATCAACAAAATTAATTGATTCAAAAACCCCTATTGTGATATCATAAAATCATATTTTTAATTATTGGCTATAATCATGAGTATTTCCATTTTCGTTGTTTCCTTACTATTACTACAACTTATCTGTCTTATTGTAGGGAAACAGGCTTCCCGCAAGATGGAATCTCAAGAGGATTATTTTCTTGCTGGGCGCGGCATCCGCTTTTTTCCTTTATTAATGACCTTGATTGCTACGCAAGTGGGAGGGGGCCTGGTCTTAGGCTCTGCAGAAGAAGCATTTCGATACGGTTGGTATGTGCTCTTTTACCCTGCAGGAGCTTGTTTGGGCTTACTCTTACTGGCTGCTGGAATAGGAAGTCGATTGTCTAAAATCAATGTGTCCACAGTCGCCCAGATATTTGAAGTTGTTTACCGTTCTGACAAACTGAAAAAAATAGCTTCCTCTCTGTCTATCCTTTCACTTTTTATGATTTTAATTGCCCAGGTCATGGCTTCAAAACGCTTCATGATCAGCCTCGGTGTCGGCGATGAATGGCTCTTCATGAGTTTTTGGGCGATTGTGATCATTTACACCATGATAGGCGGCCTCAAAGCGGTGGTTGCAACAGATATCGTACAGGCACTATTTTTTATAGTCATCTTTGTGACTTGTTTCATTTCCACCCTTTTAGGGCAGACTTCCTTTGATATCGCGGCAAATCCAGTAGCCTTTGATTTTGATCAAAGCAAATGGATGGGCTGGCTTTTGATGCCTTTGTTGTTCATGTTGATCGAACAAGATATGGCTCAGCGCTGCTTTGGGGCAAAGTCGGCTAAAGTGGTTTCTTGGGCCAGTGCGATAGCAGCTCTCTCTATCATGACCATTTGCGCCATACCGGTGTACTATGGCATTTTAGGAAAGAGTCTAGGCGTTGAGGTTGTTCCTGGTTCCAGCGTTTTGATGACCGTGCTGCAGCTGACCACGAACCCTACCCTCACAGCACTGTTTGGATGTGCAATTCTGGCTGCCATTATATCCACAGCCGATTCTTTGATGAATGCAATCAGCTCTAATGTCTCGCAGGATTTTGAGTTCAAATTTCTTGAGAGAGAAAAATCTAAAGTTCGGTTTTCTCAGTGGGTCACCGGAACCATCGGTTGTTTGGCAGTATTTTGTTCGTACTATTTTGCTAATGTAGTGGATATTCTCATTCAGAGCTATGCCTTATCGGTAAGCTGCTTGTTAATACCCGTTGTAGCAGCATTGTGGAGCCGTTCCTATTCAACTTTGGCGGCTGCATATGGCATGGCAGCAGGTGCAGCAGGATTTATTTTAACTAAAATTTTGCCAGAATTTTGGTTGCCAAAAGAGATCATTCCGTTGATGCTATCGGCTATGGGATTTGCTGTGGGCGAGGCTCTGTTTAGATTGAGGCTTGTCCGACGTATCGATCCCTCAATATAGAGGTTCACTTTGCGTGGGCGTATTTTAATTATTTTCTCCCTGCTTTTCCTATTGGCCGGTGCGCTTGTTTGGAAAGTTTCTTCAATGGAAGAACTGACTGGCCATCAAGATTTGATCGTTGCTCCTGATGACTACTTAGACACACATCTGACAACCATTTGGGAGAAACTGATTTTTCGTATAAATGCTCAACCTTTCAACATCCTCACTCTAGCCATATTCTTAGCTGCCATCTGTCATGTTTTCCTAGCAAATTCAATTCACAGGTACGCCACAGGGCAACTTGCGCAGGCACGCAAAGAAGGCAGAGCGGAATTTGGCTGGGAAGTATTAAAACTGTTCGGTGAAATCGAAGTCATCTTCGGAGTGTGGGTCATTCCACTTCTGCTAGCCATGATCTACTTTTACGGACAGCAATTCGCCTTAAACTATCTGCAAGGGTTGGAATTTTTCGAACCCATTTTTGTAGTCGTGATTATGGCCATCGCTTCCACATTGCCCATTATGACTGCTGCTGCAAATGTACTGAAAACGGTAACACATCTTGGAGGATCTTCTTTATTGACACAATGGATTGTCTTATTAGCCTTAGGACCACTATTGGGCTCTTTCTTGACAGAACCGGGAGCGATGACAATCACTGCCTTATTATTAGCACGAGAATTTTATTCTCGTAAACCCTCCCCCACTCTTGCGTACGCTACACTTGGCTTGCTTTTTGTGAATGTTTCCGTAGGTGGAGTCTTGACACACTTCGCTGCACCTCCCGTGTTGATGGTGGCAAATAAGTGGGGATGGAGCACATCGTTCATGTTAACAAACTTCGGGTATAAGGCCATTTTAGGCATTGTTGTGAGCGTTGCGTTGTATGCTGTCTTGTTTTGGAAAGAATTCAAAAGCATGCAAAAACAGACCATTCATAAAGGTAAAGAAGAAGAAAGTAAAGTGCCCTTGTGGGTGATCCTGACACATCTTGCTTTCCTAGCGGCTGTGGTTATCTACGAACATTATCCAGTGGTATTTATAGGAATCTTCCTCTTTTTCTTAGCATTCCATCAAGCCACTCGCAAATATCAAGAATCGCTTCATATCAAACAGCCCATTCTTGTCGGATGTTTTTTAGCAGGTCTAGTCATTCATGGCGGATTGCAAGGCTGGTGGGTAGCCCCTTTGATCGAAGGAGCCCATGGAGGCGTTTTAATGGTTCTTGCAGCCACGCTTTCTGCTTTTGTCGATAATGCCGGCATCACCTATCTCACCACGCTTGTTCCCAATTTTGAATCGGGACTGAAGTACGCTGTCGTTGCAGGTGCTGTGATAGGTGGAGGCATGACAGTCATTGGAAATGCGCCCAACCCTGTCGGTCAATCCATTCTCAGTAAAAACTTCCCCGGAGGAGTTTCACCAGCCAAGTTGGCACTCGCTGCCATCACGCCTACGTTAATAATGCTGGCTGCTTTCTATTTCTTGTGATATAGAAAGAGAAAACGAGGAAGCTATGTGGCCAAAATCTTATCGAGACTATCGCCTCGATGAATCTTTGATCAAAAATCAAGTAGAACCTAGCCGTGGAATTATTGGGTGCGAAATGCATGAGCTCAATGGTTGGGGGACATCGCTGCATATTTTTTCCCATCAGCGCGAAGGCCGGTTTAAGCGCAGAAAGGAGGATGATGAGTCAGCAAAGTGAACACACCTGGGATTTATGCCTGCATTACCACTCGTGCAGTCGCTGTGGGTATATCTTGGAAAGTCGAGAGAACTACCAATACCGTTTTGGTAAGTACCAGAAAGACCTTGAATGTCCTCGATGCCATCACCAATTTTCCCTAACAAGAGCAACTAAGCCTCATTTTGGTCCCCTCTTCGGCACCCCTCAGCCTGTTGAATTCGAATGGGAGTGATAGATCTAAACTGAATCCTTTATTTTTTTAGTTATCATGCACCTTTCTGATTTCCCTTCGGGGAGAAAAGGAAAAATTTTCTTGTTGCTCCCATGCGGTCCGAATTGCTGTCCAAATCTCAGTCTGTTAAATAACTTCTTGCAAAATTGCACGTTATAACGTACAATAAAGATGTGGACGACAGTAGTTATCGCATTGTGCAAACTCCTGAATATTGTGAATGGGTTGAAAGTGAATCGCCTAGATCGAAAGTACAGATCAACAAAAGGCTTTCCTCAATTATGTTTGAAGGATACTTTGGCGATCATAAATCAGTTTCATTTTATGAAAAAGGTGAACTGAAAAATGTCATATGGGAGTTGCGGTGGAACGATGGAAGGCGCATCTACTACGCCTATATTCCCGAAAAGAAAATCTTATTGCTTTTAGGAGGTAATAAAAATGGACAAGACAAAGACATTTCCAAGGCGAAGAACATCTACCTCAAAGCCACGAAGCACGAGACAAAGGAAAAGACACATGAAGGCTAAATCAACAACAGATATTGAAATCAGAAAAAATGCGGGTATTACAGAGGTAGATCCCGTCGCAAATTTATTAGATCCTAACTTAATTGGATCTGCAATTATGCAATGTCTTATCGAAAATGATCCAGAAGGGGTTATGGAAATTATTGAGAGCCATTTATATGCTTTGAATAAGTCCAAATTCTTAAGAGAAGCAAGAGTGCCCAGATCAACAATGTACCAGTTGCTGCAACGAAAAAATCCTACAATCAAAACATTAGCAAAAATTATGTACGCTACTCATCACTAAATGAGTCATGCATCATCAAGTGATGTATCTAGGAAATGTTTCAGAGGCACATGCTGCCCATATCGATGACCTCAAAGACGGCCAGAAACGCTTGCGAAAACGAAAAGATGGAAAATGCATTGTTGCATAGTATGAGCGGTTACAAAAAGTCTAAAATAAGATCGCGTGTCTTCTCTAAATGCCTCTCAGTGTGTGCCGCAGAAACAAACCACGCCTCATGCTGTGAAGGTGGAATGTAAACACCCCTCTCAAGAAGGTAGCGAAAAAACTCGGCAAATTTCTGCAGATCCAGTTTTTTGGCATCATCCAAGTTTTCCACTTTTGTCTGCCCAAAAAATAGAGTGAACATCGATCCAACCTGCTGTACACAGGCGTTTAGGCCTTTATTCTTGATCTTTTCTTTTAGAGGCTGTGTGATGAGGTTGGCTTTCTCTTCCAGCTCCGCATAGAAATTCTCTCTTTCTAAAAGTTGCAAAGCTTGCAAACCAGCTGTCATGGCTACTGGATTTCCTGAAAGTGTGCCTGCTTGATACACTTTCCCAAGAGGTGCAAGATGGTCCATAATCTCTGCACGGCCTCCAAAAGCTGCTGCCGGAAAGCCTCCTCCCATAATTTTGCCTAAACAGGTCAAGTCAGGCTTTATATCAAAATACTCTTGTGCTCCTCCTCTTCCCAGGCGAAACCCTGTAATCACTTCATCGAAAATCAAAAGAGCTCCAACATCAGAGGTCATTTTGCGCAAAGCTCTTAGAAAATATGGGCGGGCAGGAACGACACCCATATTTCCTGCAATCGGCTCGACAATCACCGCAGCGAGCTTTTTTTGAATGTGCGCGTCTAGAAGAATATTGGAATCATTGTATGTCAATGAAAGGGTATGTTGCACAAGTTCAGGGGGAATACCTGCTGACGAAGATTGAGAGAGTCCCAGCACTCCTGATCCGGCTTGAACAAGAAAAAAATCGGCGTGACCATGATAGTTGCCCGAGAACTTGATCACGAGGTCTCGACCTGTAAATCCTCTTGCGAGTCGGATAGCGCTCATGGTGGCTTCCGTTCCGGAAGAAACACAGCGCACTTTTTCAATGTCGGGAACCATTTCTACGATTTTTTTTGCGAGCTCACCTTCGACCTCTGTCGATATGCCAAAAGTTGTGCCTCTTTCCATGCTTTTTTGAGCGGCCTCTAAAATTTTGGGATGGGCGTGTCCATGAATTAATGCGCCCCATGATCCGCAGTAATCGATATATTCATTGCCATCGACATCTTTAATAAGATCGCCTTGCCCCGAAGCTACAATGAGGGGAGATAATCCCAGCCCTGAAAAAGACCTCACGGGAGAATTGACCCCTCCAGGGATCACGTTGCACATCTCTGTATAGACTTTTTTACTCTGTGAATTCTGTTTCATGCTTCATCCTTTTTGCGAATTATGATACGCTAGTTTCCTTAATTAACGAAAGAGGACAGCTATGGCACAGCAAGTAAGCACAAACGAAATTCGCGGCGGCTATAAAGTAGAAGTGGAAGGCCAACCTTATATTGTAGTTTCAAACGAATTTGTCAAACCAGGAAAAGGGCAAGCGTTCAATCGCATCAAATTAAAGCATTTGATGACTAGTCGCGTTGTGGAAAAGACTTTCAAATCGGGTGAAAAACTGGATGTCGCCAATATCGAAGAAATGACCATGCGCATGCTGTACAAAGAGCCGGATGGCGTAGTCTTCATGGATGAATCCAACTATGAACAGCATAAACTGCCTTTAGACAGCATTGGGGACGTCATCCAGTGGCTCAAAGAAGATCTCACTTATGACATCATCTTTTATAACGGACAACCTGTTTCCCTTGAGCCCCCTACTTTCTTGGAGCTTAAGATTACGGAAACAGCTCCGGGCGTACGCGGTGATACCGCTTCAGGACGAGTTATGAAGCCTGCAACTTTGGAAACCGGCGCCAAAATTCAAGTGCCGATTTTCGTTGAAGAGGGCGAAGTGATCAAAGTCGATACTAGAACCGGAGATTATGTCTCCAGAGTATCATGAGAATACCAATTCTTAAAGACCGTGCTGCCCTATTAGCTGCAGCTCGCTCTTTTTTTGCTTCCCGCGGTATTGTAGAAGTTGACTGCCCAATTCTTAGCCCCTACGCTTCTGTGGATGCGCATATAGATCTTATTCGCGCAGGCACACAATATCTTCACTCTTCTCCGGAATATGGCATGAAGCGTCTGCTTTGTGAAGGTATGGGCGACATCTTTCAACTTTCGCATGTGTTTCGTGACGGAGAACATAGTGCAAAGCATCGTCCAGAGTTCATGATGGCGGAATGGTATCGAGTAGGAATGACCTTCCCCGAATTAATTGAAGAAACTTTAGAGTTCTGCAGACTATTTTTGGGTCCTGTGTCCTCTGCGCAAATATCTTATAGAGAGGCATTTAAGAAATATTTAGGGATCGATTATTTCCATTTAACCACACCGGAGTTAGAGGAAATCGTACACAAAAGCGGCATTCCTATTTATCCTGAAGCGCTCCAAGAGGGCAAGGATGGGCTCTTAAATCTATTGTTGGGCATTATTATAGAGCCACAACTAGGTGTGGGCGGCTTTACAGTATTGACCCACTATCCTGCGTCCCAGGCCGCGCTTGCCAAAACTACCCTGATTGATGGGGAACAGGTGGCTGAACGATTTGAAGTGTATTACGAAGGCGTCGAGTTAGCGAATGGCTATCATGAGTTGGCAGATCCCATCGATCAGAGGCAAAGATTGATCGACGCAAACGAGATGCGCAAAAAGAATGGAAAAGAGACATTGCCTATCGATGAAGAATTCCTGAAAGCTCTTGAAAAGGGTCTGCCAGATTGTTGTGGAGTCGCTGTAGGTTTTGATCGCTTGATGATGCTGCGTCATCAGACCAATCAGATCGGCCACGTGATCATCACATGAGCACACATCTGCCCTTGCCAGGCCCTTTGCTAGCACCCCTCAGAATTTTTTCTAAATTCCCTTTTATTATTTTAGTATCGGGATGCTCCTTCCCATAGAGCTTTTCATAGATGGCAAGGGCCTGCTCGAAGAAGTCCAGCGCTTTTCCAGTTTCTCCTAAATCTTTGCAAGCACTCCCTATGTTGTTAAGGCTCATAGCGACATCAGATCTGCAATTTAAAATAACGCGAGTTTTGGATAAAAAATGCAGCTCCATCGAAAGAGATTTTGCTGCAGATTTGAAATTTTTTTCGAAACCTATAGCCATGCGCCCTACAGGCGAGAAAAAATTTTTCAAAGCTCCTGCAAAAGATCCTCGAGGGAGCCCATTTCTTATCCAAAACTTTGGATGATTTAATTGACCAACGCAATGATGATACCGGGTTGCTGCTCGATTTAGAGAAGTTGCCAAAAAGGGCTTAAGACCCAAATGCACTGTTATCGACCAAGATGGCTCTTTGTCGATTGGAAAATTTCCAATGATATCAACCCTTTTCCTGATAGGCGGAGAGTCCTTAAAACCTGGATTGACGAATCATTAAAGAGTCTACTTCTTGAGAGCCTCGTCATTGATGCCTGAGGTGAATAAACCGCCTTCAGCAAGATGGGTGAGTTTGCGGTCGGCTTCATGTTCTGAGATGAGCGCTCTTTGAAGGAAATCCATGGCTTTATTGTAGCTTAAGTGGCGTGCAAAGGTCCTCAAAGTGCCATACGTGGCCATTTTGAAATGTTGCAAACATTGCACAACGGCTATCAGGGATGCATCCTTTACTGCTGAGTTACCACGGTGCTTCATCACGCGTGCCACTTCAGCTAGAATTCCGGAAACGGGGGATGTATTGTTTTGTTGTACAGGGATTTGCAACTCTTCGAAGATCGCCTTTAACCCTTCTAGATGATGCGTGACCTCGAGTTGATAGATTCCAAAAGCCTCGCGAAGTTTACCTGAAGAGGTGACTTCAATAATGGGTGCGAGAATTTTCTCGATTTGCTGTTCAGCTACATAAACATCACTAAGCTGCTCTGCAAATAATTGCTGAAATGTATAGGTGCTTTCCATATACCCACATATCGCATTTTTCGGATAATTATGCAAATTCTCTGGTGAGGTTAGTAATATCTTGTTCGATAACAGGGGTTTTCCCAATAAAAATAATTATCAATATCGGCGATCAGCAAAAAGGGACTTGCGACTAAAATTGTTTCTAAAACCCCTCTGCGAGCATGCATATCTAGAGCAAAGATTCTTCCACCCCATATAGGTGCTATGTTAAAGCCTTTTGCATAATGGGCAGTGAGGGCATGCGTTAATCCACACAGTGCACTGAGTGCCAAAAGGGAAATTGTGGCGGGAGTCAGGAGAGATCCGCCTAGTAGCACTTTAATCCCCACTCCGGTAGGAATATAGCTTATGAAACGCCATGTCATTAAGGTAAAATCATAAAAAGAAGTTCTAAATTGTGGGATATGGAAGCCATAAGGTGCATCAATCCGTGTATTTGAGATTGAGAAATCACGAGCATAAATATGTTCTAAAGCAAATTGTATTGAACCCATCATTAACTCCTTAAATCCATTTTTGTACGATTGGAAATCTTCTGCCTATTGTAAAGGACTTCTCAGTTATTCGCAAGCCTGGAGGACTTTGGCGCCTTTTATATTCGCTGCAATGTATTTTTTTTATCAAACTATCCACTAATTCCTGGGGATATTGATATTTTTTGACAATTTCTTCTGGGGAAAGATGTTCTTCTACATAAGCCTCTAATACGTTATCAATGATGTCATAAGGCGGCAAAGTGTCACTATCTTTCTGATCGGGTTTCAATTCAGCAGAGGGAGGTTTCGCAATGATAGCTTTTGGGATGACCTCCTCTTTTTTATTAATCCAATTGACCAAAGCATATACTTGCTTCTTGCTGACATCGTTCAAGATGGCTAGACCTCCACAGAGATCGCCGTACAGTGTCGCATAACCCATGGCGAGTTCACTTTTGTTACCCGTGCTCAGAACAATATACCCATGCTTATTAGATAGCGCCATCAAGATCGTACCTCGTATGCGAGCTTGCAAGTTTTCTTCGGTGATGTCTTCAGGTTTTCCTTTGAAAAAGGGTTGCAAAAGTTGCTTGTAGTCATTGAAGAGGGCGTTGATCGGTATAACCTCGAAGCTAATGCCAAGTTTTTGGGCCAATTCTTTGGCATCGGTGACGCTGCCGGGAGATGAGTAGTGCGAGGGCATGCTAAAAGCAAAAACGTTTTCTTTTCCTAGGGCTTCAACTGCTATGCATGCAACTAAAGCGGAGTCTATGCCTCCTGAAAGACCAAGGCATGCCGTTTTAAAGCCGGATTTCTGGAAATAATCCTTTAAGCCTAGAACAAGAGCTTGATAGAGAGACACAAGAGTATCTTCCTTCAATTGCTTGGGCGATAGGTGTGCATCGAGATCAATGAGAAGAAGATCTTCTTCGAAAGCTTTAGCTTTCTGAATGAGTTGCCCTGAGGAGTTGACGTAAAGGCTATTTCCATCGAAGATTAAGCTGTCATTTCCTCCCACTTGATTACATAGCACGACAGGGCAATGCAGGGCTTTAGCGCTTTTAGAACAGGCTTCGAGGCGTTTGTTTAATTTTTTAAGACTGTAAGGAGAAGCGGAAAGGTTGATCATGAGTTCAGGTTTTTCATTTTGCAACTCGATGATCGGGTCATTGAGGTAATAAGCATAGGGCAGAAGTTCGCTGTGTTGCCAAATGTCTTCACAGATGGTGATAGCGACTTTTTTTCCACCCAGATCCCAAGTGTGTGTGCCTGTCGATGGGGAGAAATATCTTCTTTCGTCAAAAACGTCGTAGGTAGGAAGCAGAGATTTATCTTGGTAGCCTAAAAAACGAGCGTCGGAAAAAATGGCTGCACTATTGTGCAATCTTTTTTCTGTCTTGGCTTCACTGAGGCGCGGCATGCCTACGACTACATCTATTCCCAATGAGGCCTCGCGAATCTGTTCCAAGGGATGTTTTAGTGCCGCAATAAAGTGAGGAAGCAGTAAAAAATCATCGGGAGGATAGCCTGTGAGGGCTAATTCAGGAAAAACAACTAGACCCGCTTCCTGATCTTTGGCGAATTCAATGCCCCGAAGGATTTTTTTCAAATTACCCGATAAATCTCCAATGGTAGGATTAATTTGAGCTAAAACAATTTTCATAGCAATCAACTACCGAAATCGTCGAGTACAATGCTTTCGCGCGGGACGCCGTAATCACCCAATAATTTGATAATGCTGATGTTGTGCATGGGAGGGCCGCAAACATAATAAAGGCACTCTTCAGGATATTCCATCTGCTTCAGTTGACCCTGATCAAACGCGCGAAATAGATAGTTGGTTTTCAAAGGGTCTTTTGCAGGCCATCCTGCAGCGATGTCTTCCGGAAGAGGCTCCGATAAGACTAATCGATAGGAGAAATTCGGAAACTGTTTTTGTAAGTTTTCATACTCTTCCTGATAAATGTTCTCTTTGATTGATCTGGCGCCGTACCACAGGCTTGTTTTGCGTTTTGTATTCTCTGTAAGGAATAGCTGCAAAATATGACTGCGGCCAAAAGAGGCACCTGCACCGCCAATCAGGAAAATGAGCTCGCGATCATCTTCGATCATGAAAGATTCCCCATAAGGGCCTGACAAGCGGACTTTATCTCCAGGTTTTAAAGAGAAAACATAAGAGGAGCAAATACCCCAAGGGATCGTGTCAGACAGCTTGCCTTCAATGAAGGGAGGGGTTGCAATACGAACGACAAATTTCAAAGTGCGTCCTTCAGCGGGGTATGAGGCCATTGAGTAGGCCCTAATAACTTCGTCAGAGCCTGTAGGCAGGTCGCTGAAATCGATTGTTGTGCCAAACATGTTGTATTTTTCCCAGTCAGCATAGAATTTAGGTTGCATGGTCTGTTTCCAGTCGCCGCTATTTGTTTTGAATGGGGGCACATGGAATTGCAGATAGCCTCCAGGCTTATAGGGAACCTCTTCCCCTTCAGGAATTTCTACCACAAGTTCCTTAATGAATGTTGCAACGTTTTCATTGCTGACCACGGTTGCACTCCACTCCTTAACACTCAAGGCATGTGCATCAATCTTTAAGCTTAAGTCATTTTTAAGTTTGGCTTGGCAGGATAAACGCCATCCCTCTTGAATCTGTTTTTTTGTGAAAGTAGCTAAATCGGTCTCAAGCGGCTCGCTGGAACCCTCTACAATTTGCACGCGACACTGTTTGCAGGTGGCTTTGCCTCCACAAGGGCATGGGATAGGGATTCCACTAGAGGTCAAAGCATTCAGTAATGTTCCACCTCCCAAAACGTGCTTGGTTAGAGAAGGATCTTCATTAATGGTGATGGTGCAGGGCGCTGTGCTGACGAGCTTTGCTTTTGTAAAGAGAATCATCGCTGTCAGACCCACTCCAATTAAGACGAAGGCTGCTACTGCATAAAATGAGAGGGTCCAGTCAATACCTAAAGGGAATGTCATATTTAATGCTTATACGACATTTTTGATTTTTCTGGCTTAAGAAAATTAATATCCACTATAGCCAATGGCTCAGCGGTGACCCCATAAATTTAAAAGTTTTAATTATTCTAATATTAAATTATATTCATCTAATTTTTAGATGCGAAAAAATGAATAATAAATAGATTTGCTCGTAAATAGAGCTTTCCTTATAATCACAGCTTATTTTTCGGAGGATGATATGACCAAGAAACAGTTGGAAATTCATAGTGAAAACATCTTGCCCATTATCAAAAAATGGCTCTACTCGGATCGAGATATCTTTGTTCGAGAATTGGTGTCTAATGCCTGTGATGCATTGTACAAACTTAAAGTGCTTCGCGATCAGGGTGAGGCACAGTTTGAAGATAAAGATTTGAAAATCGACATCACTACCGACAAAACGGCAAAGGTTCTTAAGTTTTCTGATAATGGTCTTGGCATGGATGCCGAAGAGGTGCAGAAATACATTGCTCAGATCGCTTTTTCCGGGGCCGAAGAGTTCCTAAGCAAATACAAAGGCAACGAAAAAGATCAAGTGATCGGGCACTTCGGATTAGGTTTCTATTCTGCCTATATGGCTGCCTCAAGAGTCGATATAAACACCCTCTCCTATAAGCCTGGGGCGGAACCGGTCTTTTGGTCATGCGATGGATCCTCAGAATATGAAATTGAAAAAGGCTCTAAGAATGAGCGTGGAACTGAAGTTATCTTGCATTTGGACGAAGAGAGCAGCGAGTACCTAGAAGAATCGCGTCTAGATCACATCCTGCACCATTATTGTGACTTTCTTCCTTACCCCATCTATTTAAATGGCAAATTGATCAATACCAAAGAACCCCTATGGGTAAAGGCTCCTAGTTCATGTACAAAGGAAAATTACTTAGAATTTTATCGATATTTATATCCTATGGAAGAAGATCCCTTGTTTTGGGTCCATCTCAACGTAGACTATCCCTTCCATCTAAAAGGCATTCTGTACTTTCCGCGCATTCATCGCAATTTTGACATTAAGAAAAGCAGCGTCAAACTTTACTGCAACCGTGTTTTTGTTTCCGATAACTGTAAAGATGTGTTGCCCGATTACCTCATGGCTTTGCGCGGAGTGATCGATAGTCCGGACATCCCATTAAACGTGTCCAGAAGCTATTTACAAGCCGATCGCACCGTTCGACAATTAGCAGGCCATATTTCCAAAAAAGTGGCCGATAGCCTCTCCACCCTGTTTCAGAATGAACGTGAACGCTTTATTCAGTACTGGAGGGATATCTCATTGATCGTCAAGCTCGGCGCTCTGGAGGATGAAAAATTCTATGAGAGGGTCAAGGAACTACTCATTTGGAAAAATTCGAATGATGAATGGATGACTGCAGAAGAGTATCTCAAGCGCAACGGCGAGAAAACTGCGAATAAGATTTACTATGCCAAAGATATCGCTCATGCCTCTTTTTTGGATATGTATCGCAAACAGGGCATCGAAGTATTAAATGCAGACAATTTCATCGACTCCTACCTGATCGCTTTTTTGGAAAAAATGTTAGCGCCGGTCGTTTTCCAGAGAATTGACGCGAGTGTCGATGACGCATTATTAGATAAACAGCGCGAAAAAACCATTCTAGACGCTAGTGGAAAGACCGAAGCTACCAAACTTGCCGACTTTTTCCGTACTAAATTGGATAATCCAAACGTAGAGATAGAAGCCAAGAGTTTGGCTTCTGACCATATTCCGGGCTTTATTTTGATTGATGAAAATCAAAGGCGTATGCATGAGTTCATGCAACGTTTAGATACGTCTGAGACCGCCCATTCCACTCTTTTCGACAAGCATACGTTTGTTGTAAATACAAACAGTCCTCTGGTCTCCACAATTCATCGCTTAGATACAAGCCATCCAGAACTAGCTAAGGAGATGGTTCATGAACTATATGACATGGCCATGATCTCGCAAAGAGAGATCTCTGTCCAAGCTCTGCAAGACTTTATTAAGCGCACTACACATGTGCTAGAGCAGCTTGCTACTAAGGCAATGGAAAAATAGATGACGCAAAGATTTCGTTATTTATTTTTTATTTTCCTACTAGCTGCCTCGTGGATACACTCTGAGGTTGTTTATCTCACGTGGCAAGGCGATCCATGCACCACCATGACCATTCAATGGATCACTTCCACCAAGAAACATCCTGCTGTGCAGTATCGCGCATGTGATGGTGAAGAATGGAAAATTGCTTATGCAAAAACCTACCCTTTACCAAATAACTCCCCATACTTTTTGCATCGCGTGGTTTTAACCGAACTTAAATCTGACTCTACCTACACCTTTAAACAGTCCAATAGTGAACAGCCTTATAAATTTCACACCCTACCTAAAACCCTATCATCTCCTCTACGATTTGTTGTGGGAGGGGATGTCTATCATGATGGCATCGATCTCGTCAAAAATATGAACACACATGTTGCGCAAGCTTCGCCGGCGTTCGCACTGGTAGGAGGGGACTTGGCCTATTCGATTCGCGGGAAATTAACGTTTTTTGAAAGGCTTTTTTTTAGGGAATCTTTTGACCGCTGGAAGGAGTGGCTTGAAACATGGTCTAAGACGATGGTAACCCCAGAGGGATATTTGATTCCCATCTTGCCTGCCGTTGGAAACCATGAAGTTTATGGAGGGGATGGCGCAAGCAAGTGGGATGCCCGTTTTTTTTATGCCTTGTTTCCTTCGCCCGGTTATCACGCAGTAGATTTTGGCAATTACATGAGCATTCTCATATTGGATTCAGGTCACACTCACCCTGTTGAAGGCCGCCAAACAAAGTGGTTAGAGCATACCCTTAAAGCTCGCCAAGCAGTTCCTAATAAATTTGTCATCTATCATGTGGGAGCCTATCCCTCCGTACGTGCATTTGATAGTGGCATTGCTAAGCTGCTTCGCGACAAATGGGTGCCAAAATTTGAAAATTATAGCGTGAAAGCGGTTTTTGAAAATCACGACCATGCCTACAAGCGGACATATCCCATCATGAAAAATCAGATAGATCCTAAAGGCGTATTATATATGGGGGATGGATCCTGGGGCGTTGAAAAGCCGCGAGAACCGCAAGAGAGATGGTATCTCGCCAAGTCAGCAGCAAAGCAACACACCATTCTTGTCACAATTGACAAGGAAAAAATTCGATATTCTGCTATTGATGCTGAAGGAAATCAATTTGATGGGTATGATCAAAAGTGAATTTAACAATTTAACAAGGAGTTATTATGTCTTTAGACGTAGTTAAGAGTTTTCCCCCTGTAGCATTGCTTGCAGGCATTGTAGACCCCCTACAAGGGCTTAGAGAGAGAAAAAGTCCTATTTTAGGTCAAAACGTGTCTCAAGCTGTAGCTGCAGCCTTCATCGCTTTAGCCGCTTATAAATTTGGTATATATGCATGTGTAGTTTCCTATGCCTTTATATCTGTGCCTGCAACACTGTTGTGTGTTGGGTATTGCGCTGTCGCTGTTGGAATTAATGCTCTTATAAAAGCAGCAGCATTGCCTGCAATTCTGAATGCGGGAGCCATTATTTTTGCGGGTGCTTTCGTGCTCAACGGGCGCTATAGCAGCGGTGTCACATGGTTGGAACAATCCACATATGCTACACAACTATATAAAGCTGTAACCACAAAGTTAGGCACCCCATCATAAATGAATTGTATGGGTCAATTGTCCATGCTGTGGCAGTTCCATCGATTTTGAAAGGAACTGCCCCATTATTTGCAGGCGCATTAGTAAGTTTCAAAGATGAAAGATTATTTTGTAGTGAGAAGTTCCTTGCGTCCTTCTCTTCTTCGGCGTGTTGTTTTTAGTGGGACAATAGTTGCTTTAGTGGGAGTTCTCACTCTTCTTTTCGGTTTGTTTTTGCCAAACGCTCAATTAAATGTGTGGGGCATCCCTTTATTTATTTGTGGCATGTTATGCATCACTTGCGGACTCTTGCCTTATCGAAGACTCACAAAATTAGAGCGTTATCCCCATCAAATTGTGGCCATTGAAGATCAAGCTTTGCACTTTCTGTTTTATGGAAAACCCGCTCTCACTATCCCAAGAAGCAGCATTGAACGACTGCAGTATCGTGAAGAAAAAACAATGTATGGCATTGCTGTAAAATTGAAAAGACCATTGCCGCAGAAAGTTGTCGTGCATTCTAGATTCAATGTTAATAAGGTCACTGACTCAGAGGGAAACCTCTTTTTGCCGTACTTCAGTCAATATTCTTACGATTCCTTGCTAAAATATTGGTAACAAGGACCTTAGGGACAATATTGTACTTATTGTCCCTAGTGTCCTTGGTGTCCCTAAGGTCCCTAAAAAAATGAGTTGAAAAAAACTTTACAATTTACCAAATGTCATCTAGACTTGCGTTTAGTATTACTAAACGAAAGAGTGCTTTGCGTTTGGTAAAAAAGCTGGGGTGTGACAAACACTCGTTCCGAGTCATTTGTCGCCGTGAAATTATTCCAGCCAATTTTGCTTAGGAAAATCTTAGCCCAATCGAGGCCAATGGAAGAACGAAAAAAACGCTATGACAAACGCTCGGAACGAGTGTTTGTCACACCCCAGTAAAAAGCTATGAAGTGGATAAAGAGGCCTTTTTGGCTCGATAAAATAGAAAAAGCTTGGAAAAAACGTTCTGTCATATGGCTGTCAGGGGTTAGACGTGTTGGAAAAACCTGTCTTTGTCAAAGTTTAGAGGATGCTGAATATTTTGATTGCGAACTACCTAGAACACGTAGGTTACTGGAAGACCCTGAGTCTTTTTTAGAAGATAGGAATGGTAGAAGGATTATCTTGGATGAAATTCATCGCTTAGACAACCCTACAGAAATTTTAAAGATTGCTTCTGACCATTTTCCTAAGATCAAAGTGATAGCCACAGGTTCCTCATCATTAGATGCATCAAAAAAGTTTCGGGATACTTTAACGGGAAGAAAATACAACATTCAATTGACCCCCATGCTATACCATGAACGCTCTTTATTTGACGGTTGGGATTTAAAACACCGTATATTATATGGAGGGTTGCCGCCCTACTTTCTTCAGGACAAGTTACCAAACATAGACTTCCAAGAGTGGCTGTCAGCTTATTGGGCCAGAGATATTCAAGAGTTATTCAAATTGGAAAAACGGCATTCATTCATGAAGTTTACTGAATTGTTATTGTCGCAAAGTGGAGAAATGTTTGAAGCTTCACGCTTTACAGCACCCTGTGAAGTGAGCCGAACCTCAATTATGAACTATCTGTCAGTTTTGGAAGCCACCTATGTAGCCTATGTCATTCGTCCCTTTAGCTCCTACATTCCAACAGAAATTGTTTCCGCTCCTAAAGTATACGGTTTTGATACAGGTTTTGTCTGCTATTGCAAAGGCTGGAACAAACTCGAAAATGATCATTTTGGCGTGCTCTGGGAACATATTGTGCTAAATGAGTTGATTGGGCACTATCAAACTTTGAAAATTAACTACTGGAGAAATAAACAACATCACGAAATCGATTTTATTGTTCAAATGCATGAACGAACGCAACCTATAGCAATTGAATGCAAGTGGTCTGCAAATAAGTTCGATCCTAAAAATCTGATCGTATTTCGCAGGCACTATCCTGAGGGAAAAAATTTCGTAGTTGCAAGGGACATTGACAAAACTTACACAAGAAATTATAACGGAATCGATGTGGTTTTTGTTTCTTTGGATAATCTAATAAAATTATTAACCTGAGTTTTGGGTTGATTTCCATTGATCTTCAGAGGGATTTCGCTCCAAATTGAAGACTTTTTTTTCGAAGGAAATAGTCAAATGGCTATTTTCGAGAAAAAAAGTCTTTAAGTTGGAACGAAAGACCCTGAAGATCAAGGAAATAAACCCAAGACTCAGGTTATTAGATGCCTGATTGCACAATGTCGTGCAGGCGAATGAGACCAAGAAGTTTGCGAGTCTCATCCAGCACAGGCATGCATGTGATGGCATTTTTTTGGTCCGACTCCATCAATTGCATCGCTTCCCAAGCAGGCTTTTCGGGCGAAATCCAGCGAGGCGTGCGTGTCATTAATGTTTCAATGGGATTTTCAAGGGCTTGTGGGCCCTGCTGTAGAAGCGCTCGACGCAGGTCGCCGTCCGTAAAAATGCCTTGGAGATGCATGTCATCATTGACGATCATGATGCATCCGCATCGTTTATTGGAAAGCTCCACCAAAATATCCACAAGCTTGTTGCTCGGTTTGCACAAAGGCAGTTTTTGATCGCGCAACATGAGGTCTTGAACTTTTAAGTTGATGCGTTTGCCAATGCTTCCTGCAGGATGGTTGAGAGCGTATTCATCCAAACTGAAATTTTGCTTCTTCATGAGCGCCACCGCCATTACATCGCCGAAAATCATCTGAATAGCTGTAGATGTGGTTGGGGCCATATTAAAGGGGCACAATTCTTTTAGAAGAGGGAGATGAATGGAGAAATCGCAAGCTTTCGCTAGGCGGCTGTTCTGGTTTGATACAATGCCCAGAAGCTGAACGCCTTTATTGCGCAAATAAGGAATCAAAGTGATGAGCTCTTCACTTTCACCACTCTTACTAATCAATATGAAAACATCATTGCTGGAAAGGATGCCCAGATCGCCATGCAGAGCATTTGTAGGGGATAGATAAAGTGCACGTGTTCCTGTGGAGGTCATAGTGACGGCGATTTTCTTGGCCACAAGACCGCTTTTACCTACGCCGGTCAGAACAATCAGCCCCTTGCATGTTCGTAGAATATCCAAAAATTTTTCGGCCGCCTGAAGATCAAGTTTGTCGAAGAAATAAGAGAGATAGTCACGCTTCTGATTAAATAGATCTTTTAACACAAATCCTCATCCTGGTAGAAATAAGGAGTTTAAAGGAGAGTCTGATTACACTCAACAGGCGAAAAAATTATTATGGCTTCAAAAAAAGTTTCCATTACGGTCGCAGAGGGGGATGGCATCGGTCCCGAAATCATGGCGGCAACATTAGAAGTTTTACAAGCAGCTGGGGCTCAGCTCGAGATTCATAAAGTCGAGATAGGCGAAAAAGTGTATATGCGCGGCCATCCCACAGGCATTGAAGATAGCGCTTGGGAAGCTATTCGCCATTCCAAAGCTTTTCTGAAAGCGCCTATCACTACCCCTCAAGGCGGCGGATTCAAAAGTTTAAATGTCACCATTAGAACGACTCTAGGATTATACGCCAATGTACGGCCATGTGTGGCGTATGCACCTTTTGTAGATACAAAGCATCCAAACATGGATGTGGTGATTGTTCGTGAAAATGAAGAAGATCTCTATACCGGTATTGAATATCAGCAAACACCCGAAACAGTCCATGCACTTAAGATTATTTCTAGGCCTGGGTGTGAGAAAATTATTCGCTACGCCTTTGAGTATGCAAAGGCAAACAGGCGAAAAAAGGTCACCTGCTTCACTAAAGATAACATTCTTAAGTTATCGGATGGAATGTTTCATAGGATCTTTGACGAAATTGCTAAAGAGTATCCTGAGATCGTCAATGAGCATTGGATAGTGGATATCGGCGCTGCTAAACTGGCCGATACTCCTACAGAATTTGATGTCGTGGTGATGCCTAACCTGTATGGCGATATTTTATCCGATGTGGCGGCTCAGATTGCAGGCTCGGTGGGCTTAGCAGGCTCGGCAAATATTGGAGAAGGCTGCGCGATGTTTGAAGCGATTCACGGGTCAGCTCCGCGAAGAGCCGGGCAAAATGCGGCAAATCCCTCTGGATTGCTTCTGGCAGCGGTGATGATGCTGGTGCATATTGGACAGCATGATATTGCAAGTCTCATTCACAATGCATGGTTGTCTACTTTAGAGGATGGCATCCATACCTACGACATATTTAAGCCCAACATCAGTAAGCAGAAAGTGGGTACAAAAGAGTTTGCCGCTGCGGTCATCCAAAGATTAGGAAAGAAACCGCACACATTAAAGGCGGTGAATTACGCAGGGGCTCCACAGCTAGGCATGAAGGGTAAAGCAAGCCAAAAATCCAACTCGGTGCGAACTCTAGTCGGTGTAGATATATTCGTCTACTTTGAAGGAACGGTGGAACAATTGCACGCCTCTCTTGAAAAGGCAAAGTTGCAAAATCTAAAATTGCAGACCATTCATAATCGAGGAGTTCAGGTATGGCCTCAGAAGATGCCTGAGACGGCTTGTATCGATAGCTGGCGTTGTCGCTATTCGAATGAGGAGGTCACACCAAAAATCATTGCCAACTTGTTGCAACAAATGGCAGAAGCAAAAATCGATGTGACCCACACAGAAAACATTTATAGGTTTTCATGAGCAATACACTAATCAATAATTAGAAAAGCTCGGAATGAGAACCAATTCTTTCTAAGAATAATGTTGTTTCAGTAATTATGTAAATAAGAAGAATATCGGGTTTTATGTGACATTCTTTATGGCCAGTCCAATTACCGTTTAAAGGATGGTCACGGTACTTTTGAGGCATTGGCTTATTGTTTATGAGATGCGCTATAACTACATTTAGTTCGTTGATAACAGACTGATTGTGCTTAAATTTCTTTAAATCTTTTTTAAACCTTACGGAGTTTTTAATCTCTAGCATCAGGTTTCATTCCCATTGCTTTCCAAAAATCTTTTAAGGAATCGTGACTTTCTAGATTAATTCCTGCCTCTGTATCTCTGAGAGCTTTCGCAGTTTCTTCATTAGGCTCATGTATCCCGTTACAGCCAGGAAAATCACATTTTACCCTGGACATTTCTTTTCTGGGTTTAGATAAAAGATAATCACTAATTGACTTGTCTTCTAATGCTGCTAATATTCTAATGTATCTTTTTTCCTCCTCTGTACAGGAAAGAACTAGTCTTGTTTTTTCTGGAGCAGCTAAGCTCATTTTTGATGGGTGATGACTTATTTTTGCTTTTTTTACTGATTTATTTTTTTTAGTACGCATATTTCCTCTCACATATACCCTAGTGTCAGTATAGCACATATGTGCTTTTGTTGTCTAAAAACCGAGGTCCTTTACAACCTGACAACTATTCTACACAAACACAGGCTGCAGAGCTTCTCTTTCCGTTTTCTGCAAAGGTGGGACTTTGGGGGGCTCGGCGACTTCGACCCTTCTAGCATCAATGCCAAGCTGACACAGCTTGTAGACGAGATTTTCATAGCCCCGGTCCAGGTAGGGCACTCCAGATATAGTTGTGAGGTCATCTGCAATGGCAGCGGCCATGACGTAGGCAAATCCGGCTCTAAGATCAGGGATGGTAATTTCTCGCCCGGCAAGTTGGGTGACTCCATTTACTATCAAGCTATGTGAAAAGCTATGCGAGGAAAAACGACACTCTTTGCCTCCTAGGCATTGCTTGAACACGGTGATGTCCGCTCCCATCTCTTTCAATACTTCCGTATATCCAAATCTATTCTCATAGACAGTTTCATGCACGACAGACATTCCTTGCGCCTGTGTGAGCAGGACGACAAAAGGTTGCTGCCAATCTGTCATAAAACCTGGATGCACATCTGTCTCTAAATGGAGTCCGCCTTGAAGTGGTCCGTCGTAATAAAATTCAATTCCATTGCCCTTCACATCAAATCCACCACCAACTTCACGAATTTTATTCAAAAAAGTGATCATGTTGATGTGTTGCGCTCCCTCTACAAAAACGCGGCCTCGTGAGCTGATGGCTGCCATGCCCCAAGATGCTGCCTCAATGCGATCTGGGATGACGGTGTGCTCTACTTCGTGAAAACTGCGTGTGCCGTGAATGCGAATGGTACGATCTACGTCGAGTGTGATGATGGCTCCAAGTTTCTGCAAGAATAGGATGAGATCTACAATTTCTGGTTCAATAGCGGCGTTACGGATGACGGTGCATCCCCGGGCTGTCACGCTTGCTAGAATGGTGTTTTCGGTGGCTCCGACTGAGGGATAAGGAAGCGTAATTTCGGTGCCCTTCAAACCTGTATGCGCATGGGCAAAATAGGCTCCTTCTTTCTTCATCTCGCGGTATTCGATAACGGCGCCTAATTTTTCTAGGGCATGAATGTGGAAATCTACTGAACGTTTTCCGATGGGGCAGCCTCCGACGGTGGGCACAATGATGTCCTCATCAGTGCGTCCTAGGAGGGCTCCGATCATCAAAATCGGGATGCGGTTAGATCCGGAAAAACGTTGAGGAATGTAGGAGGTTTTGAGCTCTTTTGTTATGATAGAAAGAATGCCGCCTTCTTTGTCCCACTGCACCTGAGAGCCAATTTCCTGACAAAGTGCAACGGTGATTTCAACGTCGCCAATATTTGGGACGTTATAGAAAATGCAGCGTTTATCGGACAATAGAGAAGCGACAAGTAATTTTGTGATGGCATTCTTGGCCCCAGCAGCCTTTACCTGGCCTTTTAATGGGGCACCACCTTTAATTTTTAATACTTCCATGAAAAAAATTCACATTAACAATACATAAACTTTTATATACCCTATTTATCCCCTTGTCTGCAAGAGTTTTAGAGCAAATTTGGCATATTTATTTATCAGAAAATCAATAATTTATGCATGACAAATGAAATCTTAAATTTCAAGTGCTTAATAATGTGCATTTTACGTTTATTATTCCGAGAAAGACAACTCTCTTTTTGCAATCTGGACGGATATAGATCATTATGCTACATTTGGAATTTCTTAAAAATTCGAGGTCCCAAGATGGATAGTGGCTTGCAACAGCTCCTAAAAGGCATGGAGGAACGTCTAAAGCATATGTGGAGGTATCTTTGACTTGGCTTCGAAGGAAGCGCGTATCAAAGAACTTGACTTGCTTATGGAGACGCCTGATTTCTGGCTAAACAACGAGCAGGCTCAACAGACAATTGCTGAACGAAATCGCCTTCGGGCCTGGGTTGTGCCTTATGGAGCCATTGTCAGGCAGTTTTCTGATGTAAGTCAACTTTTACCTGAGGCTATCGACTCGGGCGAGGAAACTCTGGTTAAGGAGCTTCTCGCTGAACTTGACAAGGTCGAGAAAAATTTGGAAGACCTGGAAGTTAGAAAAATGCTTTCAGGTGAGTTGGATGTTAAAAATTGTTACTTGAGCATCAATGCCGGTGCTGGGGGTACAGAAGCGTGTGATTGGGTTCAAATGCTTTCACGCATGTATCAGCGTTGGGTGACTAAGAGAAATTGGCAACTAGAAGTGGTCGATGTACTGGACGGTGAAGTAGCTGGTTTAAAGCACATCACCTTCAAAATTGTAGGGGACTTTGCATATGGCTATGCTAAAGCTGAAAAAGGAGTGCATCGTTTAGTTAGGATTTCACCGTTCGACAGTAATGCTAAAAGACATACTAGCTTTGCTTCTGTCGATGTGACTCCTGAGATTACGGACGAAATTGTTGTAGATTTAAAACCTGAAGACATTCGCGTAGATACTTTTAGATCTTCAGGGGCTGGCGGGCAGCATGTTAATAAAACAGACTCTGCGGTGCGCATGACACACATGCCAACTGGAATTGTTGTCTCCAGCCAGTCTCAGCGCAGTCAAGTGCAGAACAGGGAAACTTGTTTGCAAATGCTGCGTTCTAAGTTATACGAAATGAAGTTAGAGGAGCGAAAAAAAACCTTACAAAGTATCGGTGGAGAGAAAAAGGAAATCGGCTGGGGAAATCAGACGAGAAATTATGTTTTCCAGCCCTACACACTTGTGAAGGATACTCGGACTAAGTTTGAGTCCGGAAATATTAACTCCGTAATGGACGGAGAAATTGATGACTTTATTATTGCTTATTTAAAAGAATTTGGGTGAAAACATGACGCAAGTAAACAACATTATTGAAAGATTGCCTAAAGCGCCAAATGTTCCAGGGCTAGAAATTCGATTCACAGAAGCAAATGATGGAACTCACTTAAAAAACTGGCTTTCCGATCCTACCGTGGGACGTTGGTTTCCTATGGCAGATCAAGTTGAAGTGGAAGATGCCGTAAGTAGATGGATTGTTTTCTACAGATATCGATGCAGCCTGACAGCCACAATTGACGGCGTGCCTTGTGGAATGGCTACACTATTTTTACAACCCTATCGTAAATTAGCTCATCAATGCGAATTTGGCATTATTGTGGCTCCTGATCAACGGAATCGCGGAGTAGGGACAGACTTATTACGTAATTTAATTAACTTAGCTGCTGGTCAGTTTAATATTGAATTGTTACACCTCCAAGTTTACTCTCAAAATCCTGCTATGCGCCTTTATGAGCGTTTTGGCTTTAAGGAATTTGGAAAGCAATCACACTGGATTAAGGAAGACCCCAATACTTATGTGGGGCGTATTTTTATGGAGTTGGAGTTAAAATCTTTGCCTCCGGCCATAGCGTAATCAGTTTTAATAAAAAAAATAATTATATATACAAATATGACAACACCTTTTCGTCTCCAAAGGCATCTTGAGGAAAATAGCGGCAAAAAGGTTTTCCTGAAAATCAATGACAATAGTTCAACGATGCTTAGCGTGCGCTGGGATTCCCGTTGCACACGTGTTTCACTTCACAGGATGTTCTTGCAAGCCCCTAGAAATATCATGGAGGCATTAGCTTGTTACATTCGTAATGGAAAGCAAGCTATTTCGCTGCCTATTAAGACGTTCATTGAAGAAAATATCCGGTATTTCGACTACTCTCACTTAATCGATCCGGAGAAATTATCTCAGCAGGGAGCTCATTACAATCTGCAAAAAATATATCGACAAGTGAATGAGGAGTATTTTCGGGGAAAATTATCTTTAAACATCACCTGGTTCGGAGAACCTAACCAGCGTAAAAGGACTAGAGTGATCTTCGGTCTTTATCACGATCCATTGAAGTTGATCAAAATTCATCGACTACTAGATAATCGATCTGTTCCGGAGTATGTGATCTCGTATGTGATCTACCATGAGATGTTGCATTATGTTTGCCCTGCCTATCGGGAAGGTAAGAGACAACGTATTCACACTCCAGAATTTAAAGAGCTTGAAACAAAATTTCGTCATTATGAGCTGGCTCAAAAGTGGATTCAGGAAAATCAAAACGTCTTTTTTAAGAGATTTTAATGGCCGGGCATAGTAAGTGGGCAAATATCAGGCATCGCAAAGGCAAGGCCGATGCGGCCAAGGGCAAAGTTTTCTCCCGTATTGCGAAAGAGATTATCAGCGCTGTCAAAGTCGGGGGTAGCTCAGATCCCAAAATGAATCCTCGCCTCAGAGTGGCTCTTCAGAAGGCTAGAGAAGCAAACGTTCCCAACGAAATTGTAGATCGTAATATTAAAAAGGGCGCAAGTGCAGATCAAGCGGCCTATGATGAAGTGACCTATGAACTGTATGGATACGGGGGTGTAGGCATCATTGTTGAGGGTCTCACAGATAATAGAAATCGCTTTTCCTCTGACATGCGCATTGCTATTAATAAAAAAGGCGGCACCATTGCCAGCCCTGGAGCGGTGGCTTTTAATTTTGATCGTAAAGGCATTTTGCAGATATCCACAAAGAATGCAATTCAAGATGAATTGTTTAATGCAGCCATCGATGCAGGGGCAGAGGAATTTGAAACTGAAGATGAAACTTATATCATCACTACAGAACCGGCAAGCCTCTATGCTGTTAAGGAGTCGATCGAGAAGCTTGGTTTTAAGTGTGAGCAAGCGGATCTGGAACTCATTCCAAAGAGCTACGTAGAATGCCCTTTGGAAGCTGCCAAAGATAATTTAGCCCTGATTGAGTGGCTGGAAAATTTAGACGATGTTGACTCTGTTTATCATAACATGAAGATCCCCGATGAACTTATCTAAAGAAGTAAAAGAACAAACAGCTATTAATCCTACGCGGTTGGAAGATTATCCGGAATGGTACCAGCAAGTGATCAAGGCTGCTGACATGGCGGAGAATTCTCCGGTGCGCGGATGCATGGTCATGAAGCCTTGGGGCTATGGCATTTGGGAGCAGATGCAAAAATATCTGGATGCCGAAATCAAGCGCACAGGTCATGAGAATGCGTACTTTCCCCTTTTTATTCCTTTGAGTTTTTTGCAAAAAGAGGCCGAACATGTGGCAGGATTTGCAAAAGAGTGTGCGGTAATCACCCATCATCGGCTTGAAGAAAAAGAGGGAAAACTACTCCCAGCAGCTGAGCTAGAAGAGCCTTTAATCGTGCGACCCACCTCTGAGACCATCATCGGCGATTGCTTTGCGCGCTGGGTGGAATCGTATCGCGACCTCCCCCTGCTGATCAATCAGTGGGCCAATGTCGTGCGTTGGGAAATGCGTCCTAGAATCTTTTTGCGCACCACAGAATTTTTGTGGCAGGAAGGACACACCGTCCATGCTTCGGAGAAAGAGGCTGTTGAAGAAACTTTAAAAATGCATCAAGTGTACCGCGCTTTTATTGAAGAGTGTCTAGCAATACCAGTCATTTTAGGCGAAAAATCGCCCGGAGAACGTTTTCCAGGGGCAGTAGCCACCTACACACTTGAAGCAATGACCCAAGATCGCAAAGCGCTGCAAATGGGCACCTCGCACTACCTTGGACAAAATTTTGCCAAGGGTTCCGGGATCAAGTTTACAAATAAAGAGGGGCAAGTTGAGTATGGCTACACCACCTCGTGGGGTGTTACCACACGCATGATAGGAGCACTCATCATGTGCCATGGCGATGATGATGGCTTACGCCTTCCCCCTAGAATTGCACCTAAACAAGCGGTCATCATCCCTGTCATTCCAAAGCCGGAACAAGAAAAGGCCGTTCTCGACTTTGCTGAAAAAGTGGCTGCACAACTGCGTTTACAGCAGTTCCACGGCCAGCCGATCTCTGTCTTTGTGGACAAGAGGGATAAACGTGGAGGAGAGAAAAATTGGGAGTGGATCAAAAAAGGCGTGCCTTTGCGCATTGAGATTGGTCCACGCGATGTTGAGGGGCAGTCTGTGATGGTAGCGCGTCGTGACACGCCGCATCGCAACAAAGAGAAGATCGACCTCACAACGATTCCTCAACAAGTAGTGCACTTATTAGAAGAGATGCAGAAAGGGTATTTTGACCAAGCGCTCAAGCTGCGGAATGCGCACATCAACAAAGAGATCACAACCTTTGAACAGATGAAAGAGTTCTTCACACCCAAAAATGCGGAGAAACCGGAAATTCATGGCGGATTTGTGTTGGCAAAGTGGTGTGGAGATATGGAGACAGAAAAGTTATTAGAAGAACTGAAAGTGACCATTCGCTGCCTGCCTTTAGAACAGAGCGGCACACAAGGCAAATGCGTCCTGACAGGCCGACCAGCAATCCTAGACGCTATTTTCTCTAAGTCGTATTAGAAGGAAATGCGCCGCGATTCTTTCTTCTGCCCAGCTCCTTGCTTTCGAGTATCTATTGATTCGTATGCTGTAATATCCTGTTAAATTCCCATGCAAAAAAGGTGTCTTTTTTGACAATTATTCACAAGCGAAGAATAATGATTTTCTCATTCTTAACCCATTTGGAGACAACATGGCATCCATTGATTTATCCCTGATCCCAGCCGGATTAGCGACCCTACTACCCAATCCACGAACTCCCTGGCATATCAGTCAGCCCTTATTTGATCGCATGCAAAAAGAAGGCGCCGGTGCAGGAGCGCCGACCAAACCATTCAAGGCATGCCCAGTGATCTCTTCGGATCCCGAGTTCGCCTTCATCATGAAATACTTCAACCACAGCAAACCAAAAAATTTTGGGATCAGGAATATCGTGTGCATACATAATGCTGACGCATCCAATGTTTTTGAACCAGCGTTGTTACAAGCAGAAAAAAGTGCCGCAGGCTTCCCGCCCTCATGGCAAGAGGAAGAGCCCAAGGCAGAACGAGCCGCCGCTATCACCAGATGGCGCAAGCAAGCGGAGCAGTTTTCTCCCCTTTATCTGAAAACAGCGCAACGCGTTGAGAAACTGACTGTCACCAAAGTCGTACCTCTTTGGCATGGCACAAGCAGAGCAGAAGCGATCTGCAGCAACGGCTTTGCCTTTTTTGGAAAACACGCCCTCTTTAAGAATGCCAACAATACCGGTCCTAGCACAGATATAGGCTATTTTGGCAGCGGCATCTACTTCACCAACAACGCTCAGTATGCAACCATGTATAGCGCCAACAAAGTGGGTGGAACAATCTTGCTAGCCTGGGTGGCGATGCGCGAACCTTTCCCCGTAGTCAGTGATCAACCAGTTCCCCGAGAAGGCAGCGATATGACCATGCTAAAAGGCAAAGGCGCTTACAAGAATTATAACGCACACTACATTCCCGTGACCTCCACCGACCCTAGCGACCCAGAGAACATGCAGTACCATCCTTGTCATCGTAGCGAACAACCCGCCTGGGATGAGTATGTCGTCTTTCACTCGAGTCAGACGCTCGCTCGCTTTCAGATCGAACTGGGAGTCGACTTCCCTGCATCACCTTCGCCGGCAGTGGCAGCAGGGCCCATTAAGAGTGTTGAAAATCTACTCGATAAAATCTTGGAAATGCTTGACGCTCCGCTTATCCAAGCAGATACGGATCTTGTGCGACTTCTGACTACAAAGTCTGAAGCGTTAACAGCATTAGACTTAATGAGTCCACTTTCAGCTAAAGATCAAGAAATCTATGGCTACACATCCAAATTGTTGGATGCCGCCGGCAAACCCCGCAATGTGATTCGACAAAAGCTGATCCAACTATTAGGTAATGAACCAGCCGCTACTCCCTCTCCGGCAATATCTGTAGCCCCTATCCCCGCTCCAGGCCCTGCTGCCGCTTCTGCAGGACCAGGCCCTGGATATGGTGTAGGGCACTTGACCGCCATTCCTCCTGCAGTAATGCCGCTGCCCCCTGCTCCGGCAGTCCCTTCCGGAGCCGATGCCAAAGTTGCCGCAGCGGCAGTCTCACCATTGAAATCAGCCTCCACGATTCCCGAGATGGAGTTTGGCACGTCCAAGTGGGTCAAATCATTTGGCAAGCGCTGAACCATCCCTCCCACTCGATATTGAAAGCATTCTGAAGAGCCGTTGCTCCTTTTGGCCCGACAAAACTGTAGAGCAGACCCACGTGCTTACGCTCATCCCCAAGACAGTGAATGGCCAGCCATATTAATGCTGCTAGTAAAACACTCAAAGCTGTCAGTTGTTGATTGGGGGATTTAGCTCGTTCGGCCTCCGCGTCGGCTTCAGCTACGCCTGGATGTTGACCGTGAGTACTGTGGCGTCGTTCCCGCCAGGAGGTTCTGAAGAATCACGTAGTTTGGGTCTTGGGAAAGCGCCGATAAAAATCGGTAGAGAATAGCGGATGAAAGAGCCGCACGTCGAAGGTCTAGCAAACCATGTGATCAGGCAAAAGCTGATCCAACTATGAAACAGTGCTGCACTGTGAAGTTGGAGAATAAGGGATCAGTAAGTTTATACCATAAAATGGCAAAAATGCTATTTCATGGTATGAAAACTGGTCTTGAACTTTATACCATAAAATGGCAAAATCGCTATTTCATGGTATAACTCTTAGGTAATCATGCGTTTTATTGGAAGAAAAAAAGAATTGGCGATCCTAGAAAGGCTATGTTTGAAGAAAACAGCCAGCCTTGTAGTCATATGGGGAAGGCGTAGGATAGGTAAAAGTACTCTTGTAGCTGAATTTCTAGAGGGAAAGAAATCTTGGAGATTCTCAGGGATGCCTCCCCATGAACATAAGACGAACCAGGATGAAATTAACTACTTCGTTAAGCAAATGGTCCGGAATATCGGTATGCCTGAATTAAAGACCGATAGCTGGGCAGAAATTTTTTGGCATTTAGGAAATCAAGCCGAGAAAGAAAAAAGCCTTGTCATTTTTTTTGATGAGATCTCGTGGATCGGTTCCAAAGATCCTAATTTTTTAGGCCTTCTGAAGACTGAGTGGGATAATACATTTTCAAAATGCCCTAATCTAATATTAATCCTGTGTGGATCGGTCTCTAATTGGATTGAAGATAATATCATTAATAGCACCGGTTTCTACGGCAGGATTTCGACAAAACTAAAGGTAGAAGAATTACCTTTAAGTGACTGCAATCAATTCTGGCAAGCCCAGAAAAATCGTGTCAGTGCCTATGAAAAATTGAAACTACTTGGTGTGACAGGGGGGATTCCCAAATATCTTGAAGAAATTATACCGGCAGAATCTGCTGAGAAAAATATTAATCATCTATGCTTTAGAAAAGAGGGGCTTCTCTATAGGGAATATAATCAAATTTTCCATGATCTGTTTTCTAAAAGAATAGGAACATTCGATAAAATTATTAGAGCATTGTGTGATGGATCGAAAAACCTTGATGAGCTATGCGCTCGACTTAAGGAGGATAAAAGCGGTAACATTTCGAGGTATTTGCATGAATTAGTTTCAGTTGGCTTCGTGGCAGAAGATCGAACCTGGAACATTAGAAATAAAAAAGAATCAAATTTAAAGACTTTTCGTTTAAAAGATAACTATATAAGATTTTACCTAAAATTTATTGAGCCGAATAATTCAAAAATCGAATTGAATGGATTTCATCTGGAATCTATCTCACTTCTTTCAGGTTGGGAATCTATCATGGGACTACAGTTCGAAAACCTGGTCATCAATAACTTAAACAAGTTATGCGAAATTATAGGAATCTCTGTTCAAGATGTTGAAAAATCGGGTCCATTTTTTCAGAAAAAAAGCAGTAAACACAAAGGCTGTCAGATAGATCTTTTAATTCAGACAAAATTTGGCACACTCTATCTCTGTGAGATGAAATTTTATTTGTCTGAGGTGGGCAAGAAAGTTGTGGACGACGTGCAGGAAAAAATTCAACGGTTGTCCTATCCTAAAGGATATACAGTTCGACCCATCTTGATCCATGTCAATGGGGTGACCCACGCAGTTATTGAAAGTGGCTTATTTGACAAAATCATCGACTTTTCCCAATTCTTGAAGGATTAACCTATACTAATCTTAGCATTCAATAAGCGATGCAGTTGGTGGATCAGATAGAAAGGAATCGACAGTAGACGATACTGAACCGCTTCACCCTGATGATCGACATCAACCTGGCTGGGAAAATCAGAATTGATCCCGACCGCTATTGGAAA
>Ga0207151_1001_pt4 | contig 45270 bp, 33 predicted proteins | sample Alteio_BWMinHeat_29_FD_153523 | JGI IMG/M metagenome (GOLD analysis project Ga0207151, IMG submission 153523) | Enriched cells from forest soil in Barre Woods Harvard Forest LTER site, Petersham, Massachusetts, United States -... | ecosystem: Environmental > Terrestrial > Soil > Temperate forest >... | reverse complement strand
GAAAAGATAAAAATAGAATGTATGCAGGAGAATTATATGAGCATTTTCAAAAATTAGAGGAGTCTGAATACTTTTTACATAAATTACATTTTGTTGAAGATCATATAATAAGATATGCAGATTATACTTCAGAAATGAATCTCTTTACTGAAAGATCAGATGTTTGGATGATTTCTTCTCAGAAAGTCAAGAAAATGATAGAATTCGTTTTCCCCCAGCTTTGGGGAAACGGTCCTAGATACTCTTTCAGGGGGGCTGGTGCTGTCTACGGTAATGGTTGCGATAATTGTTTGACATGGGCGAGAGCTAAGTTACAAGAAACAGATGTATTTATAGGTGAGCGTGTGTTCGATAAAATAATTGCTATACCTAGATTTTACACGCAGTATGACTTAACCCATAAAATATTTCATAAAGCAATACCACAGGTTTAAATCATGAATATACAAGGAACGTTACCATATATAGCTACATTCACTGAACTCGAGAATGTTGTAAAAGGTGCTACTGAAGGAATTACCTTATTTGGATATCGATATATTAAGGTAAGAGGCTATAAAGGATCATTGCATATAGACGATCTTGCTATCAAATTAATATACATGAGCAGCCAGAAGTTTGAATGTAATGATGCAGAAAAAGGTGCTGCTGAAAGATTGTCGAAGCTTGTTGATAGGTTGTATAGGGCTAATGATGCCAGGTGTCATTGTTTTGTGCGCATTAGAGATGAGTGGAATATAACTAAGAATATTCATAACTTCGGAAATGATGTTATTTGTCCTAAATTTTATTGGTGTGAATACCAAGAAAAATTGTTTTACAAGTATTTAAATAATCGCGAGATCAATGATGGTTCAAGAACAACAAATTATACAGACAGACACCTTCCCTTTGAACATCGACCATTATGTCATGTTATTTCATGCTTTTCAAACCAATCAATAATGGATGTAATTGTAGAAAGAGCTGAAGAGGGAATCTCCTTCTTTGGATATCGCTATATTAAAGTTAAAGGGTATTCAGGCACAGTACCTATAGATGCTTTAGCGGCAAAAGTCATGGACATGGTCAAACCTAGATTTGACTTTGATGAGGGTCAAAGAGCTGTTTATAAAAGAATGGCAGAAAGAATAACACATTTATACAAAGCTAATGATAAGCGTTGTGTCAATTGCTTTACTCTCTTCTTCTGTGCCATTCGAGATCTTTGGAAGTATTTAACCACACCAAGATCAATGAATCATCGCTTCCAGTGGTTCCAGCAAAAAGAGTGCGAAGTTTTTGAATATTACACTCCAGAACAGTATGACAAGGCATTTCATGCTCATATTCCGCAGGGATCTCTTGAAAAAACCCGCAGGGTGGGTTTCAGGGCGATTTCTGTTTATCGGCCTGTTCAAGCGGTGGTTTCTTAAAAATACATTTTTTTTATGAAAAAAATTATCCTTCCAGAATGCGATGAAGATCTGTTGCAGGAGTGCGAAGTCTCCGCGTTCCGCTCGAGTGGGGCTGGCGGGCAGCATGTCAATGTGACAGATAGTGCTGTTCGTCTTCTACATAGGCCTACAGGGCTGCAGGTCACGAGCCAAACCTATCGTAGCCAGCATCAAAACAAGAAGGCGTGTGTCGTCAAATTGAGGAAACTTGTCGAGAAGCTCAATTACCGCAAGCCAAAGCGTATTCCCACAAAAATTCCCGCTTCCGTCAAAGCCAAAAATAAAGCAAAAAAAGAAAAAAATTCTCAGAAAAAAAAGTTGCGCACGATCCAACTTAGAAACGATGGTTGAAGATAATTCACACAATACGATTTCTAATTGACAAAAATCAGTTTGTTACTGAAAATCTTGGCAATATTCAAAGGAGTCGTCTCATGAGTGCTCCAGTTGTACGTCGCTCTCCGTCGTTTTGCTCTTATATGGGTGCTAAATTATCAGCATGGCTGCCTTCCCTCTCCATGAGTGGTGTCAAAGAAGCTTTTTCTGCTCTTGCTTCCACCATTAATTCAACGCCTTCTCCTTTAACCAATATGAAAATATCTTCAGGTGGTATTTTAAAGCAGCTCAAAAATAACAGATTAGAATTTACTGAATACAAATCAATTCCCATTATCTTCAATAATGATAAAGCCTTTGCTAAATACATTGCATGTAGGGTAGATATTTCTTTATGGAATATTGAAATCCAATCGGACAAATAGAATATAATTGACAGAAAAAAATTAAATGATAGAATCCGCCATTCATCGGTCAACGGAGCTCTGTCATGTATATTCCTGCTGTGCGCAGCTACTTATCCGGATTCTATTCCAGCATTCGCACTAAATTATCACCTTGGGTGCCTTCCATTTCTTGGAGTCGCGTTAAAGAATCTTTCTCCTCTGTGGGTGAGGCTTTTAAATCGACACCTCTTCCTCTAACTGAAAAGCAAATATCGGCATCGCAAATGGATCTGCTTCGTGAAGAGCTTTTTCCTGAGGATGAGGAACTTGAAACGGTGGTTGCTCAAGGTGGGGTCTTGAGGCAAATTGCGCACAACCAATTTGAATTTACTGAACGCAATTGTGCTCCTCGTTACTTTGAGGATGCAGATGCTTTCTCTAAATACCTCGAAAGCAGGGTGGAGGAGGTTTCCTTTTGGACAATTGAAGTAGAGGGGTCCGATCGTGTCTTCTACAAATACTGGGATGAATTTGAAGGTTCTTTCGAGAACTTTCCCACGAAAAATGCGCTCTACCATGCTATCGGAAAAGAGGGGGATGGCGCATTCAAGGTGATCGACAAAGCTAGCGGCACAATCACCTATGTGCGAGATCGTTTGGGCTATTTCAGTATGTCTTTCGAGGAATTTTCTTCGGAACAACTTTTTTTAGAGGCGATACAGAAAGATAAGCAAAAGCGCGCTTTTGTGCTCAAATGTTTTGCAGGCTTTACTGCAGTAGCTACGGTTGGTGGCGCGGCGTATTATCTAAATTCTCAACGTGTTGATAATAATACAACAAATACTCAATTGGATCTGTATCATCCTAATGGGCAATTTGGCAGCCTTACACATGCTCGATTGCTCTCAAATTTTCAGCTGATGAGTGCATCTACTAATTCTAGTGCGCTTCCTCCTCTAACATTAACTGAAGAGGTTCCTTATGTAGGCAATGAATGGGTGGTGAGCGATCTTTTTGGTCCCGAATATAATGGTGCGATTGTCTCTGCTAATTCGTTACCCAATGGGTTGATGATTAATAGTGGACCGGTGCGCGAATTGAGTTCCTTTCAAATTCCGCCCACCTTAATTTATTATACTGCATTGACACAAAGTGAAAATATTGTTTTTCTCTCTTACTTCAATACAGGAATTTTGCAGGTGATTGATTCCACCGATGGACCAAATGCTTTTGTCGTTAATACTATAAATTCTATTGCAAATGGTATGGCTGTCGAGGGTGAACTTCTATATTCCGCAGGGAATTATTTTCAAGTGCGTGATTTTAGTAATCTATATCAAATTAAATTGCTGGGTTCTAAACCTTTTTCTGGTTATCTCTCTAACCAGCCGCAGCCCATGTTAGTTGCAAATAAAATTTGTTATGTTTCCGGTAACACATTTGATGTTATGGATGCAAGCATGCCTTCCAATCTTAATCATACGGCCTCGCTTCCAATCAGTAGTGTTTCGATGGCGTTTATAGATGATACCCATATCCTGCTTGCGACTCCCAGCTCTTCTGTTGTAGCCGTTGATGTGAGTAATAAATTAAATGTGCGCGTCGTCGGCACCCTTACTTTGCCTGACACTGTGTCTTCTTTAGTCGTAAAGGGAACTGTGTGTTCCGCGGTAGGAAATGCAAATTTTTATAGAATTGATGTTAGCGATGTAACGAACATGAAACTTTTAAGCTCACGTGCTCTATTTAATTCGGCTTGGAAAATATCGACGGTCAATGATCTTTACTATGTGATCGATTCTACAGCCATTAAAGTTGTTAATGCTCAGAACAACACTTTTTCGACGGTTGTCAATAGTTTTTTTAGTGGAGGGCTTCTTTTTGATCATGCAAATATACAAGTTTCTAATGATTATTGTTTTATAGTGGATAGTATTGCCCTGAGAGTCACGACGCGGGGAAATACGTTTGGTCTGAGGGGCACTCCAAAGGGTGGAACCCGAGGAAATCATACTGCTCAATTGACCTTGCAAAATCCACAAGGCAAAGTTGTAAATGGGCCTGTTGACATTTCTGTACTCCCAGCTATTACACTACAACAGCCTATAGGTAGTCAGCTGGCAGTGGTAGGATCTGACGTTAATCTCTTTATTAATTCGGATACTTTCAAGCAGATAAATGGCAATACAATGAGATATAGTGCGGCACAGCTTCCTAGTTGGCTAAGTTTAAATCCGGTTAGCGGGGCTTTTGCAGGCAAGCCCACAGATGCAGGAAGTTTTGAGATTGTTGTCACCGCTACCGATAATGATGGCGCAACGGCTTCAACGACACTTTCACTTAATGTGGTCTTTGGCCCTAATGCGAACATGGTTGTTCAAACTCAGGTTGCTAAAGTTAATGCTCCCTTTTCTCATACTCTTCCGCAGAATGCTATCATTAGTAAGGATAACTCTCCTCTAATCTTTACTGCTACCGATAACGGACTGCCTCTTCCTGGTTGGCTGACTTTTGATGCTACTACTCTAACTTTGTCCGGTATACCGCCTTCGGCATCAACAGTACAAGTGGTCATCACTGGTCAAGATGCTAATGGACTGACGGCTCAATTGAATTTTCAAATTATATCTGTGGTTTCAGCGGCTCCGGTCCTTCTTAATCCTATCTCAAATCAGTTCGCTGATGTGGGTGTAGAATTTAGATTTTTCATACCGTCAGGTTCATTTGCGGATCCTTATGGCAGGCCGATTTCTTTTTCTGCATCTTTGGCGGGAGGTGACTCATTACCAAGCTGGCTATCTTTTGTTAACGAAACTTTTTTTGGTACGCCACTCATAACGGATACAGATAGTTTTTCCGCAAGAGTGCTCCCGATTTTACTTGTGGCAAAGACAGATACGGGCACTCTTTCCCATAATTTCGAGATTAGCGTTGGTGGTCAATCCATTCCAAGTCTTTTGTTAAGAATTTTTGGCCCAATTTTTGGTATAACTGGTTTTATTTTCGGTCTCTATAGAAAAAGAGCGTGGGTATTGAATTGTTGGAATAGGCGAAAGTACCAGAAATTAAAGGCAAATGCAGTTGTAGGTAAGGCTTATGTTCATAAGCTAACTGTGGATCAGGAGAAAGTTGATGCCATCCAAGTTTTATCCAAAGGAAGGCTGTTAGGTCGAGAAGGGGCTTTACCTAAAGGCTTTGACTATAATCGCTTTACTAATCGAATTGAATCGACAAAGGTGCCGAAACCTCGTCGCCTAAAAGAGTTAACATTCAGGGTTGTGGATGCTGCTAATGTCATCTTGGAGGAGTTTACTCTAACGATTGTCAACGAAGCTGCAGAGGTAGATTTAGAGGAAGGTTCCAAGGTTTCTGCATCTGCTGTTCAGGGAGATGCAAATAAGGAGTTAGAGGTCGGAGCCGAAGATGATGTCAACGGAGAGACAGGTGAAGTCGAACTAGAGGGTTTGACATAAATACTTTATTATATAGAATTCAACTTTAACATTATGATTGTTTCTTCTGTTCGCGGTTTCTTCTCAGGGTGTTGTGCAAAGTTAGCAAAATACGTTCCTGTTTTACCCTGGCCTCCCGTCAGAGACTCTTTTTCTCCCACAGCTTTAACAGTGCAATCCTCTCCTCTTCCATTAACCACCAGAAAAATGTCCGTGGTTGGGCTCGATGCACTTCGCTCCCAACTTTTTCCCGAAGATCTACCCGCAGGAGTATTTTCTCGAGGTTTATTGTGTAAACACAAAAATGGCTTAGAGTTTCGCTTAGAACAAGGGAATATATATTATTTTAATGATCATAGATCATTTAGGAGATTTCTTTATCAAGAGAGAAATGAGATATGGTTTTGGGAAATTACTGACGAAGACACAGGTCTGACCACCTATGAATATTGGGATTTTTTTGACGAATGTCTGCGTTCGTACGGAACAAAGCAGGCGCTGTTCGCTGCTATTTCCAAAGATTGTGGGGGTGATTTTAAAATTTACCAAAAGAATGTTCACATAACGACATATGTGATCAATAGATCGGGATATTTCACTGCGGCTTTTGAGGAATTTGACTCTGAAGAACAGTTTTTACAAGCGGTTAAGAGAGAAAAGGAGAGGCGTGCCTTTACATTAAAATGCTTTGCTGGTTTAGCTGCAGGGGCTGCGGTTGGAGGCGTAGTCTACTACGTACATTCCCAAACAAACCATACTAATATCACAAATATAGTGGATACAGGTTTTCAATTAGATCTTTATGAGGGACCTCACAATGTTACGCAGGCTCACCTGCCAATGAATATTCAACTGCATGCATTGTTTTTGCAGAGACCTCCGCTGCCCCCAATTGTGATGCAGGAAGAGGTGCCTTTTGTTGGCGTTAAGTCTGTCATCAGTGACTTCTTTGGTTCCGAAAACAACGGAGCAATTGTAAAGGCTTACTCATTACCGAAAGGATTAGTGGTCAATAGTCGTCCGATGCATTTATTGAGTTCAATGCCTAGCCCTGGGCTTACATCCGGGAATATCAATTATTTAATTAGACATCAAAACCATGTCTACCTCTCTATTTTAGGTATTATACAAGTTATTGAGGTCAGTGATCTTTCAAATCTTAATATCGTAAACACTCTAGATGGTGTTTCTTCGTGGCCAAGCGGAATGGCCATTGAAGAAGGTTTGCTTTATTCAATAGGAGGTTATTTTCAAATTCGCGATGTTAGAAACCATTTACAAGTAAACTTACTTAGTTCCTTGCCCATAAAAAATTTGTTCGGGCGTCAATCCCTTATAGTTTCTAACAAATTTGGTTATGTTTCCGGCGACACTTTTTATGTGATCGATGCGCGGGAGTCTTCGCAGCCAGCTATTGCCTCCTCCCTCCCTCTCAAAGGTTATTGTTTAGGACTTGTGGATGAGAATCATATTATCCTTAGCTCTGCGGACGATGCCTCTCTGCGTGTGATCGATGTGTCTAATAAATTTAATGCGCGTGCGATTGTCAACTTTCCTGTTCCCACTCCTATTCTTTCATTAGTGGTAGAAGGTACCACTTGTTATGCAATTGGCGGCAATCGTTTTTATGTAATCGATATAACCGTTCTAACTAACATGAAAATAATCAGTTCTTCTGCAATACTAAATGCTGGTTTAGTAATGTCGAAGAAAGATGACATATGTTATGTGCTGGATAATAATGCGGTAAAAGCCATCAATGTTAAAGACAAAACTAAACCAAAAGTTGTAAACAGTTTATTTACAGGCACTTTTACCTCTTCTAATTGTATTGACGTAGATGACTATGTCTATTTTACCGATAGCTCGGCGTTTAGAATTGCTACAAGAGGAAACACTTTTAATTTTCAAGGAACTCCTGCCGGTGGAACCCGAGGCGATCGCACAGCCATTCTTTCCGCTCAAGACCAACAGGGAGTAGTCGCCAATAGATCACAAGAGATTTCTGTTCAACCTGCCATCACCCCGCACCCTATTTCAAATCAGCTCGCAGTTATTGGTTCAGAATTCAATTTTGCTATTCCTCCTAGCACATTTGATCATGTTAATAAGGAATCCTTCAAGTATGGCTATTCTCCCGCCTTAAGATGGCTCAATTTAGATCAGGACACAGGAATTTTCACAGGTAAGCCTGCAAGCGCAGACGCGGGTTCCTTAGAGCTCATGGTGACAGCGACCGATCGCGCAGGCGCTTCTGCTACGACAACACTTAAACTGAACATAGTATTCGGCCCCACTGTGAATAAGGATAAACCGATTCAAAATCAAGTAGCTAAGGTCAATGGGGACTTCCTTTTTGCAGTTGGCCGAGATGCTATTATTAGTAAGGATGGCGACCCCCTCACCTTTACCGCCACAGACAATGGATTGCCGTTGCCTCATTGGTTAACATTTGATCCAGATACACTTACTTTCTCAGGAAAATCTCCAACCGTTGGCACCGTGCAAGTGGTGCTGACAGCTGAAGCACCGAATGGCCTGACAGCTGAGACCTCTTTTCAAATTATCTCTGTAATCCCGACCGGTCCTGTGCTTGTCAATCCCATGTCAAACCAGCTTGCACAAGTTGGAGAGGATTTTAAATTGTATGTCCCTCCAAATTCCTTTATCGATCCCTTTGGTGGACCGATCACATTCACAGCCACCTTGAGAGGAGGGGAACCGCTACCCAATTGGTTACAATTTCGTGATCAAATTTTTTCAGGAAAGCCAGGCATGAAAGACACCGATAGTTTTTCTCCTCGAATCTTAGAAGTGGTATTAATTGCCAAATCAAATACCGGCACAAGTTCCGACGCTTTTACAATTAACGTTACAGGCGAGTCGGTAGCCTCACTGTCTTTGAAAATTGTGGGTCCAACGCTGTCAGTTCTTGGAATTATTATTGCTTGTTACAGAAAACGCGCCTTTGTATTGAACAGATGTAGACGGAGAAAATATCAACGATTGTCCGAAACAGCTGTTGAAGGCGGGACCTTTGAACACAATATTAAAGTGGCACAAGAACAAGTAGACCACATCAAAGTTGTTATTAACGGTAAGCAGTTTGGGAGAAAAGGAGAGATGCTACCCGGTTTTGCCTATAATCGAGTTCGTAACAGAATTGAATCACGGCAAGTGCCCGAACTTGAACAATTTGAGTGCGTGACCTTTCAAGTTGTCGGAGCCGCTAACGTGATTTTAGAACAATTCGATCTCGTTCTGGTCGAGAGAGGCGGTGTAGCGAGACGTACCCATTCAATCAACCTCGATGATCAATAAAAATATCATTTGATCATAAATAAAATTATATTTATGTTCTGTGCATTCATTTTTCCGAAGGGACTTTTGTATGCACAAAAATTTTTGTTTTATCTTTATTTTCCTGTTGATTTTCAAAGACTTACATGCCGAAGAGGTAGAAGATGTAGTCATTCCATTATCTAACTTAGAGCAGGGAGTTTCTCCCATTGTGCATGGTTGCGTCAATGTCATTACCGGTGATTATGTTGATGGGGACGCCGACATTGTCATACAAGGGCCCGAGCCATTAATTTTTGAGCGCTACTACTGCAGTTCACTTTTTAGGCGCACAGGATTTCACGCATGGAAACATAGCCATCAAATTTCTGTTTTTAAGCATAAAGAAGACATTAATGACAAAACAGAGACAATCTTTACTTATAGCTCTGAAGGAGGCAGAAGTGTCAATTTGCGTGAAGATAGTGCAAATAAACAGACTTTTTTTAGGTTTAGTAGGACTTTCAACAAGGGAGGTTTTACGAACTGTGGAAACGGTACTTTAGGTGCCTTAACCAATTTGAAAAACACAAAACTTTCTTACGACCCCAAGAAACATCTTTATGAAATCAACACCATAGATGGCTCCAAGCAATCCTTTTCAAAAAGAGACGACAAATTGTACGTCATTGATAAAGAGGTTAGGCGCAACGGACAACTTGTCACCTATAAATATAATTCATCACAAAAAATTGAAGAAATTCGCTTCACGAACTCCACAGGTAAAAAAGTTTATGGGCAACTACAGTTTTCTTATAAACAAGATTGTATCACTCTAAAAGGCAGCGATGGACAAGAAGTACGCTATGGCTTGAAGCCTTGGAAAAAGATGCACCGGCTCATAAGCGTAGATAGCGATCATGCTCCCAAGATCTCATTTGAATATGAGAAAAAAAGTGAATATGTTGAGAGAGGGAAAGATCATTCTCGCCTACACATTGTTGAGAAAAAGGGGCCAGGTGATCGCTCTATACGAAGTATCACGTATTATAAAAAAAGCGATCGCATTAAAGACATCAAATTCATCGAAAACCAAGTAAAGTCGATCAGTGAACCGACTGGAACTGACTCCAAGCCGCATGAAATTTTCCATTTTACCTACGACTTAGACAATCGATGTACAGATGTTGTGGACGCCTTTGGGCACAAAACACGTTACCACTACACGCCTGAGATGCGTTTATCGAAAGTTGAAACTTATTTAGGTAAAAAGCTGTATAGCCAAGAACGTTATGGCTGGGGCTTGGAGACAGAGAATCTAGGTAATCTACTCTACACCTGTCTAGAAGAGGGAAATGGCAAAATTCTTAAAGCGCAATGTTTCAAATATGATAGTTTCGGAAACGTGTTATCTGAAAGCCTCTATGGTAACATCACCGGGCATAGCAAGCCTATTCTTTGGAATGTGAACACACCTCGCGACAATGGCTGCGATTGCTATACGACAAAGTATACTTACAACGAACGACATCTCGTTGACTGGCAGAAAGATTCTAATGGCAGAGTGACTGTATACGAATATGATGCCGCAGATCGCCTCATTGCAAAATTCTTAAAATTCAATCGACAAATAATCCTGAGGGAGTTTTTTGACTACGATGAAGATGGCGTCCTCATCTGCAATATAAAAGATGACGGCTCAACAAATGATCGAGCAAGCCTCCAAGGAGTCACTGAGAGGCACATCACGCGCATTCAGCCCACTCAAAAGGCGCCCTATGGCCTCCCTGCAGTAGTAGAAACGTTATATTTTGATCTCTCTTCACGCACAGAAAAACTTCTGAAAAGAGTGGAGAATAAGTTCTCAGGTCGCGGTCAACTTGAGCAACAAACCCACTATGATAGCGAAAATAAATACGCCTACACATTGGCTTGGACATACGACAAGCATGGAAACTGCATCAAAGAAACAAAAGAAACAAAAGAAACAAATGTCCTAAAACACAGTGTTGGGCGAACGTATGATGAAAATGACAACCTAGTTGAAGAGTGGGGACCACAACCAGGATACAAAAAAGTCAACACCTACGACTTTGCCGATCGTCTGATCTCATCTACTGAGATCAACTCCAGCGACGTGCGCCTCACCACAACCATGCAATATGACCTCATGGGACGCCTCACAAGTTCTGTAGACCCATTTGGGCACGAGACCCGACACATCTATGATGAATTGGGTCGCGAAATCGAAACCATCCATCCTTCGATTGGAAGTTTGGACGGCTCTCTAATTACACCTACAGAAAAGAAAGAGTATGATGTATTAGGAAATGTCACCCTGCATAAAAAGGGGCATCAAGGTGCTACTACTGCCAGTTACAACATTTTAGGAAAACCGATAAACATCATCCATCCAGATAATAGCACTGAGAGTTTTGAATACAATATAGACGGCACCCTAAAGCAATCTGTCGATAAAACAGGCTTGAAGACCTGCTACAAGTACGATTATGCCGGAAGGGTAATCGAAAAAGAGGTGTACTCATCCGAAAACGCCCTCCTTAAGAAAGAGTCGAATAGTTACAACGCCTTTCACCTACTATCCTCGACAGATTGCGAAGGTAGAATCACCTACTACAACTACGATTATGCTGGGCGTTTAGTGACAATTGTAAAGGGAGAAGAGCGCACAGACTATGCCTACGACACATCGGGAAGGCAAACTGTAACGAGAGAATGTTACGCATCAAATGCTTATCGTGAAACCTTTAAAACGTATGATTTCTTAGATCAACTTTTGGAAGAGCGTGTACAGGATAGTCAAAATCCAGATGCTTTGATCAGCACACAGTACACCTACGACCTGGTCGGAAATGTCACTAAGGAGATTCAAAAGACTTTCTATGGCGTCTCTATTACAACCACCGAGTACAACAGCTTTAATCAACCCATTTCCGTTACGGATGCTTTGGGCAATATCACTAAAATTACCTACCAGTACAACAAGCTCAACACATTTGGCCAACGGATTTTTAAAACCATTGTCACAGATCCTTCTGGAAATAAAACCATCACTAAAAACAACCCTAGAGGTCAACCAGAGCAAGTCACACATAAAGACGCGTTTGGAACCCTGTTGTCCAAGCAGGAGATTTTCTATAATCGTCTCGGCAGCGTCATTGCCAAAAGAAATACCATCCTTTCTCAAGGCAAAAATCTCAGTACTGTCACTACAGCCTGGCAACGCGATTCCCAAAACAGGCTCACAAAAATGGTGGAAGCATCAGGCACCGCGCAACAAAGAATCACAGAATATCGCTACAACCCATTTGGCCAGAAAGAAGCTATACGCAAACCCGATGGAAATGAGATCCGCTTTGAATATGATGCGCTGGGACGGCTTAGAAGATATTACTCACTAGATCACTCTGTGGACTATCTGTACACATATGATCATGCAGATCGATTAACAGAGATTTTTGATCAAGTGGCAAAGACAAAAACCACGCGAGAGTACGATTTCAATGGATGTTTAGAAAGAGAAACATTAGCAAACGGCCTAGAAATAAAATACACTTACGACCCCCTCAAACGGCCTACAAGAGTGATTTTGCCTGACCAAACCTCTATTCACTACGCGTACGATGCGATTTACTTACGCACAGTAACCCGAGAAAATAGTCACGGAGAACTACTCAAACATGAATACACGCATTATGATCAAAGTGGCTTGCTAGTCCAGTCAAAATTAGCCGGATCGGTTGGAAATGTGCATTACACCTTTGATCCAAAAATGCGTCTCAATGAAATTAGAGCGGATAAAATAGCTGTCAAAGCCTCCTACGACCTCCTTGATAATATGGTGAGCAGGAGCGTGCACTTCACAAATGCGCATCAAGAAGACAACTTTTCTTACAATGCCCTCAACCAACTCATTGGCGAGAAAGGCAGTGAAACTCATACCTACGTACCAGATTCACTTTACAATTACATCGCCCGAGATGGAGTCAAGCGTGAAATCACGCCTTTACAACAGCTCATACAGGAGGGCGATAACAGTTATCGCTATGATGCAAATGGTAATCTAACAAATAAAGAGGGAAAAGAGCCTTCAGAATACATCTACGACGGTTTAGATAGACTAGTAGCTGTCATGCAAGGTGATCAGCGTACAGAATACAAATATGACCCGTTCAATCGCAGAATATCTAAAACACAGTTCCATCGAAGTAACGGCACCTGGATCCAAAACCAAACAGAAAACTACCTGTATCAAGGGCAAAATGAGATCGGCACCATGGTTGAAGGCAAGATCACACAGCTGCGCGTTTTAGGCGAAGGACTGGGAGCTGAAATCGGTGCTGCAGTACTGCTTGAGCTCAATCAAAAAGCATATGTGCCTCTACACGATATTCAGGGGGATGTCATCGCCCTTTTTAACCCGGATGGATCTCTTGAAGAGAGTTACCAATATACCGCTTTTGGTGCCGAGAAGATTTTTAATAGAATTGGCGAAGAAGTCGAAAACAGCCTTGTGAATAACCCTTGGAGGTTTTCAAGCAAGCGCGTCGATGCCGAGACCGGTTTTGTTTACTTTGGCAGAAGATATTACGATCCCCACACCTTGCGTTGGGTGACACCGGATCCTATCGGGTATGAAGGCGGACCAAACTTATATGCTTACGCCAATAACAACCCCCTCATCCATTTCGATCTATATGGCTTAGAAGGAATTGGTTACAATTTTAAGTGGTCAATGAACCAAAATTCGAACTCGAGTGCGAATAGTCTTTTTGATACACGACTTCCTCCCCTTAGAAACTTCAGTGAGACCTTGCAGAAAGCTGATGCGCGTGCTGGTGAGCGCTTTGCTAGCAGAATCATTAGGCCTGTAACTTATTCCCCTCGTACATCACGCCCACTAATCAATCAGAAACACCTTTTATCCTTTAATATAAATTCAGGTAACTATAAAGTTGGCAGAAGATTGTATGATGGCATTGGTTTTGGTATCACACATGGAATTGATAATAACTTTGAAGATCATTCCCTGATGCTGCATTATGTATCACATGGGGTTGGTGGAAGAGAAGTCTCTAGCACATTTTATGAATCCACGAAGATCGAAGGAATGGCAAAATTTGTCGATATAAATTATTTAAAGATGAATACAACTGAGGTTAAAAACACAGCTATTCGCATTGAAAATTCTTTAAGAAGGAATAGAATTCACATAGAAATTGTTCATAGCAATGGAGCAGCAGTACTTTATCATGTTATAAAAAATTTAATTAGCCCTGAGCTTCGGCATAAATTGTTCGTTATTGCTTTGGCTCCTGCTCGAATCATTAACAAATATGAATTAGGAATAGGAGGGGCATACAATTTTGTGGCTGATCCTGTTCCTTATATTTCTGATCCGCTAGGTATAGCAGAATTATTGTTTTATGATAGAGTCAATAATCAGAGAACAATCTTCTTTCCTGGATGGGATAATCATGGTTTTTTTAGCAACACTAATCAACATGCTTGGCGAAGCGCATTGAAAGATTTAAAAAATAAAAATATTCTTCCTGGTAATTTTAAAATTAGAGGTTATAAATGATAAAATTACCCATTTTGAGTGTTTCTATTTTGATTATCCTATCTTCTTACATAACTTATGACAAATGCATGGTCGAGGGCAATTGCTTAGCTTCATTTTCTCCATTCGACACAATCAATTTTTTTACTAACTCTTTTGTTGATTTTGAACATGAAAGAATCTGCATGTCAATAGTAGAGAGATTTATTAATCAATTCGAGAAGGAAAACAATGTAAAAGTATCATGTGTTAACGGAAGTAATTTTTGTAATGGAATAAATTTAACGTTTGATTCAAATAGAACTATCGACATCGAACAAGCTAGAAAAATAATGGTGTATTGTATTGAAAATTTATGCAAGTTAATAAATGAAAATAAAAAATTAAGACCCTTTCTTGCGGATTATCCATTTACGGTGAAAAATATAGATATTTCTTTTTATTTTAAAGCGGAAAATAATGAAGATGTTAGTTACGTTACAATATGTAATTATAATACCATATCCTATGAAGGTAAGGAAAGAGAGATTTTAAATGAACCCTATGCGCAAGCAAAGAAAAAAGTTTTAGGGGAAAATAATGGTTAATTTTTTATACTTGCTACTTTACTTTAGTGTTTTTTCAAGTCCTCTAGTAAGCGATGAGTATCACAATTTGGTCAAAAGACAGATTGAGTGTATTAATCAGATCAAACAATTGTCTAAACAATTTGAGGAACAATACAAAACAAGATACTTACAAAATTTCCTTAACAATGACGTAAATCGTCCAGATTATTCTTTTAACTTAGATTTGATGATACAGAAAAAAATGACAATAGATGAGGCAAGACCGCTGATTGTGAGCATGATACGTCAATTTTGGCAGTTAATGAAAACCAATCCCAATTTTGTATCCGTACGCAATTATTTAGTGTCCCCACCAAAACAATTAACCCCCAACAATATAGCCATAAAACTAAGTTTTTGGGACGAAAATATGGATCGCTATCACGCCCCTTACGTAGCCTTAATCCATGCAAAATATAGTGAGATCGCATACTACTTCACAAATCCTGAAGACCAGTTCCTGCAAGAAAAGCCACAGAAGGAAAGCTTTGAAGAAGCTTTTCAACGCTCAGGCGTTTCTCTTAATTGAAATTAATTAACATCAATATGTCAATTTCGGGATAAACAAACCTCATTCTAAAAGTTGGCCAAAGTCGATCACCTTATCGAAATATCCTTCATCTAAAACGGTATCTTCTACGCCATTCACATGGATAAGAACAGGTCTAATCGAAAAATGCCTCGGCACTTTTAAGCGCTTTCTTTTTTCCTCCACTTCATCAATTATTTTTCTGCCTATGGGGTTTTTTGAAAATTTAATCTCGCATACATATAGGGTGTAAAAACGTGTTTGGACCATATAATCGATCTGGCATCCAGGTTGTCTATTCGTTGGTCTTTGGAAAAAAGGACCATCCATTATAACCTCTTCGGGAGATATCCCTACTAATTTCCAAACAGTTTTGCGATTGTGGACTACAAGATTTTCAAATTGCAAGCCCATGATCCCTTCCCAACCAGGAAAACTTGTTACTAAAGAAGGTGAAAAAGTTCCTTTTTCTATTTTAGAAAGATTGCGTGAAATATATTTCAAATAAAACCGAAGATAGTTATCGCTCAAACGATAACGACTTAGTTTTCCCTCTTTCCCATCCCCTAAATACCAAGAAAAGTCTCTCTGAACAAAACCTGCTTTTACCAGATCATCTAGATACTTATTACGTATTCCCCCTCGACTTTTTTTAAGGTCTTTGCAAATCTCCATGAGCTCTTTAGGACCATCTGCAAGACTCATCACAATTTCTTTGTAGCTTGCACTGCGGCGTGAAAATAGGTCAGAAAATATCTCATCAAATTCTCGGACTAATAGCCCACCACGCGTAAAACAAAGATCCTGGATGTTTTTCTCTGCAGGAAGATTTGACATGACTTCTTCAAGGTAACGGGGAACCCCACCTGTTATGGACAAAAGTTTGAATTTTTCATAAGAAGCAATGCGCTTCTCTTTGGGATGCCAGAAAGCATTGCAGACATTTAAAGGGAGTTCTTCTAGGACAAGATCTATTGTGATTCTTCCGACAAAGCCCGTGCTACTAAGAATATTTTCCTCGATCCAGGAAGAAATTGATCCGCAGAGGGCCATAATTAAATTGGGATTTTTACTAAAATACATGTCCCATGCGGTTTTTAACTTACCTAGAAAAGTAGGATCTTTCCCACCCATCCAGGATATTTCATCAAAAACGACAAGAACCCGGCCCTTTTCAGTATGTTTTGAAAGAGCCCAAAAAATATTTCCCCAATCGTCAGGCTTTACTCCCGGCAAGCCTGCTCTTTCCATTTGATTCACAAATTCTTCACGTTGTAGCTGCGAGTTCGTTTTCTGAACAGGAGGCATTCCTGAAAAGAAAAAGCTTTTCATGTCTTTCCCAAATTCTGCAAGCAATCTGCTCTTACCAATTCGCCGACGGCCACGCACTACAATGAGACTGGCACTTTTCTTATTCAGAAGCCCTTTAAGCCTTGCTATTTCTGGCTCACGTCCAATGAAGAGGGACTTTTTCATCCTTTTTTCTCCATACTTATCGTTATGAATGTTTTTGTATTATAAATGAATTCATCAATAAAATCCATCCCGAAATCGACAATATGTCGATTTTGGGATGAAAAAAATAGATCCAAATTTGATCCCGAAATCGTCAATATGTCGGTTTTGGGATGAAAAAAACAGATCCAAATTTGATCCCGAAATCGTCAATATGTCGATTTCGGGATCAAATACATATTGCTCAAATTAAAGCAATTAGGCATGAACCATGACCAAAGTGGAAAATTTAAGGAGCTTATTATAGTTTCTTGCCCAGACTTTTGCTCGTACACAATAAATAATCTTTAAAGAGTTAAACAAGAGTTAAAAAAACACTGTTAAAAACACTGTTAAACAATTTACATATAATTATAGTAATTGCTATACTTAATTTAAGTTTTAATAATTCTTTATAAGGAGTTAATATGAATGGTATGGAAGGTGTTAATAATAGGGGTAACGCAGTATATCCCAGAGAAGGCGAGGGTCACGGCGTTCAGATTGAAGGACTATAAGAGGGTCAGCCAGGAGCTCCGGAGGCTCAAGTTGAAAGGACTATTGAAATACCTGTGCAGCGTCTTGCGCAATTGAAATATATAACCGCCAGAGGAATTTTAGAAGCAGAAAGATTTACTCACCTAGCTAAAGGAATGATGGGATCAATGATAATGGCGATAATCATCATAGCGATTGCTGCTATTGTCATTTTTGTAATTCTCTCTGGTGGATTGCCTGCACTTGCAGTTACTCTGTTGACTCTTCAAGAGGCATCTGTTCTCATATCCTTTACTGCTACTGCAGTTTTAGCGGTAGTTTTTGCTCCTATTGGTAGAGCATTAGCTACTTTGAAAAGATCTCTGAGTGATAGAGAAGTACAAGATTATTGTCATCTCTTGAGACATGGTATTTTTGCTCAATGCCGGCGAATTTCAGATAAATCACTAGAAGATTTATTTGCTCTAAGAGTAATTAATGAGAATATGAAGAATACTATTCAAGCATTAAGGGGAAGAACCGCACAGGAATGGTACCAGTATAGAGATCAAATGATTCATTATCTTCCCTATTAGAATATATATCATTTTTTTTGAGAGCTTGCTCATAATCCAATGATTGCTCAAAATTGTTGGAAAAAGCGAGCTCCCATGTCTGCAACCTCTTCCCAACTATTAATAAATCAACTTTTAATCCATTCGGTCAACGATTGCATTGCCGCGGTCTCTCAGCTCAAACAGCCGCATGCTTTGCAGTTTATGGAGCGGGCGGCCGATATGTTGGCTTCTTGCTTCTCTGCTGGCAATAAAGTGATTCTGGCAGGGAATGGGGGCAGTCTATGCGATGCGGCCCATTTTGCCGAGGAACTTACTGGTTTTTTTCGAAAAGCTCGCCCCGCTCTACCGGCGATCGCGATTACTGAGCCGGGGCATATCACTTGTACAGGTAATGACTTGGGCTTTGAATGGGTCTTCTCCCGTGGCGTGGAGGCTTATGGCAAGCAGGGAGACCTATTTGTAGGCCTTACAACGAGTGGCAATTCGCCTAATATTATCCGCGCTTTTGAGGCGGCCAAAGAACGTGGTTTAGGCACGATCGCTTTCTTGGGAAAAGGCGGCGGCCAACTTAAGGGCATTGCTGATTTGGAACTGATCATCGAAGGTTTTTCCACTTCTGATCGCATCCAGGAGGCTCATATGGCGGCCATTCATATGATTATTCAAATGGTTGAACTTCAACTTTTTCCCTCATGATCGCTGAATTACAACTGTATATCACAGATCTAATCAAAAATAGGAAGAAAGGGCTTTTGCCTTCCATTGGAAAGGGTTTTTTATTTGCATTGAGTTTGCCTTATAAAGCGATCATTAAGACGCGCAATTGGGCTTTTGACAGGGGTCTGTTGCCCAAGGCTAAGCTGCAGGATAATGTGATCATTAGCGTGGGCAATATAACTGTGGGTGGTACGGGCAAAACTCCATTTACATTGATGCTTGCGCGATCATTTATGCCTTTTACTAAGGTGGCCATTCTTTCCCGAGGATATCGTGCAGCAAATAAGACAAAGGATTCCCGAGTACTTTCTCAGGGCTTTGGTCCGATCTATTCTGCAGAGGAGTGTGGGGACGAGGCTTTTCTAATGGCGACTAATCTTCCGGAAGCAGTGGTCGTGGTGGGAAGGGATCGATGCAAATCAGCTGAATTGACGAAAAAGTTCGGAAGTCGTCTTCTCATTTTGGATGATGGTTTGCAACATAGGCGCTTAGGTCGTGACTTGGAACTGGTGATGGTGCATGCGGACAAACCCTTTGGATCGGGACATTTCTTGCCTAGAGGGTTTCTAAGGGACGATCCCAAGTCTTTATCTCGTGCAGATTTAGTCATTGGGAATGGAATCCACACTCAAAGCCAGTATGATGAATTAAAAAAACAGCTTAGAAAGTACACAAGTGCGCCTCTCGTGGGCATAAAAATGCAGTTTTTTACTTCGCAACCGATTGCAGGCAAACGTGTGGGCGTGTTCTCAGGCATTGCACATCCGGAACAGTTTCATCGGGACGTTTCTGACGCAGGGGCAGTGATTGTGGCTGAGCGCCACTTTCCGGATCATTTCAACTATAAAGCGCATTCATTAGATGCCTTTATGCATGAATGTGCTTCAAAGGGTGCCGAAATGATGGTTTGTACGGAAAAAGATTGGGTCAAGGTGATGAATTTCCCGCAAAAAGCTTTGCCGATTGTCTGGGCATCCACAATTCCTGAGATTACTGTTGGACAAGAACATTGGAAAACTTTTATGGTTCGTAGTAAGGATCTGTGCAAAAATAAGTTGGACGATTCGACTGCGCCAAAGCCCCGGGCTTGAACGATCGCAAGCGACCCAATAGTGTCTAATATGGGGTCGCTTGCGATCGATTCAATCGCGGGAGCTTTCGCGCAAGTCCAATCGTCCAACTTATTTCTGCACAGATCCTAAGGCTTTACTTGCTAGGACCCTTAAATGAAACTATGGAAGAAGATTTTAATCGCTCTCGCTTTGGGATTGGGTGTAGGGCTTGTTCTTGGCCCGCATGCATCAATTTTTAAGCCCATTGGCGCCATCTTCCTAAGTCTAATCGGTATGATCATCGTACTCCTGGTGTTCGCTTCCATGACTGTGGGAATCACCAGCATTCACGATCCGCGTAAGTTAGGACGTATAGGGATAAAAACTCTTTTTCTCTATCTAACTACTACGATACTAGCGATCGGCATTGGATTAATTTTTGGCTCGATATTTCAGCCAGGAGAGGGTTTGGGGCTTGTTTCTAATGTGCCTTTTCATGAACAAAAAGTCGCTTCTCTGTCAGATTTACTCTTGTCTATTGTTCCTAATAATCCCATCGCTGCTATGGTACAGGGCAATTTCATGCAGATTATCGTTTTTTCGGTTTTTTTAGGGATTGCGATTAACCTCACCGGAGATAAGGGGAAGCCGCTTTTGGATACCCTAGAGTCGCTTGCAGATGTGATGTATCGCCTGACGGCAATCATCATGGAATTTTCGCCGATTGGCGTTTTTGCCATCATGGCTTCTGTGTCAGGGGAATTCGGTCTAGCAATCATCTTGCCTTTGATCAAGTTTCTGGTGGCTTATTACTTAGCTTGCTTTGCGCATATATTGATCGTATTTTGCGGAATGTTGCGCTTCTTGGCAAGATTGAGCCCATGGCCTTTCTTCAGGGGCATGGGAGACGCTATCGCCATGGCTTTCAGTACATGCAGCAGCTCTGCGACGTTGCCGGTATCGATGCATTGTGCACAAAAGAATTTAGGGATTTCAAAACACATTACAAACTTCATTATGCCTCTTGGATCCACTGTAAACATGAATGGCGCGGCTATTTTTCAAGCGATGAGTGCACTCTTTATTGCACAAGCTTATGGGATTTCTCTGAGCTTGCAAAGTTTAATTGCCATTGTAGTGACCGCCACTTTTTCTGCGATTGGCGCTGCAGGGATACCTGGAACAGGCTTTATCATGCTTTCGGTGGTTGTATCTGCCGCAGGGTTACCTATCGAAGGCTTGGCGTTATTAGCCGGCATCGACCGGATCCGTGAAATGGGGTCGACGGTCCTCAATGTGCTGGGAGATGCTGTATGCGCTGTGTATATTGCAAAACAGGAAGGAGAACTGGACGTGCGCCAGTACTATCATAGAGATCTTGTAGAGTATGAAGGGTAAAAAAAGGATGAAGGCTAAAGGATGAAGGATGAATTATCCTAGAAACGGCAGTTGAAGGCGGTAAATTGACGCAAAATCTTGCATCACTTTATCGCCTTGAACTGCCGTTTCTAGGATTATAAATTTTGCGATTTCAGTTTTTGATGTATCTTGGAGATGAGTTGATGCTCAAGGAGAAAGAGAGTTTCCTTAATGCTATTGACAATCGCGCTCCGCGTAGCTTGCCCGTGACATTTGATCACGATACCATCCACACCGCAAATTAAAGCCCCTGGGTATTCTGTATAGCTGAAGCGCTGTGTGATTTTCTGATCGGTAGGGCGAAGCTGATCCATTATAAAAGCGGAAACCCCTTCAGAGGTCTTTAAGAAAACATTCCCGGTAAATCCATCTGTCACTAAAACATCGATCTGCCCTGAAAACACATCACGACCCTCAATATTGCCTACAAATTTGAATGGAGGCTTTTCCACAGAGCTAATTTGTTGAAGAAGTTGGTACGTTTCTTGCATGGAAGAGGTGCCCTTCTTGGGCTCGATGCCGATATTGAGAAGCCCTACTTTTGGCATCGTTAAATTTTGTCGACAGCTTTGGTAGGCGGCTCCCATCAAGGCAAACTGCACGAGTTGTGGAGGTTTGCAAAAGACACTCCCACCGACATCAATAACGGCCAAAGGGGCTTGTGAGGTGGGTAGAACGGTTAGCAAGGCGGGTCTCTTTATGCCTGTCAGTCTTGGCAAACGTAAGGTCGCACCGGCAACTAAAGCTCCGGTATTTCCGGCAGAGATGAACGCGTCTATCTTTTGCTTGCTGAGGAGCTTCAACCCTACAAAAAGAGAAGAACTTTGTTTGCGGGCAATGGCTCTAAGCGGTTCGTCAGCCATCCCAATGGCATCTGCGACGGCATGCAGTTCCACATTCTGGATTCGGTTTTTGTTTTTCAGGAACGCATGGGTGCCTATAGCCACGAGTGTGGTTGCAGGCATATCCTTAGCTGCTGTAAGCACAGCCTCAAAGATAAGTTCAGGGGAACTGTCGCTCCCCATAAGATCTATGCCAATGCGCAAAGAATTATGCAGCGTTTTGTTTTTGAATGATCGTTCTGCCTGCATAAGTTCCACAGCTGCTGCAAATCACGTGAGGACGCTTTGTGGCGCCGCAATTTTTGCAGCTGGATGCTGTTGAAGGGACTTTTGCATGATGTGCGCGCTTCAAGTTTTTGCGCGAATTTGAATTGCGATTACGTGGGACGGCCATTGTACTCTCCTACAATTTTAAAGATCGGCGAAGGGCTTGTAGCCCTCTTCTTGTTCCAATCCTTGATGGGTTTTTAAATACTTTTCTATCTGCTTCCTTTTCGGGCAGTGTCCTCGACATTCGACAAATGCGGGTGTTTCAAGAAGAATTGCTTCCCGTACAACCTCTTTGTAATTAAAGATTCCGCTTGGAATATCTTTTAAGGGCTCTGCGTAATAAAATTCCTTTACCTCAATAGTGACCGATACAGGTTCATTGCAGATCGAACAGGGGATAATGCAATGCGCCTGGAGGTTTAAATGAAGAATCAATTCTTCACCGGCAAAATAAACCTCGCCGTTAATGTTCACCTGTTTATTGAAGGAGAGGTCGCGTTCGGAAATTTCCAAAAAATCAGGGGGAAACGTTTCGTCTAGGGCAATTGTCTTCCCTAAACGCAAGGGTTCAACAAATATATTAAACCGCTCATCCTTCTTCATAGTGAAAAGACATTTTAAATCCAGGGAGAATAAAAGAAAAGGCTAAAGAGGAGGCTAAAGAGGAGTTAACCAAGATGGGGTCATAATGTTGTATTTTTTGAGTCTTAGCATCGCTTATTGAGATTAGGTTAAAGTATCATAAATTTCTTGAGCAGTTTTTTCCCAGGTAATGTACGGCTCGATTGCCGAATCTCTGGCCCTCATTTTTGCCTCTTGTAATCTATCTGCTGCTAAATCTAATGGAGTTTTGCCTTCCTGATCCCTTGCCGCAAGCAGGTCCCGATATTGCGCTACAAGCATTTTTACAACTTCAACTGAAGATTGCGCCGCTCTGTGCAGGGCATTTTGGCCAAAAGAGCCCACTGCTCTAGGGTTAGCTCCCGCGCTGAGCAATGCCTCACACGCTGCTCTCGAGGATGTACTAGCAGCGTAAAGAAAAGGAGTATCTCCTGCCTGCGTTCTTTGATCAATCAATTCTCGGTGGTCCATAAGCTGCTGTATGATTGCCACACCGCCGGGTAAACCACTACGTGCAGCCCAATGAAGTGCATTTAGTCCCTCCCGACTGACCACTGTAGGATTTGCGCCAGCCTTCAGCAATGCCTCAAATGCTTCTTGCTGACCTGTGGATGCTGCGCGGAGGAGCGGAGTTAAGCCATCAGGACTCCGAACTTCAAGCAATTCTTTATAAGCTAAGAGCATTTGCATCGCCCCCAAATCGCCCCTGAAAGCAGCCCAGTGCAGTGCATTCATCCCGATGATATCCACAGGTGTGGGGCTTGCTCCCGCTTTTAGTAACATCTCTGCTATCCTACAGTCCCCTACAGATATAGCAGATAGGAATGGGGTAAGCCCTTCGTGATCACACACTTCAAGCGCTTCCCTACCCTCTGCAAGCAGAAGTGGAACGACCTCCGACTGCTTTTTGGTTATCGCCCAGTGTAATGGGGTTCCAAAGTATGAACGAGCTTTAAGTAATTCTTTGTAAGCTAAAAATATTCGCACCACTGCTAGCTCACCAGACTCAATAGCTAGGTGTAGAGCATTCCACCTAATGCTGCCTACTGTTGCCCTGGGGTTTGCCCCAGCCCGCAATAAAGCTTCACACACATCGCTATGCCCATAACGTGCAGCCTCTAATAATGGGGTTCTACCATTACGGTTTGTCAATTCTAGACTTTCCTTCCACGATTCCACCAGCATAGGTACCATCTCTACTTTACCTTCCCTTGCAGCTAGATGGAGGGGAGTATTTTGATGCTTGTCACTACATTTATAATAGTTTTCATTTCTGCAATGTCTAGCTCCATGCGCGAGCAGTAACTGGCACATTTGTCGATGGCCCCTGGATGCGGCCATTAGGAAGGCGGTGCGCTCACTGCTATTTCTGGCGCTAAGGTCTATTTTATATCCAAAGAGCACCTGTACAACTTCCACCTTCCCCCTCTTTGCAGCAAGGTGTAGCGCATTGTAATCATCATCATCCACTGCTTCAGAGTTAGCACCTGCTTTGAGCAATGCCTCACATATAGCACCATGACCGCGATATGCAGCCAGGAGTAGTGGCGTGCGGCCATCTTCGTCCCGAGTTTCGAGTAGTGCTTTACTTGCCGAGAGTAATTGAACTACGGCGATGTTTCCCTTGCCTGCTGCAATGTGAAGGGCATTGCGGCCTTTCTCATTAACAGCCGATGGTGAAGCACCTGTCTTGAGTATCATCAAAAAAAGTCCCACATCACCTGCCCGTGCTGCCAGCAGCAAAAGAGCATTGCGTTCTTGGTCAGATCCGATCTCTGCTAAGAGTTTCCTTATTGCTTCTATGTCTCCGCTTTTTAGCGCAGCATCAGCGGATTGTAAGAGATGCATGGGCACTTGAGGCGGCGCCGCAGGCAGGTCTACGCCTAGTTCAATACAAAACCTGGGAAGCGCTTGTGTCGACTGAAAGACGACAAACTCATCAAAGACTGGTTGGTCAGCTTGGGAGCAAGGATGATACTCCATGCACTCAGGGTCGTTGGGATCAATCGACACGACTGGAATAAAATGCGCATTGGAGTTCTGATAAGCGCCCTGTCCTTCAAGCTTGCGCATGTCAGAACATTTCTGAGGCAGGGGTGCATCGCTAACAACAGGGTATGGACGGCGCATCGCTACCCAACTGAGCAACAGAGTGCCTCTGTTATACATAGCAGCATAGCGTGCGCTATTTGTGAAGTAAATACCGCTTCCGAAGTATCCAATGTCTGTACTCTTTTGTGCACCGGGGCCTGGGCCAGCACTGGCACCGGCAGAAGGATGAAGCATATGGTGCTTCCCGAAGCATGTGAAACCGATTTCGCAAATGGACTCCACATGTTTTGTGCCATGCCATAGAGGTAAGACTTTCACATGTACGTAACGATCTTTTCTTGTGTCCTCTACTTGGACTGAAAAAGGAGAGAATTGGTGGGTCTGCTCTTCCCATCGTTGTGAGGTTTTGGCACGTAGAACTTTTGGTTCTTCATTATCCCATGCAGGACGAAACTGCTGTGCAGCTTTCTCCATGCCTGGTAAAGCGGCCTCAAAGCCTCTGGTTTGATGAGGATTATGGACACACACGATTTTTCGGATGGAGAGGCCTGGGGGCTTGTGGTTGAAAAAATATCTAAAGACGAATTGGAATTCCGGATCTTCCTTCAAAACTTCGCAAGTCGTAAAACTTTTATCTGCACTATTTTCCTGCTTGCGTATGCGGTCAAAAAGCTCTTGGCTAAAGCTCCAAGGTGTTTCGCGATTAGGTAAGAGACGCGCTAAGTCTAACGGGATTGGATGCTGTAGTCGCGCAGCAGCTGTGGCAGAAACAATACTAGCCATATGATCTCCTCTCTTTATCACCTTGAAGTTGAATTCTTGGGGATAGACATTTTAAATCCAGGGAGAATAAAAAAAAAGGCTAAAGTGGCTAAAGAGGCTAAATGTAAAGAGGCTAAAGAGGAATTATTCCGCTTTGAGCTTTTCTCCTCCGGGCGGTGGAGTGGGTGGCGGCGGCGGTTCATACAAACCTGCTCGAACAAGTTTTGCAAAATCATTTTCATTTTGAGATAAAAATTCTTTGAATTTTGCCAATATTTCTGGATGTTTCTTGGCTTCTTCTTTATTGATAATAAAGAATTCAGTGATCACTTCCCTTTCAAATCGTTCATAAGTCAGCGTTATGTCTGCGCTCCACCCTGTGAAAATATTTGTCGCAATATGTCCGGCTAAGGAGTTTGAACTCTTCAAATGAGAGATTTTATAGCCGCCTTTATCAGACCAAGACAGGGTCATAATGTTGTATTTTTTGGGGTCATAATTTTGCAAGAGTTTGCAGGTATCGTTGAATTCCTTAGGGGTTAAGAGGGCCATCAATGTACTCATAGCCACCTTCCTAATATTTACTATTATAATAAATTAAAATGATTTAATTTTCAAAATTTAATAAAAAATTTAATAAAAATATAGTTAATACGTGTAGTTTGTTTAATACGCGTCGGCTGCCATCATTCTATGTTGGTAGAATGCGGCTTCCTCTTTCGGATTTTTTTTTGATTTTAAAGTAAATTTATTTTATAGTGAGCACATGGCTACGTTTCATTCTGCCCTTGTGGGTGTTCAGCCTCCCGAAGAGGCAATACAAAGACTGGAAGACTCTCTAAAACAGCATGGGGAGTGGAGTGCTACTATGGCAGAAGCTTTGCCTGTGATGATGGGAAATGACGGGCAGCGAAAATATGCGATTTCTAAAAAGTATCCTGGTGAATGTGCTAGGATTGAAAAGCTGTGGTGGGAACAAAATAGCCCCAAACTCCATCAACAGCTAGATGCAAGATTTCGAGAACGGTTCCGACAGCTTTCGGCTGCGGAACTTGGAATTCTTTTCACAATTACTATTCTTGTTATGCTAATCGTCAAGAATTTATTGTGACCGAGGAGGTGGCAGATGGCTGCTATAGGTGGTGTAGAGGCAGGTTTGTGCGTTGATCAACGATGGCTGGAACAGGAAGTAAAAACGACAGCTTCTGGTGTTCGCCAAGTTGCATTAGCTAGAGTTTATGATGAGCCCCCTGCTGATGTACAGACTCAATCCGAGCAAAAGGTCACGGCCTCAGGTTACCGTCCTGGATGGGCTCAAGCCGAGGAAAAGGTCACGGCCTCAGGTTTTCGTCCTACACTACAAGGTCGAGCCCGTTCTTTGCAAGAAGAGGAAATCAAGGGTGAATATGACACTTATCGGATCAAGCGCTCTATCTCGCGACTGGATGCAGAGGCTATTTTCAAGCAAGCAGAAATTAAAATTACCATTCCCTTCGGGCAGTTAAGAATAGACGACTTTACGCTAGCAGAGGGAGCGTCAGCTGCTTTTCGTATTGGATATGCTGTAAAAAAAACTCAATTTGTAGCTATCAGAATTTTTGATTCTCGCGATTTTGCTCTACCCCATCTTTATGTTTTGAACGGCCTATCTAAGCATTCTTCTGTCATACCGCATATTGACCGTTCTCAAAGTCCAAGTCACATGTATTTGGTCTCTCCTTTAACGGGTTTGGGTAGTGCTGCAAGGCTGAAGAAGGAATGGGATCAACTATCTGATGAGCGATTTAAGGAGCGCGTGCTTTTTTGCATTGCGGAAGCGCTTTTCACTACCCTTGCCAAGATGCACAAGGAGGGCTTTTACCATCTTAATGTGAACCCCAATGATCTATTCGTTCTCCAAAATGGCCAAGTATTAGTTGATGGCTTTAATACAGTAACAAAATCAGATAGAAGCATATTCCCACTTCCTCTTAGTGATAATATTGAGACTTATTCACCAGAAAGGCGGAGGACTTTCCCGCAAAGTCCTCATTTTGATGCCACAAAAGAGGATGGTTGGGGGGCAGGGCGTACACTACTTATTTTGAGCAATTATCAACTCGAACTGATGCCAAAACAGCCAGAAGCTGCCAGCCTTTTATCGCTAATACAAGCTTTGCTGCATTCTGACCCGGATCAAAGGCTTTCACCCACACAAGCTCTGCAAAACCCCTGGTTTTTAAAGATGCAAGCAGAGTCGGAAATGTGGCGTTCAGAAGTCTCTGCCTATTTTGGTAAAATCGTGCAGCAGCTTTATAGTAAGGCAGAAACCCGAATTAGCAAAATCAGCCCGCAGATAATTCCTGTTGGCACTGCTAATTACATCGAACGCTCTCAGCTGCAAGAAGCGGTTGTCAAACGACTACTAAGTAAACCTGATACAGATCAGGTCGAGGTCACAAGTATTCAGGGGAGAGCAGGTTCTGGAAAAACAGAGCTTGTTATCCGCGTTCTACAAGAAAAGCGACTCCAAGCACATTTTGGTAAGATTTTTTGGTTCAGCGGCAGCAGTCTCGCCAGTCAGATTCAAACCGTTATCTTAGCACGTGAGCTCGGCATCGCTCACGAAGGAATGACTCTTGAGGAAGTGCTTAATAAGCTTCATGCTTATCTAGGGGCTCAAGGACGTCCTTGGTTAATGATCGTGGACAATGCTGAGGATGCCATTTGGTTATCTTCCTCTCGACCTCCTAAAGGGGGTCATATTCTTGAGCTAACATGTACTGAGGGCGGGAAAAATGCCATTTCTATTCCTCCTCTCACACCTCATGAAGGAGAAGCTCTAATCCAACAGCTATTACAAAGACAAGATCCCTCCAGTAGACAGCTATGTGAACGACTAGAATATTCGCCCCTACTGATCTCATTAGCATGCAATTATATCCTCATGCAGTCGAATGATATTGCTAAATTCTTACCTATGCTCTTAGCAATCGAAGAACCAGAATCTTCTGTAGAATCAGCTCTTTGGATGCTTATCCTTCAAACTATTGAAAGAGCATCACGCGATGCATTCTCTTCATTAAATTCCTTAGCATTTTATGATTCGGATCAACTTTCGGACTTTATACAGTTTGATAAAGAGTCATTGTTATTGAGGTATGGAGTCGTACAATCAACGGGGAGAGGAGTTTCCATGCACCGGTCAATACAAAGTGCTGTATTGAATTATGGAGCCAAAAGGAACGTTAGACAGAAGCAACTATTGCTGGATAGCATCAATGATCTTACAAGACTTTTGGCAATGCACCAAATGGGCAGAGACATTGAGCAAGAAGACATAGATCTAGACAGAGTAGCTCGTGATCCTGCTTGTATGCTTCACATGGAAAGCGTGATCGCATTTGGTAAAGCAAAAGGTTGGAATGAAGGAACACACGATGACTTGCACCTGGTTCATCATTCAGTGTGGCTTGCCTATTTGTATAGTCAGTTAGGGCTTGTCGATAGACAAATCTTGCATCTTGAGTATGCGTACAGCAAAGCACGAGGTTCTTATGGGCCTCCGATGCTTGGTAGAATTTGCAACTATTTAGGTAAAGCTTTGCATTGCAAGGGAGACTTGCCAAGATCTATACATCATTACCAAGAAGCGCTCACAATTTTCGATACTCCCTCGCGTGATAGAGCACTTGTTTGTAGAAACTTAGGGCGAGCTCATGCTGCCGCTAATGACATATACAGGGCAAATAAATCTTATGCTGAAGCAATTGAGATCCTGAAAGAAACCGGCCCCGTTGACGCTCTACTTATTTGCGCTATTTACAATGACATGGGCGAAGCTTATCTCAAGATAGGAAATAACAGCGATGCGATCCGACAATTTGAACTGGCCATGGTACGTCCTGAACTCAGCAAAGAGAATCCGGTTGTTGCAACAATCAAACACAACTTGGGAAGAGCTTATGAAGGTTTGGGCAATCTGATCAAGGCATCCGAATACTACGGAGAGGCGCTTCTAAGTTTGCAGCTCCACTATGATGTAGAAGATCCGATAGTTCAGAATGCGATTCTTGATCTGCGAAGGACGCAACAAACAAGGCGAATTTCTGTGGATAAAACTGTTGTTACTGTAGTTAGGCAACCTCTAACTCCACATCAACAAAAGAGAAAGAATATCTTATCCTTTCCTTTGATTGCTTTAAGTTCTATTGCGACTGGGGGGGCAATTGGTTTAGGATGTAGTCTATTCGGCAACCGCGTGCAGCCAAAAGTGATTTCACATCAACAAAGTGTTCATGCAGGTTGGAAGTGGGGCGTCATTGCGGGCACTGCATGTCATGCCGTTGCTATGTTAGTTCGTCCCCTCTTCAAAAGGAGAAGGCCTGCTCCAGGCATTGTTGCATTTCGCGAAGCGGAACAAAAAAGAGGTGCAGTGATCCATCTTACGCCACGCACGGCTGCTAGAGAATCAAGAGACCAGCGGCTGAGAGTAGCTGCTCTTCCATTTCTTGTGCCTTCTCAAGAAGAGTGTGGAAGGAAATTGGAGGAGTATTTCGCCACGCACGGCAGGCTTACTGACCGAATGAGGGAAGTGATGAGAGTGCAATTGAATTCTGATGCACCTGGCACAGAAAGATATCGTATCGCCCGCGACTTTCCGCAGGAATGTGCGGAATTTAATGAAGCGTGGTGGATGATCGCTGCACCGCAGTTTGCAATGGCACGACAGCAGTTCCAAGATAATGATGGATTACTTGCAGCCGTAAATAAAAGAACAGAACAAGCTGTTGATTTAATCTGTTGGGTTGATGATAAAAATACTCCTGAAAATGCTGCTCGTGCAGTAGTCGGGGTCGCAGTGGGTGGGATGGCGGTTACAGGCTTAGCAAGCTTAGCTTTAAAATTAGGAGGATCTTCTTCAGCATGAATAATGCTACTGGCATCGGTGCGTTATTAGGCAACGCTCAAAATAATTCGAACTACTTTGGAAATGGTATCAGGAGACGTCTATGGCGCCTGCAAGAGTATCATCGCGACAATGGTATTTCTCTTGGTGCAAAAATAATGAAGGGTGGTGTGTTAACAGGTCCCCCTGGAACTATTTTGGGCTGGACTCTTTCTCCGATCTCCAATTGTTCTAAAAATATTTGGGGAGTCAGAGGTATGGGCCTTTGCTTCATCGCAGGAGTGATCTATGACTTGAGAAAGCAGATGATGCTCACGGAACAGAGCGCTAATTTTGACACTTGGAGAAACAGGCGTATTAGAGTTGATATATTTCTTGCTTTCAGAGATGTTTGTGCTCAATATGGGCGTCAAGATTTATATAACACAATATTAGTTCGTTTCGGTTGTGCTATCACACGGGAGCTACCCTTAAACCCTGTGCGTTATGGAGAGTGGGTTTTTGAAAAAATTCACATTGACGCTGCTTTGCTCAACCCTCATTCGATTTGGCGTATTCGACTTGGAAATAATGTTCCCGTTGTAGATCCAGGGCATCATCAATTGATAGCACAATCAATAAGTCAAATGTGTGCGAGCTTGCTCAATCTAAATGATGCGCGTTCCCTAGGGCCTTACCAAGGTGCTTTTATCCATGCACGAGGAGATCGCTTTCGACAGGCAATGGAAGATCGGTTGCGCGGTACAATAAGTGAAGAAGAATTTAGAAAGACAGTAGATGAATTAAAAAATTAATAGGAGGAACAAATGGCACTTTCAATTGATGCATATCATGTCGCCAAAGTAGGGATAATCGAGGGAGATCTCAAAGCAGTTGATCAATATTACACTAAACGGTTGGGAAATAGACTGGTTACGTATATTAACTTTTCTAAAGGCAAGCTAAGATTTTGCTCTCTTGTCGCATGTGAAGTGCTTAAGGGAGTAGCAGTAGGAGCAGGCGCAGGCTTAGTTGCAGGTGCTGCATTTGGGGGAGCGGCCGGCGGTGTAGCAGCCATTCCTTCTGGCGCCAAGCTTGGAGCAAAGGTAGGCATGGCAGTAGGTGGCATTATTCAACCCATAAGATATGTAGTTTCCATCGAGCGCTCAAATATTTTCCGTAAGTGGCTTGCTGACGCAGTGCTCAAAGATGCCTTTTCCGAATTCCAACAATTCTGCGATGAAGATGAGGAAATTTCGGATCTCCTATGTATGATCTCTTCTGAATTTCCTGTAGACCCTGTACGTGCACCGGATGGAAAAGTATATGAGAGAGAAGCAATCACTAAATGGCTGGCGACTAATCCAAATAACCCTTCTCCAATTCGCGCGGGTGGGAATTTTACCGCAGCGGACCTTGTTCCCGCTCCGGATCATCTCCGAAATATCATGGAACGCATGAGTGATATTTATAGAAAGCGCATTTGCCAGATGAGTGCAGACGATATTCGGCGCGAAGGGTTTGAGCAGTTTCGTGAAGCCTTCATTAAAGATTATTCTGCAGGTAGGGGGGAGGAATTTAGGCAGCTATTGGCTCAGCATTTAACCGGTAATTATTTGAATGAACAAGAATACCAGGAGAAAGTGGCTGAAATTACCCGGCATAGTGATCCAGGTGACGAAAAAGTATCTGTCGGACCCGGTCCTGGTGCAGCTGCAGCAGCTCATGCAGGGAATTAGGAGGAACGGATGAACGCACTCTCTTTAGTCAGTTATTACACAAATCTTAAAGCAAAGAAAGATGAACTGTTTTCCCAGACCTTTGGCGCTCGCTTAGGGAGAATTTATAGATATCATAAGGAGAATCGCGGTATTCTGAAAATTTATACTGTGAAAGTAATCAAACACAGCGCTATAGGGGCTGGAGTTGGTCTGATTGGTGGTGCTGCAATAGGTTCCCTTGGGGGGCCATTTGGCGCTTCAGGAGGAGCTGCTCTTGGAGCTGGTGTCGGAGCACTTTATGGCTCTGCAAAACATGTCATTGATCTCCGCCGTTCAACTGAACTAGTAAATTGGATGGAAGAGGCTATTCATAAAGACATTTTCCGACCATTCCGAGAATTTTGTGAACAAACACCTGGTATGGTAAGCGTATTGGATGATCTTGAGAGAACTTACCGATGTCCATTATCCTTGGAACTGCCTAAGCATCCAATGCGTGCGCCTGACGGTACAGTCTACGATCAGGCAGCATTAGAAGCAGAGTTTAAAAATAAAGAATCCGCTTTGCATGCAACAGTGAGAAGGGAAGAACTTATCTATGCGCCAGATCATTTCCGTAATATTGTGGAGAGGATGAGTTTAATTTATAGTAACCACCTTTCGATGCTACCTACAACAGATGTTACGCGCATTGGAGGAGCTAAAGTTTTATCGGCTGTACGAGAGGAATATATTGAAATGACAAGTGTCCGTATGAGAACATTAACCGAATGGAGATTCAGTGAAGTAATATCTGATGATGAATATCATAGCCAAATGGATGCATTAACAGGCCGAGCTAGGGTCAAGGTACTATAGAGAATCATTATGTCTGCAGGTGGTGTGAATTCAGCAGGGGATAGAGGGGGGTCAGGGAATATTTTTCCCTTACCCTTCACTGCGCAACAAGTTACTGAAAAGATGTATCAATATCTTACAGCTACCGGTGAATTGACAGACTCAATAAAAGTGGTCATCGATGCGCAAAGCGATCACAACATGCCAGGCACACAGAAATATTGGCTTGCGGTCAAATATCCCGCAGAATGGAGCAAAGTCAATGATTTATGGTGGAAAATATCATTACCTGATTTTAGAGAAAAATCAGAGCGACGCTTTACTGCTTATCGCGTAGCCGTAGTGCTAGACGCCTTAAGAAAAATCATCCCCACTGCACTGGGTGGAGTTGGTCTTATCTATTGCCTTAGGAAGGAGACACCGATTCTTTCTGAGGGTTCTGCGCTTCTTACGGCTAATCTTACATCAGCAGTTAAACTGGCAATGCCAATTAGTGACATACTTACGAAAGAGCTCGATCTTGCTAGCAGAAGGATGTCGCGAATTTCTGTAATTACAAGGAATGTTGCAACAGGCGGAGTTGGCCTGTTTTTACTTTTTCAAGCCTATCGCTATTGGCAGAAAAAGAAGCGTGATGCAATATAATCTCTAGCCTTCTCATATTGGTACAAATTAGCTTTATAAATTTCTTAAGCAGTCTTTTCCCAGGTATAAACGCCTCGATTGTCGAAGCTTAGCACGCTATTCTTTTCTTTTGCCTATTACACCTTTAAAATAGTTTTCATTTCTACATTGCAATAATTCTCAAAAAATGGCAAAATAGCCGTTTCTTGAGGAGTTATGAAATGTCTAAATTTATTGGCAGAAAAGAGGAATTACTTCTCTTAAAAGGCCTGCTTAGCAAACGGTCAGCGAGTTTTATTGTGATTAAAGGACGTCGACGCATTGGCAAAAGCCGTTTATTAGAGGAGTTTAGCCGCTCTTTTGATACTTCTTACACATTTTCCGGTATACCGCTTTCTGAGAAAACAACGGCTCACTCTCAAAGAGAAGAGTTTGCCGGTCAACTAGCTCGCCAGATCAATGCAACTAACGTAAATTCAGGTGACTGGAGTGAATTATTCTGGGAATTATCACAACATATCGATGAAAAGCGTAGTACTTTAATTATCTTTGATGAAATTTCCTGGATGGGATCAATGGACCCAGATTTCTTGGGGAAATTGAAAAATGCTTGGGATTTATATTTTAAAAAGTTTGATCACCTTGTGTTAGCTGTGTGTGGCTCGACAACTGTATGGATCGAGAAGAATATCTTGAGTAGCACTGGATTTCTGGGTAGAGAATCTTTAACCTTGACTTTGGAAGAACTTCCTTTGAATGACTGTGCCAAATTTTGGAATGCAGAAGAGGATCGCGTTTCAGCGCATGAGAAATTAAAATTATTAGCTGTAACAGGCGGCGTACCGAGATATTTAGAACACATTAACCCCTCAGTCTCTGCAGATGAGAATATCCGCCATCTCTGTTTTAATAAAGCGGGGATCTTGTACGGCGAATTTGAGAAAATATTTTCAGACTTATTTTCCTCAAGAAATGTACTCTACAAAAATATTGTTAGCTGTTTAGCAGGAGGGAGTGCAGATCAAGGCTCGATTTGCAATCATATTGGTTTAAAAATCAGTGGGGATATATCGGATTATTTGGAAGATCTTATTAAATCTGGTTTTATTTCTAGAGATTATACATGGAATTTAAAAAATTCCACTGTCTCCAATCTTAGCCATTATCGTTTAAAGGATAATTATTCACGCTTTTATCTAAAGTATATACAACCTAATCGCATGAAAATTGAACAAGGAAATATGAAAGATAGCGCTCTTTCTAGTTTACTGGGTTGGCATACTATTATGGGGTTGCAGGTAGAGAATCTAGTTCTCAGTAATAGGCATCTAATTAAATCTGCCTTAAGTATTAATCCTAATGATGTGATCTGTGACAACCCATTTTTTCAGAGGAAAAGCACTAAGCAAGCTGGCTGTCAAATTGATTACTTAATCCAAACAAAATATAATACAATATACATTTGTGAAATTAAGTATTCTAAAAATGAAGTTGGACCAGAAGTGATTCATGAGGTGAAACAAAAAGTAGAGAGATTGGCAATTCCTAAACATTTTTCTTATCGAACTGTGTTAATTCATGTGAATGGGGTAAGCGAAGCTGTAGAAGAAAGTCAATACTTCTCTCATATTATTGACTTGAGTATGTTTCTAGGTTTAACCTCAAAAAATAGCAAAAAAGCCATTTCTTGAGATTTCGATACTTTCCTCCCAAATTTTCCAAAAAACTGCCGTTATTAAGATCATAAAGTTTTTAAGATCTCATAAATTTCCTGTTCACCTCTTATCATGGCAATATCTAATGGAGTTTCTCCGTATTTATCCTTTTGCAGGCGAGTCGGGGCAGCAAACATTTGAACGATCTCCTTCTTGCCGGCAAGGACAGCTAAATGAAGAACATTTTGCTCAACACCATTGCAAGTCCTTGGATCTGCACCGGCTTTAAGTAACATTTCGCAGATCTCGCGATGGCCTTTATAGGCAGCACATAAAAGGGGAGTATCGCAATCTACATCTCTTGTTGCGATCAACTCCTTGTATTCAATAAACAGCTGTACAACATCTTGTTTTCCATGCATGACAGCTAAATAAAGAGCGCTGCGTAAAAACCTGTTACTAGCTGTAGGAGCGGCCCCTGCTTTGAGTAAGATTTCGCACACATCGCGATGACCCGAGGCGGCAGCTACAAGAAGTGGGGTGTTCCCCGATTTATCTTGCGCTTCGATCAATGGCTTGTGCTTTACAAGAGCTTCAACAACAGCGCGCTTGCCCTCAGCTGCAGCTACATGAAGCGCATTGCGTTCTTCATTATTAGTCTCAAAAGGATTAAATAGCTCGAGCATAATTTTACACGCTTCAAGATCGCCATAGGCTGCAGCTAGGATGAATGGAGTGTCCCCATTTTTGTCTTTGGCCCTGATCATCCCACCGAGGCGGGGGTACCCTAAAATTCGTGCCAGTTTTCCTCTTACTGCCGCTTCATGGTACGCATTTCTCCCGAGGGTATTGCATGCTTCAAGATTCGCCCCTACTTGAAGCAACATCTTACAAGTGCTCAGATGACCGCCCCTTGCCGCTAATAGGAAAGGAGTATTACCTTCTGTATCTGTTGTTTCAAGCAATTTCTTATTCGCGGCTAAGAGCTGTGCAACTTTTAAGTGACCCCGTTCTGCAGCTAAGTGGAGAGCGTTTTGCCCGTCCTTGTCTATAAATGCTACACCTGCGCCTGCTTTCAGCAAACATTCAACTGCCGAATCATGCCCAAAGATTGCAGCCAACATTAAGGGCGTGTGGCTCATGGAGTCCCTTGCGTTTAGGAAGGCATTAAAAGTGGTCATCCAAGTAGGTGCCCACGGCATGGTTTCTGTAAATAATAGTTGTATGATAGGTACATTGCCTGTTTTAGCTGCAATGTGGAGGGCATTTTGAGAACTATAATTGACTGTTCTTGGATTGGCCCCTGCCTCTAATAAGAGTTCACAAGCTTTTCTATCTTCTCGTGACACAGCCCACATCAAGGGGGTTGAGCCAACACTGTCGCGCTCTTCAAATAAATCCTTATAGGCAACAAAGATTTGCACCGCTTTAGCATTGCCCGAAGCTACAGCCATGTGGAGAACAGACTCGCCCATGTTGTTTCTAACTAGAGGCATGGCACCCGCTTTTAGCAACATTGAACAAATCTCATGATGACCACCATTTGCTGCCAAAGCTAAGGGAGTACTACCATCCTTATCTCTCGCATTTAACAATTCCTTATAACCAGCAAATATTTGAGTGATTTCTATATTTCCAGTTGTGGCAGCAATATGGAGGACATTTTGATCGTAATGGTTCGTGATACGAGGGTTTGCTCCAGCCTGTAATAAAAACTCACAATTGCTTGCATTTCCTGTGCATGCTGCCCACATCAGCGGGGTATTACCATCTTTATCTCTTGCTTCAAGTAAATTTTCGAAAATAATAAGCGGATACAAACAGATTCTTTCTCCTCTAGCAGCCCAATGGAGGGCGTTCGCTCCATCATTGTTAGTTACTGTCGGATTCGCTCCAGCCTTAACTATCAAGTATGCACAGGCACTGCTATTACCGGATCTAGCAGCCCAGATCAGTGGTGTATTACCCTCCTTATCTCTTACATCAAGCAATTCCCTGTATGTAGCAAGCTGTTCCATCACATTTCCGCATGGCCTCTCACAAGCAAGATGGAGGGCATTTTCTCCATTATTGTTTGTTGCTGTCGGATTTGCTCCAAACTCAAGTAAGGCTGCACAATATTCTTCTCTACCAGCTCTGGCTGCTCCCATTAGCGGGGTATTGCCCTCCTTATCTCTTGCATCAAGTAGTTCCTCCTTGTATGCAGCAAACAGTTTTATAACGTCTTCTGTCCCTAGATGGAAGGCATTCTGTCCAGCATTATTTGTTGTTGTCGGATTCGCTCCGGCCTGAAGTAAGATTTCACAAATTTCACGTTGACCTGCCCTGGCTGCACGCAGCAATGGAGTGGCACCTGTTTCTTCGCGCGCTTCAAGTAATTGTTTGTTAACAACAAGCATTTGCACCACAGCTGTGTGTCCCTGCCAAGCGGCTACATGGAGAGCATTCTCTTCCTCACAGTTCGTTGCCATCAGATCTGCCCCAGCCTTAAGTAAGATCTCACAAGCATCACGATGACCATTATAAGCTGTCTGCAACAATGGAGAACTGCCATCCCCTCGCGCTCTTGCAACGATTAATTCCTTAAAAATGGCAAGCTTTTGAACAATATTAATATCGCCTTTTAATGCTGCTGAGATCAAGGCTTGTTGTCCGCAATCGATTCCTACCTTTCCCATCTGGATAACTGGAAGAGGATCAGCTCCAGCCCTTACGAGTATTTGAAAGGCCTCTCGTTTTTTACATGCAATTGTTTCCATCAGGGGAGTGTTGCCTTTTTCATTTCTTGTTTCGAGCAGTTCGTGGTGAAAAGCAAGCATCCCGACAATCTGTGCGTTGTTGTCGGAAATTGCCCTGTCAAGCACGGCATGGGCAAAACTCAATTCCTTTTCGCCCGCCTTATTGACAGCCAAGGGGTCCAAGCCGGCTAATAATAACGTTTCATATACTTGGTAGTGTTGGATTTTTGCTGCCGACATCAAAGGAGTATTGCCCTCATTATCATCAGTTGCAAGCAGTTCCGGAGTGGCCAGCATTTGTACAATCTCGAGCTTTCCCTGTGCTGCCGCTACATGCAATGCATTTCTTCCTAGATTGTTTGTTGTGGCTGCATTTACTCCAGCTTCTAAGAGTAGTGCACAAGCTCCTAGATGACCATTATAAACTGCTATCAACAGGGGAGTGTCTCCATTTTTATTTTGAGTCTCAAGCAGCTCTCTAAAGGCAACAAACATTTTCAACAGATCGGTTTTGCCTTGAGAGGCTGCCCAAAATAGCGCATGGCGCGCAGCATGCACATGGCCTTCTTTCAGGGCCGCTTGGATTGCATTTTGAGCGGCATGGTTGACTTCCTGAATACTTGCGCCGGCCTGCAATAACATTTCACATAGTGCAGAATGCCCTAGGCCAAATGCCAGAATTAGCGGTGTATTTCCCTCTTTATCTTTTGTATCGAGTAGCTCGCGATATCCGATGAGCCATTGCAAAGTATTTGCGTTTTCTTGCCGGACAGCTATGTGTAGAGCGGTTTGTCCCAGATTGTCAACAGCAGTAACGCCTGCTCTGTTATTCTTCAGAAGTGCTTCAAACATCTCTCTTTGGCCTAACTTCGCTGCTAGTAGCAATGGGGTGCATCCGCTCTCATCCCGTTCTGATTGCAGTTGGCGATCAGAAGATAAGTGTACGACGGCCTCGAGGTCTCTTTTTTCCACGGCAAGATGCAAAATATTCTTACTGTTTGGAGAAGGAGCGGCTGGAAAATCCACCCCAAGTTCTATGCAAAACCTGGGCAAGGCTAGATCCTCTTGAAACACCACCAACTCATCGAATGTAGGGCTTACATCTGTCGAGCAGGGATGATACTTCAGACAATCTGGATCATTTGCATGAACTGGGACAACAGGGATGAAATGCGCATTTGAGTTTTGATAGGCTCCATGCCCCTCTAACTTTACCATATCCGCGCACTTTTGATGACTTGGCACATCGCTGACAACGGGATAGGGGCGTCGCATCGCCACCCAACTGAGTAATATCGTATTGACTTTTTGCAGTTTGGCATACTTGTAGGCATATCCCGCACTATTGGTGAAGTAGATGCCACTCCCAAAATACCCAATATCTGTGCTCTGCTGTGCGCCAGGCTGCGCGCCGGCAGCAGCTGCTTTAAGTTGCTTATGATGTTTCCCAAAAAAGGTAAATCCAATGCTACAAATCGAGTCCACATGCCGTGTGCCATGCCATAGAGGCAAAATCTTGATGTGGTTATATCGCTCTTTCCTCTCTTCATCCACAATAGGAGAAAATTGGGCCACCTGTTCTTGCCAGCGCTGAGTCACTTTTGCACGGAGTACTTTTGGTTCTTCCTCATCCCATGCTGGAAGAAACGTTTGAGCAGCCTCCTCCCAGCGTGGCAAACTTGCTTCAAAGGCGATACTTTGACTAGGATTGTGGACACATTCTATCTTGCGCACGCTAATGCCAGGAGGCTTCTGTTGGAAAAAGTACTTCAAGATAAAGTAGTATTCCGGATCGGAACTTAAGACTTCACATTTCCTAAAGCGCATGTTTCCCTGACTACGCAGACGTGCAAAAACATCAGGACCGATCTTCCATGGCATATCCGGATGAGGCAAAAAGCTTCTCAAATTGGAAGGAATGGGTTGGATTGAATGAGCAATGCCTGTCGGTGATGATGCTGCAGCCATACTGCTCTCCTTTTTCAAACAACAGAAATCCTATTTTATCTCTGCATTCATTTCAATCTAGAAACGGCAGTTGAAGGCGATAAATTGACTCAATCTTTTGAGCCATAATCATTTGCGATGGGGGTCACCTTCACCTTTTGGGAATGGTCGACCCCCATCGCAAATGATCCTGACTCAAAATCTTGCATCACTTTATCACCTTGAATGCCGTTTCTAGGTTCAACGGGTTCTAAACTGTCCATCAAAATATCTGCAGCGGCTTGTTGAGTATCTAGATCATCCTCATGGACCATAATTAGGGTGGAATATCCATTGAAAAAATGTATTCCAAAGGGGTTACCAAAAAAAAGTTACTATACTCTTTTCCTGATAACGACGAAGTGTTTCAACTAATTCTACTAACTGTTCAGTCATCCCGTGAACGCGAAAATGTTTTAGTTCCTCCTTTTGTTTGTTTTCGTTCAACAGTCTGATTTCAGCAATACGACGAGGGTCTGCGGGATAAACTGCTAAAATAATTAAAGAGTAATTCTCGATTTGTTGAAGTAATCTCTGTTCCTCTTTTGAGTTTTCTTGAGTTAAAGAAAAGATAAAACAATCTAAATTTAATGATCGTTTTAATTTTTCTAAGAAAACAGTAGAAGGTGTATCTCCAAGTTGAACGTAAGCCACGGCTCTCTTTTTAGCAAGGGAAAGTGGAATAAGATGTGAATCTTTGCGTATCACCGAAACGGCAGTTTGATACAAATTATTTTTTAATTTTTTTGCAGAAGGAGAATGCAACTGCTCGGTTGTGGGTATGGCAATGACACGCTGACGGTCAAGCTTTACTTTTTCTTTCATCTGCAAGATTTTTAATACTCGTTCATCGATATCTTTTTCAGTAATTTTTCCCTCAGCTAATGCTGTTTTTAATACATGATAAGCTTGTGGAAAATCTTGTGGCATGAGCAACATGTCACTGCCGGCTAGAAATGCTTTCAGGACGATCTCTTCATCAGAGATATGATTTGTTAGGGCTTTCATACGTAAGGCGCCACTAAGAACTAAACCTGTAAAGCCAAGCTCCTTTTTTAATAAAGCAGTAACTATCTTTGAGGATAAACTTGCTGGAGTGTTTGGATCCGGTTCTAAAGAAGGTACCATTAAATGTTCTGTTTGAATGGATAAAACTCCTGCTTTGATTGCTTGATCAAAGGGGTATAACTCGACATCGCGTAGTCGTTTTTCTTCGTGTTGACTATAGGGTAGTCCAAGATGAGGATCGACAGTGATATCTCCTAAACCCGGAAAGTGTTTAGCTGAAGCAATGATTCCAGCATCTTGTAATCCTCGGATCATTGCAATTCCCTTCTCAGCGACTTTTTGAGGAGAACTGCCAAAAGAACGAACGTTAATTACAATATTTTCTGGTTCGATATTCACATCAAGTACAGGACTCAAGTTCATATGAACTCCGATGAGTTTTGCCTGCACACCTATTTCTTTACCCATTTCATAAATCAGGTCGTTATCATCAATTGCACCCAAAGTACTATTTTTAGGGAAGCGCATCCCATCCTTAAGGCGCATAGATAGGCCCCATTCTAAATCTTGAGCAATAAGAATTGGATACTTGCTGATTTCTTGATAATGGTTTGTCAAGGCCACTTGCTTGAGACTTTCACTAGGACCAACATAAGCGATCCCTCCAACATGATAATCAGTGATGTAACGATCAATTTCTTGAATAATGTGGGGGTTGCCTGTTTCGCTTTTGGCAAACGCAGGATCTACATAACCGGCAATCATAAAAAGTTGCCCAATTTTTTCATCGAGCGACATGGTGATGAGCGTTTTTCGTGCCCAAGAAGTGTCCTGACAAGCCATTAGAAGAGAGCTAAGGCTCAATACTGTTATCAAAAAATAAAATAGTTTAAAAGGTCTCATGTTCAGTAATTAGTGCCTACCCTTCACTTCCGTTTTTAAGATTATCATACTTGGGTACATTATGACGCAAGATTTTGAGAATCTGTCACTGGCATTGACAGAATTTCTAAAAAAACATATCATTAAGTTGATAGGTATTTATGGATAAAGAAGTCATCAAACAAGTAATTTTAGAACAAGAAAGTGCCAAAAAAATTGTCGATACAGGGATCGAAAGAGAAAAATTAGCTCTTATTGATTCTCTGGTTCCTCTTCCGCATGCCGTTATTATCTCCGGGGTACGTAGATGTGGGAAGTCGACTTTAATGCGACAAATTCTTAAAAAGCACTATGAAGATCATATATACTTTGTTGATTTTGAAGATGAACGTTTTGTCAAATTTACGACTGAAGATTTCAATCGTCTCTATGAAACATTGATCGAACTTTATGGATTAAAGCACGTATTTTTCTTCGATGAGATTCAAAATATTGAGGATTGGGAGCTTTTCGTGCGACGCATACACCGCGAGAAGAATAAGGTGTATATTACAGGATCAAATGCCTCTCTGCTAAGCTCTGAATTAAGCACGCGCTTAACTGGACGACATGTTGTTGTTGAACTCCTTCCATTTTCCTTTCGGGAATATCTCAGGTATCACCAGGTCACCTTCAATGAAAAAAGTTTTCTGATCACTCAGGAAAAAGCCATCTTAAAGAAATCCTTTAATGAGTTTTTAGAAAATGGGGGCATGCCGGAATATTTGGAACACAAAAACCCTTTAATTCTTCAAAATGTTTATGAAAATATTCTTTACAAAGACGTTATTGTTCGATACGAAGTAAAAGAGGTTAAAGCGATTCGTGAGTTGACTCTTGATCTACTAAGTAATATTGGAGCTCCTTTATCTTATGCAAAAATGAAAAATAACCTAAACCTCGGCAGTGTCAACACAGTCAAAAATTACATTCATTATCTAGAAAATGCTTATTTGATTTTCACCGTGGATCGATTCTCATTTTCTGTTTCACAACAAACTATACATCAAAAGAAAGTGTACGCCATAGATACCGGTCTAGTGAAACAAATTGCATTCCATTTTTCTAAAAAACAGGGACGGTATCTTGAAAACATCGTCTATCTTGAATTGAGACGAAGGTATAAAGAGATCTTTTATTATAAAACAGAAGATAACTTGGAGGTGGATTTTCTTATTCGAGAGGGGACAAAAATTGTACTGCTCATTCAGGTCACTGAAAGTTTAAGAGATCCGAAGACACAGGAGCGGGAGTATAAAGCTTTGGTCAAGGCAATGAAGGAACTTGATGCTGAGAAAGGACTCATCCTAACTCAAGAGGAAGAGCCCATCAACCAGAAGTTTCCGGAAATAGAAGTGAATGCCATCTATCAATGGCTCGTAACTTAGAAACAGCAATTCAATGTGATAAAGAGATGCAAGATTTTGAGTCAGGATCAAGATTTTGCGTCAATTTATCGCCTTCAATTGCCGTTGCTAGGTTAAAAGCTTGCAAACTGCTTCATGACCAGCCTGTGTTGCCAACGCCAATGGCGTTTGTCCACTTTTGTCTTTTGCCTGCACTAGTTCCTTATACTTAAGAAGCAATTGCACCACATCTGTTTTGCCTCGACATGCAGCTAGGTGGAGAGCATTTCGGCCTAAATTAGTAACTGCAACACGACTGGCCCCAGCCCTTAACAAGATCTCACAGGCTTCTTGTTGTCCACACCATGCCGCCAATAATAGGGGAGTAATCCCCTCTTTATCTCTTGCTTCAAGCAACTCTTTGTACTGAACAAGCAATTGCACCACATCGGTTTTGCCTAGCCCAGCAGCCTCATGAAGAGGATTTCGGCCTAAATTGCTGACTGCAACACGACTGGCCCCAGCCCTTAGCAAGGCCTCACAGGCTGCTCGGTGCCCGCAGAGAGCTGTCAATAATAGGGGAGTAATCCCCTCTTTATCTCTTGCTTCAAGCAACTCCTTATAAACAACAAGTAATTGCACCGTATCTGTTTTACCTTGCGAAGCAGCCTCGTGAAGAGGATTTCGGCCTAAATTGCTGACTGCAACACGACTGGCCCCAGCCCTTAGCAAGACCTCACAGGCTTCTCGCTGCCCACAACGTGCTGTTAATAATAGAGGGGTGCAATCCGCTTTATCTCTTGCTTCAAGCAACTCCTTGTACTGAACAAGTAATTGAACCAAATCGGTTTTGCCTAGCCCAGCAGCCTCATGAAGAGGATTTCGACCTAAATTGCTGACTATAACACGACTGGCCCCAGCCCTTATTAAGACTTCACAGGCTTCTCGTTGTCCAAAGATAGCTGTCAAAAATAGGGGAGTGAAACCCTCTTTATCTTTTGCTTCAAGCAACTCCTTGTACTGAACAAGTAATTGAACCACATCGGTTTTGCCCTGCCGTGCAGCTAGGTGAAGAGCATTTTCGCCTAAATTGGTAACTGCAACGCCACTAGCTCCAGCCCTTAATAAGATCTCACAGGCTTCTCGTTGTCCACTCCATGCCGCCAATAATAGGGGGGTATTATCCTCTTTATCTCTTGCTTCAAGCAACTCCTTGTAAACAACAAGTGATTGAACCACATCGGTTTTGCCTAGCCCAGCAGCTAGGTGGAGAGCATTTCGGCCTAAATTAGTAACTGCAACACGACTAGCCCCAGCCTTTAATAAGATCTCACAGGCTTCTCGTTGTCCACAGCGTGCCGCCGATAATAGAGGAGTGCAATCCTCTTTATCTCTTGCTTCAAGCAACTCCTTGTACTGAACAAGTAATTGCACTACATCGGTTTTGCCTAGCCCAGCAGCCTCATGAAGAGGATTTCGACCTAAATTGCTGACTACAACACGACTGGCCCCAGCCCTTATTAAGACTTCACAGGCTTCTCGATGTCCGCAGAGAGCTGTCAATAATAGGGGAGTATTACCCTCTTTATCTCTTGCTTCAAGCAACTCCTTGTACTGAACAAACAATTGCACAACATCTGCTTTACCTTCCTTAGCAGCTAGGTGAAGTGCAT
>Ga0207151_1018_pt1 | contig 45579 bp, 50 predicted proteins | sample Alteio_BWMinHeat_29_FD_153523 | JGI IMG/M metagenome (GOLD analysis project Ga0207151, IMG submission 153523) | Enriched cells from forest soil in Barre Woods Harvard Forest LTER site, Petersham, Massachusetts, United States -... | ecosystem: Environmental > Terrestrial > Soil > Temperate forest >... | reverse complement strand
GCGCAACCGCGTGATGAAACATCTGGACAGAGCGCCAAGAGAAGTTCCTCTCGAAGAGAGGAACGAGGACGGAACCGGTGCAGGCGTCGTTTTGAAGGACACTTTTACGCCGGCGATGTGGGTGGAAAAGCGGGAGCGCATGCACCAGGTGAGAGCGGCAGTGCTGGATCTACCGGCAGAGTTTCGCGAGGCCGTGGTGATGTGCGAACTGGAAGAGATGAGTTATGAAGAGGCAGCCCAAATGTCGGGCTGTCCGATTGGGACAATACGTTCGCGGTTGCACCGCGGCAGGGCACTGCTGCTGGCGAAGCTGGAGATGCTGCGGAGTGCGCCACGCCGCATGAAAGCGGCGAGGTGAACGAACTTTGGAATCATCTGGACAAAAAGCAATGAACTGCGAACAAGTGGAAGCGATTGTACTGGACCTGGACCGCGATGGCGCCGCGGACTCGCTCGAAAGGGCGGCAGCGGTGGCGCACCTAGGCCATTGCCCGCGCTGCGCGGCGTTGCAGGAGTCCTGGCTGGCAGCGAGAGAAGAGTTGCGCGCGCTGGGCGAAGAGACTTTGGAGGCCCGTGCGCCAGCGCGTGTGGAGATGCGGCTGCGGCAAGAGTTTCGCACACGGCATCGCACGATGGTGGCGCGGCGCGCGGCGGTCGTGGCGGTCTGGGCCTTGGCTGCAGCGGCGATTCTTGTAGGCGCGATAAGTTCGTGGAATTGGCACCAAGCGCGGCTTCTTGAAGCTGCAAAGAAAATCGCCCCGCAAAACCCGCTGGCAGCGGGGAGCGCCCAGAGCCAGGTATCGGGCAATTTTTCCCCTGGGCTTGCGAGTGCAGATGATTCGGGAGACTTTACGCCGTTGCCGGGAACCACTCTGGAGGAGACGGAAGACGCCTCGATCTTCCAGGTGCGAATGCAGCGAGGCTCGCTTGGGGCGCTGGGATTGCCGGTGAACGAAGAGCGCGCGGGCGAGTGGATCCAAGTGGATTTGCTGGTTGGAAACGATGGGCTGCCGCAAGCGGTGCGGCTGGCGCAGGAAGAAGACTGAAACCAGTTTGCGCGGCGAATGAAGCGTCGCGGTTTGGGAGAGAAGAGGAGAAAGAAGAATGAGTCCCAAAATAAAAATGTGTTTGGTATTGAGTGGAGCGCTGGTATTGAGCGCGGCAGCGATGCAAGCGCAGAGACACGGCCCGGATGGGCCGCCGCCCTTTGGAGCCCCGATGGAGTTGATGGGCTTTGAAGGCATGCATGGCGGAAAGGTGGTCAAGGGCGCGCCATTCTCTGCCACAGCTACGTCCGAGACTACGTCGACGCTTCAGGATGGATCGGTGCTGCACCGGACGTCGCAGGTGTCGATCTATCGGGACAGCCAGGGAAGGTCGCGGCACGAGGCCACCTTCACTGGGTTTGGGCCCCTGACGGCGTCGGGGGGGGCGAAGAAGATGGTGATGATTTCTGATCCTGTGGCTGGCGTGCACATCATGCTGGACGACGAGCAAAAGGTGGCGCACACGATGGCCCTTCATACCCACGACGGAAGCAGTGCGAATGCAAAGTCCGCTCCGGCGTTTGTGGGAAAGATGCAGGAGCGGATGCAGCAGGATGAGGCCACCGGTTTGCTGAAGAAAGAGTCCCTGGGAACGCAGACGATTAATGGCATAGTGGCGGAAGGTACCCGAACTACGCATATCATTCCTGCGGGGCAAATTGGAAATGAGAAGGCGCTCCAAGTGGTTTCTGAGCGATGGTATTCGGCGGATCTGCAGATTGTTTTGAAGAGCACGCGGATCGATCCACGATTTGGCACTACGAGCTACACGGTGACCAATGTTCAGAGGACTGAGCCGGCGGCGACATTGTTCACGGTGCCGGCCGAATACACGGTGCAGACCGGCGGGCGAGGTCCCGGGGGCCGAGCGCCCATCGCGGCACCGCCGATCAACTAACAAACGAAGCCTAACGCTGGCGGTTCACGCCGGAGTTGGTGCACACCGAACGACGAGCTTCTCTCCTGAAGACGGTACGCCCTTTCCGCATCTGCCCCCATCAATGCGGAAGGGGCGTAACCGTGTTTGGAGGGAGAAAAGTTGAAGAGGCAGCTTCGATGATGATTGACGTCCTCCTCGTCCTAAAGGGTCCTAAGGGGCGAGGATTCCTAGGGAGCCGGGGTTTTGGACCGGTCTCTTCGGTTCGTTCCTCCCGCAACTGCCCTACTTTAGCGGAGGACAACGAACAAGCTTGCTTCGGCTGGCCGACCATAGGTCCTTTTTGGGGACGAGGCCTAAAAACGCCAAGGTTTTACGGCTAAGAACGGCAAAGGGTTGAAGGAAGGGGCGGCACAAAGCCCTGTCCGAAAGGCGGGACGCGGATTTGGACGAGAGAAAGTTGGCGCAACAATTGGAGCGCGAGGGATTTGGCCATACCTGTGTTTGGCAGGATGGGCCGAACGCGTTTTATCCTGAGCATACGCATGACACGGAGACCGCGCACATCATATTGAGCGGCGAGATGACATTGACCATGAACGGCCGGACGGACATCTATCGAGCGGGAGGCCGCTGCGACGTTCCGGCCGGGACCGTGCATTCGGCAAAGATGGGGCCGATGGGCTGTCGGTACTTGATCGGAGAAGGCTGAGATTCCATCACAGTATCCCTCGGCGGCCAACCTGCGCTTTCGTTTCGATGGACTATGAGAAGAGGTTTGAGGCAGCTCGCATCGCCCCGCAGCGGAGTGCGGCGGCCTCGAAAGCAGTCGTGAGTTGTGGTGGAGTGGATAGAATTTCCACATGTTATGATGCGGACCTATGAGCAAACAACATTTTTATGTGAGATTGATTCCGCCGCGAGTTACGTTTCCGATGGATATGACGGCGGAGGAGAAGTTGTTGATGCAGGAGCATGTGCGGTATACGCAGGAAAAGTTTGCCGCGGGCAAGGTATTGCTTTACGGGCCGGTTATGGCGCCGGCGGGAGCGTTTGGGATGGCGGTGTTTGCGGTGGCGGATGAGGCAGAGGTACGGGAGGTTTTGGAGAATGACCCAACCGTGCGAGCCGGGTTGAATACATTTGAGGTTTATCCTATGAGAGTGGGTGCGGCGCAGGGATTTGGTCTAGAAGAAAAGCAGTGAGCAGTGAGCGGTGCCTGCGGTACGGCCTGAACGTATTCCCCGCGGAAGTGCTGATCCCGTTGTCAAATTCGGACACCGAAGCACAAGCCAGTCGTGCCGATGGAAGGCGTGCTGGAATGGCCGAGGTGACCTTATACGTGGACGGGGCTGAGTGTGTTAGTGTAATTTCCCCAAAATTGGTGAAAGCCGGACGAGGAGAACGATGGCGAAACCGAAGGTGCTGGCTACACGGCCGCTGTTTCCTGCGGCACAGGAAATCTTGAACGCGGGGTGCGAGGCGGAGTATTGGACGAATCCGGAACGGATTTCGAAACAGGAGTTGTTCTCTAGAATCAAGGATAAAGAAGGATTGGTGTGCCTGCTGACGGAAAAAGTGAATCCCGAACTGCTTGAGGCAGCGCCGAAATTGCGGATTGCAGCGAATGTTGCGGTGGGATTCGACAATGTTGATGTGGCGGCTTGCACGAAGCGCGGAGTGGTGGCGACGAATACGCCCGGAGTACTAGACGAGACGACGGCGGATTTTGCGTGGACTTTGCTGATGGCGGTAGGGAGGCGGTTGGTCGAAGGAGATACGCTGGCGCGCTCGGGGAATTGGACTGGGTGGGATTTGGATCAACTGGTGGGGACCGATGTCTGGGGGAAGACCCTCGGGATCGTGGGATTTGGACGGATCGGGAAAGCCATGGCGAGACGGGCGATTGGTTTTCTGATGAAAGTGGTTTACGCGGATGAAGTGCGGGCACCGGAGGCGATAGAGAAAGATTTGAACGTGGAATATCGCGGGATCGCGAGTTTGCTGGCGGAGTCGGACTTTGTGAGCGTGCATGTGCCGCTCTTGCCGGAGACGCGGGGGTTGTTTGATGCGGCGAGGCTTTGCACCATGAAGCCTACGGCGTACCTCATTAACACGTCGCGTGGGGCTGTAGTGGACGAAGCGGCGCTTGTGCATGCGTTGGAAAGCAGAAAGATTGCGGGAGCGGCGCTGGATGTGTTTGAAAACGAGCCGATCATTCATCCGGGGTTGAAGAGGCCGAACGTGGTGCTGGCGCCGCACATTGCGTCGGCGTCGATTGAAACGCGCACAAAGATGGCGTGCATGGCGGCGGAGAATGTGGTGGCTCTGTTCAAGGGGCAGCGGCCTCCGAACGTGTTGAATCCAGAAGTTTTGCAGGCGAAATAAAAAAGTGCGGGCGACTCTATGGCGGAACTGAAGCTGCTTGCCCGCCGAATTTTCCAGGAAACCATTTCGGCGATCGATATTCCGCTCGCGATCGAGCGGAAACTGCGGCGCGAGGGGACGGTGTTGTGTCTCGACGGCGCAACGGTGGATTTGCGTGCGTTTAGGAGCGTGCGAGTTGTCGGAATTGGTAAAGCGGCGCACGCGATGGTGGAAGGATTCGCCACTCTGTTAGGCGCGGAGTTTGCGGTTAAGGGAGTGGTTTCGGCCCCTACGCCTCCGCTGTATGCCGTGGAGGGGATGGCGTACTTCGTCGGGGGACACCCGACGCCGGATGGACAGAGTTGGAAGGCGGCGGAGGCGATTCTTGCTTTGCTCAAAGAGTGCGACGAGGAGACGGTTGTGTTTTTTTTGTTGTCGGGTGGAGGGTCGGCGCTGGTGGAGTTGCCGTTGGATTCTGCGCAGAAACTCGAAGATGTCCGGCAACTACATCGTGCGCTGGTGACGTGTGGCGCGCCGATCGAGGCCATGAATACCGTCCGGAAGCATGTTTCAGCGGTGAAAGGGGGAAGATTGGCGATGGCTGCTGGGCGCGCCCTGAAGATTACCTTGGCCGTGAGCGATGTGCCTGTGGGAAAAGAATCGGCGCTGGCTTCCGGGCCAACGCTGCCGGACCCGACGACGATCGAAGATGCCCAGCGCGTGATTGACGAGTTTGGGTTGAGGGAGAAATTGCCGGCGGCGCTTTTGCGGTGGATCGATGGGGGGCTGATGCCGGAGACGCCAAAGGAGAGTCACGCTGCGTTTCGCAACGCGCATTTTTCTTTGCTGCTTGGGTTGGATGATTTGTTTCATCCAGCTCATCACGCTACGGAGGGGAAGGGATTTGTGGCGTGTTGCGACAACACGACGGACGATTGGCCGGTGGAGAAGGCGGTGGAATATTTGTTGGGGCAGCTCGAGGAGGTGCGTCGCGCGAATCCTGGTCGGCGGGTGGCTGTGATTGCGGATGGCGAAGTGAGCTCGCCGGTGAAGGGGAAAGGGATCGGCGGGCGGAATGCGGCGTTTGTTTTGGCTTGTGTGAAGAAGATTGCGCGGAAGAAAATTGCTGTGCTGAGCGCGGGGACGGATGGAGTGGACGGGAATAGTCCGGCGGCGGGGGCGGTAGCGGATGGGGAGACTTTGGAACGCGGACAGGCGATTGGATTGAATGCGAGATATATGTTTCGGGAAAGTGACTCGTATAGTTATTTTGCAAGGCTAGGGGATACGATTGTGACCGGGCCGACGGGAAATAACATGCGGGATTTGAGGATTCTGTTAGCGGAGGTGGAAGAGAAGAAAACCTAAGAGAAAGATTCAAGCCAGCGAGGTGCGGAGACACCGAGGACGCGGAGAATTGAGTGGTTGGAGCAAACTCTACTGTTCGGAAGAGTGGCACGAGTCCTGGTATTTGCGTGGCTCGTCGTGCTTTTGGATTGCGGAGTGTTACGGTTTTGGGGGCGGAAGGCGCGTTTCGATCGTTTTTAGGCGCTCCGCCATTTCTTGCATCAGGTGTTCTAGGCGGTCGAGACGTTTGGCTACGGCGTCTTGTTCGTTTGTTGCTGGGGAGGGAGAGGCTTCGGAGTCTGGGTCCTCGCCGGAAGCCTCGCCGCGCGAGTGGCGCTTCTCGCCAGAGGGAGCTTTCAGGCTTGCGATCTGCCTCTTGATCATCGGAGCCATTTCAATGCTGAGGTCGTCGCTCTTCAGCAGCGCTTCTAGAGCGGGAATGGCGCTCGCGTCTCCGCGTGCGCCGAGCGCGAAGATGCTGGCCATGCGAATAGGAAAGTGCGCCTCGCTAAGATACGACGCGATTTGATTGGTGATGTCTTTGTTGTCTTTTTGGAGGCGGGCGAGACTGAAGATGGCGGCGTTGCGTGAGTCGATGGGCTTGCCTGGGGCCGACCATTGGAGGAGGAGAGGGACGGCTTTGTCGTCACCGAGAGGGCCCATGGAACGGAGCGCCGCGTTGCGAAGGAAGCTGTCGGGAGAATCGGCAGCGACCGCGGCATCCAGAGTGGCAAGTGCGTTGGTCGCCTTTAGGCGGCCTAGGGCTTGAAGGGCGGCGGCCCGGGCGCGATAGGAGCTGTCATCGCCGGCAATGGAATTCAGCCTGGCGACGATGGCGGGGGCGTCTTTGAAATTTGCCAGAGCGGAGACGATGCGATTGCGGACCCAAGGTTCTTTCGCGGTGTTGAGCGCATCGAGGAGTTGCTGGGAGGCTGTGGAGCCGCCGAGTTGGCCTAGAGCGTCGGCGGCGTTAGCGCGGATGCCCCAGGCTTTGTCGTTGAGAAGCGCGTTGCTAAGCGCGGCGACGACCTCGTCATCACCTTTTAGCTTGGCCAGAGCGGTGATGGCGTCGGCGCGGTCGGCGAGATCTGGGGCGTTCTTTAACTGGTAGAGCCACTCCTTTTTTTCTTTGTGGAATTCGGTGGACTTGAGGACGTGGCCGCCTTTGTCGAAGAGCACCATCAGCGGAGCGGAATCCACTGAAAATGTGAAGATCGCGGTGTCCTTGTCTTGGGATACCGTAATGGGAGAAAGCTTTGGTCCCGAGGCCGTGGTGATTTCGACTTCAGTGGGAATGTGGAAGAGGCCGACGCGGCCCTCTAGTCTTTGCGTTTGCTTAACCATTAGCTCGACTTCATGCTTCGCATCGTCGTATTTATAGCTGAGGTCGAATTTGGGAGCGCCGGCGCCGTACAGCCATTGGCTGAAGAACTGGTCGACGTTGGTGTGCGTGGCTTCTTCCATGGCTTTCGCGAGATCGGCGGTGACGACGTTTTTGCCGCGATTTACTTCCAGGTAGTGCTTGAGGCCGTGGTAGAAAGCATCTTCACCGAGTTGGTGGCGAAGCATGTAGAGAACCCAGCCGCTTTTGGTGTAGGCGTTGCCGTCAAATTCGCCGGAATCGTTGAAATCGTGGCGGACAATAGGCTTGCTGTAGAGATTGGCTTCTTCGAACCAATGGTGAGCGCTTTGCCACCTCTCGTAGTCGGCCTCATCTTTCCCGAAGTGAGACTCCGTCCAGACGGACTCCATGAAAGTGGCGAAGCCTTCGTTCAGCCAGATGTCGCCCCAGTCTTTGCAGGTGACTAAGTCTCCGAACCATTGGTGGCCGAGCTCATGGGAGATGAGCCCGTCTTCGCCGGTGAGAAATTCGGGGGCCAGTTTGGGATGCTGGAGCGAATTGCTAGTGTTTGTCGTGGCGCTGGAGTTTTCCATTCCACCAGCGACGAAGTCATCGACCATGGATTGCGCGTACTTTTCCCAAGGGTAGTTGACGCCGAGTTTTGTGCTGAAGAGTTCGATCATCTGGGGAGTGCGGGAGTAGTTGATGGAGAGGCGGTCGCCGCGGCCCTTGGGGGCGTAGTAGGTGACGGGGATGCCGCGCCAGGAATCTTTTATTTCCTCGAATTCGCCGGCGACAACCGTAAAGAGATACGTGGAGCTCGGTACGGATTCTTTCCAGGTCCACGTCTTCATACCGTGGGCGGCCTCGGAGACGTTGATAAGCTTGCCGTTGGCAACTGTGATCCAGGAGGCGGGGACAGTGAGGACGGTTTCGGTGGTGAGACGGTCATTGGGATAGTCATAGGTCGGAAGGTAGTAGCGCGTGTCCTCGGCCTCGCCCTGGGTCCAGACTTGCTTGGGACGGTCGGGGCAATCCTTGTCGGGAAGGATGAAGTAGAGGCCCTTCGTGGGTTTGGCCTCGTAGCGAATGGTGATATCGAATTTTTCGCCGACGTGGGCGGCGGAGGTTAGCGGAATAATGAGTTTGTCGTCTTTGGTTTCGAATTTGGCGGCGGATTTATTGAGTGTAGCGCTGTGGATGGTCAGGCCGGCGGAGTCAAAAACGATTTTCGAGGTGGAGTCGTGGAGGATCGTGACCGTGTGTGTGACGTCGCCCATGACCTTTTTCTGATCGAGATCGAAGCGCAGCGCGATGCGGGAGTGTTGCAGGTCGTAGTCGCGGCTCCGGGCGTAGGGCTCGTCGGCGCCAAGCTGTAGTGCGACGAACGGAATCGCGAGCAAAGCGGCGGCCGCGAAGGTTGCGGGGCGACACCGTGAACGAGCAAGATTTGGGAATGGTGCGATGTTCATTGGGGTTGGCTCCTCTTGAAAGAGTGTCCCGCCCGCTCGAGTGCGGAGACGGTTTGGGCGAGATTTTCGGCGGCCACAAGTAGGTAATCCGTGTCGAAGGTGGTGATGGTCAGGACACTGACTCTGGCGGCAGCAAGAGGCCCAACCAGAGACGCGAGCACGCCGACTTCCGATAACATAAATGGGCCGTGAACTTTGATGACGCGCCAGCCGCCTTGAAACTGAAGACCTGCCGGAACGCGGGATTCTTCGACGATGACGGAGAGTTCATCGCTCGTTCTGGTGACCGAGAAAAAAGAGCCTTGCGTGGCCCAGGCGGGAAGCTGGGCACCTCGCGAAAGGCCGACAATCGCATAATTTTCCGGAAGTGTGGATAGCTGCAAGCGGCGCAGGGAAAGTGTCATTGCGTTAGAGGAGGCTCCTGACCATGCCACCATCGATCGCGATGGAGGTACCGTTTACGTAGCTGGCACGCTCTGAAGCAAGGAACGCGACGACGGCTGCGAATTCTTGAGGCGTACCGATGCGACCAGCCGGGATTTGGCGCGTCCAATCGGCGAAGACCGTGTCGGATGGAGAGCCTGTACGCCCGGAAATGGTTGCGGCGAGATTGTCGAGACGCGCGGTGCGCGTGTAGCCCGGGCAGACGTTGTTGACGGTGATGCCGTAGGCGGCATATTCATTTGCAAGAGTGCGGGCGAGGCCGGTGACAGCGGCGCGAATGGAGTTAGAAAGGAGCAGACCGTGAACGGGTTGTTTTACAGCGGAGGAGGTGATGGTGATGAAACGTCCCCACTTATTCTTTTGCATGCGCGGCAGTGTTTCCTTGGCGAAAAACACGGTGCTCATCAGCAGGAGGTCGACGGCAGAGCGCCAGTCTTCGGGATTCGTGTCCGCAAACATCTTAGACGGTGGGCCACCGGAATTGGTAACGCAAATGTCTAGACGGCCGAATCGCTCTGTGACAGCTGCGACGAACTGAACGACGGCGGCGGGGTTTGTGACGTCAACCGACTGATGCAAGACGTCGCGGCCAGTGATTTTTTGGATGTGGGTAGCGGCTTGCTCGAGCTCGGAAGCGTCGCGGGCGCAAATGGCGACGCTGGCGCCTTCGCGAGCGAGCTCCTCGGCGACGGCACGTCCGAGTCCTTTACTTGCGGCCGCGACGATGGCTACGCGGCCTTGAATCCCTAGGTCCAATTTTGCCCTTTACCAAAACTTTTATCGTCTCGCGAAATGCGCGGTGCGTCAAATCTGACGGATCGCTTGAATGGGATTAGTTTGCTGCAAAGGATGGATCGGCTAGACTCAGGCGCATGCTGCTCATGGTGATTGAGCGTTTCAAAGACCGCGACGCTAAGCTGATTGGCGAGCGCTTCGAACGCCAAGGACGGATGTTGCCTGTTGGCGTTGTCTACCACGCTAGCTGGGTGGATGCAGTGGGCGGGCGTTGCTTTCAGGTTATGGAAGCGGATCGTGCGGAGTTACTGGCAGACTGGGTTGGTCGTTGGGAGGATTTGGTCGAGTTTGAAGTTGTGCCGGTGGTGACTTCTACCGAGTTCTGGTCCAAACCTCGAGTCGAATAATCCTCGACGAACTGGCAGGAGGGCCCGCTATGTGCTTGCGAACAGGTGGGATTTTCGTGAGAACGTTTGGTTATTTGTTGGCTACGATTGCCTTATGAGAGGCGAGGTAGTCGCGGGCATGAGTTAGTTGGGGAAGATTGGAGTCGGCGGATTTCCAGGCCGCCAGGAAGTCCGCGTACTCGGCAGCGGCTGCTGTGGTGTCGCCGGCTTGTTCGCTGGCCATGGCGATGCCGTAGAGCGGGAAGCCGGAGCGAGGACGGTCGACGAGAGCTTCTTTGTAGGCGGCCCTTGCGGCGGTCCAGTCCGAGGCGGCGAGGAAAGCCGCTGCTTCGGTTTCTCCGACGGGCCGAACGTAAGCGGGAGGTTCGTGATAGCCGAGTGCTTTTTCTTCTTGGGCGGCTTGTGCGTAGAGCTTTTTGGCTTCGAGGTCCTGCTTCCTGTCCATGAGCAGGCCGGCGCGCAGCTCCAGAGACATGATGGATAGGGTGCTCACCAGCGGCTGCGGCCACGCGTCCGGCATCAATTGAAGTTTTGGCGCTGTCGCGTCCGGCAATTTTTCGTCTTTTTCTTTGGACTTGGCGTCCTCCTCGTCTTTCAGGCGCTGAGAAATCCGCCAGAGCTCGGCATCGAACTGAGCTGAGGCTGTTTCTGCTCGAGACCGGTCATGCGCATCGAGGGCCCGCATGCCCAGAGTAAATTGAGTTAGCTGGCGCGCGAGAAACTGCAGATTCGGAAGGGACGCGGGGGGATCGCTGGAGTTCAGAAAGGCGAGAGCTGCGGTCCAATCGGCAGCCCGGAGGGCGACCGGGAGGCGGGGATCGAGGCGGGAGATGGCATCGCGCGACGACCAAGGGTACAGCGTGTTTTCAAGTTCACCGCGCGCGGCTCTCGCCTTGGCGGAGAGAGCGGTTGCTTCGTTCAATTGGCCAGCTTCCAGCAGGTTGGCGATGGCATACATGAGGTTGTGGACATAGTTCCAGTCGTCGTCAACCTGGACGTGTTGCGACTGCATGTATTGCTCATCGGCTTGCATGGAGGCAGCAAAAGATTCTTTTGCGCGGGCGTAATCGCCGGTGCGATAAAAAATGTGGCCGGGCATGTGTACCATGTGACCCGAGTTTGGGGCCAGGCGGCCGAGGATTTCGGCGCTGTGTAGGGCCTGCTCCGGGTGGGGACTGGCCTCGACGGCGTGAATCCAGTAGTGATTCGCGGCGGAGTTGCCCGGGTCCTCCTTCAACACGCTCTGCAACATGGAGAGCTTTTCTTTCTGGCCTGCGTTTGGCTGGCCAGACTCGTCGTAGCCATCCCCGACCGCTTCGGCCAGAAAGATGCGCGCTTGCATGTCGGTAGGATGATGCTTGACGAGTTTTCGATAGAGTTGAACCTCCTTCGATTCGTTCTTGTCTTTTTTCGCGGATTTGTCCGCAGCCTCGGATGCCTCGCTCGCCTCGATATAGAGGCGCTCCGCTTTACTGACGTGTCCTTCGAGACTCACCGCTTTTTCCAAGGCCCGTTTGGCATAATACTTGGCGTTGCTGTGGGTAGACAATTCTGCGTGGTAGATGCCCCAGTAGCACATCGCACAATTCGGATCGACGCGCACGCTTTGAGCGAAGGCGCGGACGGATTCGTAATCCCAGAAGTCGTGGAGTAGATTTAGGCCCTGGTCAAACCACATCTGCGCTTCGGGACTCGCCGTGATACGCATGTGGGCATTGCCGATGCCGGTGAGTTCTTGCGGGGGTGGAAGCTTTTCAGGAGGGACTTCTTCGCGTGTGTCCACCGCGTGGCAGGTCATTGCGGTTTGCGCGGGCATCCGCTGCGCGTATCCGGCGAGTAGACAGAATGTGAGCAGTGCGGAAGCGACCCACTTTGGCGATGGTGAATCAAGACCCGGCTCGAACAGAACCACGAATTCCTCCGACAAAAATCCTCGAAGTCCCCTACATTCTAGACGAAAACTGGGAAGTGAGATGCCTGATGCCAAGACGGCTTTTCGAGAAGGAATTTGTTTGCTTGGGGAGCGGTGCGGCACTAAGATGCAGGCAACTTCCTTCCAGTGGAGGCATCCATGAAGCGAATTGCGGAGTTCTTTGGAGTTCTGAACTTATTCATTTTGGCGGCTTTTTCGGCAAGCGGACAACAGATTGGGAAGTATGTGCCGATCCCAGCTGGTTCGGACGCTGACCATGCGATTACGGAAATCAACGGAGCAACCGATCCGGCACAGAAGCTTGCGCTTATTGACAAATTTTCGTCGACGCTCGGACAGGGCGACATGGCGATTCTGGCCGACGATTTGTACGTCAATTATTACCTTGCGCAGAAGAATTACGAGAAGTCGTTTGAGTACGGGGACAAGCTGTTTGCGCTCGATCCAGACAATTTTTCCAATGCCGTAAATATGGTTCGCGCGGCGAGCGAGAAGGGCGACACCGATAAACTGATGGCATACGGAGAGAAGGTGCCGGGAATTCTGCAACGATTCAAGGCGTCAACCGCTCCGAGTGGAATGGACGCAGACAACTGGGAGCGGCAAAAAGCGGCGACACTCGAAAGCAACAAGGACAATATTCTTTACATCCAGCAAGCCATGTTTCTCGGAGCTTACCGGACGGCAAACGCCGCAAAGCGCGCTGCCTTGTTGACTCACTTCGCGGAACTTTTTCCCGATTCGCCGTACGCGAATCAGGCGCTGGGGGTAGCCGCCACTTCGTATCAGCAGGCGCAAAACGTGCCGAAAATGTTGGAGGTGGCGAACGGAGTTCTGGCCAAAGATCCCAACAATATAGGAATGCTGCTTTTGCTCTCGGATTACTACAGCGAGAAGGGAGAACAACTGGACAAGGCCGAAGCATGGGCCAAAAAAGCGATGGCACTGCTGGGCACGGCGACGAAGCCCGAAGGCCTTACAGACGAGCAGTGGCAACAGCAGGTTTCCCTGCAGAAAGGGCTGGCGCTCAGCTCTTTGGGGCAGATCAATATCCAGAAAAAGGATAACGCGCAAGCGGTGGAGAATTTCAAGGCGGCTTCGCCGTTGCTGAAGGCGGATGATGGGAGCTACGGGCGGAATCAATACAGGCTGGGGTTCGCACTGCTCAACTTGAAGAGGAATGCTGAGGCCAAAGATGCGTTCGCGCAGTCGGCGTCGGTGAACAGCGCGTACAAGGCGCTGGCACAGGCGAAACTGAAAACGTTTGATACTGCGGCCGCCAAGAAGAAATCCTAGGACGAGGGTGGTCATGAAGAAATGAACAGCTCGCAGGGAGGTTTTGAGGGTGCGGAAGCGCGAAACCCAGCGCTCACAACCCACCGAAACTTTAGCGGGGGACCTCGCATCTAATAGCCTGGACTTGAGGGACAAGCTACCTGCGCCGGGGGAATCGTTGGGGGCGGAAATGGATTCAGTCAGGAGTAAGGAAATGTCAGAGATTGCAACGTTTGGGGCGGGATGCTTCTGGGGAATTGAAGCCGCTTTTCAGCAGGTGCCGGGGGTAGTCGAGACGGCTGTGGGTTACAGTGGCGGCGAGACGCCGAATCCCACATACCAGGATGTTTGCACGGATGAGACGGGGCACGCCGAAGTTGTGCAAGTGACCTTTGATCCGGCCGCGGTGAGCTACGAGCAATTACTGGACGTGTTCTGGAAGGTGCACGACCCGACCCAGGTGAACCGGCAAGGGCCGGACTTTGGCACTCAATACCGGACGGCAATTTTCTTTCATTCGCCTGAGCAGAAAGCTATCGCGATGAAGTCTCGAGAAGCGCTGGAAGCGAGCGGCAAACTGAAGCGGCCTATCGCGACGGAGATTACTCCAGCCGCCACATTTTATCGCGCTGAGGAATATCACCAGAAATATTTGCAGAAGCGGGGAGTGGCGTCCTGCCACTTTTAATTTAACTCCGCTATACGAGAGCCGTACGGCAGTCTTATGTACGCTCTGCAATTCTCCTCATGAGCGTTGCGGCGATTGTATAGTTCAGCTGATGTTCATCAACGCTTGATTTTACATCAGCTCCGTCAATCGAGCTCCACTCTCCGGCGTAGAGATGGCTAAGCAGTGAGTGGGCGTCCGAATCTCTCAGTGCCGGGCCTCGTCGGGGAAAAAAACACGAACAACCGAAATGCAAAATCGCATCGCGAAGTTGTGCTCGTGGTTGGCGCCACGGCCATGTTGGTTTTCAACGGGAAAACTTTCCTTTGGGAAATGCACTAGGTAGGTTCGAGCTATGCGTGCCGCTTTTATGGATTTGTAGCTATCCCAAGCAAACCGAGGAGGTTATGGGCCGAATCGGCAGCTCGCGAGCGTCGCAAATCGGAAAGTCGCAGGGCTTCTGGCTGGTAATCGCAGCCGGACAAGTCCCAGCAATGATTCGGTTCCGATGAAACGCAGGTTCGGACCGACTTGCACACACCTGTTCTTGCCTTTACGGGGACGACCACGTCAGCCCAATCAAAAAGTTCCCTTGGTTATCGCACGTCGCATAGATAAGCCTCGATTGCGTTTCTCGCTGTCATCGTGAGGTTTCGAGGAAGCTCACCCGACGCAAACCAGCCAACTTCCTGCGTTTTTTCCGGCTCACAGTTTCGGACTTCTCCGCCCAAGATTCGCCCCAAGTAAGCGGGTGAAACCCAGTGCTGGCCCTCGTCGGGCAAAAGATGGTCGGTGATGCAAAGCAAGCGATCGATGGCGATCTTGAGACCGACTTCTTCAGCGGCCTCACGGATTGCGCAGTCCTCGATGGCCTCAAGGAAATCCACCTTACCACCGACAATACTCCAGCACCCGGCTTCGGGAGGAAATTTTCGCAGCGTCAGCAGAACCCTGCCGTGCTCATCGACAATGAGCACACCGACGCCAACCCTCGGTTGTGAATTGCCATTGCAGCCGGTTCTTTCGTCCTTCATCCCTGCTTCTGAGACACCCATTTCACTTCCGTCGGTACCGGAGCCGTGCCTAACCGTGCTACCAAGTCTTCCGCGCTGTCCCCCACGATCACCATTTCCTGGTGACTCGCGCGAAGAAACCCTTCGGCGACGGCATGCGAGGTTAGCGACAACAACGGATTGTAATAGCCCGCTACGTTCAGGATCCCGCAAGGTTTTTGATGCATTCCGAGTTGGGACCAAGTAACCACCTCGCAAAACTCTTCCCAACTGCCGAATCCACCGGGCAAAAGAACGAATGCATCCGCCAGATCGGCCATCAGAGCCTTGCGCTCGTGCATCGACTCCACAACATGCAAATGAGTGAGCGCCGTGTGGGCGATTTCCTTCTCAACCAACGCTCTCGGCATTACTCCGATGACTTCGCCCCCCGCTCCCAAAACGGAATCAGCGAGCACACCCATCAGGCCTACTCGGCTGCCACCATAGACCAGCCCGATTCCGGAACGGGCAAGCTCGCTGCCGAATTGAATCGCCGCTTGCTGATAAACAGCCCTGCTCCCGATGCTGGAACCGCAGAACACGCAAAGCTTCTTGATGTCGCGCACCGAGCGATTACTTTGGAGTGGTGTGGTTCTCATAGAAAAACCTATAGTACAAGAAAGTTCAGCCGATGCTCCGAGAATCCTTTGGTAGATCGTGTTCTGCTCCATGTTCCGGGTCCGTGCGGTGGCGCGCCTTCCGGAATGAAAGGAAGACCTGCCCTTCTTTCGCTGAATCAGTGCAGGCCGCTTTCCGGACGTCGAGACGAACCAACCCGCAACGTCCGGGACCACGCTCGTAACACTCCTGTCCGTCTCGTCACCTTTAGCTTGCACCTGCCGGCCGTAACGAATTGCGATTGAAGATTGTCTTCCTGAGTCACAGCGCAGCAGATGCGACACTTGATCGCGGTCTTTGACGCTGGCCAGAAAGGAAATAGCAACGATCCCAGACGGCAGCGGCAGGTCGCGCCGAAGCCCCAGTCTTGGCCCCTCACACGATCCTGCACATTTTTCGTTTTTCTCTGTAACCTTCCTGCGATTGCTCGGTATTCCTGCACGCAGGGGTCAAAACAGCCCTTGCAGAATCGATCCCGAAATGCACCGGAACAATCCACGATCGCAGGTGGCTGCGTCCTGAACACTCAGAGCAAGCAGCAGCTCAAAAGCGGGGGTATTACCTAGTATCGGGGGCTAGTGATGAGCCGCATGACCTACATCGATGACTTGGTACGTGATCTACGATACGCCGCCCGCAATCTGCATCGGAGTCCGGGCTTCGCCACGCTCGCCGTCCTGATCATGGCGCTCGGCATCGGCGCTAACACGGCTGTTTTCAGCGTCGTGAATGCAGTGCTCTTGAAGCCACTTTCTTATCGTGATCCGGACCGCATCGTCACTCTCTCCAGCTTTGCGACGAGCCGCGAAGCCCGTACCGCGCTTTCGAAGCAAGTATCGGTCCCCGACTTTCAGGATTGGGATGATCAGAGTTCGTCCTTTGAGGCGATGGCCTACTACTCCTCGCGTGAAAAGGCAGTGATCCGGGGCTCCACAGCCGAGTACGCCCGAGTCACCAGCGTGAGCCCCGGGTTCTTCCGCGTCTTTGACGTTGACCCGTTGGTTGGCCGCTCTTTCACAGGTGAAGAAATGAAGCTGGGTGCCGGCGGAGCCGCGATGATCAGCTCCACATTTTGGCAGAGCCAATTCGGCGGCGACCCTCGCGCGCTGGGACAGACAGTGCTTTGCCCTGGGCCCAGATCGATTGTTGGAGTGCTTCCATCGGGTTTCCGGTTTCCCAACAACACGGACATTTGGGTGTCGGAGGCTGAGACCGGTTCGCGTGGAGGGCGTAGCGTACTTGCGGTCGCACGGCTCAAAGCTGGCGTGCCGCTCGAACGAGCGCAAACCGAAATGACCACCATCGCTCGGCGTCTGGAGCAGCAGTTTCCGGAAACCAATAGGGGCCGGAGCGTTGGCGTCAAAAAACTGCGCGATGAAATGGTAGGCGACGTCCGCATGATGCTTTACCTGTTACTGGGAGCCGTGACAGTTTTGCTTCTGATAGCGTGTGCAAATACGGCGACGCTGCTGCTTGGCAAGGCCACTGCGCGTACCCGCGAAGTCGCTCTTCGCGCCGCATTGGGAGCGAGCCGGAAGCGCATCGTGAGCCAGTTGGTTACGGAAAGCTTGCTGCTGGCTTTCGTGGCAGGTCTTTCGGGGCTTATCCTCGCGTATTTGGGATCGAAAATACTGGTGGCCCTGGCTCCTGCGGACGTGCCGCGACTAGCCGAAGCGGGCATTGATCGATGGGTACTCGGATTCACTCTTGGAATGTCGTTGATCACTAGCCTGCTATTCGGATTGGTTCCTGCACTATATGTGTCAAAAGTGGAGTTGAGTGACGCGCTGAAGCAGGGGGGAACGCGGATTAAGACTGGCGCCGGGATTATCGGCATTCGCGGTGTACTTGTAGTGGCTGAAATCGCTCTAGCCGTGACGCTTGTCTCCGCAGCGGGTCTGCTGATTAAGAGCTTTGTAGCGCTGCACAATGTAGCGTTGGGTTTTCGGCCGGACAACGTGCTCGTCATGCGAGCAACTGTCGCCGCGCCTTTCTCCGTTGGCATCCCACGCACACGCCAATTCTTCCGGGATATGCTTGCTCGAGTTAGCGCCTTACCCGGCGTGTTGGCGGCCGGAGCGACGATGGCGCCACCCGGATATGTGGATTCGACGGGGGGATATATTATCGACCAGTTGCCAGCGCAACCGGATTGGAGTCGTGCGCCTAGCGTGGTGCTTTCCGTTGTTGCGCCTGGCACGTTCACGACGCTCGGAATTCCGCTGAAGAGCGGACGCGACTTGAGTGACGACGATACGTCGGACAGACCCTTCGTTGCGGTGGTGAATGAGGCGCTCGTCCGAAAATCGTTTCCCAACGAAAGTCCGCTCGGCAGGACCATCTTCTGTCCCTTCGATTCGTTGGAGGGCATGAAGATCATTGGTGTCGTTGGTGACGTGAGACAAGGCGGCCCGGAGAGCCAACCGATGCCCGAGTGTTACATGCCGTATCTGCAGCATGCGTTCAACGGAGCGAGCTTGAGTTTGGTTGTGCGGACTGTAGAGCACCCCGAGGCGCTCACACAGACACTGCGGAGTCTGGCGCACCAAATCAATCCGGATGCCCCGATGAAGTTCACGACCATGGAAGCCATGCTTTACGAAGACGTCGCCGCTCCTCGGTTCCGCACCTTCCTATTTGCGGTTTTCGCGGGTTTGGCGATGTGTCTAGCCATAGCTGGCGTATATGGCGTGATGGCGTACACGATAGGCCAACGATCAAACGAGTTCGGTCTGCGTATAGCGCTTGGCGCGAGCCCAGGCTCCGTGGCGCGGCTCGTCCTAGGGCAGGGAGTGGCCCTCGCTTCCATGGGCCTGGCTCTTGGATTGGCAGCCTCACTTGCGGGCACACGGTTGCTTAAATCCATGCTGTTTGAGGTTCGGCCGAACGATCCATTGGTCTACGTGGCTGTCGCGGTCCTACTAGGCGTGGTGGCGCTGGTTGCAGGCTACGTTCCGGCGAGTCGCGCTGCTAAAATCGATCCTGTGGTTGCATTAAGGCAGGAATAGACTCAGTCGAGAATGTACTCGTGTGCTGCACTATGCAGAGTATCTTTAGCTCGGCGGCGTGGCGATAGCAGGCGTAAGCGAAAAGAAACGTAATCGCGCCACGCTGGTGAGCTAAAAATGCATAGGACTAAACCGCTGCAAGGTGCGTGTCCATAGAATGCTCAATTGCTCACAATGTGGTCCGAAAGATGGTCTCGCAGCCCGCAAAGCCGAAATCCAAATTCTCGCGCGAAGCGGTTGCCGTCGCACAAGGGTCCGCCGTGGCTGCCGCCCGGCTCAAGCTCCACGGGAATACCTCTGACTTCCTCAATCACTCGTTTCAACTGCTCCGCTGTCCATGTCTCCACCGGCGTATTGTAAAAAGTGGCGTTCGTTGCGGCCGCGTCCGCCAAGGTAATCAGCATGCGGGCGACATCTTCCACGTGCACTAAAGACAGTGTCGCATCTGGTGAATGGGGAATCCGGATTGGCGTCAGCTGTCGTGGCCATTCAAAGATTTGGGAACGCCAGGGCGAAGAAGTTTTCCTGATACCGGGCCCGACAACCCTGGCAATGCGCAATGCCACAAACTGAACCGTCGTCCGGTTCCTAAGGGCTTCTCCAATTAACTCAACAGCTCGTTTCGACGCGCCGTACGGGTCATCGGGTACCTTCGGATCATCTTCGGTTAATGGATGGCGCGTGGCGGCCGTCCCGTATACGCTCATGGAACTCGCAAAGACGAAGCGACTCACACTAGCCTCTGCAGCCTCCCGCATCAATTCGAGAGATCCGGTGAGATTGACGTTGGCCGCATTCAAAGGGTCGGAGTGGAACGCGCTTGGCAGAATGCCAGCGAGATGGATCACGGCTCGAATCGAACGGCGACTGAAAAGCCCTGACAATTCGTCCTTCGATCTGAGATCACAATCTACAACGTCCGGTGTGGCATCTCGCTCTACATCGACGCGCAAAACCTGCCGCTCGCTATTTCTCAGAATGTGAGACACCGCGCGGCCGATCTGGCCGCAGGCACCGGTGACAAGAACGGCCTCTTGGTCGCTGGCTGAACGCATATCTTCACTTCAATTCTTCGGAATCTTCCAGCAGCTATCAATGCCCTGAGATTACGTCCATGAAGGCAAGCCTCCCACGTGATCGACTAACCGGAAGTGCTTTCGGTGAACGGAGATGAGCCAGTTCGATTCCGCAAACGGAGTGTGATTGAAGCCGAGATCAACAGCGATGCCAGCGAGGAAATCAAAAACAGAAGCATCAAAGGCTTGGTCACTATTTGGTTTACGCGATCGAAGGTGTTCGGTCGAAATGCGCCAAGCTGCTCCCTGGCGTGGACGTAGCCCAGCCTGAAAGCCACAAATCTAGATATTCCATATACCAATAAGAGAGCGGTTACCGCGCTGCTGACTAGCGCATTCATGTTGCTCTTTCGGTTCGACGGGGAGACGGCGGCGATCAGCAGCAATACTGTGCCGATCCATAGAGCAATCCTAGAAACTGTAATCGGACTATGAAAACTGATGAGGAATGGCGCGACAGACAAATAGAGCGAGCACAAGGCCGCCATCGAGTACACGAGATGCGCCATTTGGGCATTTTACCAAGACTTCGAACTCGGTAACGAATAATCTAGGCCCGGGCTTGCGGTTAGTGGTGTTGAAAGTTGAGGAGCGCCTAGCAAACAAAACAAACGCGCGCCGCGAGCAGAACGGTCTTCCGGCAGTGGCCATTCGGGATCTTCTAAAGGCCGCGCTCCGTCACCGCCCGGACCGCATCGTTCTCGGGGAGATTCGCGGAGGCGAAGCCTGCGATCTCCCGCAACTCCTGCACACCGGGCACGCCGGCGCGCTGCCCGCCACCATGTGATCCTGAAACAGCCGGCCCGACAAATGCTCTATTTCTTCTCAAAGTGATTGCCGAAGTAATAGACCCTGTGATGGGATCCTCTCAGCTCGGCCGCATTGAGCGTCAAATCCGCACTATCGAGGCGACGAACATGCGCGTGATGAACCTTCTCCTGGTCCTTTACCCATTCATCGGCCGACTCCAGGCCGGAGACGGTGCTCGTGAAACCGTTGAGAAAATAGTGCGCTGGAACTACCGCCTTAGGATCATATTTCTGCACGATTGCATCCACCTCAGCGCGCGTGAGGATTGACTCGATCGGCAGAATAAGCACGTCAACATTTTTCAAGTAATGATCGAGGGAGGGATCAGGCGCCGCCCGATTGTCGCCCCAGATCGCGACGCGCAGTCCTCCGGTGTGAACGATCTGAATCGCGTTGTCGAACGCCATCACGTTGTTTGGCGGACAAGTCTCTACATGCAGATCTGCGGAGGCACTACCCGGCTTATCAGGAGGCGCCGGTTCACATTTATGCTTGTCGGCCAGGCCCGTTATTTCAATATCGCCGAGCTTAAACTGTCCAACCAAACGTTCGAGAACCATCAGCCCATGCGAGCGGTCGACAGCATCATGGTCGAAATGAGCGTGAGTCGAAAGAACTATGTCGATCCGGATGGCAGGAAACTCATTCAGGAACCACTTAGGGTAAAGGCCCGTTGAATCATTTCGCCAAGGATCGGTCAGAACGGTTAAACCGGCTGGCGATGTGATCTTGAATGCATCGTGGCCGTAGAACGCGATCTTGACATCGCCGGAACGACTAGGGTCTCCACCGTCTTTCTGAATGGTGATCAGGGAATTGTCATTCCATGCAGGGGAGGGCGCCGAGGAGATATCAGACTGTTGCGCTTGCGCGCCGAATCCGAAGGCAAATGAGACAAACATGACTATAGAAGCAAACGCTTTGAGGCGCATAACATTCTCTCGTGCTTCAAGCATGATGGTTTACGGTTATGCCTATCATCCATTCCGTACCTGCCCCTCGCCGCAGCGGGAGGCTCTGGTAAAACGCGTATGCCATTGCGCTGGATCCGAACCCGCTGGCGGGCGACGAAGGACCAAAGCTAGTGGTAGAGTCAATCATGCCATCCCCATTACGCGAGATCTAGGAAGACTCTGAGTGCAACTTTCTCGTATCTCCACGGGGGCATGCAAATTCCGATGCTGCAACTATTGACCGAAGCGCTGGTGCTGGCGATCACCGGGGCCGCGCTTGGGGTTGGTTTGTCTTTCGGGATTTTGGCCGGGATCAAGACCACTGTATGGCTCTGATTGTTTTCTTCCGAGGCATCAATGTTGGAGGGCACAGGACCTTCCGCCCAAGCATTCTCCCAAGAGAACTGGGCGCGTATGATGTGGTGAATGTCGGCGCTGCAGGCACACTTGTCGTTCGAAAACCGGGGACGCGCGCAAAGTTCGTTGCTGAACTGCGTCGAAAGCTACCGTTTGACGCGGAGGTCGTGTTCTGTAACGGTAGTGATCTTATCCGATTGGAAATGCAGAATCCGTTTGGAGCTGAGCCACTACGTTCGGACGTCGTTCGATTCGTGAGCATCCTGTCGAAAGCCGGGCGCGACAAAATTACCCTTCCGATCGCACTTCCCCAAAGTGGGGAATGGTTTGTACGAATTATCGGGTCGAAAAATCGACTCGTGTTTGGAGTGTACCGGCGTCACATGAAGACAATCGGCTATCTTGGCCAGATCGATAAACTCTTCGGCGCGCGGGCGACAACACGCAGTTGGAACACAATACTTTCGGTGCTGCGGATCCTGAAAGCCCAAGCAACGAATGCGCCCGGCGGACGGCCTGTCAAAAAACGGGAAACATGATCTGCTCCAACGGCGAGCAGCCGCTGGCAGTTCGCGAAGCGTCATAGCTCCTGGATCACGGCACTACTCGCTCGGAATCCGTCGAACGTGATGCCCAACGCCGGGAGTTCGATCCACTTTATGCAGCGGCTTCCAATGGCTTGTCCTTTGCTCCCCTAATCAAAAGCCACAAGATAAGCGCTGGTTCGCCCAGCGTTAGCGGGATGTTCGCGATTCGGGCCACGAGGTTCGCGTAACTCGGCAGGAGCAACGGCGTAAGACTATCCGCCAAGTAGCCGAAACACGCCGCGATCAGCAGTACGCCTAAGATGCGGGGAAGGAACCCCGACTTAAATACAAGCAGCCCGAGGAAGAAAAGCCAAGGGCCAAAGATCCAGCCGATAACGTACCCGTAGCGATGCAAATCGAGGAACAGCATGGCCATGGCTTCGCGTTGCGGCTGGCCCAATACCGACAGGAAGTCCGCACCGCGCAAAAGCGTCAGGGCAGCGATCTCGTTTAGCACATTCACGCACATAATGGGAACGAAGGCCAGACCCAGAATCACCATCAGCGAAGCATACGTCTTGTTCACCCCGCCGAGTAATCGGTACAGAACCCAGGCCAGGAAGATAAATTCGACCGCACAGATCAGTTCGGAGACGATGCCGAGGCGGAAAAGCCCCTCGGAAGCGAGGATGTTTTGGACGGTTGCACCCGCGTTACCAGATACCATCAGTCGGCTGGGGACATAGATGATGCTGAAGAAGCCCGTCACTGCGTTTACCAGGTACAGCACGCCCGCGATCCTCGCTGTCTGTTTGGTTGAGTTCATACCTGCTCTCCTTTTGTACATGACCCTTGCCTGAGAGACGCCCCTTCGCTGCAACCTGCTCTACCATGTCACGTCCGGGGGTCGATACAGCCTTCGGTCATAATGTTGGCTATTTCCATTTGCGAAAATTTCACCCCCCTGCGCTTCTCACCCCTCTAAGGGTCACGAAGCCATGGGCGTGAGCCAGACCGCTTCCTCCCGTATGACAAACCGGAAACTATGAATGATGCCATGCCCAGCGTGAGACATAGGAAGAGTCTCTAGACGCAATTTTCTCGAATTTCCACTGCGCCATACAAATTCGGATGGTTGCAGGGTCTGCGGAAGTGATTGAAAGAGAAGAAACTTTGCGGAGGCCTGCAGCCATCCGAATTTGCTTGCCCTACCATTCAGTTTGGATCTGATCCGGATAACAGCGTAGGCCCATAGAAGGTTGGAAACCCTTGATTACACTCCGGGTGGCCGACATACGCTCCCAGAATTGGCGGATCTGCTCAACTGGCACCGCACTCGCAACTCAGTGTTTGCGTTCTTGTTGTCCCAAATGGTAGAAAGGGAAGAACTCGATGAAGAGGACAGACCCCTCTGAGAGGTTCCTTTGAAACGGAGGCTGCGGACCAGCCGGCCTTAGTAGGGGGAAACGCGACGCTACGAAACAGCGAGAATTGAGTGCCGGTCTTCGACCGGAAGCTGGATGGCACCGCCGCGATCTTGGCTCCAGCAAAACTCTCCTTTGGAGGAGGTTTTTGCAGGATGGCCACAGCCGATCGGCGCGTATTTATCGATTCTCTTCCCAATTTTCTGCAACAAGAAGTTTCTCTCCGCGGCTGGGTGTGCCGCATGCGTGTGCTCGGGAAAACAACCTTTGTTGTCCTGAAAGACTGCTCTGGGGAAGTACAGTGTGTTGCCGCTCCCGAATCCATTAAAGAACAGCATTTGAAACTCGAAGATGCCGTTGAAATCGTCGGCCACGTACGGCGAGAGGATCGCGCGAAGGCGGGTTATGAATTGGATATCCTTCAGGTTCGCGTCCTCAATCGCTCGGGACAGCATCTCCCCTTTAATTCGTTTTCTAACCTCGACTCGGTGGGTCCAGAGACGCTGATTGAATATCGACCTCTGGCGCTTCGCAATGAAGTCATCGGCGATGTGTTTAGGGTTCAAGCCGCGCTGCTAAGATATTTTCGAGAGTTTCTGACGCAGCACCGTTTCACGGAGATCGTCACCTCCAAGTTAGTTGCGTCCGGCACTGAAGGTGGAACGAACCTTTTTGAGGTAAAGTATTTTGACCGTGTCGCCTACTTGGCGCAAAGTCCGCAGTTCTACAAGGAACACGGCGTGGCTGGATTCGAGCGCGTTTTTGAAACAGGTCACGTTTATCGCGCTGAGCCACATGCCACAAGCAGACATTTGACCGAATATTATTCTCTCGATTTGGAGTTTGGCTTCATTGATGGCCCAGAGGACGTTATTCAGCTTGAGCGTGAGCTGCTGACTTACATCTTTGATTGCGTAAACAAGGACTATTCGAATGTGGTTAGGTTGCACAGAAAGCAGCCTCTCCCCTCCATGCTGGAGGTCCCTTGCTGGGAATTTGCGAAGTGCCTTGAGCTGCTCAGGGAAAATTTCAACCGGATGGACTTGACCGACGATCTCGACCCAGAAGCAGAGCGGCAATTGTGTCAACTTGCGGAGAAGGACACCGGTATCGCCGCCGTTTTCGTACTCGGATTTCCGTTGTCAGGGCGCCCGTTCTACACGGCTCCACGAGGGACGCTCGGGGCTGCGAGCAGTTTCGATCTGTTGTTCCATGGAGTCGAAATTACGACCGGCGGTCAAAGACTTCACCGTCGCGAAGACCTTGAACAGGCCCTACGCGGACGGGGCATTGATCCTGCGAATTTCGAGAATCATCTAAGAATGTTCGATCTCGGAATGCCGCCCCACGGAGGCTTCGCGATCGGACTAGAGCGGCTGACAGCCCAGATTCTAAATCTGCCTAACGTCCGGCAGGCAACGCTTTACCCACGGGATAGAACTAAATTGACACCATAGGAACGGCCTCCGCACAAATTCGGATGGTTGCAGGGTGTCGGGAAGTAGCTGAAAAGGAAGAAAATTTGGTTGCGGGGCCTGCAACCATGCGAATTGTTTTAGTGTCACCTTCCAGTTAGGAACTGATCCGTGTTGCGGCGTGGGTAGCGGGCGCGGTCAAAAGTCATGGGTTGGCGATTGCCTCCGTGTAGGCCACCTGGAGGCTGGCCAAACTAGTCAATACAAGTGCGTTTCTGAGGGCTAATGCTCTAAACGAGGCTTTTGCGGTAAGGCTCGGAAAGGCTTAGCTATTGACAATCCCGCGCTGGCCGAGGCAACCTTTGGATGCTGCGTAGGCGCATCGGTGCAGATCGAAAGGGCAACGCCCACCTACGGTAAGTAAATACCACTGCGCCTATGCCGAATATCGAGAACCTCAAAAAGCAAGCCAAACAGTATTTGCGCTGGCATCGTGAACGGTACTATCCCGTCGCAGCCCAAATCAGGGCCGCGTTACCCCGATTTCGCCACATCGGTGACGTGCAGATACTGGAGTCAAGCTTCAGGCTCGCGGATGCTCAGGAGCTTGTCGCGCGGCAAATGGGGTTCGACGGATGGCAGGCGCTCAAATCAGGGGCAGACGCCATGACCGATGCACCCAGACAGACCGCGCCAAGTCCCATTCTCAGCTCAATCTCGGCACAACTCTTTGTCGCGAATTTCAAGAGTTCCTGCGATTTCTATACGAACAAGCTCGGCTTTGCGGTCGAATTCATCTATGGCGATCCGCCATTCTACGGGCAGGTCTTCCGCGACAATGCACGACTTGCCTTGAGGTTGGTCTTCGAACCTGTGTTCGCTGGCGATGTTCGCAAGCGCGAACATCTGCTCTCCGCTTCCATCACTGTTGCCACCGCGAACGAAATCAAACAACTGTTCCTGAGTTATCAGGCTGCTGGAGTCTCCTTCCATCAGGCACTTAAGAAGGAGCCATGGGGTGCCAGAACCTTCATAGTCGCGGATCCAGATGAGAATCTCATCCTCTTTGCTGGGCCGGCAGCCGACTGAACTGCTTCGATTTAGAAATGCGAAACTGCGGACTCTGTTGCCTGGAGATGTCTATCTTTGTGTAGGGGACGCCGAAGCAATGGGAATAGCCGTTATCGTCGGTGAGGACAAACTCGGTCTGCCATCGTCTGGATGTTCGAGTTCTAAAACACGGTAACCAAGGCTCTTCGATCGCAGCTCTTTGCTCGTGGAAAGAGCTGAAGGCGATAGTTCACTAACTAAATCCTTGCGGCAGACGGAAAGGAGGGCCACAGTGGACAAGCGTGGAAGAGGAGCCCCCACATGGCGACAATTCCTCCATAAGAACACATTTTGCTCGACCTGACTTGCCCTCACTGCCACAAGATGAATTTACTTGCGGTTGTCCTACTCTATGCGCGAGTACCTGCGTTGAACGTGCAGTTGAGTGCGCCCATTGCAAGAAAACCTGGGAGGCGTCAATACCTGGGACCGGCGTGGGCGGGCCGTTTCCCAAGTAGCTGCCATCAGAGTCTTCTCAGCCTTGGTTTGGTATCTTCTCCGTCTCAATCGCCTCAGTCGCATCAAGCTTTCTATCGATATGCGGGTCAGGGCTCAGTTCGCCAGTGTGCAACAAGCAATGCTTACCTGCATCCACTCCACACGTAGGACAAGGGACGGCAAGTAACAGTTGCGGTGTCAGGTCTGTCATATTCTCACCGACCAAGCGTACTGCGACGCGTACCGCAAGACTGTCCACATCTGGACAGATTCGCGACTGCGCGTAAGCAACGAGAAAGAGAAGGCAATTTTCAAAAAAACTTACAATAGAGCGTACGCGCCGACCTCCGCCGAACGAAGCCACTCCGGATTTCTCGCCAGTACGATGGCGGCAGGCTCACCCGGCTTGGCCGTCGCTGGCCCAGCTGAACATGAGCGTCTCCGTTGCGGGATTCTGGCACGGCGCGGATTCCGGAGCACAGTCCCCGCAGTTCACTTGACGGTATTGATTTGAAATATTTCGTAATACTTCACTTTATTGCTGTCAACCTTTCTTGTCTTCGCCTGATAAAACACAGTAATTCGGGCACTCTTGGGAATACCGGAGGGATTTGGGGATTCCGGACGATGCCGATTCAGTTCCTTCATGGAGCCGTCTTTCATCTTCACCTGAAAGTTGTCTTTAAGAACGCCAGTAAATGTTTCTGATTTCTTCCCGTTCGTGTACGTGAGCGTGATTTCGCGCGTCGTATCATTGGTGGACACAACTTCGCCGGTCCAAGTATCCATGGAATAGCCTGGCGGGTAATAACCGTTGGGAGCAGTCCCGTGCTGCCCGAAAACGGCGATGCAGAAGGTCATCAGAAGCACCGTGGTGAGCATTGCTCTTTTCACTGGTTTCTCCTTTTGCCCCGAGGATACATCAATATTTACTTCTGTTTTTGAAAAACTAATGCCGGTTGAATCTGCACGACATCTTGGCGGAAATCTCCCCAACTGTCCCGCGCGTTTCTGCGTACCGCTGCGATAGTCTTGGACTGGAACGGCGACCTTCCCGGCCACAGCCTGGCCCTCCTGCAAGTCAAGTGCACCTACACAAAGCCCATGGAAATCGAGGGTGCCAAATCCGTGTCAACCGTGATTACGATTACGAATGAAGTCAACGGAGACAGCATTCGTGCCCACGATTGTCAGGTGGTAACAATGGACCGTGGGGGTAACGTTTTCGTCCCGCATGAAGGTACGGGAACGCCCGAGGGCCAGGACGCCACCTGGAGCATTAGCGGCGGGACCGGCAAACTTAAAGGCGCCAACGAAAAGGGCACCTACAGCTGCTCGTCATCAGTCTGCGACAACGCGGGCGAATACCAACTCGCAAAATAACGACGCATTTTCAGTCAGCACCCGAGAATCGCTGTCATACCGACAGGAGCGGCCAGCATTTTCTTACGCTCGTTCTTTGAGCGCTGGCCGCGCAGTGGAGTGTGCGGAGACTAACGTCCGAGCAGGTAAACGTCGGAAGTCGCGGGCCCCGGAAAAGCCACTTGGCTGTTACCACCTCAGCTGCTATTGTGCGTCTAAGTTAAAGATGGAGGTGTTTCCATGGAAAGACGCATATTCGCAAGTCTTTTTCTTATCTCTCTGCTCATCGTGGCCGTTGGAGGAGCGCAAAGCCCCTCGGAAAGCGAAAAGGCGGTGTGGACCATGGAACTCATCAAAGTGAAACCCGACATGTTCGGCTTCACGCTGGGCTATTTGGATGACAACTGGATGCGCGTGCGCGAGGAAGCCAAGCGTCAGGGTCCCGTCCTGAGCTATCACCGCATCGCAGAACAAGGCAGCAGGGAGAGCGACCGGAACATCGTATTGCTCACAGAATATAAGAATCAGGCCACGTGCGACGCTCGTGAGAACCTATTCTTGTCGATACGCAAGCAGTTGCCGAACAATACCTCGGGCCTATTAAGGCCTCCTCAGCAGCAAGACCTCTATGAAATCTTGAGTACACGCATATTTCAGGATTATTCGGATATGGACAGTACGCGGTTCCGACTGCTCTCCAAGAATTAGAGCGCGGCGCCAAGCTTTGACAAGTTGTCTTAAAAGCGCCTTTGTCGGCCTCTCATGACTGGAAGACCTAAGCTTGTCCCATCGGACCAAGATTTGCGCGAGATTTTCGCGCTTTTTTCTAGTCCAACTGGGAGCCAGTCAAAACGCAAGGCGACCCTGAACCGCGCCCGTGGCATCCAAGAGACCAGCAGGCAGAGCGGATTGTCTTTTCGTTCTGTCGGCTCGGCGCTAAAATTGATGCGGCAACAATAATCGGGCACTGAGCGTTTTTTAAAGATGCGCTTTCGGATTTCTTCTCGCAGGCAAATTCCATTGTTATCTCCCTACCTCTTCCGCGCTATCTTCGCCTTGACACCGCTGTACACCAGGACTACGCTGCCAGCGATTCCCCGAACGCCCCCAAAAAATTCCAAGGAGGTATACTCGTATGCACCGAATCCTTCTGGCCATCGCCCTAGTGTGCTTCGTTGCGGCCACAGCCGAAGCGCAGACCAAAGTCTCCGCAACCGCCCAGTGTGGCCAACCCGATACGCAACACGTAATTCCCGTCGGCGACCTTCCCGACCACAGCCTGGCCCTCCTGCAAGTCAAGTGCACCTACACAAAGCCCATGGAAATCGAGGGTGCCAAATCCGTGTCAACCGTGATTACGATATCGAATGAAGTCAGCGGAGACAGCATTCGTGCCCACGGTTGTCAGGTAGTAACAATGGACAGTGGAGATAAGGCTTTTGCCTGCCACCAAGGTACGGGAACGCCTGAGGGCCAGGATGGCACCTGGAGCTTTACCGGCGGCACCGGCAAGCTGAAAGGCATCAAGGGAAAAGGCACCTACAACTGCTCCTCATCGGGCTGCGACATAGCGGGCGAATACCAACTCGCTAAATAACGACGCATTTTCAGTCAGCACCCGCGAATCGCTGTCATCGCGACAGGAGCGGCCAGCATTTTCTTGCGCTCGTTCTTTGAGCGGGCCTCGCAGTTAGAGTGTGCTTAGAGCGCGGCGCCAAGTTTTGACCAAGTTGCCTTTAAACGCGCCTTTGTACCCCCGCCCCAATAGCCCTGTTTTAAAGGCTATTTAAGCTATGGCGGAGAGGGTGGGATTCGAACCCACGGTACGGTTTCCCGTACGCTCGCTTTCGAGGCGAGTACTTTCAACCGCTCAGTCACCTCTCCGCGGCCTTGCCAATTTTAATCGTAGCAAGTGTTTTGGCTTCGAGCAATCGAGGAATTCCAAACCAACTTTAGTGTTGACGGTCGTTGTGCGGCGCGACGTAAGGCTAGAAAAACAGTCGCGCTGGGCCATCAAGCGGTGCGCCTGACGGAGACTTGCGCTGCTGTAGGATTTAGCGGCGGGCGGCGAAGAAAGATTGAAGGATGGAGGCGCAGTCTACTGCGAGAACGCCGGGACGGACTTCCACTTGGTGATTGAGAGCGGAGTTGGCGAGGATTTCGAAACAAGAATGGACTGCGCCGCCTTTGGGGTCGTCGGCGCCGTAGACCAGGCGAGGGATGCGGGCCTGGATGATGGCGCCGGCGCACATGCTGCAGGGCTCTAAAGTGACGAAGAGCGTTGTGCCAGGCATACGATAGTTCCTGAGGAGGCGAGCTGCTTCACGGATCACGACGATTTCGGCGTGGGCGGTGGGATCGCCATCGCGAATCGTGCGGTTGCCGGAGCGGGCGAGGATTTTACCGTTGTGGACGATGCAGGCGCCGATAGGGACTTCGCCGGCAGCCACCGCTGCGCGCGCTTCCTCGAGGGCGAGTTGCATGAAAGGGATGTCTGCGTCGACGATTGCCATGTTTGGCCTGAGAATAGCACGTGGAAAGACGATGGGAATGAGAAACAAAGGCGAAGCGGCGGTCCTGAAAACAACGAATGAGAAGGCGTGGTGAGAATCAATTGGCGGCAGGGTCCACGAAAACGGGAATCCGCGCCCTGAGAAAAACCAGCGACTTGGAATTTCCAAGGCGCTTGCTTGACAATTCGGGAGGGGGGAAACAAACTACGCGGAGGCGAGACGGCTCGGTGCAAGCCCTCGCAAATCGATTTACTTAGACGGCATGCGTGGGTGTGCTAGTGCGCCACACGGCAAACGCGAGAACTTCTGAAGAAACCTGAATGGAACTCCGAAAAGATCCCATCACACAGAGTTGGATTGTATTAGGCCACCGGGAAGTCGTTGGCGAATCTCTGTCCGAGTGTCCGTTTGAGCCGGAAAAGATTGAAAAAATGAAGGCCATTCTGAGCTGGCCCGCGGAAGGCCCGTGGCAAGTGCGTGTGGTGCCTCATCCAGACCCGCTCTACCGCCTGGAAGGAGATGCCGGGCGGCTGGCTGAAGGCATGTACGACAAAATGGGACCGCTCGGAGCCCACGAAGTGGTGGTGGAGACGCCAGACCACGACAAGAGGATGTCCCAGTTCAGTGACGAGGAGATCGAACGGGTGTTGTGGGTGTGGGGTGCGCGGATCGCCGATTTGAAAAAGGATCCCCGATTTAAGTATGTGAGCGTCTTCAAAAATCGCGGTGTGCTGGCAGGGGAGGAATGGCCGCACGCGCACTCCGAAGTTGCTGCGACGATTTTTGTTCCGCGGCGAATCAAATACGAGTTGCACGCCGCGCACGACTGGTTCAAAGACAAAGAGCGCTGTATATTCTGCGATTTCGTACGTCAAGAGGAAAGGCAGGGCAAGCGAATCGTGGACGTGCAAGGCGACTACTACGCGCTGTGCCCGTATGCATCACGCGTGCCTTATGAAGTTTGGGTACTGCACCGCAAGCACAATCAAATGTTTGAGCAGCCGCGGCCCGGCTCCAATCGTAAACAACTCGCGGCGCTGCTTGGGCGAGTGTTGCGCCGGTTGGAAAAAGTGACGCCAGCTTACCATCTTGTGGTGCACACAGCGCCGAACACGAAGAGTAAAAAGGGCGAATTAGCGGGCTATTGGAAAACCCTGGCGGAAGACTACCATTGGCACATTGAAATCATGCCGATCTTGGAAAAGCGCAGCAAGTCGTACAGCATTAAAGAGGTGTATTTCAATGCGGAGCTGCCCGAGCAAGCGGCCGCACACCTACGCGGGTTAGACCCGAATTCATGAAGCGGTGTTTTTCGCGGGAAGAACGCGAACAAAGCCCGACGCATTTGAGATTTATTGAACGAAAGACCGGGGGTGCGCACGAGGGAATGTGCTGACATTCTTTCACGAGAGGGTTCGGCTAAGGAACGCGCCAGCCCGCCGCGGCGATTTCCGCAAAGCGAATGAATTAATATAGGTGAAGGCACCGAATTGTTAACACAGAAAGTAATGCTGAAAATAAGGTAAATCGGTTGGCCGCAGGGAAGTGACCAAGCCGGTGAGGCATCGCAATCCGTAGTGGCTATACCGGGACCGAAACCACAAAATGTGGTGTAGCGATCTAGGAAACACGCTAGATTTGCTACCCTGCATACTTGTTTACAGCCGCTAAGTCCTGTACTATGTTCACGCTTCTGAGTCGCGGTTCCTCCCAGCGCTCGATTAGCGGCTTCGAAAATCCAATTCTCGCTGTCGAGGTGTCAGATGTGGAAAAAAGAAGACGGAAAACCGCAAGGAATGCCTGAGATTTCCACCTCACCCGCGGGCACTCCAAGCACGCCAAGTCCAAGTTCGACCCCAATTCGGGAGACGACGAAGGAAGTACCGGTCTCGTCGAAGGCGGCGGCCTGCATTAGTCAAGGTATTAAAATAAAAGGCGAAGTCACCGGTAGCGAAGATCTATTCGTCGACGGCCAGGTGGATGGAAAGCTGAATCTTACGAACGGGAGTTTGACGATCGGGCCGAACGGATACGTGAAGGCGGATGTGACCGCTCGCGAGGTGATCGTTCGCGGCAGGGTGGATGGAAAAGTTTCTGGGCGCGACAAAGTACAGCTTTGGAGCACCGGACAAGTGACCGGGGAAGTACAGACCGACCGGCTGGCAATTGAAGATGGCGCAACGCTGCGGGGAAAAGTCGAAGCTGGAAAACACCCCGGCAAGACAGGAGAAGCCTCAACCGCGGCGAGCGCCTCGCCGTCGGCAGGGAAGTCATCGGGCGCGATTTCTGTGAATACCGGAACGGCGGCGGATTGATCCATGAGCTTTCTGAATAAACTCGGCATCGGGATTGGAAGTGGCACAGGCCGTGAGGTTTCGCGGCCGATACCTCAAAACGCAAGAACGCGCAACGTGGGCCCGGTCCCTGCGCTGGGCTCGCCGCGCCCGCCGGAGGCGCCGGGGTCGACGCGCGTCTCGAACGGATTGAAAGAGTTCTTGTGGAACCTGGATGGACTTGGACGCGGGACATTGTTGGATCTCGGGCCCGCCTGGCAGACAACCCTCAGCTTTTTCATCGAGCGTGGATTCCGCGTGTCTTCGGAAGATATTCTCCGGGAGTGGAAAGATTTTCTGACCGAAGAGGAAGTGCGGCTACAGCAGCCAGGCGTCGTCTCGGATACCGTGGACATGACTCCGACCGGGCGCGCAGCCCGATTCCTCGAATCCAATCTGCAGTACCCGCGCGCTTCGTTTGATGCGGTTTTAGTGTGGGACTTGTTGGATTACCTGGAGCCCGCCCTGGCGAAGCAAGCCATAACGAATTTGACGGAGCTGCTGCGTCCGGGCGGAGTCGTCTTCGCACTATTCCACAGCAAGAAGCCGGAAGGTTTTCAGCGCTACCGGATCGCGGATTCGAATTCTCTGCAAATCATTTCGGCCACGGTATTGTGCCCGGCGCAGAAGGTTTACCAGAACCGCGAGATTCAAGACCTGTTCATCCGATTCCGCACGATGAAGTCGTTCGTAAGCCGAGATCAGCTTCGGGAAACCCTTTTCATCAAGTAAAACGCCGAGGAACGAAGGAGAAAGGCGCTTCTTTGGATGGCTGTGTTCACCCCAAACTTCCTCGAGTGCTCAACTTCTGACAGCGCCGTCATTTCGCAGGAGCGCATTCGCAAAAATTCTTGATTCGCGGTTCATGGCAGCCTGGCGTATTCGGCCTTCGCTTGCTTGAGGATCGGGATGTCGGGATCGCCGTCCTCCATCGCCCGGCGGGAAACTCTCGGGCTTCCTGGAGGCGTCCGGAATAGGCGGCTGTATCGGCCTCCAAGGCGAGCACTTCGTTCTCTACTTCCGGCCTACCCGTTGACTTTGCCACCTGCCGCGCCATCCCCCCTGTATCGTTCTGCGTAAAAGCGGCGTTATCAAGTTTGCGTTCGAGAGCTTGTGCGTATGCGGCCTTGGCCTCATCGAGGCGATTCAGAGCCGTGTAGTTGACCGTGAGGAGGGCGTAGCCGAGCGGCACACCGCATGCGTTCCTCCGGCTGGATGGCGAGGAGATGATCGACCTCCATACGCTCATTGCAACCGACTCTCCCTTGTTTCTGTTTCAGGCGTGTTCTATTAATTCCCCGCGGGGAGCTCACTGGCCTGGCCCTTCAGAAAAGCACAGGCGAGCTGCACGCCTTTCTAGCGAAGCCGATACACAGCGAAGCCGACGACGAGAGTGCTGCCCCTGCCGAATCAGGGGAAGCCGCGCAAACAGGAAGGTAGTGCTAACTGAAAATGTCCGCAGGCAGCTTCAGCGATTCCTCCGCATCCGCCTTCTGGAAGCGGCGCCAGCGGGCGTGCCGTGAAGCTTGGAAGTTAGCGATCGTCAGTTCCGTAGCGGCCCCGAGAAGTCGGCGAAAGTGAGCCGCGATCAAGAAGGCCGGAAATCTCCCGCCCTCCGTTTTTCTTGCAACTTCGCGGGAAATCATAAGCTGATACGCCACCAATCTTCACTTGCAATTGAGACTGAGAGGGAGTAGACCGGGGGGTGAGAGCTCCATGAGCTCCGGAGGGGACATGACTCCACCGGGCTTAGAGCTGAACCAAAGCTGAACACACCGCTCTCGCGGTGCGAGTCGCTTTCGAAACATACGTGCACTTGGCGCGCTTCGGAGACGACACAGCCAATTAGCAAAAAGGGGGAACCGCCTGGCTCCCCCTTTTTGATTTTATTCTTTCGATTTTGTAGGTCAGTGCTGACCAGAAGCGTGGTGATGGCGACGATGACGGCTGCGATGCCGGCGATGGTGACGGTCGTGCGATGAAGCTGCATTGGATGACGGAGATTGGCCATTGCCGGCCGTCGAAGTGAGAGCCGGTTGAGCGTTGGGAGTGCTTTGCGCGTCAGAAGCAAAAAGCGACGGTGCGGCAGCCAGCACGAAAAGACAAACAGTACGTTTCACCGTAAATCTCCGATGATCAGAATTCCCCGTGGGGATATTGAAACATAAGAGAGCGCGAAAGTCGCGATGGATTTTTTATGAAACTTATCCATTGCTAAACGAGTGGCAGAGAGGCGCGAGAGGGGTGCCAGGCACGCGGAGGGAGCGCGCCTGGCGTTAGCGGGGTCTGGGCAGGGGAAACTCTATCCACCAAACTTGAGAGTCTCGAGCCACTGAATCGCTTCACGCTGATTGGCGATGATCTGAGCCTGCCATAGCAAAGCAACCGACATGAGACCCATGGTGATGATGCAAACCGTTAGAACAACGCCCATGGCACCTTCAGAGGCTGGAATGCGAAGCTTGCGAATGAGCCATGCCATAGTAAGGGATCTCCTAGTACTCAGCCTGCTGAAACCATTCGATAAACTGCGTCTAACCGAAAGGGCAATACAGATACGAAAGCCTAATACTCGCATAACAAAGGGCAATCGAAGGGCCACCATCGTGGAAGCAGAAAAGATCGCTATCCTCACGAAAACAGTAGATTTGGGAGAGTTGCGCGGAAACGAGACGGTGTGTGAACTGTCAAGCGTGTGGAAAAGCAGTCGCAATACAGACACTTTCTTTCCAAAGATTCGTGCCGGCTCCTTCCGTTTTCGAGCGGCTACTTATCGTCGCGGTGAGAGATTGGCGAGCACTTGTTCCCACGTGTCAGCGGCTCGGAGTGGTAGTGCTATTACTGGATGAGCTGGGCCTGCAGCCGGTGCAGGAGGAATGTCCGGTTTATTGTCGCCCACGTCGGTCAGAAGAATGGCGCGATCGCAAGCAGCAAAAAGTGCTGTCTCTTGACCCGGCGTGGCGATTCCGATGGTGCGGGCGTGAGAGCGGAGAGCGCGGTCGTATAGTTTGGAAAGCTCGCTGACACAGCGGCGAACGCTCGCCCCGATGGACAGGGACCACAGGATGCCCCGCTGGCGAAGCTGAATACTTCGGTTGCGGCCAGCGGCCTGGAAGTTTTCGATGGCTTGCTGAGAGGCTCCGGCGAAGAAAAAAAGCTCGTCGAAATCTCGCTGGCGCGCCAGCTCTGCTTCGGCCGGCGGCAAATTCGCATTCTGCGCCAACTCGCGGGGAGGAAGGGAGCGCAAAGAGACCACCGACACACCGGTTTCGGCCGCCAGGGTTTCCAATGCTTCCGCAGCTGCGGGTTGCTGCTCGGCGACCGGTAGGCAAGTGAACCTGCCGAGGCGGACGGTAGGCGTATCGCGCGGCCGCGGAGAGGTAGTTTGGGGCTTCAAGTGGAAATAGCCTTCGGGAAGGAATACTCCGGAGCCATCCTCGGCGATAAAAGGGTGTGTGTGTGCGAGTCTGCGGCGAGGCGCATCCATTTGAAGGCGAGTGCGGCTGGTTAGCCAGACGGTGGGAATGCCGCGGTGATCAAGGGCGGCGGTGAATTCGTCGAGACCAGGTACACCTTTTCCGTGAGCGGGAATCAGGCCGTCGATGGCGATGTACAAGATGAAAGAAGTTTGGTGCAAACGGATCTCCGCTGTGCGCGCTTCCATCTTAGCGGAGTTTGATAACAAACCGGACGAACGGCTCCAAAAAAAAAGGTCACGAAGAGGCCATAAAACGAGGGCTACAAAAATAAAGCGGGCAGGAATCCCTGCCCGCTGCCTCTTTGGCCGAGGTTGCTGTATGCGTTTAGTTGCCGGAAGTGGTGGAGGTAGTCGTCGGCTGCGAGTTCGCCTTGGGGATGCTGACGTATCCGCTGATCTGGTCCTTGCCAACCTTGTTGACGACTATTTCTTCCGGTATATGCGTGCCGGAGATGTAGAAGAAAATAGGCTCGTTGAGAGCGCGGTTCTTTTTCTCGAAGCGCTTGTCCTCGACGGTCATGGCGAGATTGACTTGGTTCTTCTTCTGGTTGACGCCCTTGAGCTCGACAGTGACGTTGCCGACCTTCTGGGGCTTGTTCTTGCCTGCGATGGTGAATTCGACGTAGTCGCGCTCGCCGAGGCGGCGGAGCTGGTCGATTTCATCGTGGTTTCGCGCGATGAGAGTGCCCATCTCGCTCTTGGCCATCTTCAGGTCTTCTTTGGTGGTGTTGAGATCAGCGCCCACTGCGGTGACCTTCGTGTCGACGTTCTTCACGTCATCCGTGCCAGCCTTGGTTGCCAGTTCGGTGTGGACGGACGTGTCAAGAGCGCTAAGCTTTTGCGTCGTCTCGTCGTTCTGCTTGGCTACCAATTCGGCCTGCTGACGAGCCTTCTTCAGCTGGCCCTGGGTAATCTTGAGCTTGTCGGTGACAACCTTCAGATCACCCTGAAGATCAGCATTGGCCTTCTCGTCCTGCGCGAGGCGGTCCTTTAGAGAAGACATGTCCTGCTGGACGGACTGTTGTGCGGACTTAACCTCGGTGGTGACTGCTTGCTGCGTGGAGTCAAGCTTTGACGAAGCGTTCCAGCCGAATCCCAAACCGGCTATCGCGACCAAGCCAAGTACGATGATCGCAGGCAACTGCCAAGATGAGCTGTTTCTCGTTTCGATGATGTGTTCCTCTACCATAAAAAGTGTTTTCTCCTCACCCGAATGTGGGCGAACGATTTGAACTCTTAATCGGCCCGTAACAGAGAGGATGCAAGTAGAACGCCAAAGGAAGTACAGGGAACATGGGGCGAAGATGCCTGTAAATTGATGAATAAATGCGGGTTGCCCACGGAGCCGGATTGCATACGGAGAACAGAGGCAGTACTAGTCCTAGCAATCTTTACGCAAGGAAGACCCATTTCGGAGTTTCTTACTCTTCCGGCTGGATCAAGGGAGATTGACGCCCAGAGATTTGAGGTCAGAAGTCAGCTGAGCTGGAGACTGGAACTGAAGGCCGCTCATGCCGAGACGCTGAGCGGCTTCGAAATAGGCCGCAATGTCATCAATATAGACGGCTTCCTGGGCCTGGACTTTGAGGGCGCGAAGAGCTTCCCGGTAAATGATCGGATCAGGTTTGCTGGCGCCGACGACGCAGGAATAGATGCGAGTGGGGAAAAAAGCGAAAAAGCTGTAGGCAGCCTCCATATGCCGGACGTGAATGGCGTCGGTATTGGAGAGGAGGGCAAGGCGATACCGTTTGCATAGTTTTTCGAAGAAAGCGTCCTCGTGAATGGGAGTGGGATCCAGTACCCGGTTCCAAATTTCAGTGAACTGCTCGAAGCTGACGCTGCCTCCAAAGCGCTTAGCCAGATGGAGGTACCAATCGCGGGGCGAGATACGACCCTCTTGCCAGTCGTGCCAGCGAGGATCCTTCTCGATGGCGGTCCATAGTTCGGAAGGTGAAAGAGAACCCCCGGCCGCCAGGCCCTGCATCGCCCGGGTCACATCAATCCGGACCAAGACGCGACCGATATCGAAGATAATTGCGCGGAGATTAGCGGGGGACATCGGCTATTTAATGTCAGCGCCAGGGATGGGAGCCTGCGTCGCCGATCCAGCTGATTTCGACTGCTGCCTTGCGTGGAGGATGCTGATGATCGCGGGAAGGAGCGAGAGCACGATGACCACGGCAATCACGTAGTGGATGCGCTGACCGATGTTTGGAATAGAGCGTCCAAGTGTATAGCCTCCTAGTATCATGCTGCCGACCCACAGGGTGCCGCCGAAGAGGTCATAGGGCAGGTAGCGGGAGTAGGACATTTTTGCGGCGCCAGCCACCAGAGGGCAAAACGTCCGAATGATGGGGACAAAGCGGGCCAAAATGACTGTCTTGGAGCCGTGCTTTTCATAGAAATCGTGGGCGCGCTGGAGATGGCTGCGGCGGAATAAGAAAGAGTCTTCGCGGCGGTAGAGCGAAGCTCCGGCGGCACGGCCGATCCAATAGCCGACTTGGTCACCGGCGATGGCGCAGAGCATGGTGGGAAAAAGGAGCCATGCTAGGTGGACAGATCCGGTCGCCGCGAAAACGCCTGCAGTGACCAGAAGCGAATCGCCGGGAAGAAAGAAACCGACAAAGAAGCCGGTTTCAATGAATACAATAATCCAGACTAAAAGCGGGCCGCCCCAGCGGACTAGTCCTTCGACGTCGTAAAGTGTATGGAGGAGATGACGGATCGATTCGAGCACTCGGTGCGGGTCCTCGCGATGGTTCTTACAGGCACGGGCACTGGGACGAGCGTGTGGGAGCGCAGCGTCATAAAAGCACCCAGTCCAATACGGTAACAGAAAACGCCGATATCTTCTCCGCATTCATGCCAGAGAACGATGGAAGAGATAATAGCCGCGATTAGAGCAGTTAGGCGAATCATCGGGATGCCTCCGCGAGCCAGAGATGACTTTGTGCTTCGGCTTCGATCCGAGCCTGAAATTCGATATGGGCGTCTTGAGGAGGGTTGAGCAGTTGCTGGATGCGGGGGAGTGCGCGGCGTGCCGCTATGGCGCCAGCTTCGATGGCCTCGTCGGCGCGATCAAAATCATCCCAGGCGAGAGACTGGACGTCGGGGCGGAGTACCAAGTCGGCGTGACGCTCCCATATTTCGAGCTGATGCTTCTGGGCGGCGCTGACGGCGCGGCAGACCACTTGAAAGATGTTGGATGGAGCGCCGCGGTGACCATCATCGAGGCCAACCGAAACGGCAAGCACGTGCCTGGCACCAAGGTCGCGGGCCGCGGATGTGGGAACCTGGGCGACGAGACCGCCATCGGCAAGATAGCGTGTTCCGATTTGTACGGGTTCGAACAAGCCCGGGAAAGCGCAGCTTGCGCGAATCGCGTCGCACAGATTTCCGTGCGTGAAAACTACGGGCTCTCCGTTGGCCAAGTCCGTCGCGACTATAGCCGTGGGAATTTTGAGATCCTCGAACTTTCGCGATTCAAACACTTGCTCGATCAAATCGCCCAGGCGGTGATTGCTGGCGAGCCCCAGTCGGGAGACGCGCCACCTGGCGATGTCGCGGAAACGGAGCGTGCGGCAAGTCGCAATGATGCGCGCGAGAGGCGCCCCGCTGGCGTAGGCCGCGCCGAGAATGCTGCCCACGCTCGTGCCAGCAATGTAAGAAATTGGAATGTGATTCTGCTCGAGAACTTGCAGGACGCCGAGATGCGCGAATCCACGCGCGAATCCGCCGCCTAGAGCCAGGCCTAGACCTGGTCTTTCGGACGGGGCGACTGGCCCAGCGTTCAGTGAGGAATGATGGGGCCGCGACATGCCAGAAGCTTGCCATCCACATCCTTTATTCCCTATGGGCCAGGCGTCCCTATAAATCAGTACGTGCGTACTGGTGTGGCAAATCGAGTTAAAAATTGCTTGAGAAGCAGGCAGTACCTTCTTACTAGGCTAGTACCCCGTCTGTACCATTGTTCGCGGAGGTGCGTTCAGCGATTCTGTTCCCGTCAGCGAGTGCTGAACATGTGCAGGAGGGGGAATGGACAGCGCATACGCAGCTTGGTTGGGGCAGCCGGTCGTGCTGCAGGTGGCACTAGGCGATATTAAGGTGCCGCTTCGGGGTACGCTGCTGAAAGATGGCGATGAGACGGTTCGAATGAGGATTGGCGAAGGTTGGGATGTGGACATCTATAAAACGATGATCCTGGCAGTGGAGCAAGATGCTATGGCGTTGCTTCCCGCGTGAGGAGGAACAATGAATAGCCAAGTGCCAAAGTATGTGACACGAGGACGCGCGGCGCTGCTCCTTGGAATCTCTGAAGCCGAACTTTCCCGGCTTTCCCATGAATCAGGACTGGGACGCAAAGAGTGCGCGGGAGAGAAGGAAGAGATGTTTTTTACCTACGAAGAGTTAAGAAAGATTTGCGTGCTGACCCTGCACCAGGTGAACTAAGAATTTCGCGAGTTTCCTCCGGCCCCCCTCAGCAGTAACCCCCACCCCGGGTCGCTCCCCCCAGCGACCCGGGGTTTCTATTTTCCAAAAAAAATTTCGCGGCACAGATTGCGGCCCTGCGCGGAAATATCTCTGAAGTCTACGGCCTGGTCCTTTTCCCCGGGTTCAGATTTCCTTTGACACCAGGCGCTTGGAGAATGAGACTTAGCACCGCAAAGTCACGGGGGAGAAGAAGAATGGGGCAGAGGCCGTTTCGCAGGATGTGGATCGCAGCCATCGCGATTGCTGCGGGAACGATCGCAATGAGTTATGGCGTCGGGGCGGGGGTTGCGACTGAAAATGAGAATTACGACGTGGTCATCGCGAACGGCCGGGTGATGGACCCAGAATCCGGGCTGAATGCAGTACGCAACGTGGGGATTAGCGGTGGAAAGATTCGTGCGATTTCGCCGAATCCGCTGCAAGGAAAGTCGATGATGGATGCGAAAGGGCTCGTCGTCGCACCGGGATTCATTGATTTACACGAACACGGGCAGGAGCCGAAGAACTATCAGTTCCAAGTGCATGACGGCGTTACGACTTCGCTCGAACTCGAGGCGGGGACGGCTGACGTGGCTGGTTGGTATGCCAAGCGGGAAGGGAAGTCGCTGATCAATTTCGGTGTGAGCATTGGGCATATACCTGTGCGAATGAAAGCGCTGCATGATGCGACAGGAGGCATGCTGGCCGCTGGCGAGGCAGCCCATCGCGCTGCAACTGGCGCGGAGCTCGCCGAGATGAAAGCAGACATGGAGAAGGGCTTTCGGCAAGGAGCTCTGGCGGAAGGAATGGGAGTGAACTACACGCCGGGGGCTTCACGGCTGGAGATTTTGGAGATGTTCAGAATCGCTGCGCAGTACACTGCGTCCGTGCATGTGCACCTTCGTTACGCAGGATTGAAAGAGCCCACGACGGGAGTCGCGGGGCTCGAAGAAGTCCTTGCGGCGGCGGTCGCGACTGGCGCTTCGCTGCACGTTGTGCACATCACAAGCATGGGTTTGAAGTTTACGCCGGAACTGATCGCGATAGTGGAAGGAGCGCAGCGGCACGGGCTTGATGTGACGACGGAGTGCTATCCGTATACGGCGGGAAGCACGGCGCTGGAGTCCGCGATTTTCGATCCCGGGTGGCAGGAGAATATGGGAATTACATATAAGGACGTGCAGTGGGCGGAGACGGGCGAGCGATTGACTGCGGAGACGTTTGAGAAATACCGGAAGAAGGGCGGAATTGTAGTTGTCCACTCGATTCCCGAAGAAGCGGCGCGAACCGGGGTGGCGAACCCCATCGTGATGATCGCGAGCGACGGCATGCCGATTACGGGCTCAAAAGTGCATCCCCGGGGACAGGGAACATTCTCGAGAGTGCTCGGGCACTACGTGAGGGAGGAAAAGGCGCTCGACCTCATGACGGCGCTTCGTAAAATGACGTTGATGCCGGCGCAACGGCTGGAGAAGAGGGCGCCAGTATTCAGAGATAAAGGCAGGATTCGCGTCGGCGCCGATGCGGATATCACGGTTTTCGATCCGGAGCGCATCCTCGATAAGGCGACGTATGAGGAACCGCTGCAGTATTCGCAAGGAATTCGGTTCGTCCTTGTAGGCGGAGTTGCCGTGTTGAAGGACGGTCAGCTCCTGGAAGACGTGTTTCCGGGAAACGCGGCCCGCGCGCCTATTTCTCAATGAGTTCCGGCGCGGGTGGATGAGCGGCGCACCGCTATGTTAGCTCTGATAAGTTCTCGTACATCATGTGCCCTTCACTGGCCAGAACGGGGCTGTGGGAAATAGCTCCTGCCTTGTCCCGTTGGGTTTACCGGAGATTCGGCGGGGTTCAATCCACGATTGCGGTCGGATGACGAAGAGACCGAACGTAAGCACCAGAAGAATCGTAGCTTCCGAGGTGACCACTGGGACAGAACCCCGGTGATGGCTGGTATTAGTCAGCATCCCCCGGACGCGTGAAGAGCTCGAGCGAGGTGTGCTGCGCCATCGACTCGCATCGATTCGCGCGTTGACCGGACGTTTCTCTTTGAAGTATGCTTGCTCTCAGCTGCACAGAAGTTTCTTCGAGCAGTGCATCATGAACAACTTCCGCCGAGATTCAGCTCGAATACTCGCCTTTCGAAAGGAGTGTTATGCCCAGAAAAATCGATCCGCTGAATAAAAAGCAGTACGGTTCGGTAACGGCAATGCTAACGGTGACCGACGTGAAAGCGGCAGCCGACTTTTATCAAAAGGGATTCGGCTTTGCCAAACGGGGGATCATGAATGGCCCGGACGGCAAAGCGATCCATGCCGAGCTCACACTCCGAGGCACGACATTAATGTTGGGTCCGGAAATGGCGCAGATGGGTTCCCGCGCCGCGAAGACAGTCGGCGCCTCACCGACGACTTTGTACCTGCTGACGGAGGATGCAGACAAAGTGGTTGCCAAGGCCGTAAAGCTCGGCGCTGTGCTCAAGGGACCAGTGATGGATATGTTTTGGGGCGACCGCTGTGGAACCGTTGTCGATCCCGAGGGATATACTTGGATGGTCGCTACCCACATTGCAGAACCCACACCTAAGGAAATGCAACGGAAGATGATGGAACAAATAGCCAGCCAACAGGCAGCCCGCGCTGCGAGTGCCTCCTGATTGGCACAAAAGCTCCGGCTATCTTTCTTGTTCCAAACCGCTCCAGTCAGGGTGGCGGGGACCCGGCATAGGCGCAATTTCAACAACAACCTCACGCCACAAAGGCAGCAGCATCCTTTGAACTTCCCGCGTTCGGTCTAGTGTCGTGTCCCGGAAATAAATGCATAGTTTCCAGCTCGCAAGAACTTGTAGGGCGGGGATTGCCCCGCCGGAGTCGATCGCGAGAATCGCATGGTATTTCCTGGACGCAAGCTAGAAGCGAATCGGAATGTCTGACACCATTGTACTTCGAAGAGGTAGCTCTGTGGATTCGCTGCTTCTGGGATTGCCGGGTCTGCTTCTTATTGATGACGTACGCAACGATACTCGCTTCGCCCTTCGCAGCCTGAAGAATCACGCAAGTCGGCAGCCCTGCGCGATTCCGCGCGGGGGACCGCCTAGGAGGTCGCTGAAGGATGACTCCCGAAGAAGCCAAACATAGGCAATTGACGATCGTTCGCGCACAAGCCTATGCGGAACTATTCGGCCGCAAACCCGACGCATTTTTCGCCTCCCACCAACTTAAGGGAGCAGCGAACGGTGCGGACTTCATTGACGTGTTCGTCTACCCGATGGAGATGGAGGGCGTAGACGGCCCCGTTTGCGCCGCGATCACCAATGGTATGTCGGACCAGAGGATGGCCGAGGGCGATGATCCTGGACAGCCGCGTCGCCGCGAGTTGATCCAGTACTTGCGGAAATGCACTCCCGGCCATGCCAAGCGGCTGCGAGACATGGCGTGGCTCCCCCTGCACGACGGATTCCTCCTCGACAGCCATCACAGTATCGCGTGGGACTGGTCCGCCGTGGAAGGCACGCCCTGGAAGAACGCTTTCTTCCTGCCGCCACTAATTACCCCGCACGCCAAGTTTACCGTCGAGATTGAAGGAGAACCGATGTCATTCCTGTGGCACATCCCGATCTCCGACGGGGAGCGCGCGTTCAAGCAGCAACAAGGTTCCGGCGCGCTGCTGGATCGCATGCAAGAACTGGGGCTACCCTGGATCTTCGATGAGGCCAATCGTCCCTCACTCGTCGAGTAGGCAGGTGGCCCATCCGGGCCTGAAACGGACTTCTGGCTCCGCCGCATATCTACAAGTAGTTCCTTTCGATGTCGCGCGAAGGACGCTTCTCGAGGTACGAATTCGCAAGAATTTCGTTAAGCACGTTGCACTGCACTCAAGCGGAGATCAGCCGGCACCGCTTTGTGTACGGTCTTCGCTGCTTATAGAATCTCGGAATCATGCTCGCAAGCCCGTGGCGAACCCTTGGTTCTCCCGACCCCATTCTCTGAGTGGGCGGTCGCGGTACGCGTCGAGCGCGCCGAGGCTCCCGTGCCCGCCATTTCCGAGAAGTCTCTTCGTTTTTTTCGTCGAAGAACTTCGCGCCGAGACTGTCCCGGAGCCCACTCGCGCGTGTATGTGCGGTTGAGCAGGCTTACCCGCGCTGCTTCAAAATCGGCCGAGTCAGATCCACCAAGCGGGCCCGCTGCTGACTATTAGCGTCGAAGTTGACCGGATCAAGCCATCGCCGAAACGCGCCTTGCAGTGCCGGCCACTCCTGATCGGTCGCCGCATACCAAGCTGTGTCGCGATTGCGACCTTTGTAGACGGTGGCTTGCCGGAAGACGCCTTCGAATGACAGGCCGAGGCGCTGAGCCGCCGCACGAGATGGAGCGTTGAGCGCGTCGCATTTCCACTCGTACCGCCGGTAGCCGAGATCGAAGGCGCGTTTCATCATCAGGTACATCGCTTCAGTTGCGGCCGGCGTACGCTGCAATAATGGCGAGTAGTTGATATGACCTACCTCAATCGAGCCGTTGGCAGGATCAATCCGCAGATAGCTCGCCACTCCGACTGCCTTACCCGTTTTGCCGTCGATGACGGCATGAAATAACGGATCGTCGCCGCAGCAGAGGCGATTCATCCAAGCGAGATAGCTCTCCAGGCTGTCGAACGGACCGTACGCCAAGTAGGTCCAGATGCGGTTGTCGGTGTCCAACCGATTGGCCTGATACAGGTCGGCCGC
>Ga0207151_1017_pt1 | contig 46464 bp, 31 predicted proteins | sample Alteio_BWMinHeat_29_FD_153523 | JGI IMG/M metagenome (GOLD analysis project Ga0207151, IMG submission 153523) | Enriched cells from forest soil in Barre Woods Harvard Forest LTER site, Petersham, Massachusetts, United States -... | ecosystem: Environmental > Terrestrial > Soil > Temperate forest >... | reverse complement strand
ATTTAACTCCGTTTCAGCAAATTCGTAACTTGTTGATTGTCATGGGGTCCGGAATTGGCGCTGCATTATTGCTTTCCATTTTCTTAGTGTCCCACTATGGGCCGACAGGCAGTTATGCGATCAAAGATCTTTTACTGGCTCCAGAAATGCTCTCTTCTTTGCACTACAATGACTCAAATCCAAAAACTGGAGGGGTGTCGCGCTATATTTTCAGTGGAATTGAATTTTATAGGGGGGATAAATCTCGAACTATTTCCCTAGAAAAGTATCGTCAATTTTACACGTTAATTTCTTCCGATAAAAGCCTCCTTAACCCATCTGAAAAGGTCCTTTCGCAATTTATTCCTGCTGTATCCGCACTGTCCATCAATGTTCGAACGGAAAGCAATGCCGCTTGGCAAGAGGAAAGCAGATCTTTTCAGCAGCTCCAGTTCGGGAAGGATTACTATCGGGCCGAATTGCATGAGGAGAAAAATTCAGATCCTTGGGCCTACTACAGTCATCAGGGAATCTCGCAAATCATCAACGATCTTTTTGAGAAACCATGAGAACAGCAGGGATTTTTCTTTTTTTAGGTTCTGGGGCATCCATGGGGATCCCTGTGATTGGCTGCAAGTGTGCTGTATGCATCTCAGAATCGCCCTGCAACCACCGCTTGAGGCCTTCTGGGCTTCTGACAGTAGGAGGACGAAAATTCCTATTCGACTGCGGACCGGACTTCCGCTTGCAGGCCATACAGCATAAGATCGATCGCTTGGATGGAATTTTGCTGACCCATGCACACCATGACCACACCGCGGGATTGGACGAGGTTCGGGTCTATTACATGCGTGAGAAAAAGGCGATCCCTTGCTTGCTTTCGCCCAGCACTGCTGCTGACATACAGATGCGCTACCCTTACATTTTTGGAGAGCCTGGTCATGCCCACAAGTTGATTCCAAGGATGGCCTTGCAGGAACTTAAGGATGTCCAGGGCGAGGTGGTCTTTGAAAAGTTGCGCATTCAGTACGTCACTTATGAGCAGGGAGGCATGCCTGTAAACGGTTTTCGTTTGGGCAATTTCGCCTACATTTCCGATATTCGACACTATCCTGAATCTTTGTTTGAAGCGCTTTCCGGCGTAGAGGTTTTGGTGCTTAGTGCATTACGGATGGAGCCGACTCCCTTTCATTTCAGCATTGATGAAGCCGTGGCTTTTTCTGAACGCGTTGGTGCCGCTCACACATGGCTGACACACATTGCTCATGAGCTGGATCATGAAGCGACGAATGCGCGCTTGCCTCCGAATGTGCGTATGGCATACGATGGCCTGGAACTTGATGTTTTAATCGATGAAGTACTATGAGTGAACTAATATTAGGCAATAAAGAGGCTTCAAAAGAACCCATAAAAGCTTTGCTAGTCTCTGCTTTTAAGGGCGGAGCAGCGCAGCGCCCATTGGCTGAAGAGCACCTTAACGAGCTGGAAGAACTAGGTCGCACATATGGTCTACAGGTCATCCACAAGGTGTTGTGCCCGATTCGCAAGTATGAGGCAGCCACATTTATTACAGAGGGAAAGCTTCAGGAGCTTGTAGCAGAGGCACAGCTGAAAAAGGCAGAGCTCGTCGTTTTTGATGATGAGATCTCTCCCAGCCAGCAACGTAATTTGGAACAAGCTTTTGGGATACCTGTCATCGATCGCACCGAATTAATTTTAGGCGTGTTTGCTCAGCGAGCTCAAACTAAAGAGGCTCGACTGCAAATAGAGTTGGCGCAGCTCAAGTATCAAGCTCCGCGGTTAAAACGGCTCTGGACGCACTTGTCGAGGCAGGCAGGGACAGCCGGTGGTGGCAGCGGAGGGGGAGGATATTTAAAAGGCGAAGGCGAAAAGCAGATCGAAATCGACAAACGCATTTTGAAGCGCAAGATCGATCAAGTGCAGCAAGAAATTCAGGCAGTCTCGGCGAATCGCAATGTTCAGCGCACGGCGCGCGAAAGATCGGACATTCCTGTTTTTAGCATTGTAGGCTATACCAACGCAGGAAAATCCACTTTATTAAACGCCTTAACAAATGCCAAAGTGCTTGTCGAAGATAAGCTGTTTGCCACTTTGGATACCACAACGCGTAAGTTCACGCTTCCTAACAACCAAGAGATCCTGCTTATCGATACCGTAGGGTTCATCCGAAAGCTCCCACACTTACTTGTGGCAGCCTTTAGGAGCACTCTCGAGGAAGCCGTCCAAGCGGACATTCTGCTGCATGTCGTGGATGCCAGCCATCCTATGGCTGAGGCGCAAGCTGAGACCACTTTTGAAGTTTTAAAAGAGCTAGGCGCCGAAGGCAAACCTGTCTTGACACTCCTGAATAAGGCGGATAAGTCGGAAAGTGAAAATACGATTCGCAAGCTAAAAATCAAATATCCAAAGACCATTGCGCTCTCTGCGTTGCAAAAACAGGGTTTTGACGACCTTCTGGAGCTGATGATTCAAGAATTAAGCAAACAGCGCAGAAGTATGACGGTACGCATCCCGCAGAAAGAGTATGCTATTGTTAGTGAACTGTTAAGAATGGGTAATATTCTTTCTCGCGATTATGAAGAAAATGATGTGATTCTTAAAGTGGATTTGCCTGTAGCGCTCGCAGAGAAACTGAAGAAATATGAAGTTAAGCTGTAAAGTCATTGCAAACGTCCTTAAAGGGACAAAAGAGTTTTGGTCGGCCTTAAAGGACATTAGGGACACCAAGGACACCAGGGACAATAGGGACAAAAGTTTAACACTTTTGCAAAAGAGGTAGCCGCCGTCCTTAATGTCGCTGGGGTCCCTGGTGTCCCTAATGTCCCTTAAAGGGTAGTTGTGCTGCAAAAAAGCTTTTGTCCCTAATGTCCCTAAAAGTAGGCTTTTGCAATTAACACTTTGAAGGAAAACATGCCCTCATACAATGTTCAGAGCCTGCCCGAAAACGAAAGGCCTCGTGAAAGATTAATGCGCCATGGGCCTGAGGCACTAACTACAGCAGAATTAATCGCCATTCTCTTGGGAAGTGGGATGAAAGGCATGCCGATCCTCCAACTTTCTCAGTCCATCATTGCCACATTTGGAGATCTGCAAAAACTTTCTGAAGCTACGATGGCTGAATTATGCTCGATCAAGGGCTTAGGGCCTGCTAAAGCTTTGCAGTTGCGTGCTGCCCTTAGCTTGGGGCTGCGTGCTGCAAAGGCAAATCCCACAGTCAAGTACCGAATAGAAACACCCCTGCACGTTTACAATCTCATTAAAGATGAAATCGCAAATGCGAAAAAAGAACATTTCATTGTTATTTTGCAAGATATCAAAGGATTTGTAATCGATTATGTAACTGTTGCGGTTGGGACTCTTTCACAAACTCTCGTTCATCCACGCGAAGTGTTTAATCCGGCCATTAGGCATCATGCCGCTAGCATAATTCTGGCCCACAACCATCCTAGCGGGGATCCCACACCCTCTCCGGAAGATTACGAACTGACAAAAATTTTGGTAGAAGCAGGACATCTAATGGGCATCCCGATCAACGATCATTTAATTATTGGCGGCAATCAATACATTTCTTTAAGGCAATTAGGAATTTCCTTTTGAAAGGCCTAATAGAATTTTTAAATAGCTTTTTATCCATTCATATTTTAATATTAAGTTTTAATCATTTATAGGCAATTTTATGTTTGCAGCCGTGCAGGGTTTACTGAGCAGTCCTTCAAGAAAACCTAAAGATGGGTCTACACCCAAAACTCCTACCAAGGTAGATGCAGTTGCAACAGGGGCGCTCGAGCCTGATATGAAACTTAGTGTTGGAAAACGATTTGTCGGGAAAATGCTTCTTAAGTCATCCGAAACTTCAACAGGGATAGGCTTAGATCCTCTCATCAAAGTGCTAGTGCCCTTTATTAGGGATCTAGAAGACTTTGCACCTTTTCGCGATATTGTTACCCCTGACATTCTTCAAAATGTGCTTTGTGGGGCCATCGCAGGCTTTAAAGAAAGATCAAAGAGCAGAAATCTGCATGAGGTGATCGTTGCCTTAAGTAAATTAATCCCCCAGGCAAGTACTGCCCCCTCTGTTGTAGAAGCTCAAGGTAAAGTAAAAGAAGCCATGGCTGCTGCAGATGAAGATCTTCTCTTTCAATCACAACAACAACTATTTGAATGCGAAATAAAAGAGCTGCAACAAGCACAGTCTGAAAATTATGAGAAGAGAGTGGAGTGGTTGGAAGCGGAAAAAAAATTAGCAATTGCCCATCGAAATTTAAAAATTGCACAGCAAGAAAAGGCAAAATTAAACGCGGCAAAGGAAAATGAAGAAGTTGTCGATAAAAGAATTGCGGAGCTAACGGAAGAAATAAGACAGAGTAAAATCACTCTTTCTAGATTGGTTATTTTGCCCTTTATATTAGCTCTCTTTCCTAATGCACAATCACTTAATGTAGGTCTACATGTATTCAGCGGCGATAGTATAAGGGATCAGATTTATAATAACATTACAAAGCCTGAAAACCATGTTGTATTTTATGATCTATTTTTTCAGCAATCTCCTGTAAATTCGTACACTTTTGCGGTCGAAACATTCTCTAAACATTTATTTCCTGTTGTTCTCGACAAGTTTTTAAAAGATCCATCTGAGCTTATTCAAGCATTTAAAAAATACGTAACTGCTAGATTTCCTGAAACCAACGGTTTCTTTGGGGAATCTATTCCGATACTATCTGCTCTCATTCCAATTTTCACTTCTCTGCCGCAAATTCCTGAACTTCTTAGAAATCGCTCTGTACAAATTATTACCGCCTTGCTCAAAAACGTAGAGTCCGTATCTTCCGATGAGTTGAGTAATGCGACAGGGATCGCGAAGAGTGTTCATTTGTTAGCCAGAGTCGCCGGGCCAGTTCTTACAGCCCCGTTAATCGAACAAAATTCCCTGGCAACACGAGTCAGAATTTTTACTGGAAATTTAATAAAGATCAGTGGTCTTAAGGGAATCTTAGCGAAGTTTCTTCTGGGCAAAGAAGCAGAGGGTAAGGCTAAGAACGCAGCGTGTTCTTTTCCTGATAGCCTGGAAGAAGATTTGCCGAAATGGATTTTAGAAGCTTGGCAAAAAAAATCTATCAAAGAACCAGGCTTGCAAGGCTGGTTGGACCCTAAAACTGCTCTGGAAGCACGTAAAAAAGAGATGGGACAAAGCGTCCAAGGTCGAATAAGCATAGCTCTTTCAAGCATGGTTACGAAGAAGCTGTTCACTAATCTGGAAAAATCAGGCCAAGATCCGCAAGAAGTGGAAAAGTTAGCGAAAAAATTAGTGGAAAGTTTGCTCTCCTTTGTACCTGAAGCGGATCGAAAGCAGATGCGCGAGGTGCTTCTCAAGCCTGTTACGGAGTTAGTGCAATCCGCCCTTGTCGGAGAGAAATCGCAAGCTTTTCGTACATTTCTTCGATGTCATTTCGAAAGAGTGCTGTTAACGAGTTTTAAGAGTAAATCGCCGCTTACTCTATGTGTAGAAAGTGCTAAGCTATTCAAACAAGCTGAATTTTCTAAACTAGCTCAAGCCTATCATGCAGCCTTGGAAAAAGTTAGAACCGACAATGCGGCTGTAGGAGAGGCACAACTAAAAGTTCTTGTGCAACAAGCGGCGGAAAGTGAAAAGAAAAAATTATTAGAAAGTGTCCTTGAACCGCTATCAAAAGCTCTTTTTTCAGTTTGGGGACTGGATCAGAGTGACATTCTTCAAGCTTTTGGCCTGTCTAAAAAGTTGCAAAAACTATGTGCGGAATATCTTTTTGAAATTCTACTATCGTCAACCACCCAAAAGCCTTATATCGACCGTGTAGAGGAATTAGGATTAAGTCACGACAAGGCTTCTGAACACTCTTCTTGGCTGATTAAGGCCTCACGCATTTTAATGCCTAATATGCTTACAAAGTCGTTAAAAACTTTTGTGTGCTCACCTGACTTTGGCCCATTTTTGCGTTCCATGTTTGAGTTGGATGAAGAAGCTGTAAAATTCTTCCGAGCAGAAGTAGAGGCATTTGCTCAAGATCCTCAGTTCGCACCGGTATGGGAATACGTCGATTATCTATTTTCTGAAATTGCTCCTAGCACACTCCTGAACTGGTTTATAAGTTCAAAAGGACAATCCTCCTTCCCTACCATTTTAAGTGCATCCGTACAAAAAGTATGCTCGCTAGTGTTCTCTTCCGACAATGGAATCGCCATCACAGAGCATGCGCGTCTTGTCAGACAGTCGCGCAATGAAATCGTTGAGCATGAAGCTAAGCTGCGCGCACTTCAGGCCCAGGAAAAGCTGAAAGCGCAATTGAGTGGAGAAATTACTGCATCACGAGAACGGGAGAGTAAGTACCTTAAAGAATTAGGAAGCGACTTTGCTGCCTTAGCAAAATCGTTGTTGGGCATTTTAGAAGTGAGCGGAGAAAATCCTTTCTCGGGACTATTTGTTCCGGAAAGCGACAGAGTGTGGAAGAACATTCCTGGAGAGTTCCAAGATCTTCTAGCGACTCTATATATGGAATTTCATCCGGCGACCGCAGAAGAGCTCCGCAAAGAATTGAAAGATTTTTATCACACAAATGAAGCCGGAGAGATGTGCCGCATCATTGGAGCCTTTATCAGAGACCAGGGTCCGCATGTCCTGAGTAAAAATAGCCAAAAAATCGCTAGTAGTTTGTTTAAAGCATTCGAGGAATATGTAAAAACTCTGCCTCCAAGCCCATCCAGAGACGAACTTTTGGGTCATCTTCAAGCGAAAAAAAATGATATGATTCAATTTGTCGGATCTAATATCAAAGATTTTGCGGATAAGGGTATTTCGCTAAAAGATCGAAACGATTCTAGGTCGGCAGAACTTAAAGCTTTCTGGGAAAAGATGGGTAGCTTTACAGAAATCTTCCTCATGAAAACCCTTCTGAAATTTGCTAAAAGAACTAGAGATTTAGATCAAGATCCAGATTTTCTCTGGAATTTTATTAACAATGTAACGGGCATTTTGCTTGCAGACCACGTCCACGCTGTCTCACAAGGGGTACAAGCCACAAAACGTACACGTGTGCATCAAGTAAGTGCTCAAAGAATGATCTCTGTCTTCACCCATTTTCGCTATAATGGAAATGCAGAAAGAGACATTCTACACCCCTCCCTTAAGCCCATTGAACTGTCTGCCGCAGAGCTCGCCCTGCCACTAGACGAACAGCAAAAACTCAAAAGTGAACGCATTCAGCAACAGCGTATGGAGCATCTTTATAAGCCTCTGGCTGATATGGTGATCAAATTCTGTGAACTCGATCCTTCCGACTTTCCCGGCAGAGCCCATCTTTTCAAACATGTCAAAAATCTTGCCCCTGATATTCTTGAACTGCTTTATGAGGAAGGACCTGACTTGGGACACCTCTATGATGGCATTACAACCCTTTGTGATAATGTCTTGCAGCCCATTTTAAGCAGGCAGCTTTTGGCTGAACAATCGTTTAATCTCAGTGACAGAGCGGATACAACAGTGCCGGGCGATCGACGTGCGGCTCATAGGGTTCAAATTCATGATTCTTGGCATGAGATTGCGCAACTCATGATGCCTTATCAGCCCTGGTTTATGCGAGTAGCAGCGAATAGATTATACGTGGATGGACAACCTTTGCAAAACGCGATTGTCGCAAGAGTCACTCACAACGTAGAGCCTTTTGTCAGAAATGCCAAGATAACCAATATGACAAAAACAGCCTTCCGTGCATGTGTGGAGAGCCTAGTCCCATCCGCCACTTGGGACGACGGTGGCAACTTGAGTGTCAGGGATCTGGATTTAAGACCCTCATCCGTCCCCAAAGCCATTCCTAACAAACAAGCCATTTTGCATAAAAAATCTAGAAAGACAGCCCGCGCCCTAGAATCCACCGTTTCTTTAGCCCTAAAAGGCGCCTCATATAGTGCCCAAAACCACTTTTATTACGATCGTGTCGTTACAAAAGTTCAGGCCGTTTTTAGATTCATCTTCCGCGGATACTCAGATCGCATCAATCGCCTTTTCCAGACCATACTTGAAGTGATCTCTTTCACTTTGAACATCCCTTTTGCCCTTCTGGCTCTATTATGGAACCCCTTAAAAGAGCGCTGGATCGCAAAATATGTGCGACATTCTGTATCGGATCTTAGCCACCCAATTCATGAGAATTTATCGATACAGCTTGTGCACACTTTCCTAGAGAATGCCAGCCAAATAAAAGGAAGAGAGAAAAAAAGTCTTTAAGTTGGAACGAAAGACCCTGAAGATCAAGGAAATAAACCCAAAACTGTAACAGTTCAGATACCCCCTCCTTTTTTTCAAAAAACCATCGTCCCTTACCCTAAAGGATGGAAAGAACGTTCTTATTGGGCGCGCATGGCCATTCTTTACGTTCAATCTGTATGGTATTGGATGATCTTTCAAAAGAAGAAGTTCTCCATCTAGAGATTGCCTTGGGATTACCCATGTTCTACAATTATAACGCTGGAAAATTTACCAGAAGTTAACTCTCTCATTAAAATTCTAAAATTTTTAAAAAAATCCTTTACAATAATTAGTATATTTGTAATAATTATTATATATTAATAAACAAAAAATGGTATATATGTTACAAATAGTTGGACAATTAGCCCCAATAATAATAACGGTTGTTACTAACAATATCGTTCCAAATCGACATATTACTCATAATGAAGCCATTAGAGATAAAGTTTTGCGTTGTGCTACGCCTTTATTTTTACAGATCGCCGCTCAAAGCCTTGGCTATCTAACAGGAATGGCAATTCTAGGCATTTCTGTTTCTCCCATTGCGTGGATTACTGTCACTCTATTAGCTATTACAGCTATATCCCTAACAATTCAGCAAAATAAAAGTGAACCTAAAATCATACGTCAACAATTAACTATTGCCGTCACCATCTTTGCTCTCTCCTTATTAAATACAATTAATTTTGACACTTTTCTTGCTATAAAAGACAAATTGTTCGATCCATATTATTGGCAAAATTATACAATAGAACTTATATTACCCTTAATGTCTGCTATTAGTTCTATAGCCTGTCCTGCTCTAATGGGGACCTTAGGACATGCAGGTCATTATTTATATAGTAAAAACAGACCACTATCAATACAAATAGATCCAGAAAGTCAAAATCAAGCTAGAGTATTTTCTAGAATATTTACTCCATCTGTGCCTATTCCAGTGGAACTTCACAAAGATCCTGAATTAAGTAAGTTCGTATGCCCTATTTCTCAATGTCCTATCAAGGATCCTGTAAGGGGCCGCCATATTGCACATATTTTTGAAAGATCCTGGATTGTAGCTTGGCTAACAAATCATAAAACCAATCCTTATGATCGTAGTGAATTAACTATCGACACACTCGTCGAAATGCCTGAGTTGAGAAAGCAAATCGAAGCAAGATTAAAATTTCTTACTGAACCTCACAAAGAAAATGAAAAAGGTCCCGTCATTAACATTGCAGAGAAATCTGATTAGAAGAGATTGCCTTGGGAATGCCAATGATCTACAATTATCACGAAGAAAAATTTACCAAAGATTCTATTCCTCGTGTTGAAATCCATTTATCTTGACAACAGTTCCACCACAAAACCCTCAGACCGATCTGTGGGTAAGATGTTGCCCTTAAAGTCGAAGATGACTGGTTGGCAGAAAAAGCTCATGAAACACTAAAGCGAATTGAGTCAGGAGATGAAAAAACATCATCTTGGAAGAAGGCTAGGGAGCGTTTAATGTGAAATATGAAGTCGAAATCCCAGCCCTTTGCTTTTCTTTCCCTCTACTTTATCCTGCCGTCCAGGCGATCCCGTTAAAATTAACGGCTGATTAATATTTAACTTTACAATTATTTTCTCTATGTATATATTACTTATTCTATGAACAGAGTTGTAAGTCAATTAATTGATCATCTTAATCAAATAACTAGAGAGCAACTCATCGCCCTACCGAAAAACCGGCGCCAAGAAATTGTCGATCTCGTTCATAATACACTAAAATCCCATGATTTTTTCAAAGCAGACATGGAATTGTATCAGCTTATACCTCAACTACAACCAAGTACAGTAAGTAAAACAAATCGATGTTGGCAAATGGTATTGTTCACCATCAGTTTGCTTCCAAAAATTATCAAATCCTTAGCAAATAGAGTTGGTTTACGGATAGGTAGTAGAAATTTACATGATCTACTGACTAAAACTTTTGTAAATGATATCAGAAGTTTTCATGAATCTCGACAAAAACATCAGAAACATATAGAAGAATTAGGGGCAAAACCCATAGAAATCGCCAAAGTTGAACTACAAAAAATCCTCAGAAAAAAACAAACAGTCATCGGAGAAGATATTGAGCCACTATTCCAGTTGGATGCGGCTGTATTTGATGTACAGAAAGCTGCATATCAACGGATCCACCAGTTAAAACAAAAACAATTAGATGGGAAAGAAGATGCTTCTTTAGAGGAAATGCGGCAAGAATTAGAAGGGCAATTTCACTATATGCATGCAAATGCTTCACGCTATGGCATGCATGCTCTGATAAGAATGTACTGGCAAAATGATAAGTTTCTAGACTTCTTACAACAACCTGGGGCAATTCAATACCTTTTAAGTCGACCAATTAATGATAACGAAACGGATGCAACATCAGCAATTCTATATGGAGTGGCAGACATGCTTCCTTCCTATATCTTTTTAGTCCCTGCCAATGGTAGTGGCGAAAGTCTGCTTCGAGTAAGTAAAATGAAAATGAGAAAGTTTTGTGGGGCTTATGGGGCTGTAATTGATTTTTTGGGATCAAACAGGAATGAAGAAACAGAAAAATTTATTAATGCACTTCAACAATGCAGCTCAAAACAGCTTCACAGCATGATAAAGAAACTATTTACATCAGCGAATATTGATCTGTTCTTGAAAAATGCTTCACTAACAAACCGAATAAGATTCTATTCGGAAACTTTAGAATTTTCCAAAAGGTATTGGCTTTCATATCGAATTGAATCAGCCGTAGAAGCGCTGCTACATCCCGAATTTTCTCACGGATATGATGCAAGGCACTTAGCTGCAACCATCTATCAGTTAGATCAACAACCCGATAGAATTGAAAAGCGATTTGTCACAATCTTTATCGAGGATATCATTGAAGGACATTTAGGAGAAGATGCTGAGAAATTGCTGCGCATAAGATTGAAGCAAATTGTCTTTATGATGTTCCAATCACGAGAAAAGCTAGGTTTAACAACAGACTTTTTTTAGTGCACTTTCCTTCAGCCTTTAGCCTCTTTATCGTTTCTTTACCTGATGACTCCGCAAGCGGCTCTAGCGCCTGAATTACCTGTGGGTTGTGTCACAAAGTCATCTTCACCGGTATGAACAACCACTGAGCGTCCGATAATAGAATAATCGCCTGATAACTTAATGACTTTGTCGACGCGATCGTAAAGAGCGACACCTTGGGTATTGGCTTCTATATTTCCGAGGTCACCTACATGCCTTTCCGGGCTGTCGTAGTTGCCATGTTTAGAATTGGTAGGATTAAAATGTCCGCCAGCCGTAGAGGCATCTTCTGCAGAGCAATCGCCATGTTCATGGATGTGGAAGCCATGTTTGCCCGGGGTCAGGCCTTCGACATGTGCTACGACGCGTACACCGTCTGAAACTTCTGTAAATGTGACAATTCCTCGCACATTATTGCCTTTGGTAGGACTTAGAATGGCTGTGGCTTCGTTAGTTTCCATTCGATTATCTGCGGCATTTCCACGATCTTGGCAGCTACTATTAGTTAGTAATAATACAGCAGAAAGAAGCAAACTTAGGTATTTCATACTATTTGTCCCCCTAATTGTTTTATTACATTTGTGGAGGATAAATTGATAGAAAAATAGTACATATTCAGGGAGAGCTGAAAAAATAAAACATTGGAAATGAATGAGTTAAAAACCCTCTGTGATCTCTGTGAGCTCTGTGGTTTTTAACTAGGGAGGGTATGCCTATCGGGTAAAAACCACAGAGCCCAGAGAGATCACAGAGGGGGGAGAGTGATTGTCACATTGTTATAATTATATCTCCTCCCGTGAACATGTACGAAAAATATTCAAGTTACAATAAGGTTTATTAAATCTATTTCTCAGCTGGTGTCGGGAACTCCAGGTAGATTCCCAATGAACTTATGCGCGTAGCCTTCTGAAGCGGCGCCACCTTTGAGTGGCTAGCGACATCGTCTCTGTACCCACATTGATTCCTTGAATCACTCCACCCACACCCTCAAAAAAACCCAATCCATCAAAAGAGGCTATTAAAAGAATCCACCCATAGAATAACTCTCCTGAGAGGATACGCATTTTGCCAAAGATGTCTGCGTGTTGATAAAGGCGCTGCTCCGGCGTTACCTGGCTGCTCAAAATATTAAAGAATGGCCTGCGAGCAGCAACTCTATGCATTCCTATATATTCAAGAGCTTGCCGATGCATAAACCGTTGTACACGACGGAAGCAACTTTCAACGATACATTTGAAGCATCGGTATACAATATTGCGCACTATCGGAATAAGAGCTAGCATCGAGATTGTCAATCCTAATGAGAATAGCCGTGGGAAAACGATGATCGGCGCAACAGCAGTTAAAGCCATGACCCCCACATAGACTACTCTTCCAACAAGCATTGCCAGCCGGTTCCCATGATGGCTCACATTCCCCACCAGTTTCGTATACATCCCCAAGCGGGAGTCGTTGCGCTGTTTTCCTAGATAATCGGACAATGATTTCAAAATTGCATCAACATTCTTAGATTTCAATAGCTCAAGTTTTCCATCCAGAACTCTGTCGATAAAGTCTCCTATAGTGCCGATCTGCTGTTCATCCAGCATCTTATCTAAAGCTTCTTGATTATTGATGCCGCATGTGCGCATCAATTTTTGATAAGCTGCCTCACCCATCTCCACTATAAAGTAGTTCCAAGTGGCATCTTGGAGGTCGATCTTCTCTTGGTTGGCATCTTTTGTTGCATTCAACTTTTCAATTTCTTGCTGCGAGCCTTCCAATGTGCGTCGAAAATCTATAAGGACCTTGCAATCAAGCTCTGGACAATAAAGGGCAAGTTCTTGGCTGTAAGCTATCGCTTCAATTGATAATTTGGTATAGGCTTCGCCTATCGATTTCAGTTCCTCAGTTTCCTGTATAGGATCTTTGATGGCTTCGACCCGTTTTTTCAAGCTCTCAAAAGATCTAATATATTCATTCAGGGGCGTAGCATCAGAGGTGTAACCCTCACTCAACTCTATAGCCTTTGATGTGAAATGCTTTTGAAGTTCTTGAGGCAAGCGCGCAATGATCTGCTGGCGATTTGAGCCAATTCTGAAAATATCGGGAAGTAGTTTGATCTGTGTTTCTAAGTCTATTCTAGGCAAGAAAATAAAAAACTCAGTCCATCCATCCCGAACACCCTGATCGTTAGACAAATTAATATTTTCCTCTATTTCCTTTAATAGTTCGCGCAACCGAAGTTCGACTGAATAGCGATTGTAAAAAGGAGAGATCAATCCTTTCATTTTGTGTGTTAAAAAAGGAATATTCTCTATCCCATCAGGCATCGAAACCGCAAGCCAGAATCCGATTTTCTCATAACGAGAGCTTACGCGCTCCTTAATACTGCTATCTTGAGACATGTAGGTTTCCATTTGGGTCCATCTGGCTGTTTTTAATAGCTCTAAGCCGCGCTCGGCTGTGAGCTTAATTGCAGGCAGCAGATAACCTATTGTTGCTGCGGTAGTAAGAAGGCTATGGACGGCCTTGTCTATTTGTAGAGTGCGCAAATGGTGGACCATAGAAAGACAGCTGGGAAGAGTACGGATGGCCAGTGCTGTCATCAGGCCGCTGCTAATAAAGCAGGCCACGATCATCCAATGTTGAATGTTCTTTAATGAAGATCGATCCCATGTGCGTGCAGCTTCGTTGAATTCGACAATGTAGAATCCACTAGCAATCAGAGAGTAAAGTGTAAAGGTAACCGGCGCATAGAAGCTAAGAGCCACTAAAGCGACTGTGGTGGCAGCACAAGCTAGCTTATGGCAGCGATCTGCTCTGAATACTCGTGAGCAGATTGTGTAGGAAGAGACTTGTTGAACTGCTGCGCTGTTTGATGCCACGACAATTATCCTTTATTGATATTTTTGTTTACATTTTAATAAAATTGAAGTTTAAACAGAAGTACAATCTTTAGTCGTGAGGCTTAAAGTGAGGCTTCATGTGATAGAAGTTGGGGCCAATGAGGTCTTTGAGCTCAGTTTCCAGATACTCTAAGAGCTCCGGATAATGATGTTTTAACCATTTTCTAAATTTATAATTCTTATTAAATAGTTCCTGTTTATAAAAAGAAGGATCGGGAGCGCGGCTATCTTTAACAAACTGCCCCACATCGATATGAATCGGTTTGCCATCTAAGACGCCTGTGTTTTGCATAAGGGCGTGGTCATTATCGGCATATCCGCGGAGATACTCTGAAATGATGAGGGCATTTATTTTCGAGAGTAGTGCTTTGGCTTCGTGAATGCGATTTTGCGACATCAACTCTTTGATGTAGGTGCAAAGCATAGTGGCTTTGCGTTGAATCAGAAATTCCATTTGATCGGCTTGTAGTGTATGCTCGAAGCCCATTTTGTCTGAAATGTGGATGAATCTATTGAGATCTTCGCCTTTATTAAGATGCACATAAACCAACCCTGTCTCAGGTTGCAGTTCATCGAAAGCTAATTTCCAACTGCCAAAAAAACCTTCCAATTTTTTGCGTTTTTTTTCTACTTTGCCCTGCCGATATTCATCAATGAAAGGCATGAACGAAAGAGTTTCCAGCAAAGGCCATACTCTAAAGCGCTGATATTTGAAAAACTTCAATACATATTGACCATCTGCGCTTAAAAAAACGTAAGATTGACACCCCTTTCCCAGGTATTTAAATTTCTGTGAAAGAATGGAGTCCAGTTGTTCTTTTTCTGTGGAGGAGAGTTCGCGGGTAGCCCAACGGGGATCATAGGTAAATGTCGATGAAATATTTGAGAGGGTAAACCCGTCTGTGATCCAATAGTAAGCCCTGCCGGCACCATAAAGGGATGCTATGATGAGTAATGCGAGGCAAAAATATTTTAAGAACTTTTTCATAGGGGAAGAAGTTTAACCTTAGAAACGACAATTGAAGGCGATAAATTGACGCAATCTTTTGAGCCATAATCATTTGCGATGGGGGTCGCCTTCACCTTTTGGGAATGGTCGACCCCCATCGCAAAAGATCCTGACTCAAAATCTTGCATCACTTTATCACCTTAGAATTGCCGTTTCTAAGGTTAACCGATTTTTCCATTTATTAATAAGGCTTTCTTCTTTAAAATTGTTCCCATGCTTAGGATTTTTAAAGAAGAACAGGAACCAACCCCCACGCTTTCTAAAGGTCAGATTCAGTTCGACCACGAGGGAAATAAAATCTATTTTATTAGCCTTGGATGCCCGCGTAATCTAGTGGACAGCGAGGTGATGCTAGGAATTCTTTTAAAGTCAGGATATGAGGTTGCTCCTGATTTAGAAAGTGCCGATTATCTGGTCATCAACACTTGCGGCTTCTTGGAAGCGTCTCGCAAAGAGTCCTCAGGGACCATTGAAGAGGTTTTGCAGCAGAAAAAAAAGAGCGCAAAACTCATTGTCACGGGATGCATGGTGCAAACTCATCATGAAGAAATGCAGAAGCGTTTTCCAAAAATCGATTATTTTCTAGGCTCAGGGGACGTGCAGGGCATTTTACAAGCCGTACAGGCTACTCAGAAAGGCAAATTGGTCACAAGCGCTAGAAGCTTTTTGGAGGTTGGCGAGGTGCCGCGCACGCTGTCAACTCCTAAACATTTTGCCTATCTGAAAATCGCTGAGGGCTGCCGCAAGCGCTGTTCTTACTGTGTGATACCGACAATCAAAGGTCCTCTAAAAAGCAAAAGCAAAGAACAGATCTTGAAGGAGTTTCATCTGCTGCTTGATCAAGGAGTGAAAGAGATCATTCTAATTGCTCAAGATCTGGGCGATTATGGCAAAGATTTTGGTTCTCGCAATTTAGCCGCACTACTTGACTTGTTACGTTCGATGCTAGACTGTAAAAAAGATTTCTGGCTTAGACTACTTTACTTATATCCTGATGAAATTACCGATGAACTCATCGAGTTAATGAAACAGGATCGCCGCATCTGCCCTTATCTGGATATGCCTATCCAGCATATCAACAATACGATGTTAAAATCGATGCGTCGCATGACTTCGCGCGAAGATATCATAGCGACGATCACTAAACTGAGAAAAGAAGTCCCCGGCGTGGTGATACGCACCAGCTTGATTGTGGGCTTTCCCGGTGAAACCGAAGAGCAATTCGAGGAATTGGCGCAATTCATTCAAGATTATCCTCTCGATAACATTGGTATTTTTAAATTTTCTCGAGAGCCCGGTTCGCATGCTTATGATTTGCCTGATCAGGTTCCTGAAGAGGTCAAAGAGGATCGCTACCATCGTCTGATGAAGATACAGCGCAAAGTTGTAAAAAAATTAAACAAGCACTGGATCGGCAAAACTTTGCGCGTGGTAGTAGAAGGTTATCATCCTGAATCTCAGTTGCTTATGCGCGGACGGTTCTATGGCCAGTGCCCCGAAATCGATGGCATTGTCATTATCAATGATGGACGCAAAGTTAAAGCCTTCGGAAAAGAGTATGAGGTTGAAATCACCGATATTGCTGATTACGATCTGATCGGAAAAGTGAAATAGCTATAGTATCACACAACGACTAGCAGCAGCTTTCTTTCTAACTTCTTCTTGTCCAAAGGCTACGACAGCTCTTCTGAATGCAGGATCTTCAGCATTCGCTGCCGCTTTCTTTTTTTGCTCTTGCTGAATGTATAGATTTTGAGCAGTGATATCATAAACAACAGTCTGATAAAAGAGCTCGTTGATCATTTTTATTTCGACAAATTCAAGTTCTCTATTGCGGCCATCATCTAATATTTCAATTAGAGGAGTCGCAATACTCATTTCTAAACCATCATAAAAAGATTGTCTAAGATACAAAGATCCGCTTGGTTTTAAACCTAGCATCATGCCTGCACGCATTTCTGGATACCCCATAGAATCCGAACTCTTAATAGCTCGAACGTAGCATGTCATTGCTCTACCAGCTGTACCTTCTGCCTCTACCGCGCGGTCAATGAAGAGCCAACGGAAGTAACCATTATTACCATAATTTGTAAAATTATTTATATCTAACGCCATATACACCTTATATTAGTTATTATTAATATGCTTTTTAATTATAGCTCAGTTAAGATTTATTTACAAAACTATTTGTTAAAATTGCTTTTGCCAAAAAAGTGCATAACGCTTATAGTGAGCGGCATGCAAGCTACTCATCTACACTACCATTCAAAATCCTTCTGGGTAAATTTTTTTTCTTATGGAGCGATTGCTCTCGGATCGATTCTAGCCGCATTTGCGATCTCGGTCTTTCTGCTTCCAAATAACATTATTGACGGAGGCATTGTCGGTATTGCGATGATCTTGGGACAGATCACAACTAAGAGCGCGTTCCCTTATTACTTCATCTTGCTTAATATGCCTTTCCTCTACCTGGCGTATCGCAACATCGGAAAGTTTTTCCTCTTTCACATGTTCTTTGCCTACCTACTTTTCGTAGGTGCATTGCTCTTTATGAATGAAAGAGATTGGGTATTTCATGGAGACTACTTAGAGGTCGTGGTGATTGGCGGCTCTATTTTGGGCATTGGCTTGGGATTGATTATCCGCTATGGAGGCTGCCTGGATGGCACTGAGATCTTGGGTATCATCATCAATAGACAATTGGGTTTTACCGTCGGCCAGGTGGTTTTGATTTGCAACATCTTCATTTTTTGCGCCGCCGGTTTAGCATTCCCCGATTGGCACACTCCGATTCTCTCGCTGATTACTTATATCGTTGTCATCAAGGTGATGGACACAGTCATCGTAGGCTTTGATGAGACGAAATCTGTGATTATTATTTCTTCGAAGTCGCGAGCCATTGCCGATGCCATTGTGCATGAGTTAGGACTAGGCCTGACAATCATGTATGGAAGGGGAGGATTTTCAGGTGATGAGCGCGAAATTCTCTATGTGATAGCCGAGCGCCTGCAGCTAGCCGAACTTAAAGAGCTTATTCATGGAGAAGACCCGAATGCATTTATTGCGATTGAAAATTTGCATGAAGTGTCTAGCGGCAAACAAAACATGGGTAAGCGCAAAATTCGCATTCAGAATTTGATCAATCGCATTCTTGGAAAAAAGTGATTTCCGTCGAAGAGGTTCGAGCAAAGGCTTTGGAATTAGGATGGGAGGATGTTGGCATCACCTCTGCATCTATCCCAGAAGAGGACATTCACTCCTATTTAGATTGGATAAAAGAGGGTTATCATGGCGATCTGGCCTATATGGAAAAACAGATTCGCTGCTACCCGCAAGAGCTGCTGCCTGAAGCTAAATCTGCCCTCCTTTTTATCACTTATTATAAACAGCCGCGACACCCCTTTCGTGCGGATGCAGGATTGATCGCTTCCTATGCGCGCGGGCGTGATTATCATCGCGTTCATCGAAAACGGCTAAAGCGTTTTATTACTTGGCTAGAAGAAAAATCGGGCCGATCGGGGGTAGCCAGAGGGTTTAGCGACTCCACACCTATCCTAGAGAAGGCTTTAGCCGTCCAGGCAGGCCTAGGATGGTTTGGGAAGAACAGTTTGCTTATCCACAAAAAATTTGGGACCTTTATCTTACTCTCGGGGATTTTGACAACATTAGAATTTCCGCACGAGGTGAAATCCACGCGCATTCCTCGCTGTGGCACATGCCAGCGCTGTCTTGATGCGTGCCCTACACAAGCTTTTGTGGCTCCTTATCATTTAGATGCTTCGAAATGCTTATCCTATCATCTGATTGAATCTAAAGAATCTCTCAGTGAAGAGATTCGTAAAAAGAACCCTGGATATGCCTTTGGATGCGACATTTGCCAGGATGTTTGTCCGCATAATGCAAGGAAACCCTTATCAATCTGTTCCGATTTTGCGGAAGATAGCGGTATCGGAGCTTACTTAACTCTAGAGGATATATCACAGCTCGAACAAGCGCCAGAAGAATTACATGGCACCCCTCTGCAACGGCGAGGAGTGAAAGGGCTCAAAAACACCCTTTTAAGATGAGGCTCTACAACAGCAATATATCTGACATCTCTCTTTCTCCCTTCTTCTGCCCGCAGATCGTTTACAATAATAACGCTGTCAGTATCTCGTGATTCCCATTTACCAAAGCTTTCCAAGGCCTTTTTTACATGATAACGATGCACGTAATCTCTGAGCGCAGTTTCCACTAGCAAACTAAAGTTGGAAGATATTCCTTGAACTTCCTCAACAAGGTCAGAGGAGAGCGATACAGTTTTTTTTGTGACGGACATTGGGGGAACCTCCAATTATATCCCTATAAGATCAGTATAATATGATATGATTAAATCGTTTCAACCCATGGTGGTAGGACTGAGATTCGGAGTAGGTACAACTGCCTCGCCAACAGGGGAAACCGCAGGGACAAGGGCTTGTGTTACCTTTAAAGGACAATAGGGACCCCAAGGACACCAGGGACATTAGGGACAGCGGCTACAGCTTTTGCAAAAGTGTGAATTTTTGTCCCTAAGGTCCTTGGTGTCCCTGGTGTCCCTAAAGCAGAACAAACACACTGTCCTTAGGGACAACGGCTCTTCGGTTTCCCCTGTTGGCGAGGCAGTAGTACCTACTCCAAATCTCAGGGTAGGATCTTTTGGTATGAAAAGGATGACAACACTCGTTCCGACAGCTTCAATTTGCTTCATTCACACAAGTATTTTGTTTTTTGGGTTGAGGTTTTTAAGAAAATCTTCACATGGAATGCATAAGACATCATTTTGCATAATGCGCTCATGACCTCGATAAAGCAAAATGGCTTTTGCCATAGGATAGTCCATTTTAAATGCTTGCAAACCTTTAATGTCTTTCGGATGAACGCGCATTCCATTCTTTACCTCTATGGCAATCAGAGCATTTTCACCATAGATGACGAAATCGACTTCGAGCCCTGCCGGTGTTCTCCAATAAAACAGGTCGTTCTTTTCTTCATTGTAATCGATCCATGCAAGAAGATGTTGTGCCACAAGCCCTTCTAATGCGGCCCCCTCGATTTCTTCAGGCTTGTCAAAAGGTCCTTTTGGGCGAAGTGCGCTGAAGACTCCACTATCAAACAAGTAAAATTTCGGATGCGAAACAAGTTGTCTTGAAGCACGTTTAGTAAAAACAGGTATTCGCACAGCTAAAAGTAATTCTTCAAGAATCTCGATGTAATTTTCAACAGTTTTCCTTTTAACTTCAGATTCACGAGCCACATTGGTGACATTAAGCAATGATCCATGGGAGAAGCTCACGGACTCCAAGAAGCGCGCAAAGCTTTCAAGATTTCTCACTAATCCTTCTGATTGAATCTCTTCTTGAAGATATAAGTTCACATATGTCTGCAAAACGTTTTTTGGAGATTTTGACTCACAAACTAATGGAATCATGCCCTCTTGAAGTGCTCTTTCCAAGTTGAACTCATGGTTCATTTCAGCTGCCATAAATGGATGTAGCATTCTTTTGACTGCTCTACCCGCTAAGAGATCTGCGCCTGAGTGTTTGAGTTTGCGAGAACTCGATCCTGTTAAAATGAACTTAAGGCCCATTTTTTCCTCTATGAGCCCATGAACGCAGGAAAGCAATGCCGGTGCCTTTTGTACTTCATCAATCAGTACTGTTTTTTTGTTTGGATTGGCTAAGATCACATCTTTTAATCTTTCCGGTCTAGCAAGATATTCCCTTAACATGAGGGGATTGATGAGATCGATAGTGATAGCGTCCGGATATCTCAATTTAATGAAGGTCGTTTTTCCAGTGCCTCTAGGACCAAACAAAAAATAGCTATCTTCAGGCTCTGAAAAAAATCGCTTAAATAATGTCATTCTACTTTATCCTTGAATTCGGCACCGCTAATGCCATTTTTAAGCCAAAAATGGCAACGCTAGTGCCATTTATCGTCTATAATCGGCATTATAGATGCCAATTTGCAATAAAGTCAAAGCCATTATTTAGACCTGAGATTTGGAGTAGGTACAACTGCCTCGCCAATTTTAGAACGAGACAGGGGAAACCGCAGAGCCGCAGAGCACGCCGAGGAAGCACAGAGAATCGCCCCTTTTGCAACCGCAAATGCCCTAAAGTATGCGCCAGGCTCCCCAGTAACATATTCTAAGACCTTGTTAATTAAGGTGTTAAGAAAAACCTATGTGTTCTTTTGTCTTTATTCACATTACGATTTTTTTTGTGTTTTTTGTTTCTTATCCCAAGAATGAACTTTTCTTACAAAATCTTGTCGATTAAAGTAATTTTAATATGAAATTTGCTATTTTTGGGCAGCAAGTTTCCCCATATATGTGGGAGTGTTTTTTGGAGCTTTAGAGCGCGGCTTCGTAAGCTATGCTGCTATTGTTGGGGTATCTTTCGATTTTTCCTCTTTAACCACCTTATATCCCCATTTAGAAACATGTTTCCTTATTCTTTTAAGGTATTTTTCCTTCTGCATTTCATAATACGCTTGCGCTCCTGGTTCTTCAAAGTCTTCTCCAGTAAGCAACATGTGGTAGTATCTGCGTGCTATTTTATTTGCTGCTGCAGTTATTGCCTTAGGTGCTCCAATCTGTGCTCGTTTTCTTCGAAAAAACGCTCCTATGGCTGTGTCGTTGACCTCTCGATACAATCCCGATACAGCCATTCTCAGCCTTATGGCTGCTTTCTTCTTTTTTCTTTTTGTTCCTCTATATAGAACCCTGCCTCCGGAGACTTTGTTATTAGGAGCCACTCCCAGCCAACTTGTAAAATGTTTTTCTGATTCCCATAGTTTCATATTCAAGCCTGTTTCAGATATTAGCATAAGAGCAGTAGAGGGTCCTATACCTGGCAATTTTGTTAAATGTACTCCAGTTATGCGGTATAGCTCGCGTTCTAAATCAAAAGAAAATTCATGAGACTTGTGTACTTTTTTGCTGAATCGCCCTTTGTGAGAAAAGATGTTGCTGTCTTCTTCTTTATGGTTTGCATGACTTTCAAATTCTTTTAACTTGGCAAGGATTGCCTCATCGCATGTTCTGACTTCTGAAGCATGAAATGTGTACTCTCTGACTGCTTTTTTCAAAGCAAATAGATGGTCTTCTCGATAATGTCCACGTAGAGAATCCTCAATTTCTTCTATCGACTTTTTGCATCGTTTATCTCGTAACTGTGCCAGCTTCTTGGGATCTCGTTCTCCGCTAAGTATGGCGTGGATTATTGCCATTCCTGACACCCCTGTAGTCTCACTCAAAACATTGTCAAGACGGAGATTCATATTGATTAAGGCTTTTTGCATTCTCTGAGCAGATTTTGCAACCTCCGCAATTGTCGTGTCTCGTGTTCTTGTGTAAGTTCTAAGTTCTTCCACTTTCTGTTCTGGAATCACAGCTCCTTCGAGTAATCCATAGCTGTGGTACATCTGTAAGTACTCTGCATCACAGACATCTGTCTTCTTATCTTTTATTTTTTTGAAATCATGTGGGTTAACAAGGGTTACTTCAATTCCAGCAGATACAAGCATGGCATGTAAGATTGTCCAATATACACCTGTAGCTTCCATTGCAGCAGATGCTATTCCACATTGCTTTAACCAATCTACGCATTCCTGAATGTTTGCAGTAAAACTCCCGAATCTATTCACTATTATTTTGCCATCATGTTTTGGGTCTGGCGCTGCAACATAGTGAAATTCTGCACCCACATCAATGCCTGCAACGTTTTCACGGATTTTTTTCAAGTTTCTTAAGGAGCTGATTTTAATTTGTTTTTTTTTGTTTTTTGCGGCATGCTCGCTATCTGACCGCTTTATTTTTTTTGTCATTGGTTTTCCTTTTTAAAGTTGGTTAGAAAAACTTATGATGAAGAACCAATAAGACGCGAGAGCATAAAGCTCGGGCGAGACAATCTCCCCATCGGGCAAACTCCCGTAAGGAGCCGCACCATTTTTAAGAACGTCAGGTTCTTCGACCAAGCTCCGCGTCGGGCTTAAAAGCACCAATCTACATATACGGTCATGTTCATAAGTGTGACTAATGGTAGTGGTGAAGGTAAAAAAAGTGGAGCGGTCTTTTGTTAAGAAGAGTGTGGTAAAGAGAGATGGCGAACAAAGTAGGAAACGATAGAGTTAGCGACAAAAGACAATGATTGAAAAGGAGTTTGTAGGGTAGAAAGATTGTAGCTGACAAAGAGTTTACAGAGGTGAAATAGATTGTATCTGCAAAAGTGTGTCGTGACAGTGCAACAGAGCCCCTGTTACCGTTTTTTATGAGCGAGGATCAGTCCTCGCCCCTCGGCTCCGCGGTAAACCTAATGTTGTCTCATATCTACTCCAAATCTCAGTTTAGACGAGCAGAGATCGGCTGTCGGCGCTGCGAAACCAGAGCTTGAGACCGAAAATAATTTTCGCCGAATTTTTTTTCTCCACAAAAGTAGTCAATTCATATAAAGTAGCCCACTTAAAGGTAATAAATGGTAAGTTATGGCTACTGTAGACACACGTAATTTGATGGTTGTACCTTCTCATAGAATGGGTGCTCCCGATTGGAAAATAGAGGTCGTTCATCATTTTAGACATAAAGAAAGAACAGCCTTTCTGCAAGATTGTTTGAATGGAGATTTTGAAAGCGTATCAAAACAGATAGAGTGCAATTCAAACATAGTGAAAATTGAAGATTGTAATAAGGCAACTTCTCTAATGTTCGCTTCTGCATCAAAATGCGGAAAAACCTTTGCACTTGTATTTAAGTGTACTCGAGACCTACTCCAGAACAAGGATGATGACGGAAGGAACGCTCTATTTTACGCTTACAAGGCTAATCATAAAGCAGCTGTCATTGCTTTATTTAATAGCGGAATTAATGTTTATACTCTTGACGGACAGTATGCTCTCACATATGCCACAGATAGGGAAGTACTGACATATAGACATACTCCTCCTCCTTCCGCTGCTGCAAAAAAAGACGAGCCTCAAAAAAAATCTCTAAGTGCGATAGAGAAACAAGAAATCATCACTCATTTTAGGACACAACCCCCCAGATCTCTACAAGAAGCTAAAGAGTTTATAGATAAAAAATATTCTATCTCCATTAGCCTTGCGCAACTAAAGACATTTTTTCAGCATGTGGGGATTGAAATAAGGGATTCCTCCTTTTTAGATCAGCAGATCAAACTGCTGTCAGAGGGAAATGAGGGCGAGATCATGAAGATGCTTGCAGAAACTTACCATTTCAACCCCACAACCGAGCTAGAACGGCAAAACAACATGCAGCTCCTTAGCCATGGCGAACGTGTACTCGCTTCCTATGAGGCAATGCCGACCCGAGCAGATGGCCTGCATATTCAGGCATCCGATACCTACTTATGGGTAGGCGACCTGCAAGGTGAATTAGGAAAAAAATCTAAGCAAATAGAATTTTTGAATCGGGCTCTAGAAATTCTCACAAAGGCCGTCACAGATCAGCATCCTAAAGTTGCAATCTGCCTTAATAACCTAGGGCTAGCCTTAAAAGATGCCGGAGAGGTACGCAAAGCAATCGATTGCTTTAACCAAGCTTTAGCCATAGATATAAGAACATACGGAAAAAAAGATCCAGCGATAGCCATGCACTATTATAACCTTGGGATGGCCTGGAGGGAAATCGGAAACCCTCGTGCAGGAATTGAATGTCTTGAGAGCGCTTTGGCAATCTATGAGTCAGCCTTTGGCAAAGAACATGAGGATGTGGCCAAAATGCTCAGCAATTTAGGCTGTGCCTTGATGAAATTTGGTCTGATTGTAAAAGCGGTTGATTACTTGGAAAGAGCGTTGGCCATCGGTGAAAAAATTTATGGCCCTGAACATCCGCTAGTAGCAGTACGGCTCAACAATCTGGGCATGGCATTAAATCACTATGGAGAAAAACGCAGAGCGATTGAATGTTATGAACGAGCTTTAGCCATTGGTGAGAAAAACTATGGTAAAGAACACCCGGATGCGGTACATCGACTCAACAACCTCGGGTTGACCTGGCATAATTTAGGTAAGCTGAATAGGGCCAGACGGTACCTTTGTGAGGCGCATACATTAGCGTTAGCGTTTCCTAACTTTGGCGAAGATCATCCAACGACCAAAATCATTCGAACATCGTTGGAACAAGTCAATGCTCAAATTGCGCAAAGAAGAAGAGAACGAAATTTCACTACTGCAACAAATAATAATTGTATTATTTTATGAGCTCAAGGTGATCATCCTATGAAGTTACGCTATTTAAGTTATAAAGAAGATTTTGTTAAAGATGGCGCTAACTCTTGGGAGTTAGAAAAGTTACTTTTGGGCAAGAACGCTGTCATCTTAGGGCAAAACAGTACCGGAAAAACACGCATTATCAATGTGATTCAAAATTTTGCCAAGTTACTTCAAAAACAGCAAATATTTAATGGAAATTGGGTAGCCATTTTTTGCGACGATCAAGATCGTAAATACAAGTATTGTCTCTCTTGCGAGGGCGGCAAAGTCATCAGTGAAAAAGTTTTCATCGACGGAATAAAAAAAATGGACAGAACTTCAACTTCTGCTCAAATTTTTTCTGAGTCCGCAAACGAATGGGAAAGGATCTCTCTGGGCCAAGATAAGCTATTGCCTTACATTCAAAAAGATAATGCGGAATATCCGTTCTTGTCTAAAATTTTTACTTGGGCCGCTGGCGTGCGCACCTTTAGCTTTCCCAACACTTCTCCCAATCAAATTGAAATTCCAGCCAGTCCCAAGCATTTAACAAGCTTGAATGCTGTGCCATCTGTGCTGGATCAACTTGATGGAGAACAAGTGCGAACTGTTCTCGCGCAACTTGAAAAAATGGGATACAATTTAGAAACAGTGTCGGCGGGGACAGCCGAAGGCCTGCCACCCACAGCAAAAATTATCTTTTTCAAAGAACACGGCATTGAAAATGCGTTGAAACAAGTGGAAATTTCTCAAGGCATCTATAGAGCTTTTGCCATGCTTACAATAATGGGATTTCTGCGTTCAGACAAGGAGACCAGCACAGTCCTGATTGATGATTTTGGCGAAGGGTTGGATGGCGAAAGAAGCAAAAAATTAGCCCAGATTCTTTTCCGCGAAAAATTTCCTTTTCAGATTATCGCCACCTCCAATGACCCGGATCTTCTCGGTGCGGTTCCCTTACCCTATGTATCGATCTGTTATCGAGTCCAAGGAAAAGTTAAGTGTCTCAGTTACTCAGGGGCGAAAGAAAAATTTGATCAGTGGCAACAGCGAGCCTTAAACAATTTCGATCTTTTCTCGCAGGAGGAACTTAAATGAGTGTATCAGAAGTACAATCATCAACCGGATATTTTGCTCCATTTCGTCGCTTCCTATCGCCATTGGTTCCCTCCATCAGTTGGAGCCGGGTCAGGGGAGCATTTGCATCATTAGGCGGATGCTTCAAGTCCAAGCCAGCTCCCCTCCAGGAGAGACGTGTCACAGATGTTAGCGACGAACAACCGCAAAGCTCATTTGTGTTGAAGTGCTTCGCTGGCCTGGCCGCCGGTGCTGTTCTGAGTAGCGGTGTTTATGCGATTGGAAGGCGTATGCCTTCAGATGAGTCACAAGATGCGCAGGTATCTTCGCCGCAACTCTTTGGTTCTACGCTGACTAAGACAACTCTTCCGGATCTCGTCTTAACAGAGGAGGTTCCTTACTCTGGACCGAAATGGTTTGTTCAGGATGTCTTTGGTCCGAGGTATGAGGGGCACAAGGTTAAGAGTACAATTGGTAGAGTGCAGGGTTTGAGCGTAAACCAGTACCCAATGAAAATCGTAAGCTCTATTCCTCTCCTTGGTGGCGGTCATACATTAGGAATAATGGACAAGATTTCCCTTCTTATGGTTACTGGGTGCTGCGATTATAATTCAATACTAACGTATTCGATTGATATATCCGATCCTTTAAATCCATTGGTTGAGGGTGCAGACCTAGATAATTTTGAGAGACTAATTGTGATGAAGAATAACTACTACGGCATTTCTCAAGCTAGTCCAACTACACGTGTCTTTTCTTCAGATGTGGTTTATTGGAGGAGTTTACTTCCAGGGACTACTTCTTTTGATTTTGGCGGGTTGGCTTTAGGGAGTAATTATGGTTATTTAACTACAAATTCCAGTTTTCTTATTATTGATCTTAATAAAATAGATATCCTGAGCTCTTTACCTATTTTGGATGGCGGTAGTATCGCAATTTATAACGATAGTTTTTTAGTCCTTGCAACCAAAAATACTATTCGGATCATTAATGTAACTAATCCTTATTCTCCCAAACAAATATCGCAACCCATCTCTAATTATCCATCAAGGATACAGGGTCTTGCAATTGATGGCCAATATTGTTATTTTGCGTCAACTGACTATGTTGATGTTATCGAAATAAGCAATGTAACACACCCTACTCCCCTAAGAATGAAAGCATGGTTAGCGTATGGAGATGCTCCGGGATTGAGGGGGATAACAGTTAAAAATGGCCTTTGTTATGTAACAGACAATCTTTCCCTTTACGTATTTTATTTTGACATGCCAAATAGAATGGCATACCAACTAGAAAGGGTATTTACAGGTGTATCATCCCTACATTCAAACGGTATCACCCTTTTCAGTAACTTCAGCATCTTTACAGATGGGAATGGTGTAAACATTGCCACTAAAGGAAATGCATTTAGCATATCCGGTACTCCTAAAGGAGGCACTCAAGGTAATTATACCGTCAAATTGACAACTTCAGGTTTTCGTCCATCCGAAGTAACATTCAACCTATTGATCAAACCAGCCATCACCATTAGCCAGATGATCCCGATGAAGTTTGCTCAGATCGGCAAACACTTCACATACACTATCAGCCCCAAAACATTTAAGCATGTCAATGGAGAGGCATTAAAATACATATCCGGTCCGCTCCCAACATGGCTCAAATTGTCTGAAGGTGTATTTTCATCGGTCATTCTTCCAACAGTCAAAGAGACTGTGCGTATAACTCTTAATGCAACCGATGACTATGGAGCGACGGCATCGACCAACTTCCAGGTAAAAGTGCTTTATGGACCTAGCGTTAAGGGGATCAAACCGATCGACGATCAAATTGCTAAAGCAAACATTCCGTTTAAAGTCTCTTTTGCCGACGCATTTCAGGATCACGATCAGGGCTCACCAGATTTTACAGAAATGTATTATTCTGCCACGGATAGCGGACAACCCTTACCTAAGTGGTTAACATTAAATTCACATCAGATGACGATGACTGGTACACCTTCCATACAAGATGCGGGTGTCGTCATGGAGATTGACTTAACCGCTTTCGCTCTTCCCTACAATCTGTCAGCCCCAACAAATTTTCAAATCAAGGTTGTTTTGCCGACTTCTCCGGAACTCCGCACTCCTCTTAACAACCAGCGTGCCTCAATTGGAGAACAATTCAAGTACATTATCCCCTCGGATACCTTTATCGATCCATATGAAGGGCCCATTCGTTATTCCGCTCAATACGATGCCAAATGGCTATCATTTGTGAACAATACGTTTACGGGAACGCCTGGACGTGGTGATACCGATCCTATTTCAAATCGCATTGAGGTGATCACAGTAATTGCTCAATCGCAAAACCTATCCAGTAAAACCACGTTTAACATTACTGTTACCGGAGACTCTTACTTTACACTCATCGTCTTTAAGATCATTAGCCCGATTCTTTCTGTCTTAGGGACCGCTCTTGGTGTATACAAAAAGCGAGCCATCATCTTGAATCGATGGAATAAGAAAAAGTATCTAACACCTGATAGCAATGTCCGAGTCGGTCAGCCCTTTTCTCGTGCACTCTCTGTACCACGAGAAAATATTAGATTTGTAAGGACGCTCTATAATGGAAAAAACTTAGCCGGCGAACAGCGAGATGAACTGCCTCATAGCTTTACATATAATCGATTCTCAAATTCGCTAGAGTCCGCACGAATCCCTGAACCTAAAGAATTAAAATTTTTAACCATTCAGGTTTTAGGTGACGCCGATGTTATTTTGGAGCAATTCAATATAAGATTTTCCTCTTCTGAAGGTGGTGCTGCTGGAGATGCTGGAGATATAGAATTAGATTTCACTGCTTCAAGAGCGGGACAAGACGGAGATTATGTTCGGTTGTAGTGAGGATAGGTTGTAGAGGATGGGTAGGATCAGAATGTAAAAGACAGGATGGGCAAGATGGGCAGGATATAATGTGTATGATTTTATCTATCCTGCCTATCCTGCTCATCTTGTTTTTATTTCTTATGTGGTAATCGCTGGCTCGACTCGACTGCCATTTTTAGGATTATTTCAAATGTACGCAAGGGAGAAGCTTAGATGAATATATCAGAAGTACAATCATCAACCGGATACTTGACTCAAGTTCGCCGATTCTTATCGCCGTTGGTTCCCTCCATCAGTTGGGGCCGGGTCAGGGGAGCATTTGCATCATTAGGCGGATGCTTCAAGTCCAAGCCAGCTGCTCTTCAAGAAAGGCGCATCATAGATGTTAGCAACGAACAACCACAGCGCTCATTTGTGTTGAAGTGCTTCGCCGGCCTGGCCGCCGGTGCTGTGCTAAGTAGCGGCGTTTATGCGATCGCTAGGCGCCTGCCTTCTGAAGAGTTACAACAGAACCCCTTTCTTCCTGCGACACAAGGAGGAATCGCACCACCTCATCGCTTTGGTTCTACCTTAACTAAGCTTCCCGATCTTGTGTTAACAGAGGAAGTACCCTATACCGGACCGAGATGGTTTGTGCAGGATGTGTTTGGGCCAGAGTATGAAGGTGAAGAGATTCTTAATACAATATTTTATGTGGAGGGTATGAGTGTAAACCTGCACCGAATGAAAATGGTCAGCTCTGTACCCATACTTGGTGGAGGTCATACATTTACAACAAGCGATTACGGCGAATTTTGGGTTACTGGATGCTGTAATTATAATTCAATTTTATCATATATGATTGACATTGACATGACCGATCCCTCAAATCCGCGTGTTCTTGAGGTAGTTCTAAGTAATGTTGAGCGGTTAGTAAAGAGAGGACAAGGTGAATATGGAATAATTCAAACTAGTCCAACTAAACGAGTCTTTTTCAGAGGATCCATAGATGTAGAACTCCCTGAGACTACTTCTTTTGATTTTGGTGGGCTAGCAGTAGGAAGTAAGTATAGCTACTTAACAACAAATTTCAGTTTACTTATTGTTGATTTAGACAAAGGAGAGATAGCCAGCTCTTTACCTATTCTCGATGGCGGTAGTATAGAAATTTACAACAATAATTTTGTAATTCTTGCAACCAAAAATACAATTCAGATCATTAATGTAACTAATCCTTGTTTTCCTAAACAAATCTCACAACCTATTTTTAATTATCCATCTCGAATTCAAGGGCTTGCCATTGATGGCAAATATTGTTATTTTGTATCAACTGACTATATTGATGTGATCGACATAAGTAATATAACAAACCCTTATCCCTTAAATATGAAAGCACAGCTAGGGATTATAGGTGCTCCGGGATTGAGAGGAATCGTAGTAAATAATGGCATATGCTATGTAACCGATAATCTTTCCCTTCAGGTATTTTATTTCGACATACCAAATAGAAGAAAATCAAAAATATATCAGATATTTACTGGAACATCATCACTACATTCAAATGATGTCAAAGTTTTTAGAGACTATTGCATCTTTACAGGTGGGAATGGTATTAACATTATTACAAAAGGAGAAGCATTAAGCATTTCCGGAACTCCAAGAGGGGGGACACAAGGTAATTATACTATCAAATTCTATACATTTGAAGGCCTTCTTCCAAGAAAAGAAATATCATTCAGCCTATGGGTTAAACCCGCTATCACCATTAGCCAAATGATCCCGATACAGTTTGCTCAGATTGGCCAATCGTTCACATACCCCATCAGCTCCAAAACATTCAAACATGTCAATGGGCAGGCTTTGAAGTACAGATCTGATGGTTTCCTACCTACCTGGCTGACATTGAATGAAGGTGGTGTTTTCTCTTCAGTTATTCCTCCGACAAAAAAAGAAACTGCGGATATAACTGTTATTGCAAAAGATAACTATGGAGCAACGGCATCGACCAACTTTCAAGTAAAAGTGCTTTATGGACCAAGTGTTAGGGGAAATAAACCAATCAGCGATCAGATAACAAAAGCAAACATTCCATTTAAAGTCTCTTTTGCCGATGTCTTTCAAGACCTTGATCAAGGATCTCCTGACTTCACCGGAATGGATTACTCTGCGACCGATAGTGGTCAACCCTTGCCTAAGTGGTTAACATTAAATTCACATCTAATGACTATTTCCGGTATGCCTCCTAAACAAGATGTGGGCTCCATCATGCAGATTGACTTAACCGCTCGCGCTTTTCCCTACAATCTGACCGCGACAACAAATTTTCAACTCACGGTGGTGATGCCGACTTCGCCAGAACTCCGCACTCCTCTTAACAATCGAGTAGCCCCAATTGGAGATCAGTTCAAGTATGCTGTTCCACTGGATACTTTTATTGATCCTTATGATGGGCCTATCAGTTATTCTGCTCAATACAATGCCGAATGGTTATCATTTGTTAACAACACATTTACCGGAAAGCCTGGACATGGAGACACCGACCTGATTTCAAATCGCATTGAAGTGATTACAGTGATTGCACAATCGCAAGGTTTATCCAGTAAAACAACATTTAACATTACGATTACCGGGGACTCCTACTTTACACTTATCGTCTTTAAGATTATTAGCCCGATTCTTTCGGGCTTGGGCACTGCTTTTGGTATATACAAAAAGCGGGCTATGATCTTGAATCGATGGAATAAGAAAAAGTATCTAAAGGCAGATAGCAATGTCCAAGCCGGTCAGCCATTTTCTCGTCCACTTTCAGTACCACGTGAAGATATTAGATATGTGAGGGTGCTCTATAATGGAAAAAACTTAGCAGGCGAAGAGGGCAATGAACTGCCCCATCAGTTTAAATATGATCGATTTTCCAATTCGCTAGAGTCCGCACAACTCCCTGAACCTAGAGGATTAAAATATTTAACTATTCAGGTTTTAGGGGATGCAGGAGTTATTTTGGAGCAGTTTAATATAAGATTTTCTTCTTCTGATAGTGGGGATACAATCCCATCTGATGATATAGAATTAGATTTCAGTGCTTCAAGAGGTCGCATAACAGGAGATTATGTTCAGCTGCAATCCGCTGGAGAGTAGTGTGTGGATAACTTTAAATTTCAAATCTATAAGGAGAGACTTAGATGAACATATCAGAAGTACAATCATCCACCAGATACTTTACTCAATTTCGTCGGTTCTTATCACCGTTGGTTCCCTCCATCAGTTGGGTCCGGGTCAAAGATGCCTTTTCCTCATTAGGCGGATGCTTCAAGTCCAAGCCAACTGCTCTTCAAGAGAGACGTGTCACAGATATCAGCGACGACCCCGAGTTGCACGAACAACCACAACGTTCTTTCCTGCTGAAATGTTTTGCAGGTTTGGCCGCTGGAGCTGTGCTTGGTAGCGGCGTTTATGCGATCGCCCGCCGCCTGCCTTCCGAAGAGTTACAACAGGACCCCTTTCTTCCTGCGACACAAGGAGGAGTCGCACCGCAACATCGCTTTGGTTCTACCTTACCTTGGACAACTCTTCCAGATCTCGTTCTAACAGAGGAAGTTCCGTATATTGAGGGGCAGACCTGGTATGTGCAAGACGTTTTTGGGCCGGCTTTTGAGCCTCACGCAATGGCGATTGGTTCAATTATAGGGTATAATCTTCCTAAAGGTTTGACCCTAAATATGAAACCTATGCAGATCGTCAGCTCTGTCCCAGTCTTAGGCGGGGGACATACGCTTGCTATAGTAAAGGATTTTGGAATTCCTATCATGTCTGTCAATGGATATGGGGATTATGGTTCAATCATTGGTGAGACAATCGATATTTCCGACCCTAAAGAACCTAAGATTATAGGTAGTGAAATAAGCAATTGTGAACGAGAAGTTCTTGTTTATGCAGCAGATACGCAAGGAGTATTGCAAATCCAACCAAGGCTTCAAATCATCCAAAGAGACGCGACAGAACGCCTGCTATCACTCGCGGGCTATACATCATCACTCTTGCTGCCAGATACTACTTCTTTTGACTCTGGAGGCGCAATCTGCAGTGATTATTGTTTTGGTTGGGGTAAGAGCTGTTATAGTTACTGTTATGTAACAACTAATTCCAGTTTACTTGTAATTGATGTAAATATTCATCAATCAACACATGAAGCATCTTCTTACATAATAGGCAGCTTGCCTCTTTTGAAAGGGGGTAATATTGCCATAATAAATAATAGTTCGATTGCTCTGACTGATGATAATGCAATAAAATTTATTAACGTAACTAATCCTTCTATTCCAACACGAATATCACAAGTGATTTTCCCTGATACTATAATGAATATTGCAACTGAAGGCAATTATTGTTATGTAGTGACTACTAATTACATAGATGTTATTGATATAAGCAATATAGCCCATCCAAAACGATTACATTTTGATAACTATCTTTCTTCTGAGCTTCCAGGGTTAAGGGGAATAGCAGTAAAAAACAATCTTTGTTATGTGACAGGTAACCTCGCTCTTCATGTATTTTCCTACGACTTTCTAAACTCTGTATCCTCTGGATATACTATATACACCGGAGTCAATTCGCTTCATTCTAATAATATAGTCCTAGTTGGCGATTATTGCTATTTTACAGATGGAAATGGGGTCAAAGTAGCTACAAAGGGTAATTCTTTTAACCTTGCAGGAATGCCAGCTGGAGGAACTCAAGGGAATTATACCATTACTTTGACGGCTTACAAATATTACCCACCCAAAGAGAAATCGATAAAATTTAATTTATTTGTTAAGCCGGCAATAACAATTAGCAAAATGATCCCCATGCAGTTTGCTCGGATTGGCAAATCATTCACCTACGCCATCGGCCCCAATACGTTTAAGCATGTCAATGGGAAGCCTCTCAAATACATATCCGGTCCCCTTCCCACCTGGTTGAGATTGAGTGAAGGTGTGTTTTCTTCGGTGCTTCCGCCGTCAACAAAAGAAACTGTACCTATAACTGTTAATGCAACAGACAACCAGGGAGCAACAGCTTCTACCAAGTTCCAGGTAAAAGTGCTTTTTGGACCCAGTGTTAAGGGGATTAAACCGATCGGTGATCAAATTGCTAAAGCAAACATTCCGTTTAAAGTAACTTTTGCCAACGCGTTTCAAGATCAAGATCAGGGCTCACCAGATTTTACCGGTATGGACTACTCTGCTACAAACGGTGGCGAACCGTTGCCTAAATGGTTAACATTAAACTCAAATCAGATGATCTTTTCAGGTACTCCTTCCGTGCAAGAGGTGGGCTCAATCATGCAGATTGACTTAACAGCGCGCGCTTTTCCCTACAATCTGACGGCGACAACCAATTTTCAAATCACGGTTGTGATGCCTGCTTCTCCGGAACTCCGTACCCCTTTAGACAATAAAGAAGCCCCAATGGGCCAGCTGTTTAAGTATGCTGTTCCGTTGGATACTTTTATTGATCCTTTTGGAGGGCCCATAAGTTATTCTGCTCAATACAGTGCCAAATGGTTATCATTTGCTAACAATACTTTTACAGGAACGCCTGGACATGGCGATACTGACCCTCTCTCAAATCGCGTCGATGTGATTACAGTGATTGCAAAATCTCAAACTTTATCCAGTAAAACAACATTTAACATTACTATTACCGGAGATTCTTGGTTTACCCTCATCGTCTTTAAGATTATTAGCCCCATTGTATCCGGCTTGGGCACCGCTCTTGGTCTATACAAAAAGCGGGCCATGATCTTGAATCGATGGAACAAAGAAAAGTATCTAAAAGCAGACAGCCATGTCCAAGTCGGTCAATCTTTTTCTCGTACATTTTCTGTGCCTCGAGAAAGTATTAGACATGTGAGGGCGCTCTATAACGGAAAAAACTTAGCAGGCGAAGAGGGAAATGAACTGCCGCAAGAGTTTACTTATAATCGAATTTCAAATTCGCTACAGTCAGTACAAGTCCCTGAACCTAAAGGATTAAAATATATAACTATTCAGGTCTTAGGGGACGCTGATGTTATTTTGGAGCAGTTTAATGTAAGATTTCCTTCTGCTGAAGGTGGAGTTGCAGACCATTCCGGTGATGTAGAACTCTCTTTCAAGGCTCCAAGAGAGGGCAGGGAAGGAGATTATGTTCTGATGCTACCCGCTGAAGATTAACATTTCCAAGTTGAAGTTGCTCCCATTTGGCAAAATGTTAGTAAATGGGAGCTAAAATTTCATTGCAAAAATTGCTCACATTTGACAAAATGTTAATAAATGGGAGCTAAAAAAACATGCAATTTATAGGAAGAAAGAAGGAGTTGTCGGAATTGGCAGCACTTTCCAAGAAAAAAGTGGCTAGTTTTGTCGTCATTAGGGGGAGAAGGCGCATCGGAAAAAGTCGTCTCATAGAGGAGTTTGGGAAATCAGCCAGATTTTATGAATTTACAGGATTGCCGCCTACGAAAGGAACAACCGCAAAAAAACAACAAACAGAGTTTTTACGCCAATTTAAAGAAAAATGCGGTTACAGCAGCTTAGAAGCCTCAGATTGGGGAGATATTTTTGCCCTATTAGCTAAGGAAACAGCAACAGGCCGAGTCATTATTTTATTGGATGAAATTTCTTGGATGGGATCGAAAGATCGGACATTCTTAGGGAAATTGAAAATTGCCTGGGATCTTTATTTCAAAAAAAATCCTCAATTAATATTGATCGTTTGTGGATCGGTCTCGTCTTGGATTGAAAAAAATATTTTGAGTCATACAGGATTTGTGGGAAGAATATCTTTATCTATGCAGATTGAAGAACTGCCCCTGCCGGATTGTCACAGGCTTTTGGAACGCTTGGGATGCAAATATCCTCCTTATGAATTTTTTAAAATTCTAGGAATAACCGGCGGAATTCCTCGTTATCTAGAAGAAATCCAGGGTGGATTAACAGCCGATGAGAACATGAAGAGGATATGTTTCAGGCCTGATGGACTTCTATATCGAGAATTTGATCAACTTTTTTCAGATCTTTTTTCTTCAAAGAAAGAAACATGTAAAGAAATTATCTCTCTCCTAGCAACAAATGAATTAGAACCAAGCGAAGTGGCTCATAAGTTAGGGTACCAACACGGCGGATACATTAATAAAATTCTAGAGGAGCTGGTTAAGGCGGGATTTTTGAAAAAAACGTATGTATGGGATTTACGTGCAAATAAAGAAAAAAATAGACCCAGGTTTCGTCTCATTGATAATTATTTCCGTTTTTTCTTGAGATATATTGACCCCAATCGAGGTAAAATTGAGAGCGGCCATTTTGGAGAGGTCGCTTTATCATCCTTTCCCGGATGGAATACACTCATGGGATTACAGTTTGAAAATTTAATTCTCCATAATCGAGAATTTATATTTCAAGCCCTTCATTTGAGAAGAGAGGATATTTTATTTGACAATCCGTTTGTTCAAAAAGGAACAAAACATCAAAAAGGATGTCAAATTGACTATATGATTCACACTAGATATCGGATGCTTTTTATCTGCGAGATTAAATTTTCTCGTGATCCTCTCTCACCCAGTACCATTGATGAAGTGGAACAAAAAATAAAATCATTAAAGGTTCCGCGAGGTTATTCATGTAATCCAGTCCTGATTCATTTGAATGGTGTTACAGACAGTTTAATCGAGAGGAGTTATTTTACGGACATTATTGATTTTTCAAAAATTTTAGACACTAGGATGTAAGGAAATCCTTGTCAATATGTTCTGTTTCTGCGAAAGATAGCGGTATGGGGGGAAACCTAAAAACGGCGAGGAGTAAAAAAGCTCAAAAATACCCTTTTAGGATAGTGTGTGGAAGACTTTCAAGACCAACGCGAAAAAATTTACGCAACCGATTCGTGGCGCATTCTGCGCATTCAATCTGAATTCGTAGAAGGCTTTGAAACAATGACCGACCTTGGGCCTTCGGTATCGATCTTCGGATCAGCTCGCCTCAAGCCCGACCACCCCTATTATCAAATGGCTGTGGAAGTAGCCAAAAGGGTTTCTAAAAAGGGCTTTGCAATCATTACAGGAGGCGGTCCTGGAATCATGGAAGCTGCCAATAAAGGCGCACAAGAAGCCAACGGTCATTCTTGCGGACTGAGCATCGACCTGCCTATGGAGTATGAACCAAATCCTTTTATCGATTCAAAGTATGATCTTCATTTCAGATACTTTTTTGTGAGAAAGGTCATGTTCATTCGCTATGCTCAGGGTTATGTTTTTCTACCCGGTGGTTTTGGAACTCTCGATGAACTTTTTGAAGCCTTAACGCTCATACAGACTCATAAAATTCGTTCCTTCCCCATTTATCTGATGGGTAAGGAATATTGGGATAACTTAATAGGATGGATGGCAGAAACGCTTATTAAGCATGAAACCATTTCGCTTGAAGACCTGCAAATGATCAATATCACTGATGACCCTGAGGAAGTGGCTCACGGCATAGAAAGGCACTACCAACGCCACCGTGTCGAAAGAAATTTCTAAGCTAAAAAAAAGTATTGACGAAAAGCATAGCAATTCCCAAGATTCGGAAAAATAGGTTATTTCATGCAAAAAAGTTTTTACTATTTTACGCTGTTCTTTTTGGCCTTTGGTTTACTCTTGAACTTCCTTTCCTGGACTGGGGCTTGCACAAGTGCCTGTGAGGCTGAACACTCCTATCTTTTGTTTGGCATGCACTTTGAATTCGTAGGATTTATTTATTTTTCTGCCCTTGCGCTCTCGCTTCTTGGTTCTTTCTCTTGGGTGACAACAGTTCTCTTAGCCGGTGGGATTGGATCGGAACTTTTATTCATTCTTGTGCAAAAATTTGTTATAGGGGTTTGGTGCCCTTTATGTCTTGGCATTGCTGCCTCAATTTTTCTTGCAACTATCGCTTGGTTTATTCATGGAGGAAAAACTATGTTTGGCTCGAAGAGAGTATATTCAACTTCATTTATGCTTATGTTAGGTTTTTTAACAGCCTTTATTGGCGTGGCCAAACATGAAGATCTCCATGCCACAGAAAAAAGTTTTCAAGAAAAACTGACTTTCGGCAATAAAAACAGCGACACCGAGATCTACATTTTCACCAGTTGGATCTGCCCTGCCTGTCATAAATTTGAACCCGCCTTAGAAAAAATGGCTCCTGACCTGATGAAAAATGCCACGATCACTTTTGTGGATTATGGCGTCGATGACACCACTCTAAATTATTTACCCTTTAATTTATCTTTTATCATTAACAATAAGGATAAATACATTGAACTAAGAAAAATGCTTAAAGAGTTATCAACCTCGGAAAAAGAACCCACTGATGAAGAAGTAGCTGCAAAGGCAAGCTCCTTGGGCATAAAATTTCACGAGATTAATTACGCCACCGTGGCTTCGGCGATTGAGTACTTTAAGCAAACAGCGGTGAAGTTTAAAGTGAGAAGTTTGCCTACTTTTGTAATTCGCGATAAGAAAAGTGGAAAAACCACACTGATTTCAGGATCACAGATGACCCCTGATGATGTCGCTGAAGCTACAAAAGAGATCAAGGTTTAAAACATGGAAGAACTTAATATTCGAATTTCTTCACATCCCCATCATATAAGTATTCGTGAAGAGGAGGTTCCAGATGCGCTTTCCTCGGTAGCAGAAAAGCTACTTCGGGAAAATGAATCACTTCGAGAATTAGGTGGTGCAGCAGCAATTAGGAGTGTAGAGCACTTGCAATTCAGGGTAAGAAATTTAAAAATAACAGAGCGAGAATTAAAGGAAGCTATCGATCACCCAACTAGAATAATAGTTATAGGATTTTTAAAAGCCGCCGTATTGGGTGCACTCGTGGCTGCCGGAGTATTTGGGATTCTAGCAGGAGCACCTATTACCGTAAGTCTAGGAATTCTGGCACTACTTGTTTCTCTTGGAGTTGCAGTTTCATATTTAGATCGAATAGGCGCACTTCCTAGTGGAGTTGATTGTTCATTGGTACTCTGGGCACATGTTGTGGCCTTTTTTGGCATAATGATTGAGCCTTTCTTTAGAGAATCCTTAAAAGAAGAAGTCAAGGACCGACGCGCATGGGTAAATGAACAATTCGAAGAGGCTGTAAAATTTTACAAGGAAAGTTATCCAGCCTTAAAAGCAGAAGTAGAGAGACAAATTGAAGGCCACCGAGAATTAGTACAACAGGCAGAAAAATTAAAACTTTCTTCTGGCGATAATGAAATAAAAGTTCAACAATATACTCAACTTCTCGCGGAACTAGACAAGGCTCATCAATACTTTACGAGTCTCGGAACTGCTTCTTAACCTCGTGCAGTTTCTCCTCGATCGCCTTGCGATCCTTGTTTGCCATGCGATCTATAAATAGAACTCCATTGATGTGGTCGTTTTCATGCATGATGCAGCGCGCCTCAAGGCCATGAAATTCTTTTTCAAATTCTTTCCCTTCTAGATCTGTGGCCCTAACCACGACCGATACAGGTCTGATAACCTCTCCGCGAACCTCAGGGATCGAGAGGCAGCCCTCGGCATAAGTCCAGGCATTCTCCGAATGGGAAAGGATTTTTGGATTAATGAACACACGTAATTGTCCCGGATCCCAACGATCATCCTCTGGGTCTTCTGAGACCTTTATGGGAACTTCCGTGATAAATAGAGAAATGGATTGTTTGACTTGAGGGGCAGCCAAGCCTATGCCATTGTGCGCATGCATCGTATCCACCATTTCCTGAACCAATTGATGAATCTCAGGGGTGATTTCAGCAATGCGAACCGTTTTTTTTCTTAGGATGGGATTGCCGTAATAAGCGAGTTTAAGAACCATAGTACACTTTAAGAAGCATGAGGGATGAGAAAAAAGGATGAAGGCTAAAGGATGAGGGATGAAGGAAAGGAGATGTTACGTACGAGATTGTTTTTTCAGCCTTCATTCTTCAAGCCTCTGTATTCAAATTTTTGTGGCATTATGTCATTTTCGGAATAATTTGTAAAAGCCTTCGAGTGCAACCTGAGATTCGGAGTAGATATGAGACAACATTAGGTTTACCGCGGAGCCACGGAGCACGCTGAGCAAACGCAGAGAACTTGAGCCTGGCGCATACTTTAGGGAATTGCGGTTGCAAAGGAGCGATTCTCTGTGCTTCCTCGGCGTGCTCTGCGGCTTTGCGGTTTCCCCTGTCTCGGTCTAAAATTGGCGAGGCAGTTGTACCTACTCCAAATCTCAGAGTGCAACCTGAGATTCGGAGTAGGTACTGCAACACACTTCGGAGGTGAAGGGTAGGTTAACCGCAGAACCTCTTCCTGAAGTTAAACATTGGATCCACTTCTGCCGTCATTCAAAACGCGGTTTGATGGGTTTTCAGACTGAAGAAGAAAATGATCAAGGCTCTGAAGAATGAGAATTGTCTTTTTCGGCACTCCTACTTTTGCCGCAGAAATTTTGAAACAACATATTCTGGATATGCCTAGAAAGGCAGTTTTGGGGATTGTCAGTAGTTTAAGTTATATTCTCTGGGGAGCTATAACTCTATTTGGAAGTTCTCTAACTATGGCATGGATCTTTTGTGGGATTGCCTTACTGTGATTCGGAGTAGGTATGAACCAACATGATTCGGATGTGAAGGTAGGTTAACCGCAGAGGCACAGAAAACGCTGAGGTGCGCAGAGAATCGCCCCTATTGAGCAAAACTCAATAGGGGCGATTATGAACCGACATGCAAGTCGGGTCAACGCTGCGTTTGCTCAGCGCTCTTTGCGGCTCTGCGGTTAACCTACCCTTCACCTCCGAAGTGTGTTGCAGTACCTACTCCGAATCTCAGTGCCTTATCAACTGGTTGACTTAAAATTCTGTTGGAGTCTAATATATTTAAAAAAAACTTTATTTTGTAGGAGGAGTCACATGTTAGTGAATAATAACTCAGGTCCTACACTTAGTATTGCCGAGAGTGTTCCTGTGGCAAATCGAACACCATTAAATCCGAGTGCGTTCGATATCAATACTAATGTAGTCTCAGATGGTAGTTTAAACAATAGAGTGCAACTCAACCCTGTTTTGGATGCATCCTTAAGGGGAAATATTGAAGGAGTTAGCCAAACTCATATCGGAGGAGAAGATACAACCTCCAACCCAAAAACTGCGCTTCAGCAAAATGCACCACATCCTCCTGAACCAGTAGTTGTAGGAGTTTCAGCCACCGTTAGACGGTCAATCCATTGGGAAACATTACAAAAAATGCGTGAGGCTGAGATTCTAAGGAGACTTAATCATCCTGATGATTTTATATCTTTAACTCCACAAATAGTTAAAGCTGTCGATATTGATACGTTAAAAGTTATTCTAAAGGCTTTAATTCAAGTTTTAACCAATTTGTATGGAGGTGAATCTGACTCTCAAGAACTGTATAGTCTTATTCGAGAAGAGGAGGAGTTACAAAAACTATGGGCGATACAAAAACCGGAAATACAACGTAGAAAACAGGCTGCAATTGATGCTGTAAGTAAAGTTCCTCCTGAAACCTTTGAAACAAGAAAGCAAGAGGCTTTAACTACTCTGCATCAACAGATTACAATGGAATGGAAAGCAGCAAATCAAGCCTTATTGCAAAAACTCCACGCCAAATTAAAGCTTGGCGATCATTTAAGAGGCATTCTCTATAGTAATATTGCATGTATCCCGATTGCAGTTCTTTCTGATCGCTTGTTTCCAGGAGTACTAGATGGAATTACTGACCAAATTACTCTGAGATGTGTGGCATCATGTCCTAAACAAGAACAAGTTCTGTTTAAAAGTTGTTATCACGGTAGTGAGATTCGATCAATAACCAGTTCAATCCTTGATCAAAATCTTCATATAGTAGGACTCCCACGGGTTACAGGTGAGATTGTTGGATATTCTAGACTAAAAAAATACATCACACGCTCATATTGCAAAGATATGATATATAATGCTGAAACACAGGGAAGACCGGCAGAAGAAAATTTTATACTTAGGGAAGCATCAGCATTTAGTGATTCCAATGAGATTGCAGTAGTGACTAATATGCCTTGTCGATTTGTTTTGACAAGACGTGCGCATCCAGGAGATGATAAACTTCTTTTAAAAATTGATGATACTCCTGATGAAACAGGCAGGCCGCTGAAATTAATGAATGTATTGATAGAGTGTAATTGTGGTCAGTGGCGCGCTATAGAGGACAATTTAAAGGGCAGCCCCTTATCAAAGCAACAAACTTTAGAAGAACTTTTTAAAAAATTGGGAGTCTCCTCCTCGAAAGCCCTTCAGAAAATGAGCGCTGAAGGAGTACGGAAATATGGTGCAGAGAAAGCCAGCGAACTTCTAAAGCTTGTGTGTGCAAAAAAACCATAGTAGTTAGACAGTAATTCTTGGGTATATCACTAGAAAAGAAGGTAAACTACCGCAGAGGACGGACAGAGAACAGAGGGGTTTTTTCTTTAGCTTCGTTAAGGACAGTGGTGTTTGTTCTGCTTTAGGGACAATAAGGACACCAGGGACACCAAGGACCTTAGGGACAAAAATTTCACACTTTTGCAAAAGCTGTAGCCTCTGTCCCTAATGTCCCTGGTGTCCTTGGTGTCCTTATTGTCCTTTAAGGGCAACACAAGCCTTTGTCCTTTAGCCTTTGATCTTGGTGGCGTAGTCGACAACGCGTTTTTCGCGTGTGGCTGTAACGCGAATTTTGCCGGGATAATCCACCTCCTTCTCGATGCGTCTTGAAATTTCACGCACCAGACATAGGAGAGCGCTATCATCGACAACTTCAGGGGTGACAATGATACGCAGTTCGCGACCTGCCTGCATGGCAAAAACCTTTTCCACACCGGGATAGGAGCATGCTACCGCTTCCAGTTTATGCAAGCGCTTAATGTACGCCTCAACAGCCTCCACACGCACTCCCGGACGCGAAGCTGAGATCGCATCTGCCGAGCTGCAGAGCGTGGCTTCTAAAGTTTCCGCCTCCATTTCGAAGTGGTGGCATCCAATGCCATTGGCCACTTCTTGGGACTCGCCATATTTAAGAGCCATTTCATAGCCCACAACGGCGTGTGAGCCTTCTCGTTCGTGGGAAACCGCCTTTCCGATATCGTGCAAAAGTCCTATGCGTTTTGCGAGAGATACATTCAGACCTAACTCTGCGGCCATCAATCCCATCAGATTTGAAACTTCTAGAGAGTGGTCTAAGACATTTTGGCCAAAGCTGTATCTAAACTTTAATTTCCCCAAAAGGTGTGTGAGCTCGGGATGCAAATTAAGCACGCCAATACGAAGAGCCGCATCTTCACCAAATAGCTTAATTTGCTTCTGCACATTGGATTGCGCCTTCTCTACAACTTCCTCTATTCTAGTGGGATAGATTCTACCGTCGGCAATTAATTCTGTAAGGGCGCTTTTTGCTACATGCAATCTGATAGGATCAAAGCTGGATAAAAGGACGGCTCCGGGGGTATCGTCAATGGAACAAGTGACCCCTGTGGCTTGCTCTAGAGTGCGAATATTGCGCCCCTCTTTTCCTATAATACGCCCTTTTATTTCATCATTGGGGAGTGAGACCGAATTAACCGTATTTTCAGCTACAGAAGGTACAGCCAGCCGCTGAATAGCTGTCGTTATGATTTTAGTCGCATAGTAATCCGCTTCATCATGCGCTTCTTCTCTTCTTTGACGGATCATCAATGCCATTTCTGTTTGAAGTTCCTTTTCAACCCTATCTAGAAGTATCTTTTTGGCCTCGTTAGAAGTGCAGCTTGAGATTGTGCTAAGGTCGTGCAACGCTTTTTGCGTAGCTGTCTCGCATTCGCTTTCACGGATTTTTAAAAGGGATTCACGCTGTTCTAGATCTGCTAATTTTTTATCTACTTGGGTCATGCGCAATTCAACCTTATCCTCGCGTTGTGCGACTCTTTCTTCCTCCAGACGCAGTTTGCAACGCTGTTCTTGGATCCAATTGTCCGTTTCGCGTTGCTGGTCCAGTTGGCGCTGTTTAATGAAAATATCATTAGCCTCTTTTTTCGATCGGGCGTCCTTCTCTGCATTTTCTATGATTTTGCCGGCGATGGCGTTAAAGCGGCCCCACTTCAAACGATGCAAAACCGCTACAGAAATAGCCCCTACACAAATGCCTAAGAGCATTAAACTAAGTTCCACGTTCTGCTTCCTCGGCTAATGTAACGGGCTTGATCCGCACCTTTTCCACGCTACGATCATTTGACTTCAAAACTTCCATATCAAATTTTTGCTGGTGGATTTCAAAACCTTTGTGCGGAATCATACCGGTAGTGTGATAGATATACCCTCCGACAGTGTCGTAGTCCCCTTCTTGGGGGATAGTGATTCCCAATTCCTCTTCAACATCGGAGATGTTCATGCGCGCATCTATCACCCACGATCCATCCGGATGGCTATAGAATAGAGATTCTTCTTCGTCATACTCATCCGCAATTTCGCCCACGATCTCTTCCAGAATGTCTTCGATGGTGACAATGCCTTCCGTCCCGCCATACTCGTCGACAACGATGGCTAAATGCACCTGTTTTCTCCTGAATTCTTGGAGCAGAGCAGAGATTTTTTTGGTTTCGGGAGTGTGCAGCACCGGTTTTTGTATCGATTCGATAGAAGCTTGCAACACTTTGGCATGGCTTCCCTCGCGTTCAGCCTCTAAGTACATGCCTAGCACATCCTTGTACATGAGAACGCCTGTGATGTTATCAATTGTTCCACGATAGATAGGGATACGACTGTAGCCTTCGCGTTCTAGCAACGCAGCAGCCTCATGAATAGGCATCTCAGCAGGCAGGCTAAACACATCGACACGCGGCACCATCACTTCGCGCGCGATGCGCTCTTTAAAGCGAACCATCGACTGCATCAGCTTGCGGTCATGCAGGTCAAAGCCCGGTCCAAGTTCAGTTCTTTGCAGCATTTCAATGAGTTCTTCGCGATCAAGAGTATCGTCGGAGAGGTCGAAGAAATAAGTTTTAGAGAAAATTTGGGTAATCTTAAGAAAAATAAAAATGATCGGAAAAAAGGCCCATAGGTAGAGAGATGCCCCGAGAGTGCAGTAGAGAAGGACTTTGTAAGAATATCGGGTTCCCAAAATACGTGGAAGGTATTCGCCCACAACAAACTGAACGAGAATCAATGCTAGAAAGCTTAATATGATCCATAATGTCGGGAGACTAAGAGGCTGAAGAATCGCTTCGTCAAAAAGTTCAGTTTTCGCTAAGAGCGAAAAACCGCTCACAGCATAACAGAAGCGGGTGATGTTTTGGGCGCAGATTGTAGCAAAAAAAAGCCCTTCCGATAGTGCTGAAGGGAAGAAATAGCGATGCAAGGGTCGATAAAAAAATCTCTGTCCAATTTGATCGACCTCTTTTCTCGGGGCTCGTCGCAAAGCCGTTCCAAGCGCGGTTAGAAAAAATGTTCCGACTAGCGACATAAAGAGAGCTAGCAGAAGAATAGTATAGGACACACAACCTCCGTTATGCGATAATCAAATTGTTCTTAACAAGATAGCGCATGTGATCTTTTTCCGCCTTGCGCATCATAGCGCGATCAGCCTCCTCCATATCATCATATCCTATTAAATGTAAAAGGCCGTGCACAACATATAACGTGAGTTCCTGATAAGGATCCAGATGATGCTCTTCAGCATACTTACAAGCGATATATGGGCAAACAAAGACATCGCCCAAAGCGTTGACAGGGCTTTCTGAGGAGTCGATAGGGAAGGAGATGCAATCTGTAGATGTCGGATCGTCAAAATATTGATCATGCAAACGACAGATCTCTTTCAGGCCTACAAAATGGATCCCCACCTCATCACAGGGACGTTCTTCCAGAGCAAGAACAGCCTCTACCATGGGTAGAACTGTGTTTTTATTGATGGGGATAAACCTCTGCCGATTGCGGACAAGGACAATCACTTTATACAACAAGTGTTTTAGGAAGTCCTGTCACACGCGGATTTTCTTCTGCTCCCCAGCGGCCCAATTTTTTTAGGACAGCAACGCGTTCAAAACGTTTGAGGACATTGCGCTTTTTTTGCGCCTTTATTGCTTTTACC
>Ga0207151_1016_pt1 | contig 46557 bp, 36 predicted proteins | sample Alteio_BWMinHeat_29_FD_153523 | JGI IMG/M metagenome (GOLD analysis project Ga0207151, IMG submission 153523) | Enriched cells from forest soil in Barre Woods Harvard Forest LTER site, Petersham, Massachusetts, United States -... | ecosystem: Environmental > Terrestrial > Soil > Temperate forest >... | reverse complement strand
TTGGCGTTTCCTGGCGTGACCAGGATTTTTCTATAGTGGATCGCACCAGCTTCGCCGTAATGCGGCGTCTCGGCATTGACCGGGTCGCGTCCCTCGATGCGCATTTTGCCGTATTTCGCTTCGGGCCAAAACGCCGCGCATCCTTTCATGTCCTTGGATAAATAATTCCCCGGGCCTGGGACTGGGACAGCCGAGTGCTGATTTCAGCGATTTTGCGCGCCCCGCGGTTTATGCCACTTCCAAAGTAGCTAACGGCAGCCAGACTTGAAACCTGGCTTGCCGTGGATAAGCGCCGCCGTTCCAGCGATTTAGGGTTTACTAGAGGAAGCTTGGAAAGCTTCTATACTGCCATTGTACGACGCCCGCTCACTCCCCTAGTTGGTTGATTATACATAACGGAGCTACTGCCGGTACAGAGCAGCCGTTTTCCAATAACTTCCATATTTTCCGGTGTAACTTGGCTTGGCAGTTCCTTTCAGAACGTGAGATGAAGTGCCATCTGCAGGAACCGCGGACTGCCGATCGTATGCTGGATCACACCAAGCTGACCCCCTGGCGGATTGCACCGGTATGCAAACCCCTTGGCCGCCCCTCCGCAAGACTGGTCTGCCTGGCCAGCTCTCGGCGCATATTTAGGGAAGCTGCTGAAGAATGGATTAAACCTTACATCGTTATTTGGTGTATCGAAGCTTGGATGATTGAAAAGGTTAAACGCTTGCAAGTCAAACTTGAGCCGAAAACGCTCGGTCAGTTTGAACTGCTTGAAGACGGTCATGTCCACACGTGATTGAAACGGACCTCGAAAGATATTGCGGCCCGTTGAGCCGAATCCGGTTTCATAGAAATCGCAAACGCCGGTGTTCGGATCACATGGTGGGACACCGTTCTGGCCAGGGGCCAGAAGCGGCACGCCAAAAGCCGCGGCATTAAGCACTGGGTTAGCCGCGTTTACGCCCGTGGTGCCCTGTGCGCGCGGATTGGTTCCCGGCACCGAACCGACTCCTCCGAGCGGTATGATTGGGTTCGTTACAGCGTCCTGACCCCCGCCATAGAACTGACCCGCCGCACCGCCAGAAAAATCAACCACGCTGTATGGCTGTCCGCTCTGCGCAACAATTAGACCGCCGAGCCCCCAGCCGTTAACAATGTGGCTTGTAAAACCCTTGAGGTTGTTGGCCTTTGGCAAATCATATTGGAAACTCACCGTCAAGACGTGAGTACGATCAAAGTCTGAGTTGCCGTAACCCGATCTCGGGTTAAGAGGATTGTTGCCGTTATAGAAGAGTTGCGCACCGCTTTCTTCGTCAAGGCTGTGGGACCAGGTATAGGATCCAAAAAGTGTGAGGTTCCGAGTTGCACGCTTCGTTACGTTGAACTGCAGGGCGTGGTAATTGGATTGGCCAATGGCCTTGTTGTACTGTGAATTGGGATCAAACCCGATGAACGGAACGCGAAGCGACGCGTTTCCCGTGAGGAAGCCATCGGTAATCGTCTGAACGTTCTCGGCGGCAACGCCGCGGATGTGATAGCCGTATGAGTAGATCTGGCCGTTTATGGGATTTGACGGTGTTGCGACTAAGGCTTGGTTGAATGGAATTGGAATCAGCTCGTGAACCCCATGATTGCCTACATAGGCGAGCCTTAGGACAAGATCATTGACCGGCTGCCACTGCAGATCCAACATCCAGTTCTCCGTGTAAGGCAGCATATTCCGCGGATCGTAACCCGCAAATTGAAGCGGGCCGCAGAATTGAAGATTGTTAGCCGTGCAAAATGGCGTGGTCTGATTTTCCAACTGGCCGATATTTGGCACCAGTGAATTCACGCCGCTCAGATTGCTTGGCGGTGGCGGGGGAGCCGTGGTGCCGAACGGTGCGGAAAATGTAGCAGTAGCTTGTGCAAGCACCGGCACCACAAAAGGCTGCTCGGTTGTAACGCCGAACGGGCCGCTGATTCCCTGACCGGCGCTCGGCGACAGCTCCGTGAAATACTCGCCACGGTCATAATACAGTCCAAAGCCCGCGCGAACCACCCAGTTCTTCAGGAAAGGCGGCGTCCAAGCGGCCCCAACCCGGGGTCCGAAACCCCACTGCCGTCCAGTCAGGGTCGAAGCGCTTACACCCTTGGTGCCGAACGCTTTATTGTTGCCAGCCACGACCAAACCGGTGTTATTGATCGTATCTGTTGTCGCGTTGTAGTTGTAGAGCTGCGGATAAAAGTTGGTGAGCAGGCCGTTCTTCTCTACCAGCGGGCCGTCCCAATCCCATCGCAAGCCAATGTTGACGGTAAGGTTCGATTTCACGCGAATGTTGTCCTGCACAAACGCGCCGACCTGATTCGCGCGGTAGTATCGGTTTGTTGCGCCATTCAGGAAGGTCGTGTTCGCCGCAGTGCAGCCATTTACGGGAGTGCAGAGGTTGCCCTGGGCAAAGTCAAAGAAAGTGTCAAATCCGACAGCCGCGGTTTCACTGTTTTGGTTCACTATATTAAGTTGCGAGTGATCCCACTGAAAACCAAAAGAAAGCGCGTGGCGGCCGACGTTCCACAAATAGTTTGTGGCCACTTCGAATTGATTCTGGAATAAGCCGGCATTTGCAAAATTGGATGCCGCCCCGATCCCGAGCGAGTTCCCGAGATTCTGATCGTTATTGTTAATGGTGATGCCCGGAAGCCGGCTCAGCCCGAACAGGCTGATTCCAAAATCGCTATTTGCGAATTGCTGCTGCGTATTCGCGAAGGCCCGCTGACGAACGAAACCGAATCGCTGAGTCCAAGTGGCATTTGTCGAAAGAATCGTGGTGTTTTCCAGAGAAAAAACTTGCGATCCAGCGTTTAGCGTCTGGGGAAAACCTAGAGTATTGCTTACGCCAAATGGCGAAAAGGTCGGGTCGTTTTGGAAATAGTACTTGCCTGAGAGGCGATCTTTGACGCTGAAGTTGTAGTCAACATTTGCGTTTACTTGATCGGCGCTGAATCGCGTCGACGATCCCTGCACCAGAGCGTCATAACCCTGTGCATTGGCTTGGTCTGGATCGAGAATTGTCGGCGTCGGGATCAAAAACTGCCCGTTGGGAAGCTTGGCGCTCAGGATCTTGAGCGCCACGGGATCGATATTGCCGGCTGTCAGGCAGGGATTCGGAGGCGTTTGGCCCGGCCCGCACGTCCCGTTTGGATTCTCGTTATTCGCGACTGTTGCAATCGCCGCCGCGCTGCGATCGTTCGTCAGGCTCAGCGGAACGTCAGCGCGCGAGAGTGACCCATCTAGATCGCGGGCTCTCTGTCCTTGATAAGAAGCGAAAAAGAACAGCTTGTCCTTCCGGAGCGGGCCGCCAATAGTCCCGCCGAAGTTATTCCTCTTCAGGGTTGGGACTTTCTGATTTGCGGGAATTGTAACATCTGAGTTGCGAAAGAAGGGCGCGGCATTCCATGCGTCTGTCTGGTGATATTCATATAGCCCGCCGTGGAGACTATTTGTACCGCTCTTAGTCTGCAATGAGATGTGCGCACCGCTGTAGGCGCCTTCGGATGCGTCGTACATTGAGGTATTCACTTGTAACTCTTCGATCGTCTCCTGGGGTGGCGAAGGAAGGGCTTGTCCGATGGCGCTGTAGACCGAGGTGCTGGTTTGAATTGTTCCGCCGGCGGTAAAGTTCTCACCCGTATTCAGAACAAATCGATTGTCGCTGACACCGCTCGATGACTTTCCGTTGAACAGGTTGTTGGTAAGCACGCCGTTCATATTAAAACTGTTGCTGGAATCGCGCTGGCCGTTGGCAAAAATGTTCTGGTTGCCAAGTCCGGCGTTTGTCCCGGACCCGCTGAGAAGGTCGGCGTTCACGCCGGGGCTCAGAATGGCCAACTGCGTAAAGCTCCCCGTGCCCAGCGGCGCAGATTCAACTAAGTCAGAACCAAGCGTATATCCGTTGGTAGTATCCGCTTGGTTAAGGAGGGGAGTACTGGTAACGGTCACCAGCGTGTTGACTTCACCGGGCTGTAAGGCGGAGTTGAGTGTGGTAGTGCGGTCCCCTTGCACTATGATTCGCGAGTGGACTTCCGTCTTGAACCCGTCCAGGGAGAAAGCTACTTCATAGGTGCCGATAGGAAGATCCACGATGCTATACGAGCCATCCTCCTTCGAGGAGGCTGTCTGAGTGAGGTTCGTCGCTAGGTTGCGAACCTTCACGGCGACTCTGGGCACCACGCCGCCGCCGCTGTCCTTGACGATGCCGTTGATGGATCCGAGAGTTTGCTGCGCTTGGGCCGACGAGCTAGACAGGCAAAGAAGAGCCACACACACGATCACGAACCGGTACACTCTTTCCATTTAAAATACACCCCTTCCGCTGGATTGAAACCGCCCCGATGCCAGGGATGTATCACATCTTCGACACACAAATCGAGTGCCGGCCTGTGGATATCCTCAACCGTCCCGGACAATGCGCGAGAGTATGTGAGCTAGATGAATACCAGTAAAATCGAAAGTTACAATTCTGTAAATTTGGATTGGTTCGTTTGCGGGCGCGGCGGCCAACCGAAGACTACCAGGAGAATCAAGAGGATCGCGCTCGGAGCAGAGCTATTTCTTGAAGAGGTCTTCGAAAGCCTGGCGAGCATCGTTGGTGCGTGGCGGGGCTGGAGAGGCGGCGGCCGCCACTTGCGCGGGTTGAGGATAGGAAGTAGGGGCTGTGTCTTTTTCAATGGTCATGCGGAATTCGTAGAACTTGCAGTCGTTCTTGGTGTCTTTGGGGGTGATACGTTCGGGGATCGGTTGGGTGCACTCAAATTGGGCGCCGGAATCGAAGAAGCGACATTGCTTGCAACTGTGAAGTTCGAACTGGCACTTGGGGCACTGGCCGTTGGGGTCGAATCCGGCGGTTAAGACCGCGCCGCAGTTGGAACATCGGCCGCGGGTGACGGTACCGACCATGCGTGGGGTGCGGGGGCCGAACTGATCGGCGCGCGGACCGCCTTGCGGCGGCTTGCGGTCGTGGCCCTTCTCTCGTTTTTCGCCTTTTTCCGTGTCGCGGTAACCGCGATGACCGTACTTTCGATCCACAAACGCCTCCGTCCGGACGCAATGCCGGAGTATAACTAGGACTTTCTAAACTCCTGCGCCGATGCGCACACTTACCTTGGTATGAATCCGACCGGATTGTTACGCTCGGTCCACAGCGCAATCGTTACCCAGAGGATCAGAAGCAGGATTGGCCTGGTCCAAGCAGGAGATGGGACATCTATGTTTTTAGCCCTCTGGGAGTTCGATGTCAAGCTAGGATGTGACGAAGGGCTTAAAAGCGCATATGGTCCTGGATGGGGATGGGCCCCGCTTGTTTCGGCGCGATCCTGCTTTGCAACGAACTCTCCTCCTGGGTGATACCTTCCGTGACCTGAACTGCGATTTCTGGGAATCCCGAAAAGCCTGCAAATCGTTTCGGCACAACAATTCACAGGCTTACTTCGCACTGGACAAAATCTGAGCCGAGTTCACCGTTGTCAAGCGAACGGTCGGTGCATTCGAGCAGCTCGCGGATGACAAGTGAAACGCGGCGGTAATTTTTTGCCGTTTCGTTGAACGCTTCCCTTCTAGGCATGCAGGATTCAGCTCTTTGCCCACAAACCAGCCAGGCCATCGGGCTTCAAGTCAGGCTGAAGAAACTGTTGCGGCGTTCCAGACAAGCGCAAAACGGCTTCCGCAGCAAGATAGCCGCTGCGAACCGCGCCTTCCATCGTGGCGGGCCAGCCTGTTGCGGTCCAGTCACCGGCGAGGAACAAACCACCGATGCTCGTCTGCTGTATTGGACGCCAACGATCCACGCCAGGTTGCGGGGAAAACGTGGCGGCAGCTTCCTTAATGACGGTGGCCTTCGTAAGGACGGCCTCCCGGGAGACGGGAAGGGCGTGGTGGATTTCCTTCAGGCAGAGATCGATGATTTCCTGACGGGGCATTTGCAGCAAGTCATAGGAGGCGCTGATAACCAATTGGAGATATTGACCTTTGCCCGGGGCAGCGGCTGGGCCACTGGCGGCGTTGAGGGCCGTTTTGTTGAAGATCCACTGTGTGGTGGTATCAAGCAGAGTGATGAAAGGCTCGGTCATCACCTGGCGATCAAACCAGAAGTGCACGCCGGTGATGGGCGCGTCGACTATTTTGTCGAGGTTGTGGAGAGCGGGGTCGGCCTGCTTGACGTCGTCGGGGAGAAGTTCGGAGAGTGCGAAATGGGGAAGGGCCAGAACGAAGGCGTCAGCGGTTTCTTCGCGGCCGTCGTCGAACAGCGCGGCGATCAGCTTGCCATTTTCGATGCGCAGGCCACGGAGCGGTGAGCGAAAGATTACTTCCCCTCCCTTTTCTTCGATGGATGCGCGGCAGCCCTCGTAGAGGTCGCCGAGGGCCACCGAGGGAACGCCCATGCGGTAGCCAGTCTTGTTAGAAAGAACCGCCTTCCAGAAAACGTCGATGCCGTAGCGGGCGTCGATGCGATCCAGTTCTTCGGAAAGCGCGCTGACGAGAACCACACGCCAGAAGCGGGAGATCGCGGCGGGGGTTTGCTTGCGGCGCCGAAGCCACTCCAGCATGGAGATGCCGCCGGGTTCGTCCACATCGAGCGGATGGCCGCCGCTTTCGAGGATGGAAAAGAAAGCGCGCGCGATGGAGAGCTTGTCTTTCAACGCGAGCGGAGAAAAGCCGAGGAACGAACCCGTCATGTGAAACGGCGCCGGAAGGATGCCGGCGTGCATTTCGCCGCGGCGCCCCTGAGGATCGAGGAGGAGGAGACGGTCGAAAAATTTTATTTTGTCGCCGGCGCCGACACGGCGATAGAAGTCTTCGAGGTTGGTGCAGCAGCCGAAAGTGACGTGCTGACAATTGTCGATGTGCTCGCCGTCCGGCAAGACGTAAGAAGCCGCACGGCCGCCGAGGAAGGGGCGCTGCTCAAAAAGACGAACGCGCCAGCCCGCTTCAGCCAGCGCGACGCTGGCTGCCAGTCCCGCCAGTCCGCCGCCGATCACGATCACACTTTTCAAGGATATTCTCTTCCAAGAGGCGGCCGAAGCGCGCCTTTGCGATGAACAGCATTTTTTCTACTTTCCCTAGCCGCACACGTTCGCCCAATACGGCGAAATCGAGGGACTCGATGCGGGCTAACAGGGCGCTGTAGGTGTGCACCAAGAGCCAGAGCGCGCCCCGGCTTTCTCGGTCGATGAAACCGAAGAGCGCCGCGCCTTCTTCGTAACACTGCCAGGCACGGTCGGCCTCAAAACGCAGGAGCTCGCGGACCCCGAGAGTGGCCTCGCTCTTTCCGAAATCCTGCGGGGAGACTCCATAGCGAGCCAGGTCTTCTTCGGGGAGATAGACGCGTCCTAGAGCGTAGTCGTCGTGGACGTCACGGATGATGTTGGTCAATTGAAACGCTAAGCCAAGCTTTTCGGCGAGATCGAGAGCGCGTGGGTCGTGAAAGCCGAAGACGTGCGTGCAAGTGAGGCCGACGGTTCCGGCGACGCGGTAGCAATACTCGCGGAGGCGATCGAAAGTCGGATAGGTGCGGAGGGTTAGGTCCATTTCGGCGCCGCTGATTAGATCGTGCAGATAGCGGGCCGGCATTTTGTAACGTTCCATGGTGTCCACCAACGCGGGCAAGACTTCCGCTGCACCGGCTGGAGCGGCAGAGTTGAGCGCGGTTGTGCCGTCAACTAGTTGCACCTCGCCTGTTACGGCATCGTCCAGGGCGGCTCGCCAATCCGCCAGGCCTCGCCGCTTCAGAGTGAGATCGTGGCCTTCGTCAGCGACGTCGTCGACTAGGCGCATGAAGGCGTAGAGCGCCGAGAGGGCATCGCGCTTCGGTTTTGGGAGCAGAAAGAAGGCGTAATAGAAGTTGCTGTGGGCCGCACGGGCTATGCGGTGACATTCGTCGTAGGAGTCGGATACAGATTTGCCTGGGAGTGGCGCGGCAGGCTGTGCCCCTACAAAGGCGAAGCCAGCGTCACTCGATTCTGGTCGAATGGGCTTGGCCACCAGCTGCGTTAACAGGGCGCGGCCGAGCAGGCGGACTTGTTTTGCTTTACTGATGGCCGGGCGATTGTGGAGCGTGTCATAGCCCATGGCTTCGATGGCATCGAGAACGGCTAGGCCGCCTTGGCTGAACATTTCTAGATCAACGCTCAGGCGGCCGCTTACCATTTTTACCAGCGGAGCGCCTTGCTCAAAGAGGAGGCGGGTCCGTGCGATCAAATCTTTCATCAGGCCGACGAAGCGTTCGTCGAAGCGGCGATCGACGATGTCGGTTTCGGTCAGGCCGTGGGCGGCAGCGATATCAAGGGGGACGTAGATGCGGCCCTTCTCGAGGTCGCGCTCGACGTCTTGCCAGAAATTCGCCAGCTGCAGCGCGGTACAGGTGGCGTCGGACATGGCTTGGCGTTCTCGGTCACGATAGCCGCATAGATAAAGGACGAGGCGTCCAACGGGATTCGCGGAATAGACGCAATAGCCGATTATGGAATCCCAGGTGGGATAACGCTTTACGTTTTGGTCCTGACGGAAAGCCCTCAGCAAATCGGCAAACGGCTGCTTGGGAATATTTTTGGCAGTTATGGTTTCGCGTAGCGCGACGAAAACGGGGTGGGTAGGGCGGCCATGGTAGCAGTCGTCGAGTTCGCGCTCCCACCAATCAAGCAATTCCAGGGCGCGCTCTTTTTTTGGGACTTCGTCACCGAGATCGTCGGCCCAGCGGCAATAGGCGTAGACATTGTAGAAATGCTGGTGAAGATCTTTCGGGAGCAGCCACGAGACTACATTGAAATTTTCATAGTGATGCGTGGCGAGCCAGCGCGTGTACTCCTCGGCCGCTGGCACGGCGCAGTTGTTTGTCGGAGCATGCTCAGCAATTTCGAGCTCACCAGGGCGCAACATTTTAAGAGAGATTCCTCGCTTCGAAGAACCATCCGGAGCACAAATCGCGCGCTTTGCGCGGAATGGCGGGCAGGCTGTGGCGTCCGTTCAAAGCTCTCAAGGCCGAACGGCCAGCTTGATTTCTCCGCTGCGGCTCTTCATGCGCTCGAAGGCCTGCGGCAGATCGGTCAAACGAATCTCTTCCGTCACAAAGTCGTGCCCGAGAATGTCACCGCGGCGGATAGCTTCAAGAGCTTCGCGGATAAATCGCGGCGTGTGATGAAAGGGTGAGATCAGTTTAATTTCAGAATAGTGAATGGCGGCGGGATCGATCGAAACGTTGGTTCCCGAAGGCAGGCCGCTGAAGAAATTCACGACGCCGCCGCGGCGAACCATGGCCAGGGCTTGTTGCCACGTCGCCGGATTTCCGGCTGCCTCGACGACGGAATCCGGTCCACGACGCTCGTCGGTTAAGGTCTTCACGGCGGCGACAACGTCGTTGGTCTCCGTCACGTTGATGGTGGCAATCGCACCCAGCTTGCGGGCTACATCGAGAGGGGCGGAACGACGAGCGATGGCAATGACCCGCACGCCTCGGCGGGAGAGCATACGTACGAAGGTCAGGCCGATGGGCCCGCAGCCAATCACGGCCGCCGTATCGCCGTTGCGGACTTCCATTTCGTGAATGCCGCGGAGCACGCAGGCCAGCGGCTCGACGAGAGCAGCGCTTCCGTCATCGACCGAGTGCGGCACTTCCAGCATGTTTTCCATCGCGATGCGGCCGGGAATTCGCATGTATTCGGCATAGGCGCCATTGTTGAACAGCAAGTCCTCGCAAAGATTCTCCTGGCCGCGGCGGCAGTGGTAGCAGCGCAGGCACGGCGCGGAGTTCGCGGCCACGACGCGCATGGCGATGCGCCAACGCGCGTCCACACGCTTGCCGACGGCCGCAATGTCGCCAACCACTTCGTGGCCAAAAACGGCGGGAGGCTGGATCATTTTGGCATGGTAGCCGCGCTTCCAGACTTTCAAGTCGGTGCCGTCGGTCAACGCGAGGCGAACGCGAAGGAGCACTTCGTCAGCAGCCAGGTGGGGCACGTCGATCATCTCAATGCGCAGATCTTCGCTGCCATACAACACCGCCGCCGTCATCTTCGACGGCACGGCTACTCGCGCGACGGGGAACGCCACTTCTTCAGCAACTTCCGGCTTCTTTGGCGTGCTTGTTTTCATGCGTGCGTGATCAGAATCTTCAGCGATTCGGCCGTCGGCCGCGCTGCCAGCTCCAGGGCTTCCTGGATTCCATCCAGTCGAAAACGGTGCGTGACAATCTCCATCACCGGTAGTTTCTTTCCGAGCACCAGATCCGCGGCTGATTCTTGGATGTCCACAGCCGCGCTATAGCTGCCCAGGATTTCCTTTTCGTCGATGCCCACAGCCGCAGCAGGAAACTCGATCTTTGTGACCGGATCGTTGGCCGCGAAGAGCAAAACGCGCGCACCAGGACGGGCTGCTGCCAGGGCGTCGGTAACTACTGACGGATGTGCGACCGCCACCAGCACCGCGTCCGCTCCCCTACCGTCCGTGCGAGCCCGAACTTCCTCTACCAGCTTACCACTGGTTGGGTCAAACGACTCCAAGGCTCCCAGAGTAAGACTCTTTTCCCGGCGCTGTGGAATTGGATCACCGGTATAGAGCTGGGCACCTTCCAATTTGCTGACCATGAGCAACTGTAGGCCGATCGGTCCGCAGCCCAGGATGAGGACCGTTTCGCTGGCGGTTATGCGCGCCTTTTGAACGGCTTTGACGATGGTGTTGATGGGCTCGATGAAAGTGGCTTCCTCGAAACTGACGTTGTCCGGCAGCGGGACCATGCCGCGGTCGGCGACCCACGGCATGGCCTTTACATACTCAGCGAAGCCGCCGCCGTTTGGCGTGAAGCCGGCGGTCAGCCCGGTCGTTTTATATTGCGGGCACTGGGAAAAGAGGCGCTTCTCACAATAAAAGCATCGCCCGCAAGGAATATGGTGGAAGCTCATGACGCGGTCCCCGGGCGTCCACTTGTCTACGCCGTGGCCGACGGCGACGACCGTGCCGGAAAGCTCGTGGCCCAGAATTTGCGGAGGTTCGACATAACGTTGAAAGATTTTCTTGATGTCCGTGCCGCAAATGCCGCAGGCGGCCACTTTAATGAGCACTTCGCCTTCCCCGACTTCAGGGACGGGGACTTCCTCGACGCGGACGATTCCTTTTTCCCTGAAAACACCGGCCCGCATGGTTTTTGGGATGGGCCCAAGCGATTCGAGCGCTTCTGCTGGCGAGCCGAGGCTGCTCATGTCGCAGAAACCTCTTCTATTCTGGGATGGGCGACTTTCCTCCCCTGGGCCGAGATCGCCCAGATATAGCGGTCTAAAAAGTCAGCCAAAGACTTACCGGCGGCGCGGCTCTGCCGTCCAAACTGCAGCAGAAGGGGAATGCGGTAAGGGCTGAGCCCAACCTCTTTGAGGAGCCCGCCCATCTTCAAATGGCCGTGGGAGTCCAGAATGTGCGCAAAATCCACGGGCAAGTCTTCATCCGCGGCGTCGCTGATAGCGCGAACGGCCACGCAGGGAACGAGTCGTTCGGCAGCAGCTCGAAGGATGTGAGTTGTCTCCATCTCGACGATGCTTCCCTTCCGGCTCAGTTCTTCCTTCTCTTCGGCGGTTGCTACGATTTTCGCAGAAGTAAGAGAAACATTCACAACCTGCGCGCCAGATGCGACGGCGAGATCCAGGAGAGCTGCGTCACTGGCGGCCTTCGAACTCTCGTCCAACGTTTCGGCAGTACGGGCCGCCACGACGTCTCCTGGCCTTAGTCGAGCGTCGAGGGAACCGGCGAGTCCCGAGGAAATGCACAGATCATGAGTTTCCAGCGGAATTGACGACATCGCTTTGGCGGCGTTCTCTCCGCCCATGCCGGTCAGCAGCACGGTTACTTCGTCGGGGCCGATGTTGGCTTTGAAGAGATCGAATTCGCGGCGAGTCTCCCAATTCTCGAATTCGTACGGGACAAAGGGATGACGGGAGCACCATGGTCGGAACTCGGCTTTGATCGCGAAGGTGACTAGGATGCGCATGAATCTGTACGTCTATGATGCCGGACGAGCCGCTGGGCTACAAATGCGCCCATCGGCTCCGGTGGGCGGGGCAAGCCCCGCCACGGTTGCTCTCCGCGAGGGCAGATGAATTCCCCCCTTGCTCTACGCAGCGGCGCGCATTATTTTCTTGGCGCGGCTGGGCCTTACGTAGCCGTTCGATTCGTACCAGCGGGTTGCGCGTTCCAAAGCTGCTGCTACCGAACCCGGCTTGAAACCCAGTTCGCGCTGCGCCCGGGTGCAATCCACGAACATCATGTGTCGCGCGATTCTCACGCCCTCGACCGGAATTTGCGGTTCTGTTCCGATGAGCCGCGAGAAGGCCGTGTTCATGTAGGCTACACCTAAAGCCAAGGCGTGAGGAATTTTCAGCTTGGGGGCAGACAGACCGGTAATCCTGGCCAGCGTATCCAGCATCTGTTTCAGCGTCAAGTTCTCGGCGCCGAGCAGATAGCGCTCCCCCACTTTACCCTTCTCTCTAACCAGCAGGTGGCCTGCCGCGCATTCTTCCGCGCCCACAAAATTCAGGCCCGTCTCGACATATCCCGGCATTTTCCCGTTCAAGAAATCGAGGATGATTTTTCCGGTCGGCGTGGGCTTCCAATCCCCAGGCCCAACGGGAGTGGTAGGCATGGCTATGACCACCGGCAAGCCGTCCTTCGCGGCGTTCAGTGCTTCGCGTTCGGCCATCCATTTCGAGCGTTTGTAGTGACCCACCATTTCTTCGAGCCTCGAATCGGTAGCCTCGGTGGGAAGTTCGGGACGATCCACGGCGACCGTTGCCACCGTGCTGGTGTAGATAAACTTCTCTACGCCGGAGCGTTTCGCGGCATCTAGTAAATTCTTGGTGCCGCCGACATTGGAATCGTAAATGTCGCGCGATTTTTTGACCCACAGGCGATAATCGGCGGCCACATGAAAAACACACTTCACGCCCGCAAGGGCGCGCTCGAGCGACGCAGCATCTCGTAGGTCGCCCGTCACGTATTCCAGAGATAGGTCGCCAATGGCACGGTTGGTGCTGGAAGGGCGCATCAAAACGCGGACTTCCTCTCCGCGAGCGACCAGTTGCCGGGCCACATGGCTGCCCAGAAAGCCCGACGCCCCTGTAACCAGAGTGCTCATCCGGCTTCGGCGCCTTCCCCAAAATCACCCGAAAATCGCTGGCGCTCGATCTCCTCGGAAGTTCGCGACGCGGCCGGCACCGCACTCGCATCCAGCAAGGAGGACAGCAACGCCCAGCGGCGGGTCAACAAACGGCGGCGGAGTTCCGTGATTTTCCGCTCCATGCCAGGACCAGGCGCCGCGCAGGTTATCAAAAATCCGTCAACATCGAGCTTGCTGATATCTGCGTGGAGTTGCTCCAGTTCGCCGGCGGCTGTGCCGGGACCAGAAACCAAAAGAGCGCAGGTGAAAAACCCTGCCAGTCTTGCCATGCGAATCGCTTCCAACTCCACCCGGAACCCGCCGTAGCGGGAATTGCGCCGGCCCTCCCGCGACTCCAGGCCGTCGAAACGTACCGCGACGTAAAAACGGGAAGACGGTTGAAACTCATGAAGGCGCCGCTTCAACGATATCCCGGAGGTCTCCAGGAAGACGCTTCGTCCGGATGCCGCGAGTGCATTGGCGAAGCGGGCGACCTCGGGAGAATCCAGCGGCTCGGAGCCGCCAATCCAAACGATGGGCGACCGAAATCTCGGAACGAGAGCGCCGGACAGCCGGGAACCTTTACCCGCAGGACGAACGCCAATCGAAAGTGGAGCAGTGCCGGTCTGGAAGTTAATGTCCGGAGAAAGCCGCAGGATCGGAGGATAACTCTGCTTCGTGGGAATGCAGCGCGCAGCCAAAGCCAGCATGAGATCCGCGGTGAGCCCCAGAGAAAATGTCATCGCGGGCTCTAGAACCCGCTCCGCAGTCGGAATTCGGCTGGCTGGAATTTCATGGCGCAATATTCATGCGGGCCTTGCACCTGATTGCGGAATCGAGCGAGCGCGTAAAGCGGGAAAGAATTGCGGTAGAGGTGATACTTCAAATAAAACACTCCCGGAAATCCTGTACCGGTAAAATCAGCTTCGCTCCACGAGCCATCCGTATTTTGCTGATGGACCAGATACGCAACCGACTTCTGAATCGCGGGATCATCGGCCTGCGCGCCGGCGAGCAGTCCGATCAAGCCCCAGGCTGTTTGCGATGCCGTGCTGTTTCCCCGCCCCTTGGTAGTCGGATCGGTATAGCTCCACAAGGATTCGCCGAAGCTGCCGTCGGCTTTCTGGACCGCGCGCAGCCACCTCACCGCACGCTGGCAGAACTCTTTTGCGGTTAGCGAAACCGTTTCGAGAGCGCGCAGCGCGCCGCTGGTACCGTAAACATAGTTCACTCCCCAGCGTCCAAACCACGAGCCATCTTCGCACTGATCTTTGAGCAAGAACTTCACGGCGCGTTGTATCGCGGGATGTTCCGCAGGCCAGCCGAATCGTCCCAGGCATTCGACAACGCGGGCCGTCACATCGGCGGTCGATGGATCGATCATCGCGTTGTGGTCGGCGAAAGGAATGTTGCACAAAAGTTGGCGGTCGTTGTCGCGATCGAACGCTCCCCAGCCGCCATCCTTATTCTGCATGCTCAACAGCCACTGGATGCCGCGGCGCACCGCGGTTTCCATACGAGAAGGATCGGCGTGCTTTACGCGTTGCAATGCCATGAGGACGAACGCGGTGTCATCCACGTCCGGGAAAAAATCGTTGCGGAACTCGAACGCCCAGCCTCCCGGCTCGGCGTCGTTGTTCTTACATTGCCAGTCGCCAGGTCCCAACACCTGCTTCGAGAGCATCCAGTCGGCCGCCTTGACCAGCGCAGGATGATCCGCGGACAGCCCGGCCTCCTCCAACGAGACCATGGCGATGCACGTGTCCCAAACGGGAGATACGCATGGCTGCATGCGGATCGTGTCCCCTTCTTCAATCTCGAAACGCGAAAACTCGCGAATCTCCCGAGAAGTAATCGGATCGTCAGGGCCGTGCCCGAGCGCCATCAGTGCGAAGATCGAGTTCATCATCGCAGGATAAATGGCCGCCAGGCCTTCGCTGCGTTCCATGTGCGCGAGCATCCAGGCTTTCGCTTCGCGAAGAGCGCGGCGGCGAAGCGGCTTCCACGGAAGTTTTTCGTAAAGCTTCAGTCCGCGATCGATGGCGAGAAAAACGTTGCGCCAGGAGATGAGCTGCTTGCTCCAGTCAAATGCCGCAGCTTTGTGAGAGATGTCCTTGAAGAGTTCGTCGACTCGCGCACGTTCCGGCAAACGCCAGTCCGGCCGCAGCGCGGAAAGAATCGCCATGGGGATGACGATGCCGCGCGTCCACGAGGACATCTCGTAAATGTTGAGATAAAACCAGTTCGGCAAGAGCAGCAGTTCCGGCGGAATCGAGGGTACAAGCTCCCAGCCGACGGCGCCGATCAGCGCGAGGTAGAAACGAACATAAGAATTTGTTTGTTCGAGGCCGCCAAGACGGTGCACCGTTTCGCGTGCCTGCGTCATGTGCGGCGATTCCGTATCGTCACCGACAAGTTTCAGCGCGAAATATGCCTTACAAGTCGCATTGAGGTCCGAAGGTCCGCCGGGGAAAATATTCCAGCCGCCGTCGGGCAATTGCCGCCGGCGAACATAATTGGCGAGCTTGGCGATGCGGCCGGGGTCCGCCTTGCCGAGAACGTGCAAGTAATAAATGTAGTCGGATTCGAGGGTGGTATCGGCCTCGAGTTCGCCGAGCCAATAGCCCTCTTCGGCCTGCAGGGAGAGCAGATGGTTCGCGCCGTTTTCGATGGCCTGTTCGAGAGGGCCAGCCAGATCCTGCGCGTGCCAAAAGGGAGGTATCGCAGGGGCGGGCCTATCCAGTCCAATGCGTGTACCTGTTGCCAAAACAAGTCCCCCCCAGTGCAAAGATTACCCAAATGCGGGCGCACCAAATCCGTCCGATTTGGCCTAAACCTGCCTAACTGCTGTATTCCTAGCCACTTCCCGCAGTTTCCGGCACAGCGCCGGAACTGTGGAGACCGAACAACACAAGTACTACTAAATTATCGCCGTCTTGCCCCCATGGGTCAACTTCTAAGATGCCGCCCCGTTACCGATTCGTTGTCAAAGGGCAACGCTTGGCGGGGCCTGCAATGCTCGCTCGATGAGGACTTCGAGGGGCTCGGGCAAGGGATCGCCTTCGCGCTGGGTGACGGAAGGCTTGGTGCGCAGCAAATGGGCGGGGAGTTTTATCCAGGATGGGGCCGCGGCAGGCGTGTCCATCGCGCCGCGGAGTACGAGCGCATCGGCGCGGTCGAGCGCCACGCGCGCGGAGTCTTTGAAATCCTCGCGGGCGGGATCGATGACCGCGAAATAGAGACTTGGTTTTAGGAATTGCAAGAGCGAATTGCTCTCGAGAATCAAAGAAGGCGCATCTTCGTCAGTTTCAGAGAGCGCTCGCTTGAGGGCATCTCGCATCAATGGCAAGCCCTCGGCGAGAAAACCCTGCTTGGTTCTCAGCCAAAACGAGCGCTTCGCACCCGCCGCAAGAAATCGCGCGCTGTCCGTGCCGGATTGCGGCTGCGCCTCCCACTCGATGGCGCAAACGTGTTCGTCGGGCGCGCAGTCGCAATGGTTGCCGTTTTGCGCGCACACACCATGGCCATACTGCGTGATTTTCCCAGCGATCCAGTTGGTTCCGGGGAACGCGCTAATGACGTCGCACACCAGTTGCGTCTTGCCGATGCTGCGGGTGTGGCCGCCAACCACGATCACGCGCCAGCGTAGCGCTCGACTCACGTCACTTCCCTTCCAGCTTGGCTTCCAACGATTTGATGCGCGCGGCCAGTTCCGGTAGACGCGCCTGCCAGGCGAATTGTTCTTTGAATTTTTCAAGAGCACGGGCAGGCGTTCCCCAAACGGTTTGCCCGCTGCGGATCGTCTTGCCGCCAAGAACGCCGGATTGGCCGCCGATGACCGCTCCGTCTTCGAGACAACACTGTTCTCCAAAACCGGCTTGCCCGCCCACCACGACGCGCTTGCCAAATTCGCAGGAGCCGGAAAGGCCGACCTGCGCAGCCATTACCGTGTGTTCGCCAATCTGACAGTTGTGCCCGATGTGCACGAGATTGTCCAGTTTAACGCCTTCAGCGATGCGCGTGTCATCCAGCGAGCCGCGGTCGACAGTCGTGTTCGCGCCGATTTCCACATCGTCGGCGATTTCCACGATGCCCGCCTGCGGAAATTTCCAATAGCGCCCTTCACCCTCGGCATAGCCGAAGCCGTCGGCTCCGATGACTGCGCCGGAATGGATTTCCACGCGATGTCCGATGCGCACCCCGGCGTACAGTGTGACGCGCGGGTGAATGCGGCAGTGGTCGCCAATCCAGCAGCCCGCGCCAATCACGCTGTGCGCGCCGATTTGCGTGCCTTGGCCAACGTGGGTGTCCTCGCCAATCACGGCAAATGGCCCGATTCCCGCGTTCTGGCTGATCCTCGCCAAGGGCGCCACAATGGCCGTCGGGTGAATCCCGGTGGCGATGGGGGCTCTTCCAAGTATGAGAGCAGCCGCTTTTGCAAAGGCAACTTTGGGATGCGCACTTCGCAGAACAACCTTTCCGGGTAACAGCACGTTTTCCGCCGCCATCACGCAGATCGCCGCTGACGCTCGGGCGCGCTCCGCATGTTTGGCTTTCTCCACGTAGATGAGATCGTGCGGGCCAGCGCGCTCGGGCGCGGCTACGCCGCGCAGCTCGACAGCGCCGTCGCCTTCTAGCTGTGCGCCAACTGCTTCCGCCAACGACTTTGCCGTTTGCATCATCAAAGACCTCTCTCAAAAATCATACAGCGCGGGCTCGCCTATAGGCCTCGTCTTCCATCGCTTGTGAACCCAAACCCATTGATCCGGGTGTCTGCGAACAATCTCTTCTATAGCCTTTGCGAACCGCTGCGTATTTTCAAGGACGTCGCGCTCGGCGTCGCCAGCGCGAACGAGCTCCACGGGAGGCTCGAACCGCAGGCGATATTTTTGAATGCTGTGGTCCCAGTAGGCGTACCCCGGGACCACCGCTGCGCCCGTATGCAACGCTACACGCGCTATCCCGGTTGTCGCGCAGGCGGATTTTCCGAAAAAATCGACGAACACGCCCTCTTCCGGCATGGTGTTTTGATCAGCGAGAATGCCGATGGTTCCCGAGTCTTTCAGAATTCTCAGCATGACGCGCGCAGATTCGTTTTTGAAGATGGGTTGGTTGCCTGAGGAGCAGCGGTATTGGTTGACCAGCGCGTCGAGGCGCTTGTTATCGAGTGGCCGCGCTATGAAATGCAGCGGATAGCCGTAGAGCGCGTGCGCGAAGGAGGAGAGTTCCCAGGCGCCGATATGGCCCGTCAAATAAAGAACGCCGTTGCCGCGCCGCTGCCCTTCCAGAAAATTTTCATGGCCCTCGAGAATCACGACTTTTCCGATGTTTTCCTTCGTGAGCCGCGGGAAGCCCGCAAATTCCGCCGCCATCCAGCCGAGGTTTCGCACCATCTTGCGCGTCACGTCTTTGCGCTGCGCGGCGGTCCAGTCCGGAAAGGCCAGCCGCAGATTAAACTCGGCGGTCTTCTCGAACTTTGGCTGCAAGCGAAAAAGCAGACGGGTGACGGAAGCGGCCAAGGCGCGCGCCACGGTCCGCGGGAGCGCGCCCAGGGTCTTCAAGATCAGCCAAACGGCGGCGTATTCAAGCCATTCCTTCATTTCGTTACCAGACGGACGCACGGCGGCCGACGCGCGACAGTATGCAAGAGGTGGCAGCTACGAAGATAGAGGTTCAATGCTAGACTTTCCATTCCGTGACTGAATCACTCGCCACCAGCCCTCGAAAACCGTGGGCCAAATCGGCGGCCCGCACCGGCTGGGCTGTGCTCATCCTCGCAACATTGTATGTTTCCTACTTCAGTCACCTCGGAACCATTGGATTTGTCGGACCCGATGAGCCCCGCTACGCGTGGATTGCGCGCGACATGTTCGAGACAGGCGATTGGGTCACACCTCGGCTTTACGGGAAGCCTTGGTTCGAGAAGCCGCCACTCTATTATTGGGGCGCGGCGGTTGGTTTCAAACTTTTTGGTGTCCGTGAAGCCGCGGCGCGGCTGCCGAGCGCAATTTCCGCGCTGCTCCTGACGCTTGCACTCGGGTGGTTGGCTTTGCGTCTCTACGGCCGGGAAACTGCCCTCTGGCTGCTGCTGCTCCTTCCCACATCCTTGGGCATGATGGGGTTTTCGCATGCCGCCGCCACGGACATGCCCTTCAGCGGAATGCTCACCATTGCCATGGTCTCTGCCGCCGTCGTCCTCGGCCTCACACGCAATGAAAACACTCCCGTGATTCCCCGGACGCCGTGGCTGGCCTTGATCTCCTTCGGCTTTTTTCTGGGCCTAGCGGTTCTTGCGAAGGGACCCGCCGCCATCCTTCTTTCCGGCGGGGCGGTTTTTTTCTGGGCAGTTTTCACAAAAAGATGGCGCGATGCGTTTCGGTTATTTCATCCAGCCGCCATCGTCGCTTTCTGTCTGACAGCGCTTCCTTGGTACGTCCTCTGCGCCCGCCGCAATCCAGATTTCTTCCGCATCTTTATCATCGAGCACAACTTCAAACGCTTCCTCACGCCCGAGTTCCAGCACATCCAGCCGTTTTGGTTCTATGGCCCGATTCTGATTCTTGCCGTTCTCCCGTGGTCGGCAACTTTTCTATGGGCCGCCTTCACCGGAGGAATATGGGTAACTCGCCAGCCGAGTTTGCCTCGAGCTGCTGCGTTTTTCGCCTGCTGGATAGCATTTTGTCTGGTATTTTTCTCGGTTTCTCAATCCAAGCTTCCCGGCTACATCCTGCCGGCAATTCCACCCGTCTTGCTGTTTTTGGCGCGGTCCTTGGTCACCTGGGCGCGCAATAACCGCCGAGCTTTCGGAGCAGTACATCTGCTATTCGCGCTGGGACTGCTCGGCGTAGCCGAATTTCTTGGTGCGCTCCGGATCCGTGCTGTGGCGGATTCGACCGCCATTCTGTTTGTGGCGGTACGCGTGTTGCTGCTTCTCGCTATTCCGAATTTGCTTATGGGCCTGGCCTTCTGGCCTGCAAAAAATGTTCGCATTCAGAACTCCCTGCTGGCGCTGGCCATGGCCTCGTTGACCTGTTCTATTTTCTTCGCTGATCGGATACTGCAAGATCTCCAGCCCATTTACTGGCGGGAAAAGGATCTCGCTTCTCAACTGCTCGCACGTGGCGTGCCTAAGGATCGCACTTACCTATATTGGGCGGTGAGCCGCAATACGCGTTACGCACTGAGTTTTTACTTGCATCAGGAATTGCAGGATTGGGATCAAAACGCGGAAGCCGATGGATACGTTGTCTCTGGGTCTGTTGATTGCGGGCGTCTGAGGAAGCGTGGATTCAATTGCGAAGAGGTTCCCCTTGGAGCTTCAGCGAAAGGATGGTTCGTGTCGCATGTTACGGCCAAGTCTTCAGTGAACAGGCCCGCCAGTAGCGGGAAGCCTCAGTAGGAAGAAGCTAACGACACGATTCTCGTAATCGCGCTTATCAGCGTCATCCATGGACACAAAATTACCGTGCGGAATGATCGTCTGATCGCGCGGTTCGGGAGCCTTCACAAACATTTGGCGGGTAAGTTCGGCAAGCTCGGGGTCGTCGGAAGCTTCGATGAAGAGTTTCGGGATGCCCGCCAGGGTATTCAGTTTTTTCGACAGCGGCGCATCCTCGCGGTACTTGTAGTTCAGCCAAGTAAAACTAAACTGCGCCGAGCGAACCATAAGAGGAAATCCACCCAGGCCGGTGCGCTCCACTCCGATCTTTACCATCTGTTCCGGCAAATCGTACACGGAATCCAGCACCAGGGCGCGAATGCGATGATCGTTTTCCGCCTCGCGCAAAGCTGCATAAGCTCCCAAGTTGTAGCCCCATAGTCCGAGGCGAGCGGGATCTACGTCATTTCGCGCGGCCACGGTGTCGGCAGCCGCGCGCACTTCGTCCGCTTCGCGATACCCGAACGTGGTGATCCCGTCGTTTCCGCCATGCGCGGCGAAGTCAAAAACAAACACGTTGTACTGGTGATCCTGCAGCGCCGAAACCAGCGTCAGCAATTCGCCGCGGCTAGATCCGTATCCATGACACAAGACAATCGTCGGCGCGCCGCGCAATCCCGGGAAAAACCAGCCGTGACGCGTCCCCAAGCCCGAAACCGTAAAATCCACAAGGTCCGGCTTGCCCGGAAAGCTCTCCATGTCAATTTCACTGCTGGTGCGCTGCGGCTTTACGATGCGATAAACGAGAAACCCGGCGATGGCAGCGGTCGCCAGCACGGCAAAGAAAACCAGCGCCAGCAAGGCCATCAACAGTTTCGTATACCACTTGGTTGGATAACGAAGCTCGTAGAGGATCGACATTCGTAGTCTGCGCAATGGCGCGGCCTTGGCCGCCGGTTTTCACTCCTCAAGGAGCAAGCACGTTAGGCGCGATGTTAGCACACCTTATTCTGGACCATCCGGGAACCGTGCTGGCATTGTGTCGGAATTGTATCGTTGCCAGGCCCGCTTTGGTTGTGCGGACGCAGATTCGGCTATCATAGAACCTGCGCGGCAAGGGCCGCGTGGCAGTCTTTTTCCACATGAATATTGTCGACTTGCGCCAGACGACGGTCCGCCAACTCGAGCCTCTCCTTGAAGAGGAAGCGCGCCACTGGCGCGATGAACTCCATTGGGACTACCGCAGCGCCCTGGAATTGATCAAACGGTTCCTGGACGCCCACGCCCTCGCAGGATGTGTGGCTTTCGAGAATGGCAGCGCCGCCGGCTACTCCTTTTACGTCCTCGAAGAGCAGAAAGGCCTTATCGGCGGCCTTTATGTGTCCGCAAAATTTTCGCAAGCCACCATCGGACAGCGGCTGCTCGACGAGATGCTCTTTTCCATGCGCGCAATTCCCCAGCTCTCGCGCATCGAAGCCCAGCTCATGCCGTTCAGCGGACCGGTGGAAGTCCCGCTAAGCGAGCAAGGGTTTCGCCTGTACTCCCGCCAATTCATGCTCCAGGATCTGCAGAAGCTTCCAGAAGCCAAAACCGGGGCCTCCGCCGGGATGCGCCTGGACCGCTGGAATGACCGCTACTTCGAGCCCTGCGCCAAGCTGATCTATCTTGCCTATGCCAACCACATCGACGGCGAAATCAACGATCAGTACCGCAGCCGTTCCGGCGCACTGAAGTTTTTGAAGAATATCATCCTGCTTCCAGGCTGCGGCCACTTCGTGCCGGCAGCCTCGTTCGTCCTGCGCCAGCCGGGCAGCGACGATCTCATCGCCGCCATCCTCACCAGCGAAGTCTCTCCTGGAGTCGGCCACACGACGCAAATCTGCGTGCTCCCCGGCTACCAGGGCCACGGCATCGGCCGCATGCTGATGCAGACCTCCGGCGAAACGCTGCGCAGCATGAAATTCAAGGAATTAACGCTGACGGTCACGTCCGAGAACTACGGTGCGGTCCAGCTATATGAAAAACTGGGATTCACGAAAATTCGAACCTTCACCGCGGGCGTCTGGCCGCGATAACAACGGGCTCACTTCTTAGTACGGTCTTTCAATAGGTTTTTGAGCTCGGACATGAATTCCTGAACATCCTTGAAATCCATGTACACCGATGCAAAGCGCACGTAAGCGACCTTATCGAGTTTTTTCAATCGATGCATGATCATTTCGCCGATTTCGGTGGTGGTGAGTTCCCTCTCCGTAGCTTCGTGGACTACACTCTCGATTTCATCCACGATGGCTTCGAGTTTCGGCGTGGCCACCGGCCTCTTCTCGCAAGCCTTCAACAATCCCTGAAAAATCTTCTGGCGTTCGAAACGCTCGCGCCGTCCGTCCTTCTTAATCACCATGTAAGGGATTTCGTCGATGCGCTCATAGGTGGTAAACCGGCGGCTGCACTTGAGGCACTCCCGTCGCCGTCGAATTGTGTCTCCAGCGCGCCCCTCGCGCGAATCGATCACCTTGTCGTCCAAATGCGCGCAGAATGGACACTTCACTGGGTCTCTCCCGAAGGCGTGCTTTCCAGTGATTCCTGCTCTTCGGCCGCCATCTCTCTTAGTTTCGCCAACGAAACTCCTTGATGTAGCAATATCGGCAATCCAATCACCGAGACCGCCGCGAAGGTGACGAGCCAAATCACGATAGCAACGGCTGTGGCAAGCTCCGTTTCTATCCCAAATACCTTCGTGAATACAAGAAAGGACGCTAGCTGCGAGCCACCGCCAAGTGCCGGCATCTGGACGATGGAGCCGACCAGCGAGGCCGCCATCACTAGCATGGCATCGCCCAGTCTGAAATCCGCCAGGCTCCCGCCAAACGCGCGGATCACCCACTGATACACATACAAAACGAGAATCCAGTGGAGCGCGGAGTATAGGCCGGGTAGCGCCAGGTCGCTCCAGGTCCGAATCGTCTGCACCCCCCGCGCCAATCCCATTAAAACTCGCGCCACGCGAGCCTTCCAGTTATGCGCACCAAGCCACGGAGCTATGCGCTGCGCGAGGAGCGCCGTGCCGCGAACGCGTAGAAATACGAGGAAAGCAATTGCGCCCAAAACGACCACGCCGAGAACGGCTCCACCGGCTTGGAACGCGGGCAATAATTTCCCAGCTGTTTCCTTGGACTCGATGCCTGATTTGATCAGCAACAAGGCCAGAGCCGCTACCACTAAGGCGCTGGCCGTATCGAACATTCTTTCAACCAGGTAGATCCCGAAAAGATCTGCGGCCGGCAATTTTTCTTTCCGCGCCAGCAGCAACACACGGATCGGCTCTCCCGGCCGGCCCAGAGCAAGCACCGCCGCAAAACCAGCGAGAGTCATGGCATAGATCTGCCAGAAACGCGACGGCCCTAAATTGCGCTGGAGCACCTGCCACCGCAGCGCGCGAATCGCATAGCAGGCATAGATCGCCACGGTCGACAACCCAAGCATTGCGGGGTTCGCACGGCGAACCGCCCTCCACGAATGCCGAAAGAAATCGCCCGAATGAAGGAGACTGCTCGACCGATAGATAACGAAGCCGATGACCGCTGCCGCGAACAGGATGTAAACCAGTTTCCTCGACGATGAACGCATGAGCTTCGAGACTAACGGTCGCAAACAGGTGCGTCAAGGCGCGCTGCGTGATGTTTCCATTGTGATTTCTCGGATTCAGATCGAGGTTTTCGTGGCACCCTCCGGCGAGTTCGAATCAAAAAATCGCAGAATGCGGAAACTGACCTCTTCCGCGAGATCGAACGCCATCCAGTGCCCTGCCCGCGGAATCTCTTCGAGCTTGGCTCCAGGAACCATATCGGCGAGCTGTTTGGCATGCGCAATGGGGAAATGCTTGTCGCGCTCCGCCCATAAAAATAAGGACTTCGTCCGAATGGCCGGATAGAGCTGCTTCAGACGCGGCAGTGTTCCTTGATACCCAGCGCACATCCGCACCACAAATTTCCTCACCTCTGGGCGCTTGAAGCTTTCCCATAGGTCGCTGCGCAACTCCGGACTAAGTTTCGAGCCGTGCGGCAGAAACGTTCGAATCGCGCGAAAAAAGACCGCTCGCGGCAGGCGCTCCAGCAAGACGCGGTTCCAGCCGAATTTTCTCAGTAAAGCAATCTCCCAGGAGGTCTTCTCGTCCCAAATCACCAGTGAATTCATTACCACGAGCTGGCTGATTCGATCGCAGTATTCGGCGGCAAAGGCGAGCGCCGGCTGGCCGCCCATGTCATGGCCGACAATCGCGGCTTTCCGGATGTTCCAGGCGTCCATGAGTATTCGTAGCCGGCGGGCGAAATCGAACGGCGTTGCGCCGCCGGTCCACGCCTCGCTGTACCCCATTCCAGGCCAATCAAACGCAAGCACTTCGAATCGCGCAGCCAGCCGCGGCAGAAGCTCCGACCAAACTTGCAAATTGTCTGGATACCCGTGGAGGAGAATTACCTGCGGTCCGCTGCCCATGCGCGCCACGCGCAGCTGGCGTCCTCCGTGCGTTTCGCTCGTCGTCTCGAGCATCAGGCGAAATCCTTTCGCACACAATCCGCCGCGAGCACTCCGGAAATCGCGCAAAAGCTCACCCACTGCCCGGGATGCGTCGCGCTCCCCGCCAGATACAACCCGCGCAAGTCAGGGCTGCGGTGCGCGAGCCTGCCCTCGCGCATGAATTTCGCCGTCATCACGGGATTCATGCTGCCGCGCGCAAGCGAATATTCCGAAGCCCATTTCGCCGGCGTCCGCCGGGCAAGCACGCGATAGTCGCTAATTCCTTCTTGCCACCATTCTTCCTCCAACAGTTTTTCCAAATAGCCGGCTTGGCCCTGCGGCCCCATGCGCTGCGCTTTCGCGTGATCCATCGGCCCCAGCAGCCTGGCCGGATACCACTCACCGTCTTTCTCCTCCGGATTCAACACGCCCGGCCGAATGAATAGCCTGGTGCGCTCTTCTCCACCGGGAAGCAAGAATCGCAAGTACGGCGGCTCCATCTGTCCCTTTACGACAAGGTAGGCGCACACTCCCGGCGATTGCAGCAGAAGCTTCTCGCAACGTTTTCGGCTCACGCCTTCTTTTTGATCGAGCAGCTCAAGATATGTGGCGATACCGCAGTCGGACACGACCGCATCCACCGGAAAGCTTTCACCCTCGGTTGATTCCACTTCCTTGACGCGGCCGCCATCGGCCGAAATCCTTTTCGCTTTTGTGCCGTACCTAAATTCCACTCCTGCCCGTGCCGCGGCCTCCGCCAAAACCGCAGGGATGGCTCGAATCCCGTCCTTCGGATAAAAACAACCGACGGAATGCACCAACGCCGGAACAAACGCCAAAGGACTTGGCGCTTCTTCCGGGCGTTGCCCCGCGACATGAGTCCATATCGAGAGCGCATCCACGACCGGCTGCGGGAGCCGCGACGCGCGCAGCACGGAACCCAGCGACCGCAAGAGAAATCCAGCGTGGCGCCACCGTCCGCCGCCAAGGAGCGCCATCGGTCCGGGTGCCGAGCCGTAGAGCAGGGGCCGCAGCGACGCTTCGATCGCCCCCATCTGCCGGACGAAGCGCAGATAGAGTTCCTGGCTTCCTGGCCACTTTCCTTCCATCTCCGCCGCGGTCTTGGCATCATTCGAATAAATGTTGACCGTAGGACGGCCGGGCGAATCGACGCCGTAAACATGATCGATGGCCCGCAATTCGAGGTGCTCGCGGAGTTCGAGCCCCACAGACCGAAACGCCCACTCCAAGCCTGGCCGGTCCAGCAAGATGTATGGCCCGGCATCAAACGGGAATCCCTCATAGACATTTCCGGAAGCCAGCCCACCAGCTTCGGCGCGCGCCTCGAGGACCTGCACTCGGAATCCCTGCCGGGCAAGCCGCAGGGCAGCCGTCAACCCCCCCATCCCCGCGCCGATGACGGCGACGTTCTTTTTCACTGGGATCGCGCCTCAGCAGGCTGCTGCTTTTTTCTTCGAGAGAAATGCAAGCCAAGAAGTCTGCGTAGCGCCGCACGCAAAACGTGCTCGAAAAACGAAACGCGTTGCAAGGGAGGAAATGCTTGCTCATCCATCTCAGGAACAAACAACGAACCGCGTCCGCTCCCGAAGACGTACACCGGGTAGGCCACGAAACTCAGCATCGTAGAAAACTCTGTCTCGTAAGGCCCGCGCCACACTCGCAAATTCTCGTTCGTCCCGACAACTTCGATGCGCTTCCCCGGATCGCCAAACCAGTGACATGCCGCGCGCAAAATATTCGTCTCGCCCGGCTCGCAGACTCCCATGTGCCGCGCCGCGACTAAATCCACGGACAGCGCGTCCTCGCCCGCGTACAGCCTCCGAGGAACAGGCGGGTTCGGGCAACCCATTACGCCCACCAGTCCATCGGAAGCCTGGTCATACGCGTCCAGCAGCGCGAAATCCGGCGGAAAGCCGTCCAGCAACATCATCAGCGCGGTCTCGCGGTGCGCCTGCCGCTCCACAAAAAGGAATTCATCGCATCGTCCGCCCATCCACTCCAAATTGCCAATGGTGAGATAGGCCATCTCAATCGGATGGCTCCGCATCTTCCCAAACGAAATCCGGAAGTCCGCCTCCTTCCAGCTCCGAGAGATGGTGTTCTGCGCCATGCCGCGAAAATAGCTGTGCGAGACCTGATCGCTCGACGCATCTACGATCGGCAACCCACACCGCTCGATCCCAAAGTAAGCAGCCACCTCCTGAACGCTACGGTGCGCGAAAAATTGGTCGTATATATTCGCCGACTCGACAATGACGGCATTCCCGCACTCCTGCTCTGCTAAAAAGCCCCCAAACTCCCGCAGCAACTCCGCATCCGTGATGATCGAGCGATCCTTCCTTGCATACCCCAACATGAACGACGGCTTGACGACGATCGACAGACCCGCAGCCTGCTTTCCCAAAGCCGCCGCCCGCTGCCGCAGCTTTTCCGCAAGGCCGCTCTCTTTCAACAGGCGGCGAAAGACTCCGCATTTTTCTTTCGCGGATTTGCCCTCGAAGACAAACACCCGCCCGCCGCTTCCGATCTTGCTGTTCAGAACGGTGTGCTTCCGCAGCGTCCGCGGCAGAAAATATTCTCCAACGTCCTCAATCCTTTGAGTCAGCGACTGTTCCGTCTCCCCCACAACGAGCTGGTCTCGTTCATCCAGCGCGTTGGCAAGAATCTCGAAAATTCGCGCATGGCGGTCTTCATCATCGCGCACCCGCACAAAATCGTGCTGGAGTTCCGCTCCCAGCTCCGGCGCCTCGTCGGCCAGCGCGATCATTCGGTCGTAGCACAGCCTGGCGGTCTTCTCAGCATCAACGTTGAAAACACAAAACTCCCGGAACGGTCCATAGTTCAAATATTTTCGAACATCTTCCGGGACCTTCCCGGCTAACGCTCCGAGCCACGTTACCATCGTCGCTACAGCGCGAGAGAAGGGCGCTTTCGACCACGGCACATGCTGCCGTACCGACCCCGCCCAGCCTCCGACCAATCCACCTAGCTGCTGCGCGAATGCCTTCATTTGCAATAGCCGTCCGCCGTACTTGAGCAGCGCACCCCGAATGTAAATCGCGTGCATCTCCTCATCCCGCCAGGCCCAAATCAAAGCGTGCCGCATCAACTCGCGAACAGCGGGCGGAATCGGCATTTCCGCGAGCCGCTCGGTCATCAACTCCTCTCGGTAGCCGACACTGACCAGCTCTTCGCGCTCGAGCGCCAGCAGACACAATCCGATCAACTCATCGCGCGGCCGGCCGGCGTACTTGGCCTCCCACACCTTGAGCTCCTCGGCGAAATGTTCGAAAACGGCACCCACGAAGAAATCCTCTTGCATCTCTTATAGCCATGAGATGGCCTTCTCGGCAAGTCGCCGTCTGGGCACACGGAAGCTATGAATCAACCGCGATTTTCACGGATTTCAACAAGTTAGAAGGGCCGTCAATGGCAATGGCACGGCTCAGAAGGACTCCCCGGCCTGATCGGCCGTAACGTCTCTGGGCGGAAATGCACTATTTCCATCGTTCACGAGGATTACGGACGGGCCCCATCACGAGCGGGCCCGCCGAATTCAGTATTTGGTTGAACAAGTCGACGACGCGGTCCACGTCCTCGTCGGATGTCCTCCAGCAGCAAACACTCACGCGCATCGCCCGGCGTCCAAGCCACGTAGTTCCCCCGAAAAATGCTTCCCGTGAAGCGACGATTGCCGCAATCACTTCCTCCGTCCGCCAATCGTGATCCTCTTCGGTAGCGTCCAGTTTCAAGTCGAGGAATCGCACCAATCCTTGGTTGAGAGTTGGCTCGCGAACCACTTCCGCGCCAGGCAATCCGCCGATTCTAGTCACCAGCGAGTGTGCGTGCCGGCAGCAGTTTTCTACAAGCGACGCCAATCCCGCGCGGCCCAATTGGCGAAGTGCCGCGTAGGTTGGGAAGCCCCTCGCTCGGCGCGACCACTCCGGATTCCAATCCATTTCATCTCGCACGTCCGCCGCGTGGGTGAGATAGGGAGCTCGGTAGGACATCACCGCGCGGTGAGCCGCGGCGTTCAGAACGAAAGCGTAACCGCAGTCAAACGGCACGTTGAGCCACTTATGCCCGTCGGTGGCCCAGGAGTCAGCCATCGCCACACCAGCCAGCAGATGACGATACTGCTCACTTGCGGCCGCCCACAAACCAAATGCCCCGTCGACGTGGACCCATGCGCCATAGCGTTTGGAAATTGGTACGAGCTCTTGGAACGAGTCGAACGCCCCTGTGTTTATCTCGCCCGCCTGTAATAGCACAAACGTCGGCGCCGGAGGCCCCTCCGCCAGCGCCCGCTCCAAAGCGTCGGCAGGGAGTCCCCCTTGTGGGCCTGCCCGAAGGTACTGCACATAAGACTGGCCGAGACCCAGGAGACGCAGAGCCCGCTCGAAGGAACCGTGCCTTTGATCGCTGGAAATAATTCGAATCGGCGGCGCGCCATACATTCCGCGTTCTTCGACACTCCAGCCACTTTCCGCCATCAGAGCCTGGCGGGCTGCTGCGAGGCATGTAACGTGGGCCATTTGGCAACCGCTCACCAAAGCGAAACTGGCTGCCGACGGAAGCCCCAGCAGCCCCTTTAACCAAGCACCCACCACTTCCTCAACGACCGCTGCCGCTGGACTGGCAGCATAAAGAACCGCGTTCTGGTCCCAAGTCGACGTGAGCCAATCGGCCGCAAGAGCCGCCGGGAGCGATCCTCCAATGACCCAGGCGAAAAAGCGTCCCCCGGAAGATCCCACAAGACCGCCTTCAACATCCGCCGCGAGTTCGCTAATCACCTGCTCGGGCGCGACGCCCTCCTCTGTCAGCACCCGATTCAGCCGGTCCCGCAGGGTGGCGGCATCCACCGTCGCTCCAACGGAGGTTTCGTTCAAACCTTCGAGGTATTCCAATGCCTGAGCAAATGCAGTCTCGAGTGAGGCGCGAAACATCGAATGGAGTTTGTCCATACGCGAAATCGTACGAGCCGGCCTCCCCAAGCGCTATCCGAATACCACCGTCAAACTCCCTTCCGACCCAGTCTCTCGATGATTGCGCTGCCGCTCATAAAAAAGTAAGGACTTCGGTCTCGAGGGTGTACGCGCGAAAGGAGGCTCGAGGCCCCCATGCTATCGAGGGAGCGGCAGGCTGGTTGGCGAGACCGGCAGATACCCTTGTACGGAGGCCGATACCCCGAGTAAGATGCCCTCACTCGCGGTCGGTCGCCCGGGGCCGGAACAACAGGGGAACTTTTCGAGAGCAGTTTGCGTTCCATAGTTGCAGGCCGAAGTTGGCCCTAGGCAACTTTTGGGGCAGACTGGTCACCGTAGCGGGTTTCGAGGCTGATGATACGTTGGAGCAGGACGCCCAACTGGTCCAGCAATGCCTCCAGGGCGACGGTTCGGCCTGGGAGGAACTTGTGCGCCGGCATACGCGCCGCATCTTCAACATTTGTTACAGGTTTACCGGCAATGGCACAGAAGCCGAAGACCTGTCGCAAGACGTTTTCCTCCGGGTGTACAAAACGCTTGGGAGCTATCGTTCCGCCCATGGCGGCTTTGCTACTTGGATGACCAGCGTTACGCGCAACCTGTTGATCGACCACTACCGGCGCACCAAGCGCGACCGCATCACGGACTCACTCGAGGATGCCATGCCGGTGGTGGAGAATAAGGAATCTGCCGGACGCCGCCCCGATCAACAGTTGCTGCTCGGCGAGCTAAGTTCGCAGGTGCAGACGGCTCTTACAAAGCTTTCGCCGGAACTGCGCGAAGCGGTCATCCTGCGCGATTTGCAGCAGCTCGACTACAATGAAATTCGCCAAGTTTTGGACGTACCAGAAGGCACAGTGAAATCTAGAATCAACCGCGGACGAATCGAACTCGCGCGCCTCCTGCAACAAATGGGAGTGCGCCCGTCATGATTCGTTCCTCTAATTGGGAGTTGGTGCGGTACCCAGCGCGGAGCATCTTATGACCTGGACCTGCGAACATATCGAACCACGCCTAAGCGACTATCTCGACGGACTCCTGGGCCCCGACGAGCGCCACGAGTTCGACCTGCACGCGAACTCTTGCGAACACTGCACGCAAATGGTCGCCAGCGTTTCTCGTCTGGTGGGCGGTCTACACTCGATCGAGCAAATCGCAACGCCGCCGCGGCTGGTCTACGCGATCCTGAATCAAACCCTAGGCCCCCGCGAAGCCAAAAGAGGTTGGCAGTCTTCGTTCGGCTGGTTGCACGGCTTGGCTTCGGCCCGCTTCGCCTATTACGCTGTCTCGGTGGCCGCCACTTTGCTGATTCTTCTCACGGCGGCTGGCTTCTCGTGGCGCAAGCCCAAGCTCGCGAGCCTTTCTCCCGTCAGCCTTTACCACGGCGCGAAAAGCAAAGGCCATCTCTACTATGCACATAGCGTGAAGTTTGTCAGCGATCTGCGCGTCGTCTACGAAATCCAGTCCCGCTTGAATAAAGACAACGAACTGCCCACGGCGCCAGAGAGCACCGTTCCGCAATCGGCTCCGGGAAAATCACCGGGCAGCACCGACGGCACTCGCCCGACGACTCCCCGGCAGCAGAACCGCGCCAATGGCCTCGGCAGAGAACTTGAGATCCTGGCCACCGAAGTTCCCGTGGTCAGCGGTCAATGGTGCGGCCAATTGCTCGGAAGGAGAATTCCATGAAGTGTGCCGTCCATTCTGAAGTGGACGCAACGGGTTACTGTCGCAATTGCGGCAAGCCCATGTGCCCGGCCTGTGTCCGGCCGGTGCGCGACGTTCTCTATTGCGAAGATTGTTTAGCGACGATCCTGGGCCATCCAGCGACGTCCCCTGCTCAGGCGCTGCCAAGCGAAGTTCCGCCGCAACCACCTATGGCAGCACTTCCTCCGGCGGCCGCTTCGGCAATTGGGCCAAACCCCGTCTTGGCTTTCTTCCTGGGATTTCTGCCCGGCCTCGGAGCTTTTTACAACGAGCAGTACGGCAAAGGCATGATTCACCTCGCCATTTTCCTGGTCCTTTTCATCGCCGGTGTCAATGGCGCGATGAGCGGCGGCGCAGAAGCCGCTCTGTGGATCTGCATAGCAGGCCTTTGGATCTATATGCCGATCGATGCGCTGCGCACCGCGCAGGCCAAGCGCGCCGGCCAGCCTTTGTCCGACCCTCTCGACAATCTCACCAAGCAGCGTCCCGTCGGTCCGGTCCTTCTGATTGGTGCAGGTCTCCTGCTCCTGCTCAACAACTTCGATTGGTTTCCGTGGTATAGAGTCTCGCAATTTTGGCCCTTAATTCTGATTGCCGTAGGCATCCTTATGTTTCGCAACCGGGTGAATCGCCAGCCCTAGGAGGCTCCTTCGGGAGGTTCAAAACAGATGAGCAATCGTATTCGTTGCACCTGCCAGCGTTGCAACATCCGCGGCCTCATGGGGCCCGTCATTGTTGTCACTGTCGGCGTACTTTTTCTGCTGCAGGAGATGCGCGGCGGCTATTTCGACTTCACCAACACCTATCCCGTCATTCTCATTGTAATCGGTCTGATCAGCCTGGCCTCCGCGATGGCTTCCGGCGAGGGCCATGTTTCTTCCGCTCCCCCCGTTCCGCCTGCGATTCCCCCGACGCAGGGCGTGCCACCGCCCCCCACGAGCGCAGCGCCCACCTCTTATCTCGGGCAAGGGCAATAATTCGATATGGCCCGGAGCCGCCAACGAACCAGCGGAATCTTCACAGGTCTAGTTCTCGTAACCGTCGGGTCTCTTCTTCTGCTCCATAACTATCGCGGCTTGGAACTGACTGAGGTGCTGCACTGGTGGCCCCTGGCACTCATTTTCTTGGGCGCGATCAAGCTCTATGAGAGGACCGTCGCCAGCCATTCCGACGATCCCGGTTCCGCGCGTATCAGCGGCGGCGAGATCCTGCTCGTCGTCGGCGTAATCACGCTACTGAGCTGTGTCGTCGGCGTCGAGTACATCAAGGGCAAGGTCGGCAGCCGGGACTTCCCTATTGCCATGTCGGGCGACGCCTATCCCTTCGACTTGGATGTCGCACCGAAAAATGTGCCTGCCAACGCGCGCATCACCGTTCGCGGCGGCCGCGGCGACATCACGGTCCGCGCCGCGGATACCCTCGAGATCCGCGTTGCCGGAAAGAAAAACGTTCACGCCTGGAACGAAAACGACGCGCAGCGGCGCGCTGGTCCAGTTTCCGTCGAAATTGTCCAGAACGGCGATGGCTATGAAATTCATCCCACTGGCGCGGGCGCAAGCGACTCTCGCATCAACATAGACATGGACATCCAAGTCCCCATGAAAGCCTTCGTCACCGTCCGAAACGAAAAGGGAGACATCAGCGTCTCCGACATGAGGACGCCCGTATCCGTAACCAGCACGAGCGGCGACGTCGAAGTTCGCGACACATCGAGCGACGTCACCATCGAAATGCACAAGGGCGACGCAAAAGTGTCCGACACAAAAGGCGATATCAAGATCTCCGGGAAGGGCGGGCAGGTCGACGTCAGCTCAGCCACCGGCAGCTTCACTCTCGACGGAGAATTCTACGGCCCCATCCGCGCCGACAAAGTTGCCAAAGGCCTCCGTTTCATCTCGCAACGCACCGATCTCACGCTCACTTCGCTCACCGGCCACATGGAAGCCAGCTCCGGCAATCTGGAAATCGTAGATGCCCCAGGGGACATCACCCTGCGCACCAACCGCTATTCCGTAACCATCGAAAACGCCACCGGCAAAGTAAAAGTCGACAACCGCGACGGCGACGTCGAACTGCGCTTCTCCTCCGCGCCCAAAGCCGACATCGAAGTCGCCAACACCAACGCCAGCATCTCGCTAACTCTTCCCGAGGCCGCGAGCTTCAACATTGTCTCCGACTGCCATTCCTGCGATATCGAATCAGAATTTTCCGCCGACACCCTGAAGAAAACTTCGGTAGAATCCGGCGATTCTCACCTAGAAGGGAAATACGGCACTACCCGCGGGCCCAAAATCAGCCTCAAGACCAGCTACGGTGCGATCTCCATTCACAAAACCAGCTAGCAAACTCCAATAAGAGGTACATCAGAACGGCTCAGTGCCAGGGGATTTCGAACCCGCTGCGCCACTCCTGGCCCATGTTGTCGTCCGTAATAATGTGCCGTCCCTCCACGCGCCTGCGCAGCGAATCGTTTGATTCCATGCCGAAAAAACGAGGCGGGCTGTTCACACTCTCCGCCAGCGTCATGTATGCCGAAAGCACTTTTTCCGCTGCGGGATTTCCCGGAGCAAACACCGCTTTGCCATCGATTTCGTACAGACGCAGTAGGCTCATCCACCGGACCCTGTCAATGACGATCGGCGAATCGCTCAGTGCCGCAAAGTTGATTACCCTCAACCCGTGCGGAAAAACACGGAGTGCCGTGGCAATGGTTTCGTCGGACTCGGTAGAATTGAAGTAATAGACGCCGCCAGAATTCAGATGACGTCGCGCGAGTTGAAAATATTCGGTAGAAAGCAGACCGGTGCTGTGGTCGCGCCAATTAAAGCTGTTGTTGGTAATGATGGCGTCGTAGCGGGCTTCGGGATGCGCCACCAGCCACCGCCTGCCATCATCCACATACACGTGCACCTTGGGATTCTCGAGAAAGGAACGCACCATCGGGTACTGCGGAATCAATTGCAGGTAGCCGGGATTGATCTCGACCGCGTCGAGACTCTCTAGCTGCGGTTGATTGGCAAAAATCTGCGCCCATGACCCTGTAGCCAATCCGATGACGAGGATGCGCTTTGGAGACGGGCAGAAAGCGTTGAGCGCGTAGGCTCTGACTACAATATTCTTGTCATTTATGGGGTCTATGTTGAAATACCCGTCGTAAACACCCCCGCCGAACACCGCTCCGTCCGGTAGAACTCCGATCACCCCATTGCGATTCTCGACGATGTGCACGAACCGCACGCGGGCCTCAGCCCGAGTGCCGAAGATCAGTCTCTCGAAAAGCAAATGATAGAGTCCTCTGGAGGCAGGGACAGCAACGAACGCTAGGACGATCAGCCCAAAAGCCCAGACGGGCGGCCTGCCGGTTGTTCGCTTACCGAAAATGAGAACCGCAGAGCCCGCAACCACCGCGGCGCATCCAAGCCCAAGGGCGATGGGAAGCAGGCCGACGTACTGCATCAACCCAAAGCCAATCCCCAGGCTCCCGACCGCCGAACCTAGGATGTTCGAGACATATACGAAACTTACCCGGCGCCCTGCTTGTTCGTCTGGAGAAATCGCCGCGCTGCACAGAAGCGGCAGCACCGCCCCAGCCAGCGCCGCTACAGCAAAGAACGCCGGCGCGCTGATCAAAAATGCAATGCCGTGCGCCATGAGTGTCGCCACAAGTGGAGGCAGATACACCGATAGAGCACCGGCTAGTACCAACAACACCCCAATAGTCTGAATGACCTGCTCTACGCTCGACCGGATCGTCAGTCTCTCAGATAGAAGGCTGCCTACAGCAATCCCCGCAAGATAGGTGGAAAGCAGCAGCGCGAAGGCTGGGGCGCGGTCCGAGGAGGCCAGCGCAAATACTCGGAACCAGGCAATCTCGAACCCCAAGGCGATGAATCCTGATAGCCCCGCTAGAAACATGGCCGCCGTCAAGGACATCGGTGTCGAGCCGCCTTCCTGCAGGGGCTCCATATTTCGCTCTACTGGGATGGACTGCGCGCCCTTTCGCCGCGCATAGGCATAGGCGGAAGCGCCGACCACGGCGTTCAAACAGGCTGCCAGTGTTACAGACCCTGACTGCCCAAAGTCGCGCAACAGAAACGTCGCCGAGAGATAGCAAGCGACGGCCGACCCAAAAGTATTTACGAAGTAAAGCATGGAAACGGAGAAGCCCACACGGTTTGTCCGCAGGACTAGATGTTCCACCAGGAGCGGCAGTGTGGCGCCCATCAAAATGGTGGGGATCAGCAGCAGCAACAGGCTAAACAAAATAACCGAGCCGAGATTTGCACCTGCGGTGTAGGTTGCCGCCCAGTGAAAAATGCGCAACGAAGCCAATCCAAAGACGGCTACGCCAATTTCGGCCAGACCAAAAATCAGAATCCCTTTCCGTGGGAAACGCGCAGAGAGACGGCCGCCGATCAGGCTGCCGATTCCCAATCCCAGCATAAACGCCGTGACCACCACGGCGACGGATTGCGCGTTTGCTCCATAGATCGCAAATAGCGCCCGCTGCCATACAACTTGATAGATTAGCGCCGGCATCCCCGAACAAAAAAACAGCACGCTCGGAAACAGGGAGTCCTCGTTCTGGTTTCCCTTGTCCAGAAAGAAGTTGCACGCCACCAGAAGAGCGGCGTTGAGCACCAGCAACACCAGAACCGGCGCAGAATTCATAGCCCTCCACCGAGAATTCCAAAAGGGGTCGGCCGCGCAATCGCCGCGGGTGCTGCCATTTTCTGAAATTAGAAGAGGGCTTTGGGGGATTCCCGTTCGGCGTGTCTCTTTGTCGTTACTACGCGACGGGAATCATGGGTGATATTTTCGTCTATCGCACGGCGAGCCGGTTCAAGTCCTCAAAAAACGCGGGATAGGATACCCCGGCGCACTCCGCATCCCGAATCACCGTCTCACCTTCGGCGGCCAGCCCCGCCACTGCAAAGGCCATAGCAATCCGATGATCCCCATGCGGCTCAATCTCCGCTCCATGCAGCTTTCCGGCGCTCCGCCCCTCGACTTTCAATCCATCCGGCCGCTCTTCGACCGTCGCTCCCATGCGCCGCAAATTCTCCGCGAGCGCAGCGATGCGATCGCTCTCTTTCACACGGAGTTCCCCTGCATTCCGAATCTCAATCCCTTGTTCGGTGTACGGCCCCAGTGCCGCGAGCATCGGCAGCTCATCGATGACCAGCGGAATCTGCTCGCCCTCGATCACTCCGCCTCTTAAAACCGCACCTTTCACGGCCAGGTCCCCGATAATCTCCCCGTGCGAACTCTGCAACGAAAGCATCTGAATCGAAGCCCCCATACCCAGAAACAAATCCAATATCGCCGTGCGCGTCGGATTCAGCCCCACGTTGTGAATCGCGATGCTCGAATCCCCCAGCAACGATGCCGCCGCCATAAAAAACACCGCGGAGGAAATATCGCCCGGCACATCCAAAGACTTGGCCACCAACTTCCCCGCCCCATTCTTCCCGAAAAGCCCGTGAATCTTGGTAGTCCGCCCATGCCGTTCGACAGCCGCTCCGAACTCCTCCAGCGCAAGTTCCGTGTGGTCGCGCGTCCGGGCCGGCTCGGTAACGCTAGTCACACCCTCAGCAAACATCCCGGCAAGCAAAACCGCGGATTTCACTTGCGCGCTAGCCATCGGCATTTGATAGTCAATCGCGTGCAAGCGCGCGCCTTTTATCTCCAGCGGCGCAAAATTATCATCCTTCGCGCGAATATCCGCGCCCATCTCCCGCAGCGGCCCGACAACCCTCTTCATCGGCCTCTTCTGCAACGACCCGTCGCCCGTCAGTTTTGTGCTGAATTCCTGCCCCGCCAAAATCCCCGCGAGCAACCGCATGGTCGTCCCGGAATTTCCCGCATCCAGCGCCCGCCAGCTGCTCTTCAACCCGCGCGGCCCGCGCCCGTTAACCCGCACCAGCTCTTTCTCGACCTTCACCTCCGCACCCAGCGCGCTCATACACGCGAGCGTGCTATGGCAATCCGCCGCGGCAGAAAAATTCCGCAGCGCGCTGGTCCCTTCCGCCAAACCCGCCAGCATCGCGTAGCGATGCGAAATCGATTTGTCTCCCGGCGGCTGCACGCCGCCCGCTAAATATCTTGCGGGTTCGACCGTTTGCTTTTTCACGCAAGCAGTTTATCACGCCGGCCAAGGCCACCCTGGCGGTCCAAAACTCTTCTCCGGGCGTGTCCCGATTGCGCTCTCCTGCTCGCGTACGGTTTCTCCCTGTCCCTCCGTACAGTCTTTCCGCAGGAACCCAGCAACGCCTTCTCTGAAATGTTCATCCAATTCCCTGCGTACTATTAAGTGAGGAGAATCGTAATGTCAGCGCGCAGAACGTTGCTTCATCTCGCCGCCAAAACCGCCATGGTTTTCGCCGCCATCTTTGTGCTCACGGTCTTGCTGGCCGCCATGCCCGGCCACCACGCCCCGTTGGCCGAAAGCCCCGCTGCGCAGGAAGCCGCCACACCGCCATCCAAATCCATGCCCGGAATGGATATGGGCGACGAAAAAACCAACGAACGCGCCGCCGTGCAGGACATGACACCCGGCCACAACGACGCCCACACGCACCACATGTTCATGACCAGCATGCGCACCGAAACTCCCCAAGATCTCCAGCGCGCCAACGAAATCGTCGCGCAACTTCGCGCCGGCATCGATAAATACAAGGACTACCACGCCGCGCTAGACGACGGCTTCAAGATCTTTTTGCCCAATATCCCGCAACCCGAATATCACTTCACCAGCTATCGCAACGGCTTTCTCGAAGCTTTCACGTTCGATCCCGCGCGTCCCACATCCCTGCTCTACAAAAAAACTGCCACCGGCTACGAACTTCTGGGCGCTATGTACACCATGCCCAAGCACGCTACCGAAGACCAGCTCAACGCTCGCGTTCCTCTCAGCGTCGCCATGTGGCACCTGCACACCAATCTCTGCATGCCGCCGCGCGACCAAATCCGCAGCGCGGACTGGACGAAGTTTGGCCTCCATGGGTCCATCGCGAACGCGGATGCCTGCTCCGACGCCGGCGGCCGCTTCCACCCCGTCATCTTCGGTTGGATGGTCCACGTCTATCCCTATGAGCAAGGCCTGGACAACATCTTCGCCATGCACCACCACATGGACTAGCTCAGCGTGCTTCGGCAAATCCTTTCTGGCAGAAACCTGGTGATTGTTTAGGCAGAGGAACTACCGCCTTTGTTTCGTACTCTATTCTTGGTTTTTGAGCTTTAGCTTGCCCTTGTTCTCTTCGAGAAACGCCCGCAATCCATCCGCAACATCCAGCAGGCGTATCCACTGCTCGTAATAAAGCGTGACTGGAAAGCGTCCAAGTCCATACACGCTCACTCCCCCCTTTTCGCCCACTCGGAATTCCAAACTCCCTTTCCTCTTCGACCCCGCCTGCTTTTCCAATTCCGCGATCCGCGCCAGCAATTCTTCCTTACTCGGTTCTGACATTATCTTCGCTCCCTTTTCGGACTCGACCCACACCGAAGTCCCTGGACACCTCGACAAATCCTACCAGTTTTGGCTCTCCCAAGTCTTCGCCCGGCTCGCTGCTCGGCGGCGCTCCGTCGCCCCCCGAGCCTCTCCCCTCGTTCCCCTAGCGACACTCCTGACACACCACCGTTGCCTCCCCCGCCCCCACGGTGTAGGATACGCCCCTAAGCGGGTCTCTCGACTCTGTGCGACTCCCGGTCATCGGTCGCGAAGAGGTTTTGGTCACAATGAAACGTTTTGCATCTTTCGCTCACAAATCCCTTGGGTGTGAGGAGCACTTACTTATGTCACGACTTTTTCGCTTTCTTTGTGTTTCATTCCTAGTGATGGCCCCTTGCGCGGCACAGCAGCCGGCCACTCCGGCGGCTGCGCCAGGCGCGGCTCCAGCTGTAGCACCGCAGCCGCAAGGGCCCAAAAGGCTTGTCGCCGTTATGAACTTTGACTACGGCACCGTCAGAACGGTTGTTGCCTCCATCTTTGGCACCGACCAAGACGTCGGCAAGGGCATCACCGACCTCATGGTCCAAAAACTCGTCCAGGACGGCAAGTATCGGGTCATCGAACGCGCCGCTCTCGACAAGATCATCGCCGAACAAAACTTTAACAATAGCGACCGTGCCGATCCCACCAGCGCTTCCAAGATCGGGCGCATTCTCGGCGTCGACACCATCATCCTTGGCTCCATCACCAAGTTCGGCCGTGACGACAAACAAGTCGGTGGCGTGGGCGGCGGCCACAGCGGCTGGACCGGCGCCCTGGCCGGCGTGGGCAAAAAGGAGTCAAAGGCTGTGGTTGCCATCACGGCTCGCCTCGTAAATACCACTACCGGCGAAATCCTCGCCTCCGTAACCGGCAACGGCGAATCCTCCCGCGGCGGGTTGTTCCTCGGCGGCGGCGGAGGCACCGGGTACAGCGGTGGCGGCGGCGCCTTTGACATGAGCAGCAGCAACTTTTCGCAAACCATCCTCGGTGAAGCCGTAAACAAAGCTGTGGCCGATTGCGCCACGCAACTCGACAACGCCGCCGGAACCCTGCCCATCATTAAAGCCACCTATTCCGGCGTAGTTGCCGACGTCAGCGGAAACACGCTCATCATCAACATTGGCAACAAGGTTGGCGTGCGCGTCGGCGATACCATCGATATCAGCCGCGCCATCCGCACCGTCAAAGACCCCACCACGGGTAAAGTTCTCAAGACCGTCACCAACAAGCTCGGCAGTGCCACAGTGACCGACGTTGACGCAGACTCCGCGACCGCCACCTATTCCGGTGCAACGCCGCCCAAAGTCGGTGACGTCGCAGCCAGCACGGCGAGTACTCCATAACTCGATCGACCGCCGCAATGGCGGCGCATACATGCTCGTTTTTGATACTTTCGGTGCTTGACTGGAATGGGCGAGGCAGCCTGTTAAGACTTCCTCGCCTTTTTTGTTATTGGAAGGGAGCCTTACCATGAGCCCGGACTACACCGTCGGACAGCGCCTCGGCGACTACGAAATCCTCGGCATCCTCGGTGCCGGAGGCATGGGCAAAGTCTACAAGGTCCGCAACACCATCTCCGACCGTGTCGAGGCCATGAAGATTCTCCTCCCCGACCTCGCCGGCCAAAAAGATCTCGCCGACCGTTTTCTCCGTGAAATCAAAGTTCTTGCCAGCCTCAATCACCCCAATATCGCCGCGCTGCGCACCGCCCTCACCCTCGACAATCAACTCGTCATGATCATGGAGTTCGTCGACGGCGTCACGCTCTCCTCCCGCCTCCACCAAGGCGCCATTCCCCCAGCCCTAGCAGTCAAGTATATCGACCAGGTTCTCGACGCCCTCAGCTACGCCCACAAACAAAACATCATCCACCGCGACATTAAGCCCGCCAACATGATGCTCACTCCCGATGGCTCCGTAAAACTCATGGATTTCGGCATCGCCCGCTCCGCCACCGATCGCAGCCTCACCATGACCGGAACCACGCTGGGCTCCCTCAATTACATGCCGCCCGAACAGGTCAAAGGCGATCCCGCCGACAATCGCTCCGATCTGTACTCCCTCGGTGTCTCCCTCTATGAAATGGTGACCGGCCAGCTCCCCTTTCAAGCCGACAGCAACTACGCCATGATGGCCGCACATCTCCAGGAGGTCCCCAAACCTCCCATCGTTCTCCGTCCCGGCATCCCCCAGGCACTCAATCAGATTATCGTGATGGCTCTCGCCAAGGACCCCGGCCAGCGTTTCCAATCCGCCGACGCTTTCCGCGGCGCTCTCAAAAGTGTCGCCCCGCAAGGTGGACTGGCTGAGCCGGGAGCCGATCCGCGCACCTACGCTCCCTCTCCCTCCGCTGGCGCAGGCAGCGCAACCGCACTCTTCCAGGAAACTCCGGCGTCCCAATCTCCCACAACGATCGTGGACACGCCTGCTTACCAGCCTACCGGGCGTGTAGCAGCGGCAACTCCGCCCTCGGCCACCCCAGAGGCACGCCCTTCGGCCTTGCCGCAGGCGCCGCCTCCACCCGCCGTCAGTGGCGGGCATCGCGGCCTGTACATCGCCCTGGGCGCTTTCATCGTCGTTGCGGTCCTGTTCGCCGCCGGCCTGTATCTCCCCAGCCGCATAAAAACTCTCGCCGGCGCTGGCAAGACAGCCGTCCCAACTAAGCCTTCGCAACAAGCCGACTCGTCAACCACCGTTCCAGCGACCTCCGGCGACGCCACGACGTCGCCCTCGCCTGCAACAACCGATCCCAGGGTGCCTACTGCTGGTGGCACCACAGATTCGCCCTCCGGCTCGGCCAGCGCGCAATCCGCGCAGCCCGGCCAATCCTCGCCGGATTCTTCAAACTCGTCTTCTACCCCCTCGAGCGACGCTTCCTCGTCGAATTCTAGTTCGGCCAGTTCCGGCGGCAACCCTCCCCAGCCTCCGAAGAAGCCTTCCGGCGGCAAATCCAGGAAGGACGCCCAAGCCGCCGATGCAGCCGCCCAAGCCAAGGCCGAAGAAGCCGCGCAAGCCGAAGAGAACGAACACCGATACGACGACATCGACAGCCGCTCCAGCGCCGTCTCGCAATCTCTCGATAATCTCCAGAAACAACAAGCCGCCTCCGGTTATGGCCTGCGCGGCGACATCGTCTCCACCCAACAACGCATGAAGACGTACATCTCCAGGGCGCAATTCGCTATGCAGAAGCAAGACACCAAAAACGCCAAAAAGTATCTGGACATGGCAGAAGCCGAACTGCAAACCCTGGAAAAGTTCCTGGGCCGCTAAGTCCCAACCCCTCGCGAACCCTTCGTGGCTCGGGACCATTTGGCGAAACGCAAAGTCCCGTAGACTTCGAGGGCATACGGCGAAAGCGTATCAACACAAACGAGGTTTCGTCCGCGCCAGAGGTCGTTATGCTCAGGAAACTATCCAGGCCGCGTATTTGACCGTCCGGTAAAACTACGTTTGCGCTGGTTGCCCCGTTTTCCCTTCCCACATTTTCCCCTTGCTTACCGAGCGGAGTACATGTACTTTGATCTCGGTAACCGAGTAAACGCTTAAGGGAAAACGACAATGAGCAAACCTTCCGACCTGGTTCAAGGCACTCTCGATCTTCTCCTCTTGAAGATTCTGGCCCTCGAACCCCTCAACGGCTACGCCGTCAGCCTCCGCCTTAGACAAGTCTCGGGCGACGTCCTCCAAGTGAGTGACGGCTCCCTGTACCCCGCGCTGCACAAACTCGAACAAGAGGGATGGATCACTGCGGAGTGGAAGCCCACGGAAAATAACCGCCGCGCCAAGTTTTACTCGCTCACCGAGCTTGGCCGCACGCAGCTCGAAAAAGAATCCGCCAACTGGAGCCGTCTCTCGGTCGCGATCTCCAATGTAGTGAAACTCAAAGAGGCCTGAACGGTCCTCGTCGCAACAAGGAGCCACCGTGCGTCCCAAACATTGGTTCTACACTCTGCCGCTTCGGTTGCGCTCCCTGCTCAAGCGCAACCAAGTCGAGCAGGAACTCAGTGAAGAATTGCGCTACCACCTCGAACAGAAAACGCGGGAGTACACCACCGCGGACCTCCCGCCGGAAGAAGCCCACCGCAAAGCCCTTCGCGAATTCGGCGGCGTCGAACTCTCCAAAGAGAATTGCCGGGACGCTCGCAGGGTGAACTTCCTCGAAACTCTGGCGCAAGATATACGCTTTGCCTTCCGCTTGCTGCCGAAAAGCCCCGCCTTCACCGCCGTCGCCATCCTCACACTCGCTCTCGGCATCGGTGCGAGCACCGCCGTGTTCAGTCTCGTCGAAGCCATTCTTCTGAAGCCGCTTCCCTACCCCCATCCCGACAGAATCGTCCTTCCGGAGCTGGTTGCCCCGCCGGGAGTGAATCTCGGATCCGAGTATTTTCCCTGGGGACAAATTCAATTCCGCCTGTTAATTCGGGAATCCCACCCCTTCCAATTCGTGGGCGCCTTCCAAAACGATTCTTTCAATCTCACCGGCTCCGGCGAGCCTTTGTTTCTGGAGGGCTTTCGAGCCTCAGCCGAGTTCTTTCCCGCTCTCGGCGTCGTCCCCGCCCTCGGACGCACCTTCACCGCCGAGGAGGATCAACCGGGCCACGAGTACGAAGTTATCCTCAGCGACCGCCTCTGGCGCGAACGCTTCAGCTCGCGCGGCGACATTTTGGGCCACGCGGTGTACCTCAACGGCTACGCCTACACAGTTGTCGGCGTAATGCCCTCTGGTTTCGAATTTCCCCGCGCCGAGGAAATGCCCAGCAGTTTTAACTTTCCGAGCGAACCTCAGCTCTGGGTTCCTCTGGCTGTCGCCGCACAGCCAAAGGGCGGCCCGTCCGAGCTCGCCGTTATCGGCCGCCTCAAGCCCGGCGTTTCTATCGAGCAGGCGCAAACCGCTATGGACCTCATCACCAAACGTGCCGAGGAAACCAATCCACAGTGGAAGGACTGGTTCAACACGCGCGTCGTGCCGTTAACCCGCCAAGTTGTCGGCGACACGCAGCGTCCTTTCGAACTCATGCTCGGCGCCGTCGGAATCGTGCTGCTCATTGCTTGCTCCAACGTCGCCAACCTGTTGCTGGCGCGCTCCCTGGGACGGAGCAGAGAATTCACTCTTCGCGCCGCTCTCGGCGCTTGCCGCTCTCGCCTGGTCCGTCAGCTCCTGACAGAAAGCCTCCTGATAGCCATCGCCGCAGGTGCCGTTGCCACACTCATCGCCAACGTAGGCATTTATTTTGTGAAGGCTTATGGCCCCCCGAACATTCCCCGCCTGCGCGAAGTAAGGCTTGACCCCCTGGTCTTCGCGTTCGCTCAGTGCGTTTCGGTGGCCACGGGAATCCTTTTCGGCCTGGCTCCGGCGTTTGGCGCCACGCGTAAGGATCTCGCAAGCTCGCTCAAAGAAGGCGGCCGCGGCTTCGCGGGCAGCCCCGCGAGCCCGAGGTTGCGCAATGGGCTCCTAGTCTCGCAGGTAGCCCTCGCTCTGGTCCTGGTCGTCTCTGCCGGACTGTTGACACGCACTTTTTTCCGCCTTCTCGGCGCGAACGGCGGCTTCAACCCTGAGAGGGTTCTCACCTTCCAGTTGCCGCTTCCGGCTTCGAAGTACGCAGATCAGAATCACATCGTAGCGTTCTACCAGAGTGCGCTTTCCCGCCTGCGATCGACACCGGGTGTTGAGGCTGCCGGAATTGGCGAAACCGTTCCGATGGGCGGCGAAGGCGAGAGCACGGTCATTCGGATGCCCGACCATCCGGTCGGCAGCCAAAGAGAAATGCCTTTCGCCAATTACACAATTATTTCTCCGGGCTACCTCTCCTCCATTGGAACTCCCGTTTTGCGAGGTCGCGATTTCTTGGACTCCGACACCGCTGATTCCACGCCAGTCGCCTTGGTTAACGTGGCCATGGAGAAGAAATACTGGCCGAGCCAGGGAGCTCTCGGCAAACAAGTAGGCCCCGGAAGTTCGCGCTACCCCCTCATGACCATCGTGGGCGTGGTTCCCGATGTGAAGCACATCTCCCTGCGAGAGGAACCACCTCCGGAAATATTCGTGATCTACACGCAAAAACCGTGGCCCTCGATGTTGAACATGCGCGTTGCGCTACGTACGAAAGTCGATCCCGCTGCCATGACCGAAAGTGTGGGCGCGGCCATCCATTCCGGCGATCCGGACCTCCCCCTGGCAAAGATCGCCACGCTCACTACTCTCGTCAACGATTCGCTCAGCCAGCCCCGATTCGCTATGTTTCTTCTGGCCGCTTTCAGTCTGCTCGCCCTCCTGCTTGCTTCCATCGGAATGTATGGAGTGATTTCTTACTCTGTAGCGCAGCGTATCCAGGAGATCGGCATCCGCATGGCGCTCGGAGCGGAGCACCGCAACGTATTCGGAATGGTGCTTGGTCAGGGCGCGCGCCTTGCCGGCCTCGGAATCGCCATCGGCCTGCTAGTGGCTCTTGGCGTCACCCGGCTGATGTCGAGTTTTTTGTACGGCGTCCAATCCACCGACCCGTTTACCTTTGCCGCCGTGTGTTTACTCTTGCTGGCGACCGCGCTGCTGGCCTGTTACTTGCCGGCGCGCCGCGCCACCCGCGTCGATCCGATGGTCGCTCTTAGGCACGAGTAGATGCAGCTGCTTCGAGGGTTAGCGTGAAGGAGGTCCCGTGAATCTATCGCGCTTGATGGTGACTCTGCGGCTTCGACTGCGCTCTGTTTTTTGCCGTGAGCAAGTCGAGCAGGACCTAAGCGAGGAGCTGCAGTACCACCTCGAGAAAAAACTGCAGGAGCATCTCGCCGCTGGCCTGACTCCGGACGAAGCTCGCCGCAAAGCGCTTCGCGAATTCGGCGGCGTCGAACTCTCCAAAGAAAATTGCCGTGACACCCGCCGCGTCAGCTACCTTCAGGACCTCCTGCAAGATTTAGGTTTCGGCCTGCGCGTGCTCTGCAACAGCCCGGCCTTCAGCATCGTCGCGATCCTCACTTTGGCTCTCGGCATCGGCGCCAACACCGCGATCTTCAGCGTCGTCCACGGCGTGCTCCTTCGGCCGTTGCCCTTCCCCAAGCAGGATCAGTTGATGATCCTTTTTGAGAAGAACAACGACGGCACGCGCTCGAACACCTCCTGGACCACATTCATGGACTGGAATCGATTGAGCCACTCCTTCACAGGCGTAGCCGCGGTCAGCTTTTGGTCCCCAACTTATGTTGGCGCGCATGACGCGGAAACGCTCATCGGCTTCCGCGTCTCCTCGACCCTCTTCGATCTTATGGGCGTAAAGCTTGAGCGCGGCCGCAACTTTCTCC